>ERZ777003.299-NODE-299-length-101599-cov-18.059738_pt1 | contig 101599 bp, 76 predicted proteins | sample MGYA00374956_ERZ777003 | MGnify/ENA primary metagenome ERZ777003 (study PRJEB29302, sample SAMN06268252) | bioreactor metagenome | isolation source: Joint BioEnergy Institute, California, USA | place: USA:Joint BioEnergy Institute, California, USA | collected...
GCTGCCCATACATCTTCGCAGAACCTTCCCATTTTTAAGCGGGATATTCCTAAGATACGATCATGGCCCAGGCAGCCTTCTCTCCACACGCACGGAGCAATCAGCCGCGCCATGCTCGAAACCATCGCAACCGCCGCAGCGGAGATGATGACCACCGAGAATCTGCTGGCGCTCCTCACGCTGACGATGCTTGAGGTGGTGCTGGGGATCGACAATATCGTGTTTATTGCCATCTTGTGCGGACGGCTGCCCGAGTCGCAGCAAGGCAAAGCCCGCACGCTTGGCCTGTCGCTGGCCATGGTGCTGCGGATCGCCTTGCTGCTGGCGATCGGTTGGATCATGAGTTTGCAGCAACCGCTGTTTGGCGTGCTGGGCAAGGAGTTTTCGGGCCGCGACTTGATCCTTTTAGGCGGCGGCCTGTTCCTGATCGGCAAGGCCACCTACGAGATCCATCACCGGATCGAAGGACCTGAAGATCCGCTTGCCCCCGTGCGCGAGGCAGCCTCATTCGCCAGCGTGCTGGTTCAGATCCTGCTGCTGGACCTGGTGTTCAGCCTCGACTCGGTGATCACGGCGGTCGGCATGGTGAAAAGCATTGCCGTGATGATTGTGGCGGTGATCCTGGCCGTGCTGGTGATGTTGGTATTTGCCGGGCCGATTTCCAGGTTCATTCTGCGGCACCCTACCATGAAGATGCTGGCCTTGGCCTTTCTGGTGTTGATCGGCGTGGTGCTGGTAATCGATGGCTGGGGGCAGCACATCAACAAGGGCTACATCTACTTTGCGATGGGCTTCTCGCTGGCCGTTGAGATGCTCAATCTGTGGTCGGCCAAGAACCGCAAAGCAAAACAGCCGGCCGCGGCCGCACCATCGGCCGAAGGCGCATAACGGCCGCAACGTGCCGCCCGGCGCCCCCGCTGCGGATGAGGCCCGTAAGCGCCGCGCGGCAAAAGCCTTCGCGGCATGTTACTATGGAAGGCTATGGCGCCTCGGGGCGTCGACAACCACTGGCTTGCTTCTCACGATTAGTCCCCGCCGATGACGACGACCATGCTTGAAACCACCGCGTGGCTCCGCCGTAACGTGCTTCTGGCCGCCGCGGCGGTTGCCGTCTGCCTGGCCCTGCCAGCCGCCTCGGTAGCTCAAGACGAAGACGAAGAAGAAATCTGGGAACGGTTGCGCCCAGGCCTGCTGGCTGAGTACGCCCCGGTGGAAAACGGTCCGCCGGCATCATCTACCAAATCGATTCGCCGGATCGACGATCAATTGGCATTCGCCTGGGGCGGCCACGCGCCCGATGCACGGCTCGCATCGCCCCGGTTCCGCGGAACGTGGACCGGCAGACTGTTTACGATCGTACGAGGCGAGTATCGCCTGTATCTGTACGCCGCCCCCGGGCATTTGCGGGTGAAGCTTTTGGACCAGGTGCTGTACGACGGCGACCTGGCAACCGAAGGCTGGGCCGACTGCCAGCCCATCCAGCTTTCGTACGGCTATCATCCGCTGGAGGTGCAGTACCAACCGTCGACCGACCAGGCGCGGATCGCGCTCTACTGGAGTGGGCCGCAGTTTCAGCTCGAGCCGGTAGCCAACCGTTACTTGTTTCACGATCCGCCCGGCGAGAATCTGCGGGCGTTTGAAGAAGGCCAGCGGCTAGCCCACGCGCTGCGTTGTGCGGCATGCCACACGGCCGGCAATGCAGGCCAGGCGGTTAATAGCGACGAACCGATTCCTGCCCGGCCGATCGCTGCCCCGTCGCTGGCAAAGCTGGCCGGCAACGTGCATCGCGGCTGGCTCATCGAGTGGCTCACCGCGCAGCCGGCTGCAGACCAGAAGGAAGGTTTCTCCGAAGACCAGGTACCACCGCCGGCGCGGCGGATGCCGCACTTTCAGCTTTCGGCCGACGATGCGCAGGCGGTCGCCGCATACTTGTTGGCGAACGGTGAGCCCCCCGCGAAAAAGCCGGCGCAAAAGCCTGCTTCACAACCGGCTCCTGCCCGGCGCGGCAAGCAACCGCCCCCGCCCTCAGTCGCCTCAGGCCGCGAACTGTTCCGCTCGATTGGCTGCCTGGCCTGCCACCAGGCCGAAGGCTTAGGCACCGCCGGATTGTTCGGCGGCGGCGACCTTTCGGCCATTGCCGCCAAGCGGCCCGCCACTTTCTTCGATGCCTGGCTCAGCGCCCCGGCCAAGCTGAATCCCGATCACCGCATGCCGGTGTTCACGCTCACCCCGCATGAACGGATATCGCTATCACTATACCTGGCCAGCCTGGGCAAGCCTGCGAACGCGGCAAACAGCGGTGATGCCGCCACCAAAGCCGACGAACCACTGCTTGCCCGCGGCCGTGCGCTGGTTCAATCGCACCGCTGCGCGGCCTGCCACGCGCTGCCGGAAGCCAAGCCCGGCAGCAACGAAAACCTGGCCGCCGCAGTGCCTTCGGCCGCCAAAGCGATTGGCCCCGGCAGCGATTGGAGCCGTAGCTGCGTGGCGCCGCCGCAGGCAAACGCCCATTCGGCCCATCAACCGCACTACGCGTTGGCCCCGGCGCAGGCGGAGGCCGTTCGCATGTTCTACCAGCAGGTAGCCCGCCCGGCGCGTGCCAAGCCGAAAGCTGGCGCCGCCCGCGATGAAGCGGTGGCCGAACACGACCGGTGGCACGGCCCGCTGGTGCTGGAGGAACGCAACTGCCTGGCATGCCACGCCCGCAATGCAGCCCCCGGCATCGAGCCGTCGCTCGACGCGGTGCTGGCCGCCTCGCCGGAGTTAGCGCCGCTACTGCCCGGCATGAAGCCGCCTGCACTGCACGGCGTGGGCGATAAGCTGCACCGGCACGCCTTGGTCGACGCCATTGCCCTCAAGAATCCACCACTACGTCCCTGGCTGGCGCTGCGGATGCCTAAGTTCGACCTGGCCGACGCCGAGCGCGACGTGCTGGTCGATCACCTGATTGCCGTCGATATGATTCCGCCTCGCCCGGCCGGGCAGACTGCCGGCGGCGATGGCAACGGCAGCCACGCGAGCCCTGCTCCAGAAACACCGTTTGATCCGGCGGCCGGCTTCGACGAACAGGCTCTGCTGATCGCCGGCAGCCGGCTGGTCACGTCCTCCGGCTTTGGCTGCACCAGTTGTCACCAGGTCGGCAAGGCCATCCCCGAAAAGGTGGAGCTGAAGTCCCGCGGTCCGGACCTGACCATGCTGGGCAACCGCCTCCGCCGCAGTTGGTTCGATCGCTGGATGCCGAACCCGGCCCGCATCGTGCCGCGGATGGAAATGCCCTCGGTGGTCAATCCAATCGCCGGCGTGCTGAACGAAAACGTGCAGACACAGCTCCATGCCGTGTGGTACGTGTTGAACCTGGAAGGCTTCAACCCGCCCAAGCCCAACCCGGTGCGCATCGTGCGTCGAACCAACGTGCCCGGCAGCCAGGAACGTGCGGTCGTGTTGACCGACGTGATCGAGATCGACGAGCAACCGTTCATCAAGCCGCTCGTGATCGGGCTGCCGAACCGGCACAACCTGATGTTCGACTTGGCGAACAACCGCCTGGCGGCCTGGTGGCTCGGCGATACGGCACGGCAACACACCCGCGGCAAGTTCTGGTACTGGGAGCCCGGCGGCAGCCTGCTCCTGAAGCCGCAACTCGTTGAAAAAGCCGACGAGGCAGAAGCGCTCAATCCGCCGGAAATCGTGGCAACCTCGGAGTTGCTGTTGGTGCGTGGCGACCAGGTGATTGCTCCCTCGCTCCACGGGCAGTTCCCCACCGAGTTCGACTGGTTCGAGCACGTCGACGGCGGTATTCGCTTCCAGCACCGGCTACGGTACAAGCTGCCCGGCGTAAGCGAGCCAGTGATGCTGATCGTCACGCAGCAGTTCCAGAGCCACAGCGTACCCAACTCGGCTGACACCGGTTTCCACCGACAGATCACCATCTCGGGCGTTCCGCGAGGCTGGTCGGTCCGCCTGCGGGGTGTTCCAACACAAACGGCATTGCAAACCCAACTGCCTGCGAATGTAAATGGCCGGAAACCGCGGCTCGTTGGTCTTGCCGGTGCTTCGTATGTCGAGAGCTTGGGTCGACAGCCGTGGTCGCTATCAGCGGATACGCCCGCTGGCGAGCGAGGCTTCATCGGCTACGTGGAAGCAGCCCCGGCCGATAGCGACAAAAACGGCGTGGTGAGCTTTGAGCTGACCTATGCCACACCGCTGCCGGTCGATCGCTACACCGAGCAGCCGGTGCCGCTGCCGGTTCCTCCGGCGACCGAGTTGGACGTGGCCCCCGGCTTCAAAGCGGTCCGGTTGCCGCTCGATCCGTCGGTGATGCCGACCGCCCTGGCCTGGCGGAGCGACAACTCGCTGGTGGTGGCCTCGCTGAAGGGCCGCGTGTGGATTGCCCGCGATACCAACGGCGACGGCCTGGAAGACCAGTTGCTGCCGTTCTCCGATGACTTTGCCGCGCCATACGGCGTACGGGCGGCACTTGAGGATACGCCCGCGGTGCCGGTCATCGACGTCATCAACAAGTACGCCCTGCTGCGGTTGATCGACCGCGACAACGACGGCTTTGCCGAACGCGTGGAGACGCTGTCGTCCGGTTGGGGCCATACTGCCGACTATCACGACTGGGCGGTGGGCCTGCCGCGCGACCCCGCCGGCAATTACTACCTGGCCATTCCCTGCCAGCAGGACAACCGATCGCTGGCGGCCGCCCGGCACCGTGGTCAGGCGCTACGGCTCGTCCCGCGCCAGCCCGATGCTAAGGATCCGCACCGCTACGCGATCGAAGTGATCTGCGCCGGCTTGCGGTTCCCGATGGGCCTGGCGCTCAGTTCCGATGGCCAGTTGTTCGCCACCGACAACCAGGGCAACTACAACCCATTCAACGAACTGAACCACCTGCTGCCCGGCAAGCGGTACGGCTTCATCAACAAGCTGGAGTTCCGGCCCGATTTCAAGCCGCCTCTGACGCCGCCGGCCGTCAACCTACCTCACCCGTGGACGCGCAGCGTGAACGGTGTGTGCTTCCTCGAAGTGCCGGGCCGCGCGAACGCATTTGGCCCCTTCACCGGCCACCTGCTGGGCTGCGAATACGACACCCGCAAGCTGATCCGCATCAGCCTGCAATGGGTCGACGGCCAGTACCAGGGCGCCGCGTATCCATTCAGCGTGGAACCGGCCAACCCGCAACTGGCCCTCGAAGGCCCGTTGGCTTGCGAGATTGCCCCCGACGGCGCCATCTACGTGGGCAACATCCGCGATAGTGCCTGGGGTGGCGGGGCCAATACCGGCTCGATCGTACGGGTGGAGCAGAATGGGCCGCTGCCGCCGGGCATTGCCGAGGTGCGTGCCGTGACCGACGGCTTCGTGATCGACTTCACGGCTCCCGTCGCCGCCGACAAGGCAGCCAATGCCGCCAGCTACCGCGTGAGCAGTTATCGCCGCGAGTCGACGCCGGCCTACGGCGGCCCGGACCTCGACCGGCAAGAACACGCCGTGCGGAAGGTGGAGCTGTCGGCGGACCGCACGTCGGCCCGTATCACGGTGGACACCATGCGGCCCGGCTTCGTGTACGAGCTGCGTCTGGAGAACCTGGCCGACGGACCGGTGTTCTTCCCCGACGAAGCACACTACACGTTGAACCGCGTGCCGAAGTAACGGTCGGCAAGAACTTACAGCCAGACGGGCGCAGCCATGTTGCGGTCGCGGTAGCTTGAATGGATGCGATCTCCTGCGCCCAAGTGCCGCGCTGGCGGTACGGAGTGCTGCGTTCCATGCTAGGAAGCCGATCCATGGTGCGCTCACTGGCTTGCATCGTTGGAGCTTTCGCGGCAGTCATCTACTTTGCAGCTCCGCTTGCCTCCCAGGAGCCGTCGGCCAAGCCGCCGGAATCGCCGCAAGGCCAGGCACGTGGCCCCCCGCATCCAAGTTCACAGTCAAAGCGGTGAGCAAGTCATCGATATGCAGGAAGGCGAACGTGCCCTCCGTATCCATTCGCGTACCAAAGGGCCATACACGGTCACAGTCGCCGAAACGGTGAACGGCACGGAAAAGACAACCACGTATCACGTTTCAGTTCTTGCAGGGAGGTTACTTGTAACCACCATTCTCGCGGCGGTTGGCACTGTCACTGAGAATTGTTTCAGTCGCCGCAGGCTTCCGCCGGCGAAGTATTCACCGCGAATAACCGTTCCGCCAGGCGATGCCTGGCCTACAAGAACTACAGCAGCTCGGCAATCGGTTCACCGCTGGGCAGGATCGGGATCGGCCGGCCGGCGTTATCGATGATTGCCTGGCTGGTATCGATGCCAAAGCAGTGATAGAGCGTGGCCAACAGGCAGTTACTGTCCATGATCCGGTCGACCGGTTCTTCGCCCTTGCGGTTGGTTGCCCCGATCACCTGGCCCATCTTCAGACCGCCGCCAGCCAAGAGCACGCTCATGGCGTTGGGCCAGTGGTCGCGGCCGGGCCCGTAGATGTTGGCTCCGCGATTGCGGACGGTAGGCGTGCGGCCAAACTCGCCGCAGAAGATGAACAACACGTGGTCATCCAGGCCGCGAACGTGCAGATCCTCGATCAGGGCCGATACGGCCTGGTCGAATACCGGCAACCGCTCTTCGTACGCCTTGAAGATGTCGCTGTTCACGGCGTGGTCGTCCCAAGTGGTGATGCGGCCGGTTTCTGCCGTGAGCCGGAACGTAGCCTGGCATTGCACGAATCGCGCGCCGGCTTCTACCAGCCGCCGGCAGGTCAATAGGCTCTTACCCCAGTGCGTATCGCCGTAGCGGTCGCGGGTGACCTGCGGCTCGCGCGACAGGTCAAACGCCTCGCGGGTGCGAGGGCTCGAGAGCATGGCCAGCACCCGCCGCTGGAACGAATCCATGGCGTCCATCACGCCCGAGCGATCCAAGCCGCGGGGCAACCGATCCAGCGCCTGAAGCACCCCCGACCGGCGACGCAGGGCCATGATCCCCTGGGGCGAAACCGCCAAGTTGTCGGTCGTCGCCCCCGAGGCGTAAATCGGCACCGGGGCGTACGTGTTGGCCCCGGTCGATGTGAGCGGGTTGGGCGACGGCATATACGGCGCGTACGCCGGCCCCAGGTAGGCAGGCCCACCGCCATAGAACTTGGTGTTGGCGATGAACAGCGGAATGTCTTTCACCTGCGGCTCCAGGTGCCGGGCCACCACGGAACCGATCTCCGGATACTCGGCGTCGTTCAAGTTAGCCTGCCGCGAGGAATAGCCGGTCAGAAAGCGATGGGCTCCGCCCGAGTGCTGTGCCCGTTCGTGCCGCAAGCTGCGGATGATCGCGTACCGGTCGGCCATCCTCGCCAGACGGGGCAGGTGTTCGTTGATCTCGATGCCCGGCACGTTGGTCGCAATCGGCCGGAACTTGCCGCGATATTCCTCGGGCGCGTCGGGCTTGAGATCGAGCATATCGATGTGGCTCGGTCCGCCATTGGCCCAGAACAAAATCACCGAAAACGGCTTGCGGCTCTGGCCGGCCGCGGCACGTGCATCCTCAGCGGCCAGCAGCGTCGGCAAGTCGAAGCACGTAGCGCCGGACGCCAAGGCCCCGAAACTCAAACCGCCCAGTTTGAGCCACGTGCGGCGGTCCATGGGCCCCGAGCAGCGGGGCGCGGCGTGCCCGGACTGGGTACGCGGCATGGCTGGTCCCTCTCCCCGTCGTGGAAAAACGTCAAGCTCGCATCATCCAATCGATGCGCAAGCATGTGCCGATGCATATTAACAGCCCAGCGGCCAGCGATCCACCCAAAGTTGGGGATGACGCGCCATCCGCGAGTGCGGGGAACCAACGAAAAAGGCGGCGTCCCCCGTTCATGCTTTTGGAGGAACGCCGCCCGAATGTGTCGCCAGAAGGCTGCTTAGATGATCACCGGCTTACCGAGCATGCGGCGGATCACCACCCACTGGCCGGCGTGCAGTGTCGGGTGCATGGACATCAGCGTCAGCACCGAGCCAACGGTCGGGAACTTCGGCCGGAACGCTTCGGGGGCCGGCTGCTCCAGCTCGCTGTCGTTCATGCCGGCCAGCACATCGTCGATCAGCTTGCGCCGCTCGGCATACAGCTGCAGCAAGGTATCCTTGCTGTCAAAGGCCGAGGCGTCGTCCACCTCCGCCTTCTCCTTGGCGTACCGCTCGGCAAATCCCTCGGGCAGCGGCGGCAGGCTGCCGGGCTTGCACGCCTCGACCAGGTGCGTATCCGCCACGATCAAGTGGCCCAACTGCCACAGGGCATGGTTGGCGCCAGGAGCCGGCCGCTTGAGGCATTCGTCGTTGGTCAGGTCTTGCAGGTACGTACTCACCAGGTAGTCCGACAGCTTCATCGCGCCGCGGATCACAGATACCCCACTCATGGTGTTCTCCCTTGAAGCGACTCGTGGGCAGGTTCCGGGTAATGTCCTTAGAACATGACGGCGAGGGTCACAAAATGTCAAAGCCCTGCACGGCTTCTTCGTGGCCATGAGCGGCCGAAGTGTACATCGCCTCCAGCATAGCCACCACCAGGGCGGACTGCTCGGGCGGGATCGGCACTTCGCGGTCTTCACGCACGGCATCGGCAAACCCGCGGACCGCCGCTCGATGCGGTTTCTCGCCCGTCGCCGGAGGAAGCTGCACATCCCATGGCTGCTGATCGCGTTCGCCGGCGATGCGGTTTTCCGGCCAGACAAAGCCCAGGTGTTCGCCGTACATCTGCAGGCGGCGGAACTCGTCCTCGGGCTGAAAGCCCAACCACGACGCTTCCAGCGTGAGGATCGCCCCGCCCTCAAAGCGAATCACCCCGGCCGAGAAATCCTCGACGTCGATCGTTTCGTGGTTCCAGGTGCCCCACTCGCTGCCGACCTGGCCGCTCTTGGCCAGGATGTCGTACACGCCGCCGGAGGCCGTCAACGGCCGCGGGCAGCCCATCAGCCACCAGGCCAGATCGAGCATGTGGACACCCAGATCGTACAGCGCGCCACCGCCGCTGAGCCGCCGGTCGGCAAAGGCCGGTTTGCCAGGCAAGCGTCGTCGCCGCAGCCACTGCGCCCGAGCGTAATACGCGCGGCCCATCGGTGTCTCGTTTAAGAACTTCCGCAGGGCGATCACCGTTGGCTCAAACCGCATGTGCTGACCGATCATCAGCTTCTTGCCCGACGCGGCCGCCGCCGACAGGATCGTGGCGGCTCCCGCCCTGGACGTGGCCATCGGCTTCTCGCACAGCACGTGCTTGCCGGCTTGGAGGGCCTGCACCGAAATCTCGGCGTGCAGGGCGCTGGGAGCACAGATGTCGACCACGTCGATATTGGGGTCGTCGAGCAGGTGTCGGTAATCGGTCACCCGCCGCTGGATGTTGAACTCGTCACCGGCGTAGGCCAGGGCCGCTTCGGAGACGTCGGCCAGGCCAACCAGCCGGGCATGCGGATGTTCTGCCCAGGCCGGCAAATGTTGGTCGCGGCTGATCATGCCGGCGCCAATGACGGCTACCCGCAGCTCGCCAAGAGCGCTGGGCCGACTGGCCGGGCCACCGGACTGGTCGGCAGCCAAAGTTTGATCGTGTTGCATGCGAAGATCGTGGTGTGGGGGAGCGAGGAAGGTCCAAAGGCGCGCAAGGCATGAGGACGGTCGCCGGGTAATCGGCTCGTACGGCAATGCCAGGACGAGAACGCGAGCAGCCGTCATGCGCAATTATGCGCGCACAGCCCCCAAGGCAATCGCTTTCGCGAAAACAAGTCAATCGCAGTTGCTCGAGCGGTAGAATTCCCGGCTCGCGTGGCCTGGGGACACCGCGAAACGCACGCGCAAGCGGACCCAAACGCGGCAACTCCGCTTGCCGGTACCTGACCAGTTACGGCAAGTATTCGACACTGTGCTGGTACGCGTCGCGCTGCTTCTCCAGGCCCAATTGAGCGGTGATCCGCCGCCAGGCCGCAGCAGCCTGCACCAAAGCCCGTTCGGGCGTGGCCTCGCCGCCGACCGCTTTACGCACCGCCTCATCGAGCGCAGCCATGTATTGCGCGTGGCCAGGGATCCGCAGCGCAAACAGCACGTCTTCATTCCCGAGGCTTTCAGCCTGGGCGGCCGCCCACTCGCGGGCTGCCTGGAGATCAGCCGTGGGCGCCCACTGCTCCGATTGCGAAAGCTGGCTGCGGCGGAAAGGCGCCGTGCCAGTCGCGATAGCCGAGACCTGCACGCCCCATTCCTCGCCCGTTAGCGACAACAGCAGCACCACCCCCGCCAACGGCGACTGACTGCTGGACGACACCGACCCCAACTTGCCCCAGCCGGCCAAAAGCGGCACGCGGTTGAGCGGCGTTTGACGGGTTTCGCCATCCACGTAGAGCGTCGTGGCGCCGGGCAGCGGCGTGAAGGCAAGGGGTAGCGGCGGTACGCCGGGGGTGGGCGAATCCTGACCTTCGGTCCGGGGGAACGACCAGCCAATCGCCATGGCGCACTCGCCGCGTTGCAGCGCCGCCAGGGTTTCGGTTCCATCCAGCGGCGGGGCGTCCCCGGCCAGCTTGGCCACGGCGATTAGCTCTTCCAAAGCACGGCGGTACGCGGGCCCGGCGATCCGGGGCTCCATCGTCTGGTGCTGAAACAGCGTGTAGTAGTAGGCCGGATGACGTGAATAGCCGGCAGCCCGAGCCAGCAGCAGGTAAGCCGCGCTGCCTTCGGCCAGCGGTTCGGCAACCGGCCGCCAAGGTTTGCCCTCCGGCGGAGCCAGGTCGCCGAGCTTGCTGCGATCGGCCAAGAGCGCAGCCAGTTCCTGGTACTCCGACCAGGTTTGCGGCGGCTTGCGGCCAAGTTTCTCAAGGATATCGACGCGATACCCCAGCACCGGCACGGCAGAGCCAAACGACACGGCCAACGTCTTGTTGTCCCACACGGCCGCCCGATACCGCAGGGCCGTAAAGACATCGTTCAGTTTGTAATCCTCAAGCGTGAGATTCTCGGCCGTGAACTCGCGGAGCCAGCCGCGTTCGCCCAGCGGGGCGATCAGATGTTCGGCATACAGCACCACGTCCCATTGTGGCTGCTCGTCGGCCAGCAACTCTTCGGCCGTGCGACTGAGCACTTCTACCTCGGCGCCGGTGCGAGCCTGCCATTCGCGGCTGAGCTGTTCAACGAAGGCCGCCAGGGCCTCATCGTCGACGACCACCACCTTGAGCCGTTCGCCTTCGAACGCGGGCCGGGCAGGCTCCTCCGTCTGCGGCTTCTCACTCCGGCAGCCCAGCGCGCCGGCAACCCCTAAAACCAAGACAACCAGTATTCCGATGCGCCGAGCAAATGATGCCATAGTGCTGATATTGACGGCAGACGGTTAGTGGAGACGAGGTGACGGCCGAACTCAAAGACATTGATCGTACCAATATCGGCCAGGAACGTGTTACGGCCAAGAAGAAGAAACGGCAAACTTCATCGCGCCCTGCCGCAAGATCGTGACCGCGACGGCCCCCGGGCAGCCCGCTAAGCTTGGCTCGTCACCTGGCGCAAGGTCGGGTACAATCGGCCATCGTCCGAGCCCCCTCAAGAAGCCGGCTCGGCCCCAGCCGCGATCTGCCCGCAGGCTGCTTCACCGCCATCTGTGTCGCTTGCTCTGCTAACCGCTCAAGCCAACGTAACGGCGAACCATGATCCTCTTGGGCATTGATATCGGAACGTCGGGAACGAAGACCCTGGCCATCCGCGAAAGCGGTGAAATCCTGGCCGAAGCGACCGCCAGTTACCCCTGTTATCATCCTCAACCGCTCTGGAGCGAGCAAGACCCTGCCGACTGGTGGAAGGCCACCGTCGAAACCGTGCAACGCGTGGTGGAAAGCCTGGGCACCGCGGCTCGCGAGGTCAAAGCCATCGGGCTGTCCGGCCAGATGCACGGTTCCGTCTTTCTCGACGCACAGCACCGCGTGGTCCGCCGCGCCCTGTTGTGGAACGACCAACGCACCCAAGAGCAGTGCCGCGAGATCGAACGCCTGGCGGGCGGGCGCGAGGCACTGCTGCACATGGTCGCCAACCCGGCACTCACCGGTTTTACTGCCCCCAAGATCTTGTGGCTGCGTGATCGCGAGCCCGGCAACTTCGAACGCACGCGGAAGGTGCTGCTGCCCAAGGACTATATCCGGTTCCGCCTGACCGGTGAGTTCGCTACGGAAGTCAGCGACGCCTCGGGCACGCTGCTGCTCGACGTGCGGATGCGTAACTGGTCGAACCAACTGCTCGATAAACTCCAGCTCGATCGCGACCTGTTGCCGCAGTGCTATGAGTCGCACCAGGTGACCGGCAAACTCATCCGCGAGACCGCCGAGCTGCTGGGCCTGCCGCACGATTGCGTGGTGGTAGGCGGAGCGGGCGATTGCGCGGCTGGCGCGGTCGGCAACGGTATCGTCACCGCCGGTTCGTTGAGCACGTCGCTAGGCACCTCGGGTGTGGTGTTTGTGCATAGCGATGAAGTGAAGATCGATCCCCGTGGCCGCGTTCACACATTCTGCCACGCGGTCGATGGCTGCTGGCACATCATGGGCGTGAACCTGTCGTCGGGCGGCGCGTTGCAATGGTTCCGCGACACGCTTTGCCAGTCGCTCGTCAACTTCTCCAAGGCCGAAGGCTTTGAACCCTATAACCTGCTGGGGCTGGAAGCCGCCCGCATTCCCCCGGGCAGCCAAGGGCTGTTTTACCTGCCTTACCTATCCGGCGAACGTACGCCACATGCTGATCCCAATGCCCGTGGCTGCTTTATCGGCCTCACCCTGGCCCACGGGCGCGGCCACATGGTCCGGGCCATCATGGAGGGCGTGACGTACGCCCTGCGCGACAGCCTGGAGATCATCCGCGAGTTGGGCGTGCCAGTCGACGAGATTCGGGCGTCGGGCGGCGGTGCCCGCAGCCAACTGTGGCGGCAGATCCAGGCCGACGTGTTCGGCCAGCCGGTCTGCTCGCTCCAGGCCGAGGAAGGCCCCGCCTACGGCGTAGCGCTCTTGGCCGCGGTCGGGGCTGGCGCGTACGATCACATTGCCCAGGCTTGCGAAAAGTGCGTTCGGGTGGTGAGCCAAACGCCAGTGAACGCCCGGACTTCTGAGATCTATCAGAAGCACTACGCCCTGTATCGCGAGCTGTACCCGAGGCTGAAGGATACGTTCGCCCAGATTGCCGCCCTCGAGGCGTGATTTCCCGCCCCCCCTTGCGGCGGCCGCTGGCCAGGTTTGTCCGCCAGTTGCTGCCAGCCTGCCTGTTCAGTGAGGTTATTCGATGCCCCTGGTTCGCCCGGTTCGTCGCTTGGCCCCTACCCTGGTTCTGGCGATTGCCGCCGCGACTGCCATGCTCGCGGTCCTCACGCAGTGGCCCTCGGGCGAGACTACCACGGCGGCGGAACTGACCGCGGCAACCGACGCTGTCCGGGAAATCCCGCTGGATTCGGCCCACCTGCGACGGCCCACCCAGGCGACCTGGTCTGCAGACGGTCGCACGCTGTACATCGCCAATCGCGACAGCGGCAGCATCTCGCTGCTGGACGCTGAGGCGCTAAAGCCGGCTGCCGAGATCGCCGTCGCGCCACGGCTGATCGACATCAAGACTTTACCGAGTGGCAACCTCTTGGCCCTGGTTCCGGCCCCCGACAACTGGAAGCTGCTGGACCGGCGACCGGAGCTGCGTCCGGCGCTGTTGGAACTGAAGCCCAGCGACAGTTCACCCTGGCTGGAAGTCGTAGGCCGGGTGCCGCTCACCGGTCTCTATCCGGCCAGCTTGGAGATCATTTCGGCCGACGAGGTGGCGATCACCTCACTCTGGACGCGAGAAGTTGTCTTCTTGGACAGGGCAGGCGAAGGGGGCCCTTGGACGATCGCGCATCGGGTACGTCTGCCGTTTGCCCCGCGGCTGCAAAAGCTGGTCGAGCCGGGCCGCCTGGTGGTGACCGACGCCTTTGCCGGCCACGTGGGGCTGGTTGAGTTTGCCACCGATGATGGCGCTGACAACGGTGAAGCTTCCGACCGCGCTCAGTTAACCGAGCCGCGGGTTGCCGGTATCCGGCGGCTGCCGGTCCACAACATTCAAGGTCTGTCGTTCGACGGCAAGCGGCTCTGGATGGGCTGCCAGGAGTTGAACCCGTTCGGCCGGACCACGTTCGACGACATTCACTGGGGCATCCTGGTCGATAACCACATCCGCAACTTGCCGTTTGAAGAACTGCTGACCAGCGACGAAAAAGCGTCCGCCGAACGGCTTGCCCGCGAACGCATCTACCGCGGCGACCGGATCTCGCTGGGCACCACGGGCCGCGGAGCCGCCGACCCGGCGGGACTGTACGTCGAGCCTAACGGCTGGCGGGTGGTGGCCCTGGCGGGCTCGCACGAAGTTGCCGTGATTTCCACGCAGCGGGCTGTGATCAGCTTTCTGCAAGTCGGCGAGCGGCCGATTGCCGTGATCCCCTCGCCCGACAAGCAGCGGGCTTTCGTCCTGAACCAGTTTTCCGATTCGGTGTCGGTGGTGGACCTTAAGACCGGCGGATTGATGGGCGGCGAAATCTCGCTAGGTCCGATGCCCCGGCTGAACGCCCTGCAGCGCGGCGAGAAACTGTTCTACGACGGCCGCGTGTCGCACGATCTGTGGATGAGCTGCCACAGTTGCCACACCGATGGGCATAGCAATGGAGCACTGGTCGATACGCTGGGCGACGATGGCTACGGTGCCCCTAAGCGGGTGCTCAGCCTGCTGGGCGTGCGCGACACCGACACCTGGGCCTGGAACGGCCAGATCAAGGAGCTGCACGAGCAGATCGCCAAGTCGGTCGATTCGTCGATGCATGGCCAGCCGTTGTCGGCCGCGGCCATCCAAGACATGCAGGCGTTCATGTTCTCGCTGGAACCGCCGCCGCCCCTGGAGCCGGCGGTGACCGACGAAGACCGGGCTGCCGTCGCACGCGGCCGCGCGATCTTCGAGCGGAACCAGTGCGTGAACTGCCACGTACCGCCGCTGACCTACACCACGCAGGGCGCGTTCGACGTGGGCATGGAAGACCGCCAAGGCAACCGCAAGTTCAATCCGCCTTCGCTCCGCGGAGTCAGCCAGCGGTACAACCTGTTCCACGACAACCGGGCGGCAAGCCTCGAAGAAGCGTTCCGCGTTCACGGCCACCAGTTGCAGGAACCGCTGAGCGAGCAGGAACTGGCCGACCTGGTACGGTTCTTGCGCAGCTTGTAAAAACTGCGCACGCGCATGCCGTATGCGTAGTAAGCGCATGCGCACCATCGCGGTCAATGTGCGCAGCGTGCTCATGCGCTGCAACGCGGCAAAACAACGAGCATGCCGCCGCGCCGGGGGGCCCAATCAGCTACTCGGCCTGACCGTTGCTCTCGATCCGGGCGATCTTTTCCACGCGGCGGGCGTGACGGCCGCCTTCGAACTCAGTCTTGAGCCAGATATCGAGCATGTTCTCGATGTTCTTCTGGCCCAGCATGTCGGCCGACAGGCACAACACGTTGAGGTCATTGTGGCGGCGACTCATCTCGGCGGAGAGCTCGTCCTGAACGGGTGCCGCGCGGATGCCAGGAACCTTGTTGGCGGCGATGGCCATGCCGATGCCGGTGCCGCAGATCAGAATTCCCCGCTCGGCTTCACCGCGGCTGACCGCTTCAGCAACGGCCTTGGCGAAGTCGGGATAGTCGCAGCTTTCCTGGCCGTTGGTCCCCAGGTCGAGCACATCGTCGCCGTGCTGGCTGAGGTATTCAATCAGCCGAGTCTTGAGCTGGAAGCCCCGGTGGTCGCTGCCGATGGCGATCCGCATATCGGTAATACTCCGTCAATGGCCCTGCGAAGGATGCGTCAACGTGGCCGCTCACGCACAGGCGGCCAGGGCCTCTCACATACGCGTTCCTGTGAAAATTGTACGCCAGTGGGATTGCTCCCGAGCCGAAACCGGCCGGGATGCGATCAGGCCACGAACTTGTCGATCCACGCCGCCAACGACTCGCGGATCTGGGCGGCACACCGCCGATACATTTCCGTCGGCCCGCCGATGGGGTCGGCAACGTCCATGCCGTCGATGCTGAGCAGGTGCGTCCTTGACGCGGCACTGGGCCACTCGGCCAGGATCGCCTGCTTGTGGCTCCGGGTCATCGTGATGACAAAGTCGGCATGCTGCACCAGTGGTTCGGTCAGCGGCTGGCTCTCGTGCCGCGAGAGGTCGAGGTTCTCCTCCCGCATCACTTCCACCGCCTCGGGCGTGGGACGGCCGCCCGGCATGGCAGCAATGCCCGCCGAGCCCACCACGATCCCGCGGTCTTCCAGCTCCTCGGGGCGACAGTTGAGCCGTTCGGCCAGCATCTGCCGGCAGATGGTTTCGGCCATGGGGCTGCGGCACGTGTTACCCGTGCAAACGAACAAAATCATCATGCTGCATAGTCGTCGCAAGGTCTGTTCAGACACGACCCCGGCGCGCAATACCTTCAGGTCGTTGCCCGTTACCTGAACCACGGTCGATGCTTGCCCATACCGGCAAGGCCCGTCGTCCACGATCATTTGGATCTGATCACCGAATGTATCGGCGATTTGCCGTGCGTTGACGGCCTCAGGCTGGCCGTGGGCGTTGGCGCTGGTCAGCACCAGTGGACCGGCGAGCAGCCGCATCACCTCGATGATGGCCGAATGCGCCGGGACCCGCAACCCAACGGTCCCCTCTGGCATAATGGCCGCCCGCGAGATCGGTGGCAACTGGGTGAGCAGACTATCGGGATGGGTGCCGTCGAGCACCAGCGTGACCGGACCAGGCCAGCACCGGCGGGCCAAGCGGCGCGCCAGCGGGCTCATGTCCGGCACGTAATCCAGGGCGTCGTCAGCACTTTTGACCGCAACGGCCAGCGGCTTGCCTTCCGGACGCCCCTTGAGATGGATCAATCGATCGACGGCTTCCTCGCAAAGCGCGCTAACGGCCAGCCCATACACGGTCTCGGTCGGGAAGGCGACGATGCCGCCTTCGACCAACGCCTGGACGGCGCGGTGGATCACGTCGCGGGCGTCGTCCGCGTTGCGCAAGTCGAAGATGGTGGGAGCCATGTGCCTTTCGTATGCTCGACCCCAAACGGCCGATCGAGGAGTGTGCCCCCTCACGAATAAGCCGTTATAATGAACAACCTTGCGAACTGACAAGGCTTGCCGCGTGGATGGTTGCGCGGCGCTGCCAGCCCCCTCGCAAGCAGCACACCAGGCTCGGCAGCGGCCGCTGCTGGTTCCCGCAGCGGCAACCCAACCGTCGCCAAGCCGCACAGTTTCCTGCCGTGACACCGCAAACGGGGCCAGCGTAGCCTGAATCATTTTAGTCAAGCATGGCGATGAAAATAACTGCCCCATGCGCAACGCCGGCGCAGCCGGAGAGTCCGCCCGCGGCGGGGCCTGCTGACTGGCCCGATCAACCAAGTTTCCGCTTGGCTGCCAAGCCAAAATCCAGTGGCGCCGCCCCATCCCTGAGCCACGCCTGATCGGGTGGCCGTCAAACCAGGCGATCGACGCACAGGGCAACGTCTGGGCGGCACGAGTCCGTATCCATGGCTCGTAGCAGATGGACGAAGAACTGCCGATCGCGCAATGTGTGCCAACTGCAACAACGCGCACCTGCGGAACCATTGGAGCGCAGTTGCTCGCAGTCGGGACCGATCTCCCACCCTATCCGCTTGTCATTAGGCAACTTAAACTGGTGGGCAACCGCAACGCGTCATCGACGAACCGCGGCCGGCCGGTCACCGGGGAAGGCATCAGCCAATCGCGCTGCCCATGGACCGGCCACACCTAGAAGTACTTATGATCCCGCAGCCCATCACGGGTGCGGATAAGCTCGGCGAGGAAATGATGGAGACAGCAAACTTTGGCGGACTTCGCGTGGCAGCGTTTGAAAGCCGCCGCGCGGCCGAACTGGCCCGGCTGATCGAAAAGCAAAACGGCCAGGCCTTTGTCAGCCCGTCGATGCGCGAAGTCCCGCTGGGCAATAACTCGCCGGCCGTCGAATTCGCCAAGGCAGTCATCGCGGGCGAAATCGACATCGTGATCTTCACCACCGGTGTCGGCTTCCGGCATCTGGTAGCTGCCATCGAAGGCATCATCGACCGCGACACCTGGGCTGCCGCGTTGGCGAAGGTCATCACCATCGCCCGGGGCCCCAAATCGGTCGCAGCCATGAAAGAACTTGGCCTCACGCCCAACTACCGCGCCGACGAACCAAATACTTGGCGCGACTTGCTGGCCACGATCGACCGCGCGCAATTGCCGTTGACAGGCAAGACGGTCGGCATCCAGGAGTATGGGCAGCCTAACGTCGAACTGGCGGCCGAACTGCAAGCTCGGGGCGCCACCGTGCGCAGCGTGCAGGTCTATCGCTGGGAGCTGCCCGAGGACACCGGCCCGCTGGAAGAGAACGTGCGCGCCATCGCCGCCGGCGAGCGCGAGGTGGCGTTGTTCACTTCGGCTCACCAGGTGGTCAACATGCTGCGGATGGCCGAACGGTTGCAATTGGCCGAACCGCTCAAGGCAGCGCTGTCGCGAATGGTGATCGGCTCCGTCGGTCCCACCACCAGCGAGATGCTGCGCGAGCAGGGGTTACCGTGCGACCTGGAACCGGAACATCCCAAGATGGGCCCGCTGGTGCTGGCAGCCGCACAACGGGCGTCGACCATCCTGGCCACCAAGGCTGGCGCACGCAGCGGCCCCAAGGTGATTTCGCCGGCTGCGACTTCGAATCCTGGCACACCCACGCGGCCGCGTCATCCCAGCGAAGACGGCTGGTTCATGAAGGCCTGCCGTCGCGAGCCGACGCCCGTCACCCCGGTCTGGTTGATGCGGCAGGCCGGCCGGTACTTGCCCGAGTATCGAGAGATCCGCGAAAAGACCACCTTCCTGGAGCTGTGCAAGAATCCCAGCCTGTGCGCCGAGGTGATGCTCAAAACGGTCAAGCGGCTGGACGTCGACGCGGCGATCATCTTCTCCGATCTGCTGCCGATCCTGGAGCCGATGGGCTTTGACCTGGAGTTCACGCCCGGCGACGGCCCGGCGATCCACAACCCGGTCCGTACGGCCGCCGATGTGGACCGTGTGCGCGAGCTGGAAAACCTGGAATCGCTCGACTACGTGCTGGAAACGGTGCGGCAGACGCGGGCAGGTCTGGACGACCACAAAGCGGTGATCGGCTTCGCCGGTGCACCGTTCACGCTGGCCAGCTACGCGATCGAAGGTGGCGGCAGCCGCAACTACCTGGCCACCAAACGGTTGATGTACGAAGATCCCGGCGCGTGGCATGCCCTGCTGGGCAAGCTGGCTCGGGCGGTGGCCTTGTACCTCACCGGTCAGATCGAAGCCGGCGCCCAGTGCGTACAGCTCTTCGATAGCTGGGCGGGCTGCCTGCACCCCGACGATTACCGCCGCTATGTGCAGCCGCACGTGCAAACGGTGATCCAATCGCTGCCGCCCGGCACGCCGGTCATTAACTTCGCCACCGGCAACCCGGCCCTGCTGCCGCTGTTGGCTCAGGCCGGTGGCGACGTGATCGGCGTTGACTGGCGGGTGCGGCTGGACGATGCCTGGAAGTCGATCGGCGAGGACCGCGGCATCCAAGGCAACCTCGACCCCACCGTGCTGTTTGCGCCGATCGATGAGATCCGCCGCCGCGTGCGCGAGATTCTCGATCAGGCAGCCGGGCGGCCGGGGCACATTTTCAATCTGGGCCATGGCGTGCTGCCTGGCACCCCGGTGGAACACGTGCTGGCCCTGGTCGAGATGGTGCACGAGCTGAGCCAGCGGTAGCTATATCAGCCGCAAACCAGACCGCGGCACCGTGCAGCCTGCCGACGCGCTGGTGCGTGGCCCGTCTACAGCGTCTTGGCCAATTCCACCAGTTGATCGAGCGCCGCGTCCCAGCCGGCGTGAAAGCCCATCGCCTCGTGCTTGCCGCGGTGTTCCTCATCTTTGTGCATGGCGATCGCCGTGTAGCGCGTACCGCCCTCGGCGTCCTCCAGCAGGATGGCCGCCGTGAAGGGGAACGGGCCAGGGTCAGCACTGGGCCGATAACCCGAGAGCAAAGCCGTGGTCCATACCAGCCGTTGCTGCGGCACGATCTCCAGGTAGCAGCTTTCGCCCGCCATCTCTTGCCCCTCGGGCGACCGCATGACCGTGCGGAAGGCGCCGCCGGGCCGCAGATCCACTTCGCACTCGGCCAGCGACCAGGGCCGGGGAACAAACCACCGCTTCAAATGTTCGGGCCGGGTCCACGCCTCCCAGACCAGGGCACGAGGTACGTCGATCACGCGTTCCAGTACCAGGTCGAGGTTGGGATTGGGGACGAAGGGCACCTGTTCGGTCATGGCTGCTCTTTCCGTTGCTTGTGGAGATCGCGCAGATAGTCATCGAGTTGATCGAGCCGGCGTTCCCAAAGGGTTCGCTGTTCTGCCAGCCAGTTCTCGGCCGCTTTTAGCGGCTTAGGCACCAGCTCGTACATGCGAACCCGGCCCACCTTGTGCGAGCGGACCAGGCCGGCCGTTTCCAGCACTTGCAAGTGCTGCATGAACGATGGCAACGCCATCTCGAAGGGTTGCGCCAGTTCGGTGGCCGAGGCCGTTCCGGCACTCAAACGTTGCAAGACGCCACGCCGCGTGGAATCGGCCAGAGCCTTGAACACGGCATCGATCGACGGTGCAGAATCGACCATGCGAAGAACCTAGCACGCCCGAATAATTAGGTCAACACCTAAGTATCGAATCAACGGCCCCGGCAACAAGCAGCATGGCAGCAGACCCGATGTCGCAAGCCAAGAGGCTACTTCCCGCTGTTGCGGCCGGCAGTGCCATCCAACACCGGGATCGGGAAACGTTCGTTGGGCGTGCGGGCGGCGGCAAAGATCGCTTCCATTTCCGCCACAATTTCCGGATGATCGGCGGCAACGTCGCGGGTTTCGCCAGGGTCTTTGCCCAGGTGATACAGTTCGGTTTTGATCTGGTCGGGCTGCCTGGTCCGCATCAGATTCTGCCGAACGGCCTTCCAATCGCCGCGACGCACGGCCTGCTGCCCTCCGTAGCCGGGGAACTCCCAGTACAGGTACTCCGGCTTCTGTTGGTTCCCTTTGCCTAGGAGCGTTGGGGCGAAGCTGACACCATCAACATGCTGGGGCACTTGCGCGCCGCAAAGCTCGGCCACCGTGCTGAACAGGTCCCAGTTGGCCGCCACATGGTCGCTGGTCGTGCCCGGCTTGATATGGCCTGGCCATCGGGCAACCAGCGGTACGCGGATGCCGCCTTCGTACAGGCTGCCCTTGAAACCGCGGAACGACCCGGCCGACTCAAAGAACTTGCTGTCGGAACCGCCCAGCCGGTTGTAGGTGGGGCCGTTGTCCGACGTGAAGAACACCACCGTGTTGTCGTCGAGCTTGAGTTCCTTCAACAGATCCATGATCGCGCCGATGTCGCGATCCATGTGGCTGATCATCGCCGCATAGCCGGCGCGGGGCGTGGGATGCGGGATATACCCCCGATGCTCGTATGCTTCCTCAGGGATCTTGCCGCGGTACTGCGCCAACGATTCCTCCGGCACCTGAATGGCCAGGTGCGGAATCGTAAACGGCAGGTACAAGAAGAACGGTCGGTTGCGGTTCTCGCGAATGAAGCGTAACGCCTCCTCGCGAAAACGGTCTTGCGCATACGTTTCGCCCGTGGCCGAGCGGTCGTTGCCCGGCAAAATCTCCTTTTGCCGGTTCCGCCACAAGAACCTGGGGTAGTGATTATGGGCGTGGGCCTGGCAATTGAAACCGTAGAACAGATCAAACCCTTGCAGGTTGGGATCGCCGCTGGTGCCAAAGTGCCCAAGCCCCCACTTACCGATGGCCGCCGTGGCATACCCTTGTGCCTTGAGCACTTCGGCCAGGGTAACGTCGCTGTCGGCAAGCGGGTGCTGCCCCGGGAACTCCCAGCCGTACTGGGGCGCCAAGTGCTGCAAATAATCAGGATTGCCATTGCTGCGGATGCGGGCGTGGCCCGGGTGCATGCCCGTCATCAGGCAGCAGCGCGAGGGAGCACACACCGCGTTGCCGGAATAGAACTGCGTGAACCGCATGCCTTCGGCGGCCAGCCGATCGATGTTGGGCGTCTTGATCCATTTTTGTCCGTAGCATCCCAGCTCGGCATACCCCAAGTCGTCGGCCATGATCAGCACGATATTGGGCCGCCGATCGCTGGCACGACCTGTCGAGTCCGCTTGGGCAGCACACGGCTGACCCCCGAAAGTGCACAAGCTCAGCGCAGGCATCAGCCCAACGAACCATCGTAGCGTTGCGTGCGACGTGTTGCGTGTCATGGCGGCTTCCTGATCGATGCGGTTCAAGGGGGGCATTTCCCGCATCAGTCACCTTACTCGCTGTTCTGGCGGCCGACAACGCACCGGGGGTTCACGGCATGAAACCTCTCGCGACACGCGTTCAATGAGGTACACTCGCCGCTAATCGCACACGGCTGTGCGTCGCTCAGAAAGCGGCATCCATCGTCACCAGCAAGAGCTTGTCGCCCATGGACCTCTTCTCGCTTGCGATTGAAACCGTGGAACCGGCGCTCGTCGTCGGCAGGATCGGCACGCCGGTGGCCCTGCGCGTGTTCGCCCAAACGGCCGGCGATGCGTCGCACCTGATAAGCATCCTTGCCCGATCGCTGGAAACGGCGTCGCGGTGGCTGGCTGCCGAGCCGGCAAGCATTTATTCCGTCGGAACGGTTGGCGATGCTGCTGGTTCGAACCCTGGGAACGAAGCGGCCACTCCGCACGTCGCCCTGGCCGTGCGGTTTGCCAACGGCCTCGCGGCGGTTCTATCGGCGGGCTTGGCCCAAGCTACGCCACGGATAGAGCTCGTGGTGATCGGCAATCGCGGCGTCATCTCGTGGGAGCCTGACTACGGGGCGACCGTCGAAGTTGCTTCTCCCCGCCCTGTCGACGAACCGGCGGCGACGTATGTTCGGCTGGTCGAAGAGGCTCTAGCGGCGTACCGTCCGCTGCCTGAAACCGCAACGACGAGTAATGTCACGTCTTCGCCAGCCATCAGACTGGCCCCGCCCTATGGCGTGCTGCTGGTCGCCGGCAGTCATACGCACCAGGAAAACTATGCCGAGGCGTTCGCCGCCGATCCGCGTTGCCGGTTAATTGCGGTGACCGATGAGCCGGGCGTTAGCAGTCGCCGCCGGGCACTCAACGAACGGTTAGCCCGGCAGCTTGGCATCCCCTACCTGGATGACTTGGCCGCGGCCCTGCGCCGGGACGACGTGCAGATTGTCAGCATCTGTGTCGAGCCGGAGCGGCGTAGCCCCATCGCCGTGGCCGCCGCCCAGGCCGGCAAACACCCGTACCTGGACAAGCCGCTGGCGGCTTCGTCGGCCCAGGCCGACGCCATCGTGGCTGCCGTGCAAGAGGCCGGCGTCGCCAGCCAGATGTTCAGCCTGATTGGCTCTGCCGCAGCTATGAAGGCAAGAACGCTGGCCAGGTCGCAGGCACTAGGACCGCTCGCGGCGCTCCATGCCGACCTCTTGTTTGCCAAGGGCGACACAGGCACGGCCAACCTGGCAGCGCCGCGGCGCGAAACGGCCGAACCGCACAACTTCGAGTGGGTCGAATCCAAACGCGAGTTCAGCAATGTGGGCGTGTACCCGCTCGCGCTGGCCCAAGTGATCTGGCAGTCGACGCCGCAGCGCATCTGGGCGGTGACCGGCAATTACTTCTTCGCCGAACACCAGGCCAACCAGATGGAAGATTTTGGTCTGGCCGTGGTGGAGTATGGCGCCGGACGTTTCAGCACCATTGTGGCCGGCCGCACCGGCTGGCGTTCGCATCCCGCAAGTGGCATCAACCGCACGTACCTGGTGGGCACGCGGAGCAGTGCGGTGGTCGATGCGTTTCGCCCCCGAGCCGAAATCTATGCCGACGTGCCGCCGTGGACACCTCCGCGCCGGCATCCCGAAGACCCAATGGGCTTCTGGAGCAGCACCATCGATGAAGCCGGGGGCCGTCCCAAGTACACCTGGCAACTGCCGCCTGACCGTAATCCCAACGATATCCGGGCGTTTGTCGATTGCCTGGAAACGGGGCGTCCCTCAGATCTGCCGGCCACTGCCGCGGCCTGGGTTCAGAAGGCCTTGATGAGCGCGTACCGGTCGGCGGCCAGCGGCGAAGCGGTGCCGATCGAGTAAACGCCATCCGTCACCACGGCAGGCAGAACCGCTATGCCTGGAGCCGCAAACCTTGCGGTAGCGCCTCGCCAAAAACCAGGCCGGCTTCCTCGGTGTCGAGCGAGCCACCGTCGAGTACCAGGGCAATAAAGTGCCCTCGCGCTTCGTTGGATTCCAACCAGCGGGCAGCCTTCTTGCGGGCCGCGTCCGGCAAGTCGCGGTAACGGTCGTCGGTCCGCCGGGCCAGTTGCATCACGGCCAGGCATTCGGTCGGATCGCCGGCCGCCTGATCCATCAGCTTATTGAGCCAGTCGGCCGCTACATCAGGCGGAACAACCGCGTTGAGCGGCCCGTACATCGGCACGCGCGAACCGATTCGGCCCAGCGCCCAAACCAGGGCAATCCGGATCGGCTGGATCTTTTTCTTGGGCAGCAGGTCGAGAATCATCTGCCCAATCTCCTGCTTGGTGGCCACCGGCAGCAGTTCCAAGGCCCCCAGCAGTCGCCACCATTCGGCCGCTTCGTGGCTGCCCAGGGCCAGGTCGCCGCCGCGTCCCTTGCCGGTGACGAGCTGCTTGTGCAACGCGCGGATGGGGCCCAAGAGCGGTTGAGCCAGCGCCAACTGCTGACCGGCAGCCAGCCCGCCGCTGATTCGCCGCCACAAAATCCACCACTCCGCCCGGCAGGTCGGCGTGGCATGGATCAGCTTGCCTTGCAGCACGCGCCACGTTTCGGCCACACGCCAATCATCGACCGCCAGACCATAGCCGGGCCGCAAGGCGAAGCCCAGCAGGTTGAGCCAGCGGGCTTCGTGAACCTGGCTGCGTCGCCGCCCCTCGGCCACTTCCATCAGCGTTTCCCAGATCCGCCGCAGCAGCGATGTGGGCCAGCTCCGCCGATCCATGCCTAAGGTGGCGGCTAGCCGTTTGACGAGCCCGGCCGGGTCGCCTTGTTGCTTGGGGCCGGGGCCTGCCGTGCCGGGCGGCGGGAAGGCCTCGACAATCTGCTGCCGCGCCGCCTCCCACGTGGCTTCGTCAATGAAACCTTCGGCCTCGGCCGCCGATTCATGAGCGGCTATGTCGGTTTGCGTGGCCGAGCGCACGTCGAACTGCAACCGCCAGCTTCGCGGACCGTCGACCTCGCTGCACCACAAGTCGAGGGTGCCGATCTCGGTGAGCCGGGCATGCAATTGCACGTCGACCCGGGCGGCTTCGCCCTTCTTGCGCGTTCGCAGCACGGTGCGGATCGGCGGCAGGGCCTTGATCTGTTGGGGATCGATATCGACAAGCGAGCCGGGCGGGTCCGTCAGCCGCGTGCTGGATACAAACAGCGGGAACTCCACCGGGCTGGAGACCAACAGGCTGAAGCGGTGCTGCGTAAGGTCCACGTCCTCGCCGGGCTCCACGCCCGCCGGTACCAGGCACAAGGCTTTGAGTTGCGGCTGCGCGATCGGCTGGGAACTGGGAACTGTTTCATCGAGGGCGGCTAGCTGAACGTCACCCGCTGGTTCCTGGGCTGGAGCTTCCTCAGGCGAAGCAGCTTGGGCTTCGCCGTCAGCCGCGACGCCAATGTAGTACGTCCGCGCCAGGCCGGCGGCGATCCGCACGCCTTCACCACGTCGAACCATGCCGTAGTACGCGGCGCCGCGTGCCACGGCCAGATCGAGCCGGTCGTAATCAAGCACCTCAGGCTGCCAGGCCGACCCCGTTGCCGGCGAAAACCATGAAGACACCGTCTCCAGTAACCGCTGGCGAATCTGCGGTGAGGCAAATAGCCCACCGTTGAACAGAATGATGTCGGGCCGGGCCGGGTCAGCGCCATCGTTGCGGTCTTGGTGGCCATCGGCATCGCCGCCGATCTCGTTGGCCACGTGCCGGTGGGCCGTAAGAAACGCGGCCAGGTACCGTGTGATCGCTGGATCGGCCGCGTACGGCAGCCCAAACTCCTGAAAGCCGGACCGCCGCGTGGCTGGCTTGTCGTCGAGCCTGACGCGCGGCAGAAAGCCTTCGAGCAGCAGCTCGTGGACTTCCTCGCGGGTGGCTTCCACTTGCAGGCTGCCCCCGATCAGACGCGAACCGGTACCCGGCACGTTCACCGTGGTCGAATCGGGCGGATTGTCCGACAACAGCAGTTCCTTGACTGCCCGGCAGCTTCGCACCAGCACCGACCATTGCCGCGGCTCAAGCTTGCCATGCTCGCCGACGAGCTTCTTTTCCAGGTGAGCGGCCAGAGCCAGGTCGAGATTGTCACCGCCCAGGATCAGGTGCTCGCCGACCGCCACGCGATGGAACTGCACGCGGTCGTCCGATGCGCGGCGCACGCGGATGAGCGTAAAGTCCGAAGTACCACCGCCCACGTCGCAAACCAGAATCTTCTGGCCTGGCGTCACACGCTGATCCCAGTCATCCTGGTGGCGAAGAATCCAGGCATAGAACGCCGCCTGCGGCTCCTCGATCAGCACCACGCGGTTCAGCCCCGCCTGGGCGGCCGCCTTCACGGTCAATTCGCGGGCGACTTCGTCGAAGCTCGCCGGCAAGGTGAGCACCAGGTCCTGCTCGGCCAGCGGCTCGGGGAACTGGGCATCCCACGCCTCGCGCACGTGCCGCAAGTACCGCGCACTGGCCTCAACGGGCGAGATCCGGTCCACGTCGGCCGCCCCATGCCAGGGTAGCAGCGGCGCCAAACGATCGACGCCGCTATGGCACAACCAGCTTTTGGCCGAGGCAATCAATCGGCCGGGCGAAACCACGCCATGATCGCGGGCAAAGAAGCCCACAAAATACCCCGCCGGTTCCTGCTGCCAGGGCAGTTTCAGATCCTCCGGTCGGAACTCGCCTGTCGCCGGCTGGTAATGGAACGATGGCAGCGTTTCCCTGGCTTCGATCTGTCCTGGGGCCACCAGTTGCGGCACCGCAAAGGTACGCACTTGCCAGGGGCTTTCAGTGGTATCGACATAGGTCACGGCCGAGTTGGTCGTACCCAGGTCAACGCCCACCACGTAGCGACTGGGCGAGGATTGCAAATCTCCGGGGCTGGAAGAACTCATCCGTGCTAATGCGTTTTCTGTTAAAGCTACTAGGGATGCGTCAGGGGCGCGAGCCAGAGGCGGCGGTGCTTCCCAGTATCGCGGGCGGCAGTTTTCTCGCAAGGCGGCACGCGACAAAGGATTGCGCGTAACAAGCGGCCTCGGCTTACGCTTAGCGCTGCGCGTTCAGCCCCAGCAGGCGAAGCGTCTGGGCGTCGGGCTGACCGTCGTAGTACTTTTCCAGCAGCCGCTCAAAGACCGAGCCCGGCGGCGAAACCTGGGCAAACAGCGTGGCACACGAGCGAAGCTTCATCGCATCGATCGAGCCAAAGATTTGCTCTGCCGTGCGGCCTTCAACCCGACAGGCAGCTTCAGCACATTCCAAAAGTCGGGGACCAAGGACCGGATGAGCCAGGTAAGCTTTGGCTTCATCCAGGCTGTTGATGGCATACCGCCGGGCCATGGAGCTGAAGCCTAACCCCTGCAATTGCGGGAAGATAAACCACATCCAGTGCGACTGCTTGTTGCCGCGGGTGATTTCGCCCAAGGCACGCTGGTAGACGCCCTGTTGTGCCTCGACAAAACGGTTCAAATCGTAGGGGTCCTCGGCTTGTTTGGCGGCGTCGTGGCCGGACATCATTGGCTCCTCGTCGTGACGGAGAGGTCGGACATTTTGTCGCACCTGCACCACATCGTGATGGAATTCTGGCAAGGTTGGGTATTGATAGCTATGGGGGGCCGTGGGAACTACGCACGCTGGCTGTTAGCAACCGGTAGCCCGGCCGGGCCGATTTCACGGCGTCTGCCGTACGGCCGACGGGCAGATTGGCAGTGTCTCCCGCTTGCGGTCTTGATACAGTGTAGGCGTCTGCGGCCGCTGTTTTCGGACTGTCGGCACATGGCTTAAACCGCGCTTGGGGACGCATCAGTGGTGACCGCTCCCGCCGCGAGCGGTAGCGGCTCAAAGCCTGTGCCGTGCGACGGGGTAACCTTGGGAAACTGAGGATCGCGGCCGGTCCCGGAGAACAGGCATCTTTAACTGGCCAGGGCAGAGATGGGCCAACCGAGACGTTGATGAACACGCAGCCCCACGATACGGCCGAACTGGTCGCGCCGCCCACACGCAAGATACCTCGCTGGCAGGTACGCTTTGCGGCGGCGACCCATGCCGGCAAAGTTCGTCCGCGCAACGAGGATCATTACCTGGTGTCGCGCGTGGGCCGCTGGGCCGAAACGGTCGCCACCAACCTGCCGACCGAGATTCGTCCTCAGCGGAGCGAAGACTGCGGCTACGTCCTGGTTGTGGCCGACGGCATGGGCGGTATGACCGCCGGCCAGCAAGCCAGCCGGCTGGCAATCCTCACCGGTGTCGACCTGGTGATGCAAAGTCCTCGGTGGTACTTCCGCATCGATCAGGACCAGGCCACGGCCCTGATGGACCAGTTGTGCCAATACTTCCGCGATATTGACCGCCGGCTCTCAGAAAAAGCTCTGAAAGATTCCAGCCTGTACGGGATGGGCACCACGCTCACCGGAGCTTACCTGGTGGGCGGCAACCTGTTTGTGGTCCACGTGGGCGATTCGCGGTGCTACCTGTTCCGCGAAGGGCGGCTGCAACAGATCACGCGCGACCACACGCTGGCCCAGGAACTGGCCGACGCAGGCCGGATCTCGCAGGAAGAGGCCTCGCGGCACCGTATGCGGAATGTGCTCACCCGGTACATCGGTGGCAGCGATGGCAATATCCAGGCCGAGGTCCACTGGCTGCCGCTGGTGCCCGGCGACCGCATCCTGCTGTGCAGCGATGGGCTCAGCGGCATGGTGCCCGACGATGAAATCGCGCGCCAGTTGACCGAGCATCACGACGCGGATACCGCCTGCCAGTCACTCTTGGGGGCAGCGTTGGAAGCCGGCGGGCGCGATAACGTCACGCTGATTGTGGCCGACGTGGCGCAGAGCGAACCGGCCACTTCGTAGGGGCCGCTCCGCGGACCGCGAATCGCGCCGATCACGAGCGCAGCGACGAATGCCGCAATCGAGCTCGATGCGGCTCCCCAACGCGCATTGCTCAGCATAGACGTGGCACCCAAACCTTGGCTGCCGCGCTTACTTCAACAGGCTGCGTTCCAGCACTTCGCGGGCTTTGCCGAAGCTCTCTTGCCAGTGGATCTCCGGCTGACCGGTTGCCAGGCAGTCGCGGAGCTTTGCAAGCGTATTGCGCGCCATGTGAGGGCACTTGTTGCAGGCGCAGGTAATGCCGGGCACCGGATGATACCGGTGCTGCGGGAACCGGTCCTGCATCTGCCACATCATGTTGGCTTCGGTGGCGACGAGGAAATCGGTCGGCTGCTCAAACGTAGCCACGTAACGCAACATCGCCTGCGTGCCGCCGATAAAGTCGCTGTGCTCGCGGATATTCGCGGGGCATTCCGGGTGCGCCAGCGTCTTGGCTTCGGGCATCTGCCGCTTCAACCGCAGCAGATCGTTCACGCTGAACACCTCGTGCACCATGCACGAGCCGGGCCAGAGGATCATCGAACGCCCGGTCACCTCTTGCAGATAGCCGCCCAGGTGCTGGTCGGGTACGAACAGGATTTCGTAGTCCTCGGGCACCCGGCGAATGATTTCCTCGGCATTGCCCGAGGTGACCACCCAGTCGGAAAGTGCCTTCACGGCGGCCGAGCTGTTGATGTAGGTCACGGTCTGGAAGTGCCGCCCCTCGGCGCGCAACTGGGCCTGCCACTCGGCCAGCTTGGGAGCCGGGCAGCTATCGGCCAGGCTGCAACCGGCCATCAGGTCGGGCAGCAGCACGCGTTTTTCAGGATTGAGCATCTTGGCCGTCTCGGCCATGAAGTGCACGCCGCAGAACACAATCGTGCTGGTGTTCACGCGGGTAGCGGCACGGGCCAATTCGAGCGAGTCGCCCGTGTGATCGGCCAATTCTTGAATCTCGCCGTCCTGGTAATAGTGGGCGAGGATCGTGGCGTCTTCGCGCTTGCGCAGTTCATCGATCTGGTCCATCAGATCCAACGGGTCTTCGTCGGCGGGCCGACCGCAGGCAACCAGGGGGAGGGAGGATGGATCGGCAGACATGTTCGAGACTCCTTGTTTTTCATGTGGCGAAGGGTCAACCCACATCCGGCTTTGTAGCAGACGGCGGACGGATGCTGATGGGCGCGGCCCGCCAGGAAAGCACCGTCTGTATCAGACCGCCTTAGGTCTTGTTGTGCGGGACATGCCGCCGGCTGAGGCAGGACCGTGCCGGGGACCAACGCCCCGTGCCGCGCGGCACGGAGGGCAGCCCAACGGCGCGGCAAAGTTGCTGGTCACGCCGAAGAAGACCATGTGGTGGACGTTACGGGGGATTATATGCGTGCCTGCCCTGGGCAACCAGGGGGCCGCCGAGGGGGCCATGCTGCAAACGCCGCCGCGACTAGCCGAGAAAATCCTTCATCAGCTTCCAGCCGTCTGGGTAGGACCGTTCGGAAGCGCCGGCGGTAACGTCGTCGTAGGTTTGAGCGCTGTCCGGAGTGATGCCGGTACCGGCGATCGCCCAGGGCACGAATCCGTGGCTGTGCGTCTTGGTCCGCAGCGGGGTCGGATGGTCGGGACTGATCAGGATGCGGTAATCGCCCCGAGCCTGGAGGGCTTCCCAGAGCGGGCCGACGATGTGCCGGTCGATTTCTTCCAGGGCCTTGATCTTGCCGGCGCAGTCGCCTTCGTGGCTGGCCTCGTCGGTCGCTTCCACGTGCACGCAGATGATGTCGGTGCGGTCCAGGGCGTCGATCGCGTAGCGGCCCTTGGCGGCGTAATCGGTATCGGTGTAACCGGTGGCGCCGGGAACCTCGATCCGTTCCCAACCCAGCAGTGCCGCCAGGCCGCGCAGCAGGTCCACCGCCGTAATCATCGCGCCGCGGCGGCCGTAAAGCTGTTCAAACGGCGCCAACTTGGGCGTGCGGCCCTGGCCCCAGAGCCACACGTTGGTGGCTGGCAGCTTGCCGGCCTTTACCCGGGCTTCGTTCACCGGGTGATTTTCGAACACATGGATCGATTCGGCCATCAACTGGTTGAGCAGGTCGCTGCCCGGCCCACGCGGATAATCGTCAAGAACCGATTTGTCGGTCAGATCGTGCGGCGGCGTGGTCCGTGTGGCCTCGGAGAACGGCGCCCCGCCGCGACAAATCAGCAGGTTGCGGTAGCTGACGCCGGGTACGAACTGGAGCTTGTCGCTGCCCACCACTTCTTGCAGCGAAGCCAGCAGCTCGGAGGCTTCCTCGGTCGAGATGTGGTCGGCGGTGAAGTCTCGCATCGTCTGGTCGACCACCGTCACCAAGTTGCACCGTACGGCCCAATCGTCCGGGCCCAACTCGATGCCTTGGGCGGCGGCTTCCAGCGGCGCACGGCCGGTGAAATGCGCCAGCGGATCGTAGCCCAGCAGGCTCAAATTGGCGACGTCGGACCCGGCAGGCAGCGAGGCCGGCACGTTGTTGGCCCGGCCGACAATGCCGGCGGCGGCAATCGCGTCCATGTTGGGGATATTGGCCGCCTGCAGGGGCGTCTTGCCGCCAAGTTCGGCCTGGGGTTCATCGGCACAGCCGTCGGGAATGACAATCGCGTATTTCATGGATCCGTTCGTGGGGACGAATTGCAAACGTGGCGTGGCAACCGGTGCCTGAATAGCGCTAACGCGGCCGGCTCCGCGGGCTAACTGCCGCGGTAGGCGGCAAACAGCGTGGTGGGTTCGTCGGCGTTGGTCAGCGGGAATCGACTCAGCAACTGCGACCGCCGCAGGTACCAGGCAAGTTGCTCTTTGATCGCGTCCAGCCGCTGGGGCGTCAACTCCTCGGCGGGGTACAGGTGCTGGATCACCGCCAGCAGGTGCTCCTCGGGAGCCAGCTTTGCAGCCGGGGTAGCCACCTCCGCGGCGGGGGCAGATGCCGCATTACCCTCTTTAACCTGGTTGTCCTTGGTTGCGTCGGCCGCGGCCACGCCGACCAGCGTTCCGGCAGCCAGGGCCGAAGCGGCCAGGTTGCGGGCAAAATCGCGCCGGCTGATCGGGCCGCTGCCCGGCTCCATGTTGGACTGCGTGTTCTCGGCCGACATGACTGGTCGCTCCGTGTTGGCTGGCGGCATGCCGCGGCAACCGGTGCCGCGAAGCTTTTCCACCGAAGCACCCGTACTGCATTGGCAGAATACCGCGCCGGCGGCTAGCGAGCGAGGGGGGCCAGTCCTCGCCGCGGGCAACCGGCGGCGTGCTCGGTTCGCCTCCCTAGCGTCATTGCGTCACTCCCCCAAATGCGCAAAAAGACAAGCCGTGGTAGTCCAGGCGAGGCGGCGCCTGGGTACACACGGCTTGTCGACGCTCAATCCTTGAAAAAAACGTCCAAACCAACGCGGGATTCGTTACGCCATTTCCAAGTGATCCACAAAGCTCATCAGACCGCTGCAGCGGATCGGATGCTGAAGTTTGCGTACGGCCTTGGCTTCAATCTGCCGGACGCGTTCGCGCGTCACCGAGAAGATCTTGCCCACCTCCTCCAAGGTGTAGGTATAACCGTCGGTGAGGCCGTACCGCAGGCGGATGATCTCACGCTCGCGGTAGTTCAGCGATTCCAAGGCGTCGGCAATCCGCCGCTTGAGGGTTTCCTTGGTCAGATCGTGCAGCGGGTCAATCTCCCGCTCGTCCTCCACGAACTCGCCAAAGAAACTGTCGTCGTGATCGCCCACCGGCTGATCCAGCGACAGCGGCTGCCGCGTCATCTTCAGCACGCAGCGGGCGTCCTCCAGCGGCAGGCCGGTGGCTTCGGCCATTTCTTCCAGCGTGGGCTCGCGGCCGTACTCCTGCACGAACTTGCGGGTCATCGACCGCACGCGGCTCATCGTTTCGATCATGTGAACCGGCAACCGGATGGTGCGGCTCTGATCGGCAATCGCCCGCGTGATCGCCTGCCGAATCCACCACGTGGCGTACGTCGAGAACTTGTAGCCCCGGGCGTATTCGAACTTGTCCACGGCCCGCATCAAACCGGTGTTGCCTTCCTGAATGAGGTCCAGGAAGCTCAGGCCGCGGTTGCGGTAACGCTTGGCGATCGAAACGACCAGCCGCAGGTTACCGGCCGACAAGACCCGCTTGGCGGCGTCGTACGCGTCGCGCCATTTCTGGCAGCGGGCGATGCGGCGGCGCAGCGTGGCCGGGCTTTCGTTGGTCAGCTCCATCAACCGCACAAGTTCCTGGCGCAGCGGCTTGGCCTCGGGAGCATCGCCCAACTCGCGAATCTGCTGTTGAAGCGAGTCCATCCGCTGCGAGATTTCGCAGAGCTGCTCGTAGAGCGGGAGCAAACGCTGGGTGCGTAGCCCCAGTTCCTCGACTAGCCGCATGGCGCGGCGCCGACGGCGCGCCATCTGGCGGTACGCTTCACGGCGGACATCTTCCGGTTGTCGCCGACTGAATGCCACGCGGAAATCGCGATAGTTCGCCGCCAGCAGCTTCTCGAGCGTTGCCAGGTTCGGCGGCAAGAGGGCATTGATCTGCTTCTTCTCGGCGGCGTCGGTCACCGAGACATCAATGGTGCGGTCCAGCCGCAACTCGCCGTCACGCACTTTGCGCAGCATGTTCACCGCGCCGGCCAGAATCAGTTCGCTGGTCAGCAGGCCGTATCGGAAGAGCGTGCGGGTTTGTTCGATCTGCTTCGCGGCGGCGATTTCTTCCTGGCGAGAGAGCAGTGGGATTTCGCCCATCTGCATCAGGTAGACCCGCACCGGATCATCAATCAGCTCGCTATCGGCTTCCAGTTCCTCATCGCCGTAGCGATCAATTTCGTCGTCGGCGCCGACCAGGTCATCATCGGCATCCAGGTCATCATCGAGATCGCAATCAAAGCTGTTGTCGGCACCTCGAATTTCGTCGGAGGAATCAATCTCGTCGTCGAGTCGGCTGGCACGGGTTGTGTTACGGGTCGTGGACTTGTGATTGAGCGTCTTCTTGATGTCCCGAGTCAAGGTCGTACCCCATGTAGGATCAGATGTGCGGCCGGCCTTCCGCCTAAAGTCGGCACGGCGTCTAGGACGCGAACGAATGACAAAGCAGTCGCCGTGCCGTGCCTGGGACGCCCGTTTCGCCCGCGCTTTGCAAATAGCTGCAAATACGAGATTTGCGAAAAACTAAGCGTGCCCATTCCCCGTTATTGCTACGCGGCCCGCGTTGCGAACGTTCATCAAAGCAGGGGGGAGTTCGACGCTTCTGAGCAACAAAACGCAATTGGCCAGCCATTTGCTGGCCGTCGGCAAGCTCGGCATAACCGTTACCAGCCGCAGTGGGACAGGCCGCGCCGCGGATCACCCGCTAGGGTTGCACCTCGCCCACGCGCGTGGTATCAGTGGCGGCTTGCTATCAGACGCGCGGCGGGGGAAATGGTGGCGCGAACGAGGTTTCGCCGCGCCGGCTGCGCTTGCCTTGCTCACCTCCTCGGGAATCGCTCAACGATGGGTGGCTTCGATCACGGCCCAGCCGAAGATCGCACGTTTCAGCCGGCTCATATCTCAGCCCGAAATGCGCGATACGGCCTCGTGCTGATTCTGTTGTACCTGGTGTTCTACGCCGGCTTTGTGCTGATCAACACGTTCCGGCCGCAATGGATGGATGTGGTGCCGGCTGCCGGCGTGAACCTGGCCATCTGGTACGGTTTCGCGCTGATCGTGGTGGCCCTGCTGTTGGCCCTGGTTTACGGACACCTGTGCCGCGGCCGCGCCGACGACAATGAGTTGCCTGGCACCTTCGGACAGGACGCCGCCACAACTGGCCCAGCCACGGAGGGCACGCCGTGAGCCACAGCACATCGCCTCTGTCGATCGGCGTGTTCGCCCTCTTCGTCGCTATCACGCTTGGCCTGAGCGTGTACCTGGGCCGGCGGACGCGCGGAGCCAAAGGTTACTTTGCGGCGGGCGGACAGATCCCCTGGTTTGTCAACGGCGTGGCCTTCGCCGGCGACTATCTCTCGGCGGCGTCATTCCTGGGCATCTGCGGGATGATCGCCTTCTACGGGTACGATGGTTTCTTGTACTCCATCGGCTACCTGGCCGGCTGGGTCGTGGCCCTGTTTGTGGTAGCCGAACCGCTGCGGCGGCTGGGCAAGTACACGTTCGCCGATGCGCTCGACGCCCGATTTCAATCACGCGGCATCAAGCTGGCCGCGGCCATCAGTACGCTGGCCGTGAGCATCTTCTATCTGATCCCGCAGATGGTCGGCGCCGGCGTGCTGATTCAGCCGCTCTTGGGCCTTCCGCACTGGGCAGGCGTGGTCATCGTGGGCACCGTGGTGGTGATCATCGTGGTCACCGCCGGCATGGCCAGTACCACCTGGGTGCAGTTTCTCAAAGGTTCGCTGCTGCTGATCTTCAGCACCGTGCTGACGATCTTGATTCTCAACCGTGGCTTCCGCGTGACCGACGATCCGGCCGCGCTCGAGCCGCAAACCGTGGTGCAAACGGCCAATGGCCAGCGGCTCATCAACGGTTCGGCCACCGGCCAGTTACGTCCGGTGGGCGACGTGGTGAAGTTGCCCGGCGACGTGAAGGAAACCGGTCCCGTCGGCCCGCTGGAGTTCTTCAGCGTCATCAGCCAAAGCGATATCGTGCTGTGGCGCAGCAGTACGACCACCAATGACGAGGGCACCAAGACCGTTACCTATCAACCGGAGGTAACGCCCGGCGAAGAAGTGCTGCGGCCCGGCAAGTCGCCCACGTTCCATGGCCTTCGCGGCGATGCCCTGGCGCCCAAGATCGATTTTCTGTCGCTGATGCTGGCCCTGTTTTGCGGTACGGCATCGCTACCGCACATCCTGATCCGCTATTACACGGTGAAGGATGAAACGGCCGCCCGGAAAAGCACAGTGGTAGGCATCGCCACGATCGGCTTTTTCTACGTGCTCACCCTGTACATGGGGCTGGGCGCGATGACCAGCGGCGCGATCGACGTCTCCGATACCAACATGGCCGCGCCCTTGTTGGCCCGCACGTTTGGCGAGGCGCTATTCGCCATGATTTCGGCCATTGCGTTTACCACGGTGCTGGGCACCGTGGCCGGGTTGATCGTGGCCTCCAGCGGCGCCGTGGTACACGACTTGATTTCGGCCGTCAGCAGCACGCCGTTCACCGATCACGAGAAAGTGCGGCTGGGCAAGATTGCCGCCGCCGGCGTGGGCGTGGTGGCGATTATCCTGGGCATCCTGTTCCAGGGCTTCAACGTGAGCTTCTTGGTGGGCTGGGCGTTCAGCGTGGCCGCCTCGGCCAACCTGCCTGCCCTGGTGATGCTGCTGTTCTGGAAGCGGACCACCTGGCAAGGCATCACGGCCGCGATCCTGGTCGGCATGGCTTCGTCGCTGGCTTGGATCCTGCTCAGCGGCGATTCGTTCTCCAAGATCTATGGCCTGCCGGCGGAGAATGCCCTGGTGCCGTTCAGCCAGCCGGGCATTGTAACGATCCCGCTTGGCTTCGTGGTGCTGATCGTGGTCTCGCTGCTCACGCAGCCCAAGCAAAGTGCCGGCGACGCGGCGGCCTAAACACGTGTTGCCGGGAGCGGAACCTTCAGCGGGTCCCGTCCGCGCTTAGCTGTGCATCCGCGGTACCGGCGACACGGTCGAAAGAATCTCGGCCTCCGCCTGGGCCAGTTCCTCCAGGCGGCTACGCACGACGTGCTCGTCGGCAAACTCGCGGGCAAACCGCACGTACGTGGCGTGATGCCGCGCCTCGGACTCGAACAGGCTGCCGTAGAAATCGGCCAGTTCCGCGTCGTCGATGCCGTCGCGCAAAATGGAGAACCGTTCGCAACTGCGGGCCTCGATCAGGGCGGCCACCAACAGCCGGTCGACCGCCTTGTACGGCTCTTGCTTGCGGACCAGGTCGTTCAGCTTCCGGCCGTATTCGCTGGGCTTGAGCCGGCGGAAGCGGATGCCCCGCCGCTCCAGCAGATCGAGCACCATGGTGAAGTGCTCGAGCTCCTCGTCGACGATCTTCTTCAGCTCGCGGACCAGCTCCACCCGATCGACATAGGCGAAGATCAGGTTCATTGCCGTACCGGCCGCCTTCTTCTCGCAGTGGGCGTGGTCGATCAGCAGTTCTTCAACGTGGTCACGCACGCTGGGAAGCCATTCGGGCAGCGTGGCCGACTTGAGATTGAGCATGCCAGAAGATCGGTTGAAATCTCTCGAGGAACGTTCCACACGCCGCCGAGTTTGCGGCAGCGACCCGCTGCAACGCGGCAACTACTGAGCAACTTACGCCCGGCACCGCCAGAGCGTCAACCGGCGCCAGCCCGGGCGTGCCGCCGGTACCAGCGGTGGCCAGGTTTTGTTGCCAGTAGCTGGCGCAACGGTTAGCTTCACAGTGAGTGGGCGGCACTGTCGTCACCAACCCAGCCGAGGGGAGGTTCACCATGATCGGTCGCCACTGGGCCGCTGTTGCACTGGCACTCTTAGCCGGCGGGGTCAGTCAGGCCGGAGAACCGTCCGCCAGCGAGAAAGCGGCAGGCCAGTTGTCAGAGGCCGTCCACAGCGTCATCGCCCTGGGCAACCCAAGCGCCACGGCCGGGATCGCGCGACCAGCGATCACGATTCCCCCAGCCGTTCCTACCCGATCGCACATCGCACGCGACGACGTGCGCCGCGAGCTGCGTGAAGCCGCCCTGCTGATGCGAACCGAGGAAGCCAAACGTGACCTCGCCCGACTGCGGCAGACCATCATGCGGCTGCGCTCTCTGCATGCGGCGGTGGAAACCAGTGATGCCTTGAGCAGGGCGGATCAGGAACAGTTTCGCCAGCAGATCCGCAGCCGCCTCTACGACCTGGGTGACCATATCGTGGCGCTCACGCGGCTGGAGATGGGCAAGCAGCAGCGTGCCGCGCGTCAGGCAGGCGAGAACGGCCCCAAGGTGATGGAAGCCTTCTCCATGGCAAACCTCGCGGCGGGAACCACGGCAACCGCCGCGGAACCGTATCCGTGGCTGGGTGGGGCGGCGCAGCGTCAGGCCGCAGAACTGATCGATCTGATTCGCACCACGATCAGACCCGACCACTGGGACATCAACGGTGGGCCCGGCTCCATCGGCTATTACGCTCCGGTCCACGCGCTCGTGGTCACGGCGTCTTCCGAGGTGCACTGGATGATCGGCGGGCTGCGCGGGGCGCTTGGCAACTGATCGCCATGACTTCCGCTGACGCGAAGAACCTGACAGCCATTGCCGCGAACCGTCACTCCTCACGCGGCGAACGTCTCGCCAAGCTCATCCAGGCCGGCACGTGTTACTTAAGAACAAAAGCCGTGCTTCCCGCGGGAGTGGGAAGCACGGCCTTGTTGGATATCGGCGCGGACACGTGGCCGCTACACGTTTGCAGCAGCGATCCTTAGGTTGCTGCTACGGGAGCTTACTTCACCAGGTTCTGCACTTCGCTCAGGATCTTCGAGGCGGCCTGCTCATCGACGCTGTCCAGAGCCAGGCTGGCGGTGACCTTGCCGTTCTCGGCGATGATCACGGTGGTGGCAACCTTGGGGTTGATGCCGTAGTTGGCCGGGCCGTTCTCGAACTCGACCGGCACCACGACCGGAACGTTCTTGCTGCCCTGGCCGATCTTCTTGGCCTGCTTCTCAGCGACCTCGCGATCGTTGGCGAGCACGTTGACGAAAGCCTTCAGGCCCTTGTCGCTGTTCTGAGCCACGACGCCGTCCAGCTTCTTCACCAGGCCGGCAACTTCTTCAGGATTGCGGGTGAAGACCATCACCATGGGGCGGGTGCCGTACTTGCAGCGATAGCACAGGGTCTTGCCGATCGCCACGCCGTCATCCTCGGCACCGGCACACTTCACGACGTCGAAGGCGCCGATCCGCTCACCTTGCTTCAGGCCGCTCTTCACTTCTTCGGCAGAGACCGAAGCCGCGGTGATCATCAGGGCCACGGCCGCCAAAAGGCTCGTCATACGTTTCATAGGAGATCCTCACTAGTGATTGAGACGAATCGTTACGGAGCTTTTGTCACACGCCGAATCCAATGAGCTGTCAGCAACGTGCAGCAAGCTCAGGTTTCCGGGGGCCAGTTATGCCTGATCCCAGACCTGTTTGACTGTAATGCAGCTCACACAAAATGCAACGGATGAGATTCTTCTTTGTGATGCCCTGCCAGCACTGGCTGCCGTCCAGCTGTTTGCGGCCCTGTTGAGCGGATGCAACACACTCCCCTGACGGCCGTAAATTTCCCTGCAAATTGCTGGGGTTTCTTAGCCTACGGCGTCGCAAGACGACACAGTATGAAACAGCTGTCACGATGCACCGCGGCCAATGGCGTCAGTTCGACGTGGGGGCGGTCCGCAAGATGAATTGCGGGCATTAAGCCTGCTCAGCCGCGCAAGCCTGGCCGGCAATGTAGACGGCCTGGACGTGTAAGTTTTTATCCAGAACCAGCAGATCAGCCAGTTTGCCTGCCTCCAAGCTGCCCACCTGACCTTCAACGCCGGCAATGCGGGCTGGCGTGATCGACGCCATCGCTACCGCCATCCAGACAGGGCATCCGGTCGCCGCCATGAAGGTGCGCACCATGTGATCCATGCCCTGGGCGCTGGATGCCAGGGCACTGCCATCGGGCATCAAACCTACGCCCTGTTCATGGCGAAACGGCTCGCCGCCGTCGAGCGGCCCAAACAGATATTCGCCCTCGGACATGTCGAGCGCGCGACTGCAATCCGTGCATAGCGCTAGTCGCTGATGCCCTTTGATCTTCAACGCCAGACGCAGCAGGTCGGGAGCGAGGTGGCGTCCATCGGCGATCACTTCGGTAGTCAGTTCATCAAAGTACAAGGTGGCTTCCAGCAGGCCACCTTGCATGGGCCACGGTTGCCTCGCGCGCAGTTTGCTCTTATCGCTCATCGCGCAGAACAAGTGGTCTACGTGCGCGAGGCCCCAACCAATGGCGGCTTCCACCTGGGCGAACGTTGCTTGTGAATGGCCGGCATTCAGCCGGATGCCGCGCTGCCGGCAAGCCTTGGCGAAAGCTTCGGCCCCTGGCAACTCGGGCGCGACGGTGGCCGTTACAATGGCGTCGGAATACTCCAGGTACGCTTCAAACTCCTCGGCAACGGGCGGACGCAGCGGACCGGCCGGATGGCAGCCGCGCGCATCGGGATGGAAGTACGGCCCGTAGAAATGCGTTCCCAACACCCGGGCAATCGGCGGTTCATCGCCATAGCCTTCGATGGCGGCCTTGATCCCGGCGGCTTTGAACTGCCGGCCTAACTCCAGCACGGCCAGAATCTGCTCATGGCGAGCGACCGTGGTCGTTGGCAAGCAACTGGTGGTGCCATGCCTGGTATGCGCGGCCAACACCGTGCGAAAGGCTTCGGCCGTTCCGTCCATGAAATCCGCACCGGCTCCACCATGCACGTGCAGGTCCACAAAGCCCGGTGCGATGTAACCGCCGGGCGGAACCTCAATCAACTGGGCCTCGCGCGCCTCAGCTTGCGGCATCAGGATTTCGCGCGGGGCCACGGCGGCAATGCGGCTGTTCTCAACCAGCACGGCGCCGTCGGCCAGTTCGCCATCAGGCAGCAACACCGTTCCGCAGAACATCCGCCAGGTCATGCCCGTTTCTCCCAGTCCGTTGCCGCCGTCGGCGAACACCTAGCCTGCCAGGTCGTCGCGAAACCGCTCCAGTGATGCCAGCCGGGCTTCGTAGTCGGCCTTGAGAAGTTCCAGCTCTTCGCGAAGTTGATGAAGCTGCGATTGCAGATCACGCTGCGAGGCTTGCAGGTCTTCGATCGTTTGCCGCAGCGAAGCTTCCATCGCGGCGGCAGCAGGTGGTGCCGTTTCTTGAGGACGTGTGGCCGTTACCGTCCCGGTCGAAGGTGGCGCGACCGGGGCCGGCATATCCGTATCGCGCTCAGAAGAAGCATGATTGCTGCCGGCTACGGACACATCGTCGGCATATGCGCCGCCGGCAAATTGGGCTCGCAGTTGCTCCAGTTCCTTCGGCAGGTAAAGGCCATGGGTAACCACGTGCCCACGCCCCTGCGGCGTAAGCGGGATCACCAGGTTGCGCCGCTTGAGGTCATCGAGAATGGTGCGCAGCGTCGTCAGGTCGTTGATCGGCTCCATTCGCGAAGCCCGGCCGCGCAGCTCGCCTTCGGTCTGGGCACCGCGCAGTAACAGTTCGACCATCACCGCCATTTCGACTTTGTTGATGCCCAGCCACTCGTACATCATGTGGCGATACTTGGGCACGCGGCCGCCGCCGTGGATTTCGAGCACGACGCCTTTCTCGCGCAGCTCGTCCAGGGCCTCCTGTACCTGCTCCTCTTCAAGCTGCATCACCGGGTCGCGGTTGGTGGTTTGATTGCACGCCGTGCGGATTGCATTGAGCGTCATCGGGTAGGCGTTGGGCGTGGTCTTGGCCTTCTCCACCAACACGGCGGCGACCCGGCGCTGGATCGCTGAAAGCGGTCCCCAGGCAGGCGCTGCGGCAGAACCCGTGGGCGATACTTCGCTCATGCTCGACTCCTTCTCGCGATTTGAAACCATCAACAGCGGCCGGCCAGTCGGCCTTGTTGATTAAACGGCGGCAATGCCAACGTGTTCTGCGGTCCGCCCAGAAAACCGCGGCGTGCGTCGGCGTTTAATCGAATCAATACGCCGGCACGGTCACCGATTGGCCATGGTCGCGGCGGCTGAGGCCCAGAATGTACGGCACGGCCTTCTTGGCCCATTGCTCGGGCGTGGGATAGCTGCCGGCCGCTTCGCCAAAGCAGCGTTGCAGCATCTCGGTGTTGATGATGCCAGGGTTCAGTGGCACGGCGATCATTCCGCTGGGCAGTTCATCGGCCAGTGCCTTGGTGAGCCCTTCCACGGCGTACTTCGACGCGCAGTAAGGCGCCACCTCGGGCGAAGTTGAACGGCCCCAGCCGGAGCTGAAGTTCACCACCACGCCGGTACCGCGCTCGATCATGGCCGGCAGAAAGTGTCGCAACACGTTGGCAATGCCTTTGACGTTGACGTCGATCACGTGGTCGAACTCGTCGGCCGGCACTTCCCACAGGGGAGCATTGCGGTTGATGACCGCGGCGTTGTTGATCACGTAGTCGGGCGGGCCGTAGGTATCGATCAGGCGGCGGGCCCAGGCGGCAACCCGGGCGTCGTCGGCCACGTCGACCACCTGAAAGTCGTGAGGGCTGCCCCAACGGTCGCGGAGGCTCGCCACCGTGGTTTCACTGCGCGAGCAGCCCCAGATGGTATGCCCACGTTCGATGAACCCGGCGGCCATGGCCTGGCCCAGTCCTCGCCCGGCCCCCGTGAGTACGATCTTCTTCGGTTCTGCGCCCATGATGCGGCCCCCTGGGGTTGGGAGAATCGAGAGAAAAGCGGCAAAAGAAACCGCGTGTTGGGTGCGACGGTGCGCCGCCCGCGATGGCCCGGCTCGGACGGCCTCCCCCGCCCTGCGGCAAGGGTGGTTCAACTTACCAGCCTGGCCGTCTTTGCTTCAATGGGGCAAGGATTTATGATGAGCGGTTTCAGGTGCGGCCGCCGTGCAATCCCGCCCGCCGGCTGGCCTCCGACACCGCTTAACACAGAACCTGCCGTCTACGCCAATGATCGTTACCTGGGACTGGCTCAACGAATACGTCCGGCTGGACATGCCGGTGGAAGAGTTTGAGAACCGGCTGATGATGGCCGGCCTCAACCATGAATCCACGCTCCGCATCGATGGCCAGATTGCCATCGACCTGGAAGTGACGAGCAACCGGCCCGACTGCCTGGGCCATATCGGCATTGCGCGTGAGGCGGCCGTACTGTTCAACCGCGAGTTGAAGCTGCCCGCCGCCCACCCCCGCACCGGCAAGACGCCCGTCACCGAACTGACCTCGGTGGAAATCCAGTGCCCGGATTTATGCCCCCGCTACACGGCCCGCGTGATCCGCGGCGTGAAGGTGGGCCCCAGCCCGCAGTGGCTGGTCGATCGGCTGGCGGCCCTGTTCAAGTTCGCCGATGTATCCAAAGGCAAGGCTTCTTCCTGGAAGCCCGTCAATAACATCGTCGACATCACCAACTATGTGATGATGGAGTGCGGCCAGCCGCTGCACGCCTTCGACTACAACCGCCTGGCCGGTCGCCGCATCGTGGTGCGCGAAGCCCGCAAGGGCGAAAAGCTCGAAGCCATCGATCACAAGGTGTACGAGCTGGAGCCGGGCATGTGCGTCATTGCCGACGCCGAGAAACCGGTAGGCCTGGGCGGCGTGATGGGCGGCGCCGAGACCGAGGTGAGCGATACCACGGTCGATCTGCTCATCGAGGCCGCCGAGTTCAACCCGCTCTCCATACGCAACACGTCGCGGGCACTCAAGCTGTTCAGCCCCTCGTCGTTCCGCTTCTCGCGTGGGCTTGATCCCGAGGGTGTCGATTGGGCCAGCCGGCGTTGCTGCGAGCTGATCCTCGAACTGGCCGGCGGCGAGCTGGCCGAAGGCGTGATCGACGTGGGCCGCCGCGAAACGCCCCGCCGCGAAATCACGCTGCGGTTCTCACAACTGAAACGCATCCTGGGTATTGATATCGACCGCGACGAGGTGCTGCGGATTCTGGCCGCACTTGGCAATACCATCCAAGGCGAGCCCTCGGCCGAACGCGTCACCGTCGTGGCTCCGAGCTGGCGGCGCGACCTGAGCCGCGAGATCGACCTGGTCGAAGAAGTCGCCCGCATCCACGGCTACGACAAGATCCCCGAAGACGTCCAAGTACCCATGGCCAGCAGCCGCCGCTCGCGGCGCGAGCAGGTCCTGGAACGCGTCCGCAAGGCGCTCAACGCGGCCGGGTACGACGAGGCCCTGACCCTCAGCGCCATTCCGCAAGCCTGGTCCAATGCCTTCAGTCCGTGGACCGATCAGCCCGCATTGCAGACGCCGACCCCGATCATCAAGGGGGCCGACCACCTGCGGCGGAGCCTGATCCCCAGCCTGCTGGACGTGCGGCGGATCAACCAGGGCATGGGCAATGTCGACGTCGAGCTGTTCGAGATCGCCAACGTCTATCTGCCGCGGCCGGCCCAACTGCCGGAAGAAGTCCGCATGATCGGCCTGACCAGCGGCGGCGATTACTACGCCGTGCAAGGAGCCATCCTGGGCCTGCTCGAAGACCTGCACATCACCGAGCGGCTGGAATACCGCGAACTGAAACAATCGCTGTTCAGCGAACGCGCCACCGAACTGTGGCTGGGCGGCCAGCGGCTGGGTGTCATCGGCGAGGTGTCGCCGCAAGGGCTGGAACTCTTCGGCCTGCGGTCGCCTGCCACGTGCGCCGAGCTGAAGTTCTCGGTGCTCGAAGAGGCCGCTCAACTGGTGCCGCAGTACGCCAAGAACTCGGACTACCCCGGTATCGTCCAGGACATCAACCTGGTGCTGGCCGAGGATATCCGCTGGGACCAGGTGCGCGACGTGGTCATCAGCCACGGCGGTCCGCTGCTGGAGCAGGTGAACTACCAGGAAACCTATCGCACGCCTAAGCTGGCTGAGGCCGGCAAGAAGAAGGTGCTGTTCCAGGTGGCGTTCCGCTCGCCGAGCGGCACTCTAACCCAGGATCAGGCCCGCGAGGCCCACGCCGCAATTTTTGCCGCCTGCCAGAAGGCCTTTGGGGCCGAGCTGGGCTAGAAGTGCCGGAGCGGCAGCCGACGCACTCAGGTGCCGCTACGATCGAAGTCGTGCGAACACACTTCCAGCCCTGAATCGAAGTTTTCGATCCTGAGGTGGTATTTCTGGCGGTCGATGCCGGTTGCCGCCGGGGCGAACACCCTCCGCAGCACGTTCATGGTGCGCTCATCCACCGACTCATCGGCTGAACGCAGCGTGCGTCGCGACACAAACAGCACGTAGTATTCGCCGCGACGCGGCACCACCAGGTTGTACGTGCCATCGTTGAGCGCACGCACGTGTTTGGCTCCGATTTCCTCCAAGCCGAGCATGGCCCGGCTACCTTCGTGCGGAGCTGCCTGGCTGGGGTGAAGTTCCGTAGGGTCGATGCGAGGTTGAGCCACCGCATCCTTCGGCCAGACGAGAATGACGGCCCCTTCGTCGCCTTCGATGCGTCCCTCCGGCGTGCGATACGTGACCGTGCCTTGCACCAGCACGGATTCCATGGCGGCCGCCTCGGTTGGCTGCTCCCCGGCCGACTTGCCCGAACTTCCCCGAGCGACCAGCCATCCGGCCACAAAACAGATCAGGCCGACGATCACGATCAATCCGCCCTGCAAGAAGATCGTCCGCCGAGGAACCAACAACCAGCCGCCCGGCACCGGCTTCACGGCTTTTTGCCTGGCAACCACGCTCGCCGCTCGCCCCGTTAGCGTGCTGCTTGGAACAACCGGCGTCGGCATGACCGGTGCCCGCTTGACCGGCGGCACGGAACGCTGCACGGGCGGTGCCACCGGATCGGCCCAGAAACTATCGCCGACAGGCGCCGGTTGCACTTGCAGTTCTTGATACGGCGGCGATGGTGGCTGCGGGGGCGCCTGCACCGGTTCGCTCACCGCTGGTTGATTGTCCGCCCCAGGGCGTGGTGGTTCCAACAGCTCTGGAGGCAGCTCCAGCGTGGGTGCGACATCCACCGGTGTGCCGGGCGGAATGGGGGCTGCGGGAGCAGGCTCCTCAAGCTCCGGCACCATCACCAGCGGCGGCAAAAAAGGCTCAACGGCCGGCGGCTGAGCATCAGAGGGTTGAACCTGGGGTGGAGCCGAACTCGGGGGAGGCGGCGGCGCAGTTGCAGCCGCGGCTCCTGTTGCCACCGGCGGCGGCTCTGGTTGGGGAGCCGCGGTTTGCGGAGCCATACCGCTCGGCATCAACGGTGCCGGCGGCAGCTGACTACCCGGGCCAATCACGCCCGAAAACGGGCCATCGCCATCGCCTTCTTCTTCGTCGAAGACGGCAAACTCCGAGAAAAAGAGATCCGTGGTAGGCCGGGCCGCTCGCGACGCAGCCGCTTGCACCAACAGCATCCGCGACCGAGCTTCGGCTTCGGTCGGCACGCGCATCCCCTGCCCGCAGCGGGGACATTGAATTTCTGTGCCGATCTTTCGCCGAGCGATGCTCAGCCTGGTCCGGCAACGTTCGCAGGGGAATTGGACAGGCATCGGCTTGGGTGAAAAAGAACCGCCGACAGTTCGGCTCGCGTTGGCTACGAGAGGGTATCGCCTCGGGGGGCAGCCCAACCGAAAGCATCCGGCTCAACGTGGCGGCCCGTACGGCGATCTTTTTTTATTTTACGCGAGCCCAGGGGGAGGGCGACAAGCCTTGCGCCAGTGAGAAACCGCGCAGCCGAGAAGTTGCAGCTGGCCTTTGATGCCGGAATTTGCCTAGGGATTACTGCAACTGCGTAGTCCCCTGACCGACAATTTCGACAAAGACTTCGCCTGTCGCCGCGTTGATCGACATCCGCCGGCCCTTGGTGCCGCCCAGATGTTCGCTTGTGAGTACGAGCCCTGCTTTGGCCAGCGTGTTCTTCACCGCCTGGGCGTTATTGATGCCGATTTGCAAGGGTCCAGGCCGGCCAAACATAGCCGCCCCGCCGGCAATTCGCACCTTGATGCCGGCCAGCGTCGCGCCGCGGTTCTTGAACTGGGCCACCATGTAGGGAATGGCCAGGTCGGCGTAGCGGCCCGGGGGCCCATCGCGGCCATCGGATTCCGGCAGGACCACGTGCCCCAGCGCGGCCAGCTTGAGCCGGGGGCAGTACATGGCTACGCCGATGCACGAGCCCAGGATGGCCACCAACTCGCCGCAGTCCTCCTTGAAGCAGATCTGCCCCATCCCGACCGATTGTTTGATGGTCTTCTCGACGACGACGGTGGACATCCCTTCTGACCCCTTATCTACAACCGACTCTGTTTGAACATAGGTTAGAGAATGGTGGGGGAGAACCCAATCTCTGCCGATGCGGTACGATGCCCCTGGCCAAGTTGGCCGTACGATAGGCGTTGTGCCCGTTTTACCGACTGCTCATTGCGTCCATGATGCGTTGCCGCAACGCCTGAGAGGGCAAGAACAACAGCCGGGCATCCAAGGTAGCGCCCTCGCGGTGGAACCATGTCTGACAGACAAATACCCGCTCGTTGTGCATCGCATGCGTCACAACCGCCTGCCCAAGGACGCTGGCTCCAAAATCTTCGACAAAGGCCGGAGGCGTCGGCACCAGTTCGGTCCCCAACAGCCGCGTAATGGCGTTCAAGTAGGCGCAGCCGACAATGTTGCCGGTTTCGGTCAGTGCCGAGCGTGCCAGGTCGGTCCAGGGTTCATCCGCCGGCACTTCCTGCCCAAGCAGCGAAGCCGCCAATTGGCGCCCGTTGAGTTCGTCGAACACCAGGATCAGGTCGCCTGCCCAAGGGCTTTCCAGATGCATTACGACCATAATCCGCGGCTCGTCGCCCAGATCGAAATAGTCGCACACGCGTTCCCACGGCAACTCGCACGCTTCCTCCAGCGAGAGCGTGAATTGCCCGCCGGTCCAGCGGTACATGGCGGTGGCTGCTTCTTCGGTGGCCGCTGCCAACAGCCGCGAAAGAGGCCGCAGCCTGGCTTCGGCCAAGATGGTTTCCATGAGTTGTCCCCCCCTTTAATTTCCCTGCGTCATGGCAGGAGCCGCAGCCGTTTCAACCAGGGCGTTGACATCCAAAATGAGCGATACGCGGCCATCGCCCAGCACACTGGCACCGGCGATGCCCGGAATGTGTCGGTAGTTCACCGCCAGCGATTGCACGACCACGTCATCTTCGCCCAGCAGGCGGTCGACGCGCAGCCCCAGTTCCTTGCCCGGCTCGCCCAACAGCACCACCGCGGCATCGCGCGACGGCATGGATGTGACCGGCGGAGCAGCCACCTGGCGATGGGCGAACAGTTCGCGCAGCTCGACCACGGCCACCATGCGATCGCGCACCACCGCGGCACGGTGCCCGTGAATGTTGGTCACTTGCAGGTTCTTGTAGCCGACGATTTCCTGCACCAGTTCGATCGGCAAGGCATCGCTCTGGCCTTCGATCTCGACCAGCAGGCACGGCAGAATGGCCACCGTCAGCGGCAGGCGGATCGTAAAGATAGTGCCTTGGCCCTGGTGACTTTCCATGCTGACGGTGCCCCCGAGTTCTTCCACCTTGCGGCGGACAATATCGACACCGATGCCACGGCCTGAAACTTCCGTTACCTCGGCGGCCGTGCTGAACCCGGGCTCCCAGATGAACTGCGTCAACTGCTCCGGCGTGAGCCGTTCCGCCTCGGCGGCGCTGACCAGCCCCTTCTGTACGGCCTTGGCCCGAATGCGGTTCACGTCCAGTCCGCGGCCATCATCTTTAACGTGGATCAGGATGCTGTTGCCGCGGTAATAGGCGTCCAGGCTGATCGTGCCTTCGGCCGGCTTGCCGGCCCGCAGCCGTTCCTCCGGCAGCTCGATACCGTGATCCGCGCAGTTGCGCACCAGGTGCAGCAGCGGATCGATCAGCTCGTCGATCGTCCGCTTATCGAGTTCCGTTTTCTCGCCGGAGATCTCCAAGCGGATCTGCTTGCCGGTGATGCGTGCCAGATCGCGCACCACGCGGCGAAAACGGTTGAACAGTGGGCCCACCGGAACCATCCGGGCTTGCATCACGCTTCTCTGGATGCCGCCGGCGATCCGCTCCAACTGATGCACAACATCGTTCAGCTCGCCCGCCATCTGGCGCACTTCGTTGAGCGACTCCAGCTCGCTTTCCAACAGTTGCAGCTCGTTGTGCAAAAGCTGGACAAGTGAGGCAAAATCGCGGCGGCCTTTCGCACCCTGCAGGCCAGCCGCATTGACCAGCCGCCGCAACTGCCCATGGATGGAGCCCCAGGCAATACGTCGCTTGCGGCCGACGCGGTTGCGCAGCGTTTGCCCGATCTGGGCGATCTTGGCTTTGTTCATCGCCAACTGCCCGGCCAGGTTCAGCAGTTGATCCAGCCGCTGCGTTTCCACACGCAGCGTGTCGCTGGGCTTGACCATGTGAGCCGACGGCGGCGGCTGCCGATCCGGCGAAGTCGAAACGGTATCCGGTACCAACGTCGTCGCCGGAATTGGCTCGAACTGCGGCGGAACTGCCGGCTCAGCGGCTACCGAACGCGGCTCGCCCGAGGCCTGTTCGGTGCCATCACTCGGCTTGCTGGTTTCCTTTGCGGAGTTGTCCGCCGCCCCCTCCTGGCGAGCAGGCTGATTGGCTGGCGGAGCCAAACGCGGCAAGGGGACCAGGTCGACCTTGGTGACGCCGCCCAACTTGAGCCGCGAGGCGATCGTAGCCGCGCTCGCCGGAGTCAGCAGGCCAAACGTAAACGAGGGCAGTTCGTTTACATGGTCCAGTTCGCTCGCGGGCGGGTTACTGTAGAACACTTTGCCCAGCGATCCGAGCCGTTCCAGAATCAACGATGCCTTCAAGCCCGGCAGCGGCATGCTCGGCGGAAACCAGGCCTGGCCGGCCACGGCCGCGGCCCCCGGCGGCAACAGCGCGAGCATCGGCTCTGCCCAGTCCGGCAGCGTTGTGTTCTCGGGCTGTGGTTCGGGGGTGGGCTTGGCCTCTACGGGAGCCTCGCCAGAAAATGACGCCTCGGTCGAAGTTGCCGGTTCGGTCGCCGTCGGCCCGGCGGGCTGCGGTGCCACCTCCGCTTTCATGGCGGCGGCGAATGCCGATTGCAGTCCCCTCAATACCGTCGGGAAGTGCCCATCGTCGCGAATTCCGCTGCGCAAGCCCGATACGAAGGTCCGCAACGCGTCGGCGCACCGCATCAAGGCGTCGATCACCGGCGGCGTCGGCTTGATCTCGTTGTCGCCAATCGCCTGGAGCACGTCCTCCATGCTGTGGGCCAGCTTGGCGCAACTGTTCAAGCCCAGGCTGGCCGATGAACCTTTCAACCGATGGGCGGAAACCAGCAAGTGCTCGACCAGCTTGGGCCGCGGCTGAGCTTCCAGTTCCAACAGCATCTCGATCATCTGATCGAGCGTTGGTTCGGTTTCATCGATGAACAGCGGCATGAACCGGGCCGCGAAGTCCATATCGGGATCGCTATCCTCGTAGGCTTCGCGCGGCGGCTCAACGTCACAACCCCGCGCCACCATCGGCGGCGCAAGGTTCTCCGCCTGCGGCTCGCTGGGCCGGGTTTCGGTGATTATGGGTCCGCTGTGCGGGACACCTCCATTCCCGTCAGGGTGCGTCTGCTGCGAAATGCTCGCGGGTTCCAGGCCGGCCTGCTCCAGCAGGGCGTTCAAACGCTGCTGGAGCTGCGCATCGTCGAACGTTGCGTCCTGCGCACCGCGAATCTGGTCGATGTGCTGCGTCAACGCGCTTAACGCATCGAACAGGAGCTCGACCGTTTCCGGTGTGACTTCGAGCTTCCCGGTCCGGGCGGCATCGAACACTTTTTCGATCTTGTCCGCCAGGCGATTGATCTCGCCCAGCCCCAGCATCGCCGACAGCCCTTTGATGCTGTGGGCCGCGCGGAACAGGTCGTTCATCAACTCGCCGTCAAAACGCGGCGGCGCGGAGGAGTTGAGCCCCCGCATCCAGTGATCGAGGACCGTCAGGTTTTCGTTGATTCGATCGAGCAGTTGGCGCGATTCCCCCAGGAACTGGTCCTGCAGGTCGCTGAGGAAACCGTCCGAATCGGCGTTGCCGCGAGATGGATGGTTAACCATGGCGCGGTCCTCCGGGCTTGCGGTACAACCAGGACCGATGCCGCTCGTAGTCGGTGAGCAGGTCGGAGATCCCTTCCGCGCCGCCGCACACGAGCCATCCGCCTGGCGCGAGTGCCGCGCGAACGTGTTCCATCGCGGCTCGCTTGGATTGCCCGTCGAAGTAAATCAAGACGTTCTTGAGAAACACGACATCGAACCGCTTGTAGCGGATCGGATGCAGCAAGTTGTGTTGTTCGAAGTGAACCAGCCGGGTCAGCATCGGCTTCGCCCGCCAAAGCCGCCCTCGCTCCATCTCCTCGAAGTACAGGAGCCGCAGCTTGGGCGGCACCAGCCGCATGGCACGTTCGGTAAACGTGGCACTCCGTGCGGCTTCGATCGCGCCGACGGCAATGTCGGTCCCCAGGATGCGCACGTGCCAGGCCGACAGGTCCAAGCTTGCGGCGACACAAGCGGCAATGGTGTAGGCTTCGTCACCACTGCTGCATGCCGCCGACCAGACCTTGAGTTGCCGGGGACGCAGCCCGGCGTTCGCCGCCGCAACCGCCTCCCGCAAGTACGTGCCGCGAAACCACTGCCACTGGGCATCGTCGCGGAACAGGTACGTTTCGTGCGTGGTGATCTCGTGCAGCAGCGCATCCCATTCCGGATCGTTGTCCGGCAGAAGGCGCAAGTGCGCCAGATAGCCGCCAAACTCGTCAAAGCCGGTGGCCTGCAACCGCCGACGCACCCGGTTGGACAGCAACACTTTCTTCTGCGGTGAGATGTGAATGCCGGTGCGGTCGTAGATGAGCCGCGCATAGATGGCCATCTCTTCATCGGTCACCTGTTCGGCGACATTCCGCATGACATTCCTCCCCGCGACCTGCTGGTTCCTCGCGTCTCCGCCCTTCTTCCCGCTTTACTTCTGCGTCTTGAAGCGAACCACCAGGTCCCGCAGACTGCCGGCCTGGGCTCCCAGCTCCTGGCTGCTGCTGGCCAGTTCTTCGCTGCCGGCGGCCGTTTCCTCAGTAACGGCCGACACGTTCTGAATGGCCGCCGCCACTTCCTTGGCACTCTGTGCCTGCTCGAACGTGGCCGAGGCAATCTGGGCGATCTTGCCGGTGGTGGCCTCCACGCCTTGGATGATCTTCCGCAGCGCCTTGCCGGTTTGCTGGCTCAATTGGGCACCGTCGTCCACGCGACGGGTCGATTCCTTGATCAGGGCCGCAATCTCCTTGGCGGCTTCGCTGGAACGCTCGGCCAACTTGCGAACCTCGTCGGCCACCACGGCAAAGCCCAGCCCGTGCTCACCCGCCCGGGCGGCCTCAATCGCCGCATTGAGAGCCAAAAGGTTGGTCTGGCTGGCGATATCTGAGATCACCTCGATGATCTCGGCAATCTGCTCGCTGCTGGTCTTGATGAGGTCCATGGCCTCGATCGATTTCTGCACCGCGATGCCGCCCGCCTCGGCCAGCCGGGTGGTCTTGCGGGCAACGCGATCGGCGTCGTTTGCGTTGTCCTTGATGGCGTCGATCGACCGCGACAATTGTTCGATGGCCGCGCTCATTTCTTCGACACAGACGCTTTGCGTGTGGGCCCCCTGTGCCAGGTTCTGCGCGCTTTCGGCGATCATGCGCGAGCCCTCGGAGAACTGGGCCGCGCTTTCGACCACCTGGCCGATCATGCCGCGCAGGTCGCATTGCATGCGGGCAATGCCGGCCGCCAGACGTCCGATGGGGTCGTTGCCGACCACGGTGACTTCCCGGGTCAGATCGCCATCGGCCGCGGCCTGCACCACTTCCAGGAGCTGGTCAACCTTGCGGCGGAGTTCGGCCTGCTGTTGCTGCTCCTGCTTGGCCATCACCGTTGCCGTGATGTCGACCGCAAACATGACAATCTTCACCGGCTTGCCGTCGGTGCCGTGGATCGGGTTGTACGAGGCGTGCAGCCAGACTTCCTTACCGCCCTTGCCGATGTGCTTGTACTCACCCGACTGAAACTGCCCGGAGCGCAACCGGTTCCACAAATCCGCATACTCGGGGCTATGAGCCACCTCATCGTCGACCAGCATGCGGTGGTGTTGGCCTTGAACCTCTTCAAGCGAGTAGCCCAGGCAATGGCAGAAGTTCTCGTTGGCCGTGACGATGGTGCCATCCATCCGGTACTCGACGAACTGCTGGAAGCGTTTGATGGCTTCCAGTTGGCTGGTGTAATCCCGGTTGCGTTCCTGCAGCCGAAGCTTTTCGGTCGCCAGTTCCCAGGTGACCATGGCGCCGATGTACTCACCCCGGTCGTAGACGGCATTCACCGACAGCTCAAGCAGTTCGTCGCCCAGTTGGATGACCGTGTGGTGCGGCAGGTTCCGCGGGTTGCTCAACAGCTTCCGCTGATGGGCCGGGTTCTTGTGGAAGAGGTCGATCGACTGACCGACGATTTCATCCACCGGCACCGGCAGCAGATGTTCGATGCTTTGCAGCGTGCGCCGACTGGCCGCGTTCAGGTACGTGATGCGCAGCGACCGATCGGCCACCATGATGTTGACCGGGCAGTTGTCGGCGAGCGTCTTGGCGATGGCCAACTCGCGCTGCAGTTCGTGGATGTCGGCGACGGGGTCCAGGACGGGGGAGGCAATCGTCATCATGGTATCGTTCGAATCGCGGGCAGGTTGGGCGTGGGAACGTTGAATCGCTTCTGCGGCAACGGGGCCGGGAGCAGGAATGTCGTCGGGGTGGATCGCAGTTCACAATCGTGCTCGCCTGGCGGCTCAAGTGGCCTCGGCGGCGAAGAGACGATCGAGATCCAGCAAGATCAGCAAACCGCCTTTCAGGTTGGTCACGCCAATCACGCAGCCGTGTCTCATCCCCAAGGGCTCTGGTGGCGGCATCAATTGCTGTGGGTCCAGACGCAGTACGTGATCGACACCGTCCACCCACAAGCCGATGGTCCGTCCCTCGAGATTGACAACCACGATCCGCGTGTCGTCCGTGATGTCGCCTGCGTCCAATCCCAACTTCCGACGCAGATCGATGATCGGCACTACCGTGTTGCGCAGGTTGATCAGCCCGAGAACTTCGGCCGGCCCTTGGGGCAGCGGCGTGATCGGGCTCGGCAAGATGACCTCCTGGACCTTGTCGATCGCGACGCCGTATCGTTCGCCGGCAAGGCGAAGGCTCACCAGTTGCATGGTGGCGGCCGCCTCGGGGGCAAGCACGGGCGGCGGCAATTCGCAGGTCGAGACCGACACCTTTGGGACTCCTCTGCCGGGTGGAATACAGCAGGGCACGTGGCACAAAACTCGCCCCGGCCACACCGCCCCGCCCGACGGCACCAAGTCGGAGGGTTGAGGCCAGGGTTTTGAGGAACATCCAACTGTAGGTCACATTCAAGGCGCGCTGCGGCTTGCTCGGCAGCCTAAATCCCTTAGGGATTTACCTTTGGAAGAGCGTTCGCCAGACGGCTGGGGGGAGGGCCCAAGCCGACCGTTACGGTTGCAGCGGTGATAGCGGCCGCGGCCGGCCCCGCGTCCCCGCGACCTGAACCGGATGATCTGGCACTTGCGGAACTCTTCCGGCGCGGCGGGGTTGATAAATTGGTGCGGGCCCGGTCCGTAGCAGCGCTGCTGGCCGCTTGCAGGCCGATGCCGTAGACTGACTGGGAGCTTGTTGCAGCCGGATTGAACCACCGTTTGGATTCGCCAGCGCTGGCAATTGCCCGCAGGTGAGGAGCCCGGATTGGCCGTAAGCGAGTCGACCGCCCGCGAATACGAACTCCGCGACCCGGACGTTCGCCTGATGCTCGAAGTTCGCGACGATAACGCCGCGGCTTTCGAGGAGTTGATGCTGCGCTATCAGAATCGGGTGTTGACGGTGCTGGAAAACCTGGTGGGCCGGCGTGATCAGGCCGAAGACCTGGCCCAGGAAGTCTTCCTCCGGGTGTTCCGCGCTCGCAAACGGTACGTGCCCGGTTCGAAGTTTTCGACGTGGCTGTTCACCATCGTGAACAACGTGGCCTCGAACGCGCGGCGAACCATGTCGCGGCGCAAGGAGGTCAACCTGGATACTGAAACCAGCGGCCCCCAAGGCAAGCAGTCCATCGCCCAACTGGCCCAGGCAGCCAGCGGCCAGATGCCAACGCGGGTGCTCGACAAGGCTGAAGCCCGCGACATGGTACTGGCGGCCTTGTCGTCGCTCAACGAGCGGCAACGTATGGCCGTGCTGCTGTGCAAGTTTGAAGGCATGAGTTATTCCGACATTGCCGAAGCGATGGGCATGTCGCCCAAGGCGATCAAGTCGCTGCTGTCGCGGGCTCGCGAGAACCTGCGGGAGGTGCTGGAACCATACCTGGAACGCGGCGAGCGCCCGGTCCGCAGCGGCTCCTAGCCCGCCGCGCGGCAGCCTAAGCTGCGTCCCGCCCCCGAACAACGCGTATGCCTAAACAGACGGTTGGTGTGGCAAACCCCATTTGGCCAGGCTGATTGGACCTATCACCAGAAAAAGTGCGGCCGTGGTAACAGGTGAATCCAAGAACGACGGCGATGCCCTGCTGCAAGAGCAGATCGTGGCCTACCTCGATCAGGAGCTGGACGAGGAGACGCAGGCGCACATCGAACGGCTGATGGCCACCGATGTGAACGTGCGCGAACAGGTCCAGCAGCTCCAGCGCGTGTGGGACCTGCTCGATGAGCTGCCGCGGGCCGAGGCCGATGATCGCTTCACCACCAGCACCGTGGAGTTGATCGCCGCCGACATCGAGAAAGAACTGCAGCGGCAACAGGATCAACTGCCGCAGCGGCAGCGCCGCCGCTGGCTCGCCATGGGGGCCGCCCTGGCACTCACTGGCTGGTTGAGCTTCACGGCCGTGGATTGGCTGTGGCCGCACCCGGACGAACAGCTTCTGCAAAACCTGGACGTGATTCGCAACCTCGACAGCTACCGTCAGGCAGGTAGTGTCGAGTTCCTCCAATCGCTGAAGGACGACCGGCTGTTCCTGGAACCCGAGGCGACACATGAGCCCTAAGAGCCCCTTCTTGCGACGGCTGAGCCTGGCGGCTTTCGCCCTGGCCTGTTTGAGCGCCGGGATCGGCCTGGGGTTGCTGGTGCGCGCACTGCGGGCCGACCCGTACCAGCAGCAGCGGCAGCAGATCGCACAGCTCAGCCCCGCGGAGCAGCGGGAACTGGATCGCAATTTCCAGCGATACCAGCGGCTCAGCGACGAAGAACGGCGGCAGCTTCAAGAGTTTCACACGCAACTGGTGAACTCGCCCGACTCGCAAGAACTGCAGGCTGTGCTGACCAACTACGTCAATTGGGTGCGGAACCTCTCGCCAACCCAGCGGGCGGAGCTGGCGTCCCTGGCCGACCAACCGCAAGAACGGCGGGCGCGGGTACTCGAATTTCGCCGTGACCTGCTCCGCCGCGAGCCGCTGACGCGTGAAGACATCGATCACGTGGTGGCATGGGTGGAAGCCATCGCGGCCAAGCACCCATCCAGCGACACCGCTGAAGCCGAAGAACGCCCCGAGTGGGGCGATCAGCGCCGGGCCAAGCTGTGGTACATCGCCTCGCGGCTGCACGACCGCGTGCCCGATCGTACCTTGCCGGTGACCGAACACGACTTCAAGCAGCTGGCGGAGCAGCTCTCGCCCCAGGCTCAGCAACGGTTGGCCGATGCGGCTACCCTGGCCGACAAACGCCGCGAAGTGGCTGGTTGGCTGTACCTGGCGAGCCGCCGCTGGTCGGGCAACTTCCGTTCGCGCGATACCGAAGAAGTCAGCGAGAAAGAACTGGTCGACTTCTTCGAGAACAAGCTCGACGACGCCCGGCGCGAAGAACTGCTGTTCTTGCCGCACAACGCCCGAATTGAGCGGCTGCGGTTCCTCTACCTGCGCGACAAGTATCCGGACCGGCCGCTTGGCCCGCCGGGTGGACCTCGCTTCGATGGTTCGCGGTTTGACGGTCCTGGGGCTGGCCCTGGCCCCAGCGGAGCGCGTCCCGGCCGTCCACGCGGCGGCGAACCGCCCTTCGGAGAACCGCCCCAAGGGCCTGGATCGTTCGAGGGGCAACGCGGGCCTCGCCGGGGCGGCCGGCCGCCGGAAGCTGAGCCGGCTCCCAAGGTCGATCCTCGGACGGATGGCCCGGCACAACGCCCTTCGCGGCCTTCCTAGTCGTTGGGACGCGATTTATTTGGCACGCGATTTAAACGCCACAGCCGCGCATTTGCTCGCTCATTGCGCGCGGCTCAGTTCCTCGGGCGCGGCCAGCACCACGCGCTGGAAGAACGCGTCGACAATCTGGCTCATCAGCTCGGCTTCGCTGCTTTCCAGCACGATGGCCAGCTTGTTCATCACTTCGCGTTTGCGGTTCATCGCCTGGGCGGTTTCCAGGGCCCCTTGCAGCGTGAGCTGACCGCCGGCCCCAAACTGGCTGTACAGCTCGTCGAAGTCGGCTTCCTGCCAGCCGTCGAACAACTCCGGCTGCTGCTCGATCGCCTCGGCAACTACCGGGTTGGTCGCCCGATCAAACTGCCGGCGTCGCTGCAGTTCCGAACTGTCGAACAGTTCGCGGACTTCCACGCCCAGCCCGGCCGCCAGCTTGTTAAGCGTGCGTGCCTGAGGGCGGGCAATTTCGTGATTCAAAATGCCGCGAATCGTGCGTTCATCGACCTGCGAGCGCAGCGACAGTTGACGAACCGTCAGCCCAAAGCGAGCCATCAACTCGTGCAAATTTCTGCCGAAATCGACCATGCTCAGTGGGCACGATAGCGTGGCGTGCAGCGCAAGTTACGACGTGAACCAGCGATGGCAAGATTGGCGGGACCGCGTGGACAGTACCTTCGGCCTATTGGGCATACGCAAAAGGCAGCCTGAACCTGGCCCAGCCGGCAACAATGTACACAAGTACAGTTGTCGCTGTCAAGCCGTCGAAGTGGGCGGCGCGTATTCGCTCGCCGCTTGCGCCGCCGTCACACCAGCGATTTCAGGCTGGCAAGGCCCAGTGGTTCGCGGGTAGCAAACGGTTCGGCGTACCGCACGCCGATCATGTCGCCCCAATAGGCGGCTACGTCGCGCTGCCGGTCGAGGAAGGTTGGCGGATCGGTCGGCCGGCCGGTGATGAACTGGCTTTCGTAGCAGCGAATGGCCGCCAGCTTCTGTTCCCAATAGGGCGAGATATCCAGCACAAAGCTGGGTTCCACCACCTGCCGCAAGTGCACGCAGAAATAGTAATAAATGCGGCTAGGGAAAAACGGCTCGCCCGGCAGATCGCTCTTGGAAAGCTTGGCCCAGAACCGGGCCGCCTCGATCAGTTGCGTAGCCGCCACGTGGTCCGGGTGAGCGTCAACCCAATACGGGGCAAAGATCCACTTGGGCCGCACGGTCCGAAACACGCCGGCTAACTGGCGGCGGGCCTCCAGGGTCGGCTCCAAGCTGCGGTTGACCAGCCCCAGGTTGTGCCGCCAATCGAGCCCCAAAATTTCGGTTGCCGCGGCGGTTTCCTTCGCCCGTTGTTCCAGGGAGCCATACGGGGTGGGCTCACCGGTGGTCAGGTCCAGCACGCCTACGCGAAAACCTTCGGCCTTGAACCGCAAAATGGCGCCGGCCATGCCGAGCTCTGCGTCATCGGGATGGGGAGCCACTACTAGCACGTCGAGCATTGATGTCACGCCACGGCAAAGAGTTACGACGAATCTGCCAGTCCGCCAAATTGACCTTTACGCCCCAAGCCGGTTTTGGCACACTCCGCGGCCCTATCACTTCTCAGGTTCCGGTTTGGGTTGGAACAGTCATGTTGGGCTTGTCGCGACAACTCTGCAAGTACACCGTTCCATTGCTGGTCCTCATGGCGGGCACCTTTGTCGGCTGTGAAGCCCTCCAAGAAGGACGTCGCGGCATGCGAGAAGCCATGTACGAGGCCGGGGGACTGCTGCGGCCTTCGCAAGGTGCCGTGGGCCGTAAGGCGCGCGAGATCGAAGAAAGCACCATGTCGTCCGACCGCATGATGATGCGGTAGCCCCCATTGCCAGAGAGCCCCCCTGACTGCCCACCCTGCGACCTGCCTCGCCAATGTTCTTACCTGGCGTACGCGGCCCACATCCTCGGTAGATTGGATGACCGGCCGCTAGGGCTTACGGACCGTGAAGTGCTCACTGGCCGTGTAGATCTCGATCCGCCCATCGGTACTGTACTGATCCAGCAGTTCAAGCAGCCGCTGCTGCGGCAAAGCTGCCAGGTGATCGGCCAGAAGAAACCGCAGGATCTTCATCCGGTTCTCGGTCGTATCTTCAAAGATCAGTTCGTACGGCACCTGCTCCTTGGCGAAGTTCACACCTTGCTGGGCTAGCGCCACCTCAACACCGTCGGCCACGTTGTAGGGCATCTCGCGCCCCAACATTTCGAAGGCCGCCGTCCAGATGCCGATCAGCGCGTTGGACAAACCGGCAATCGCCGTCACAAACAGCCCGCCGGGCGCCACGGCGGCAACCAGTTCTCTTAATCGCTGGGGTAAGTCAGGGACGTAGTACAACACGTGGTTGGAGAGCACCACGTCGAACGCGCCCTCGCTGCCGGCCGGAAGCGCCGCATGGTCCACAATCGGTGCCGTGGTAAACGCCGCGAGCCTCGTCACAGCCTTGGCCCTGGCAGTTTCAACCGGTTCGACCAGCGTGAGCTTCAGCCGGTCCGGTGACCAGCCCATCAGCTCGAGCAACTGCGAAGAAAAGCTGCCGGTGCCGCAGCCAAAATCGAGCATGCGGATTTCGGAAGCCCCGTCGCCCAGCCCGCATAACTGGCGGGCGTACGCGGCGGCATCACGCGTCCCCTCGGTGGCATGCGTTTCAAAGAACGCGTAATCGTCGGCAATCTGCCCGAAATCTTTCGCCGGGTTCTTGCTCATGGGGAACCTCGATACGTCGCGTGCGATGCGGCGGTTGCTGCCCTGGCGTTGTGGCCGCCGTGCCCCGCCCCTGGCCGTATGATAGCCGCAGCGACCATGGCTTGCGGCGCAGTTTTGGCCGCTTTGGCGGGCAGTCCCCCTACTTACCGCCCATGACGCACACGGCAAGAAACCTCAACCGACAGACGTCCTCCCGATCCGCATGTTGCCCCACCGGGGTTGGACAGCTGGCAGTCGGGCAAACGGCTGCGCCGCGTGTTGCCGATCAATAGTCCAGGCTGGAACCGCCTTCGACCTCGATGCCCTGCCCCGTCACAAAGCTGGAATCGTCGGAAGCCAGGAACAGGCACACGCGGCCGATCTCCTCGGGCTGAGCCAGACGGCGGAACACTTGCAGATCGGCCATCCGCTGGACGGCAGCTTCCGGGTCAGGCAGCGAGTTGGCCCAAGCTCGCATCAACGGTGTATCGACGTTGCTGGGCAGCACGGCGTTGACGCGCACGCCGGCCGGACCGGTTTCAATGGCCAGGGCCTTGGTGAAGCTGAGCTGCGCGCCCTTGGTGGCGGCATACGCGGCGGCCTGGTCCTGCCCGAGCACGGCCGTCATCGAGCTGATGTTGACGATTGTGCCCCGGGTTTTGCGCAGGTGCGGCAGCGCATAGCGAGAAGCCGCATAGGTGCTGAAGAAGTTGAGCCGGAACAGGTCTTCCATTTCCTCCAGGCTCATTTCTTCCACAGTCAGGGCGGGCGGATGCCAGCCGGCGTTGTTGATCAGGCAGTCTAGCCGGCCGAAGTGTTCCACTGTCTTGTCGATGGCGGCTTCAATCTGACGGTATTCGCGTACGTCGCAGGGAATGCAGATCGCCCTGCCCGGGCCAGCCTGGGTAATTTCCTCGGCGAGCTGCTGACCGGTTTCCGTATCGATATCGGCGATGGCGACCAGGCCCCCCTCCTGGCAGAACACCCGGGCACAACCGGCACCGATGCCCTTGCTTCCCCCGGTGACAATGACAACTTTATCGCGAAATCTCATACGTTTTCTCGGCGATAGGTGCTAGGGGTGCGCGTTGTAACCACGGCCGCGGCGGCCCACTTTCGAGGGGAACCGCAGCGGCAGGGAATGCCGCACAGTTTCTTGGCTGTCGCGGCTGTCAGCAGTTATAGTACAAACTTGCCGCGGCACCATCTGCCGGCCGGCCGTGCGATGGCTTGATCGGCTCCCAGCGGACCGCGCGAGTCAGCACGAGGCCCCATGGCCCGGTGACGCGATCCCGCCGCACTGCGTGGTGATTCACGGCATGGTTTGCCGGCATGAATCACGACGATCGTGCCGCCATCCCCGCCTAACCTTGTGAGGAGACAACATATCATGAGCGACGTTCGCAAGCCTGCCACGAACGATAGCCGTCGCGAGTTCTTGAAGACCTCTTCAGTACTGGCCGCCGGCGCACTGGTCGGAGGGCTGACGCTCCCCCGGGCCGTGCATGCCGATGGTGGTGACGTGCTGCGTGTCGGCCTGGTCGGCTGCGGCGGACGCGGTACGGGCGCTGCCGCTCAGGCGCTGCAGGCTGATCCCAACGCCAAGCTGGTGGCGATGGGCGACGCCTTTGCCGATCGGTTGCAGGCCAGCCGGCAATCGCTGCAGAAGCGGCTGGGCCCCAAGGTGGACGTGCCCGATGATCGCTGTTTCACCGGCTTTGACAACTGCGACAAGGTGCTGGAGTGCGACCTGGACGTGATCATCCTGGCCGCGCCGCCGCACTTCCGCCCCGCCCACCTCAAGGCCGCCGTGGAAAAGGGTGTGCACGTCTTTGCCGAAAAGCCGGTGGCGGTGGATGCTCCCGGCGTGCGTTCGGTGCTCGAGTCGAGCGAGTTGGCCAAGAAGAAGGGCCTGTCGATCGTGTCGGGCCTCTGCTGGCGGTACGACTACGGCGTGCGGGAAACGATCAACCGCATCCTGGATGGCGCCATCGGCGACGTGGTTTCGATCCAGGAGAACTACCTCACCGGCCCGCTCTGGCACCGCGGCAATGATCCCTCGTGGAGCCAGATGGAGTACCAGCTCCGCAACTGGATCTACTTCACCTGGCTGTCGGGCGATCACAACGTTGAGCAGCACGTCCACAGCCTGGACAAGGCTCAGTGGATCCTGGGCGACACCAACCCGATTGCCGCCGTGGGTCTGGGTGGACGCCAGGTGCGCACCGACGAGAAGTACGGTCACATCTTCGACCACCATGCCGTGTGCTACGAGTATGCCAACGGCGTGCGGGTGCACGCCTACACCCGGCAGCAGGCCGGCTGCGCCAACGACACCGAGGACTACGTCTTCGGCACCAAGGGCAGCTGCCAGGTGCTCAAGCACGAGATCCGCAAGCCCAACGGCGAAATCGCCTGGAAGTACAGCGGTCCCAAGCCGTCGATGTACCAGGTGGAGCACGACGAGCTGTTCCGCTCGATCCGCGAAGGCAAGCCGATCAACAACGGCCACTACATGGCCCTCAGCACCATGGTGGCGATTATGGGCCGCATGGCCACCTACAGCGGCCAGCGCGTGACCTGGGAACAGGCCTTCAACAGCACCGTGGACCTCTCACCCAAGGCTTACGAGTGGGGCGACGTCGAGGTTCCGCCCGTGGCCATGCCCGGCATTACCAAGGAGATCTGATCACGTCCTTGGCGCTTTGATCGACTTTACGGGAACATGCGGCGCGGGCGCACGGCAGATCGAAGGCCGTGCGTACCGCGCCGTTTTTCTTGTCCCCGTGGGAGGGCGATCGTCCTCGCAAACGTCGTATGGCCCTGCCAGGCACTCACCGCTCTGGCACAAGTTGTGCTATCTTGACGGTTAAAGCCACATCGGGCCCCAAGGTTGGGCAACGCCTACGCCGGAGCGTTTCCTGTGGAGTCGCCGTCATATCAGGTCGAATCGCTGATCGTTTACCTCCACCTGGCGAGGGCATTTGAACTACGCCGGCAGCCCCTGGAACGCGACAAGATGCTTGTCCTGGCCGGGGCCGAAGCCGCCGAGCAAGGCCTGCATCCGATCGGCGCTTTGTGCGGACGCAAGATCCTGGAGAACAATACCGGGCACATGCTCCGGTATTACCGGTCGTTTGCCCACGCCCTGGCCGACGACGACTTTCAGACCTACCTCCGCCAAGTTCGCCGCAACTACCCTCGGGAAAAGGTCGAACTGTTGCTCCAGGAATTTGGCGTCGAACTGGCCAACGAACGAGCCACCTACGCCAACGACTACGAGTACGCGGCCAGTCTTCTGGGCACCACGCCGGCCGCTCTCGAACGCGAACTGGCCGAGAACCGCGACTTCCCGGCCCCCAGCGGTGAAGACCTGGAGCCGCATCCCCAGCCCAACTGGCCGCTCACGTTGTTGATGCTGGCGATCCTGCTCTTGATCGTCGGCTGGGCGGTGTGGCGGCTCATGCAATCGTAGGCTGGGGGGATGCCAAGATTGCCGCTGACAGCTTCGCAGCAGCGCATTAACACCGCGCAGGTAAGCCTAGGCTGCCCCGCTTGCCGCATTACCGCCTCCTCTGGCTGAAGCGCGCTGGGCTGCGCGGTTCTGGCACATCCTTCTGGTTGAGATTTGCCCCCGCCTGGCGGCCGCCTGACGCCTGTCGTTTGCCATCGGGCTGAGCAGCGCGGCCCGACGGTGCTGATCTGCCCTCCGGTTTCGAAATGCTTTCGTGGCCCATCCGAAGAACTGGTGCCCCTGGGGAGCGAAGCTTGGGCCGACGGACTTGCCCGACAGAGCTGCCGCTGATCGCAACCCTAACACTGGCCAGAAGTTGAAACGTCGGCCGAACTTTGGCACGTGATCGTGCGTAAAAAGGGCGGTTGGACGCACCCCCTCGATCACGCAAGAGTTCTCATCGTTTAGGGCCCCCAGCGGGCGGTGGCGTGCGTGGCTCGCCATCGCGCCCTTTCTTGGCATGGTTGCGTTTGCTGGCGCAGGGGGGAACGTCCTCATGCTGGGGCCTGTGCGTCAGTCACTCGCCGCAGATCTGCGGCGATGGCGCAACAGTTGCTGCAATCGCAGGCGACAACGAAAAACGTGCACTCACGCACGCTTCTCTTGAAGGGAGGAACCACCATGGGAGGGTCGCTCCGGATTGGTCGGTTAGCCGGTATCGATGTTTATATGCACTGGACGTTCCCGCTGTTGCTGGTGTTCATCGCCGGTACAGCGCTGTTGCGCGGCGAGTCGGCCGCGGCCGCCCTGCAGGGTGTGGCCTACGTGGGCGCGATTTTTGGCTGCGTGGTGCTGCATGAGCTGGGCCACGCCCTGACCGCGCGCCGGTTTGGAATCGCGACACGCGATATCACCTTGCTGCCCATCGGCGGCGTCGCCCGGCTGGAGCGCATCCCGGAAAACCCATGGCAGGAGTTATGGGTAGCCCTGGCCGGTCCGGCGGTGAACGTGGCGATTGCCGCCACGCTGCTGGGCGTGCTGTACGTGATGGGCAATGTGAGCCGGGCGATTGAAGTGTCGCTGATGGGGGGCATGTTTCTGGCCCAGTTGATGTGGGTTAACATCGCCCTGGTGGTCTTCAACATGCTGCCCGCCTTCCCGATGGATGGTGGCCGCGTGCTGCGGGCCCTGTTGGCGATGAAGATGCCCTACACCAAGGCAACGCAGGTTGCCGCCAAGGCCGGTCAGGTGATGGCCGTGATCTTTGGCATCATTGGCATCCTGTATTCGCCGCTGCTGATCTTCATCGCGCTATTCGTGTACTTTGGCGCAGCTCAGGAAGCGATGGCGGCTCAATTCCGCTCGCTGCTCAAGGGCGTGGCCGTACACCAGGCGATGGTACCACAGCCCAACACGCTCTCGCCGTATGACCGCATCGACGACGTGGCCGATATGATCGCCCTGGACTATCAAAAAGAGTTCCCGGTGCTGCACGAAGGCCGGATAGTCGGCCTGTTGGTCGCCGACGACCTGTTTGGCGGCCTGGAGCGGGGCGACCTGCCCGGCCATACCGTGGCCGATATCATGCGGCGAGATCCCCCCACCATCGACGCCACCGCCAAACTGGAAGACGCGCTGGCTCTGCTTCAGCAGCACGCGCTGCCGGCCCTGCCGGTGACGTACTACGGCCAGCTCGTCGGCCTGCTGACGATGAACAGCCTGAGCCGCTTTGCCCAGCTCAAGGCCTACCACGATCAGCGCGAGCCTGCTTCTTCGTGGGACTCGCCTACCGCGTGGTCCAGCGGCACCGGCGTCCGGCGATAATGGGGGCAAGCGCTCCGGTTCTGCCGCCTGGCAACAGCCTGGAGCAAGTTGTCCCCGGTAGAACGCCGACATTAACTTGCAGCCGCGTCCGGTAGCGGGCGCGGCTGCGGTTGATAACGGGATCAGCCCCTCGATGGGCAGTTTTCCCCCTTCTGCTGCGGCCCCCTTTTGGCAGCCCCCTGGCCAGGGCTACAATGCTCCCAGGTGGCTCAACTCGGGTCTGCCGTCAATCTTCCACGGAGGTCTTTGACTTGAGCATGCAGGGAGTACTGGCCGTCATCCTTGCCGGCGGAAAGGGTTCTCGTCTGGAGCCACTCACCCGTGACCGGGCTAAACCAGCCGTGCCGTTCGGGGGGTGCTACCGGATCATCGACTTCACGATGTCCAACTGTTTCAACAGCGGGCTGCGGCGCATTCTGCTGCTGACGCAGTACAAGGCGATGAGCCTCGACCGCCACATCAACCTGGCATGGCGGCGGTACCTGTGCAATGAGCTGGGCGAGTTCGTCGACGTCGTGCCACCGCAACAGCGCGTCGACGAGAACTGGTACCAGGGCACCGCCGATGCCGTCTACCAGAACATCTATACGCTGGAGAAGGAACGCCCCGAGCACGTGCTGATCCTGGCCGGGGATCACATCTACAAGATGAACTACATGACCTTCTACCAGCATCACCTGGAGCGCGAGGCCGATCTGACCATCGCCGCGCTGCGGGTGAAGAAGGAAGATGCCCACCAGTTCGGCGTGATGGAGGTCGACGATGAGGGACGCATCGTCGGCTTTGAAGAAAAGCCCGCCAACCCCAAGACCATCCCCGGCGACGACCAGCACTGCCTGTCGTCGATGGGCATCTACATCTTCAACGCCCGGTTCCTGTTCGAGCAGCTTTGCATCGATGCCACGCGGAGCGGCAGCGCCCACGACTTCGGGCGGAACATCATCCCCTCGGTGATCGAAACGCACCGGGTGTACGCGTTCCCCTTCCGCGACGAGAACCGCAAACAAGACGCCTATTGGCGCGACGTCGGTACGCTCGACGCGTACTACGAAGCCAACATGGACCTCGTGTCGGTCGACCCGCAGTTGAACCTCTACGATCAGCGGTGGCCGATCCGTACCTACCACCCCAACCTGCCGCCGCCCAAGTTCGTATTCGCCGAAGAAGGCCCCAACGCCCGCCGCGGCCAGGCGCTGGACAGCATCATTTGCCTGGGCTCGGTGGTGTCTGGCGGCACGGTGATCGGTTCGATTCTGGGACCTCGGACGCGAGTGAACAGCTTCGCCCGGGTTGAGAACTCCATCCTGTTTGAAGGTGTGGAGATCGGCCGGCATGCCGTGGTCCGCCGGGCCATCATCGACAAGGGGGTGTCCATCCCGCCGGAAGTGGAGATCGGCGTCGACCTGGAACGCGATCGAGCCCGGGGCTTCACCGTCACCGAAAACGGCGTGGTCGTGATCGCCAAGGCCGACGGGACGGACCATTTCTTTGAAGGTAGCTGATACGAATCACGCCGGGCGGCTTGCCCGGCAATGGCAGAGCAACCCGCGCGGCTAGCCGCATTGATCGCGCCACATCGCCGCGTGGGTTGCTCTGCTTGCTTTCCCCCCGGATATGTCCCTGCCACAGAAAGCCCCCGTTTGGTAACGTGCGGTAACAACGTCCCGCCTTTCCGCACGCAGCCCGCAATGGGGCAACGAAACGGCTGATGGCCGCGGCGATAACCTCAACCAAGGCCGAGGCTTTTCCATTTGTCGCCTCTACCCGCGTTCCGCTCTCGGGGTTGGGCCGTATAATCGAAACATTGAGGGTTCGAGGGAAGACACTCTCACGCTTGGGTCGCCGCGACTGGCCCCCCCCTAGACTTCAACTCGCGAAACCCATGGCACGTCGAAGCCGAGCTCGCGAGGTGGCCCTGCAGGTGTTGTTTCAGGACGACCTGAACCCGCGGGTCAATCCTCATGAAGCCGACGTTTTTTTGCAGCAGCGACTTGGCAAAACGGAACTCGTCGAGTTCGCTCGCTCGCTCGTGGCCGGAGTGCGCCGCAACCGTCCGGAACTGGATGCGCTGCTGGACCGGACCGCGGACAACTGGAGCCTCAAACGGATGGCGGCCACCGACCGCAACATTCTCCGGTTAGGGGCCTTCGAAATCCTGTACTCCGACACGCCGGACCGCGTCGCCATCAACGAAGCCGTCGAACTGGCCAAGCGGTTTGGGACGGGCCATTCCGCGCAATTTGTGAACGGCATTCTCGACCGGCTCCTGGCCGGCCACCGCGAAGAAAAGCGCTAGCCGCGCACGCTCCCCCCTCGCATCGCAGACGTCGATCGAGTGTAACCCTGCGCGCTAGGGTCGCGTTCCTTGGAGACGGCAATCGCCAGGCCGGGGCTGCCCCCTGAATGTATTCCCGGGTAGAATCGCAGCGGGCGGGGGGCCGCGACGGCTCCCGCCGGGGCGTTTGCGCGGCCTTTTGCGCCGCCGGAGCAATCAGCAATCCACTTTAACAGCAATCGGCAATGGGCATTTTCGGCAAGATCAAAGAGGCTCTCGGCCGCGGCGTCGAGAAAACCAAGGCCGCGTTGGCCACCGACATCCGCGACCTGTTCAAGAAAGAAGGTCGCCTGGTCGACGAATCGTTCCTCGACGATCTGCAAGAAATCCTCATCAAGAGCGACATGGGCGTCGCCGCATCGCAGGAGATCATCGACGAGATCAAGTCGCAGTTCCGTGCCCGCAAGGTCGAGATGGAAGACGTCCTCGACATCGTGCGCGACAAGCTGCGGGCGTTGATGAAGCAGGAAGAAGTGCCCACCAAACTGGCCGAAAGCGGCCCCACCGTGATCATGGTGGTGGGCGTGAACGGCTCCGGCAAAACGACCTCGATCGCCAAGCTCGCCAACCTGTTCAAGAACCAGGGCAAGAAGGTCGTGCTGGGGGCCGGCGATACGTTCCGGGCTGCCGCCGTCGAGCAGCTTACGATCTGGGCCGAGCGGCTGGGGGTTGAAATTGTTACCGGCCAGCCTGGCGCCGATCCGGCCAGCGTGGGCCACCGCGCCGTGGCCCGGGCGCTGGAAACCGGGGCCGATATCTGCATTGTCGATACGGCCGGCCGCCTGCAAACCCAGACCAACCTGATGCAGGAGCTGACCAAGATCCATCGCGTGCTGGGCAAGCAAATCCCCGGCGCTCCGCACGAGGTGCTGCTGGTGCTCGACGCCACCACCGGCCAACCGGGCATCAGCCAGGCCCAAGGCTTCACTCAAGCGGTCAACTGCACCGGCATCATCCTGGCCAAGCTCGACGGCACGGCCAAGGGCGGCGTGGTGGTGCCGATTCGGCAGAAGGTAGGCCTGCCCGTCAAGTTCATCGGGGTGGGCGAACAGATCGACGACCTGGAACCGTTCAATTCCGAGGCCTTCGTTGAAGCGCTCTTTGCCGGCCTGTAAAGCGTTGCCAGCCGCGGGTCTACCCCTGCGCCGGATCCGCTTGAAGAAGCCGCTCGCATAGCGAGACCGCCGGTAACAATTGCATCAATTGGCCCAGGCAGGCCTCGCTGGCTCGGGGGACTAACAGCCGCACCAGGGGCATGCCGGCCGATCGGGCCACCTCTGCAAGCTGGTTCTCCACCGCCGCCACGCGCTCCGTCAGGCTGTTGGTGGCGTCTTTGCCCAGCGCTACCAGGTTCCGGCGGCTGCTCTCCACCACCAGTTGCACAAGCTGCATCGTTTCGCCGCCAGCCAATCGTGCGGTTGCCGCTGCCGTCTCGGCGAACGTGATCTCCGGGGTGTTTCGCGCCGTTCCCATGACCGATTGGGCGGCCAGGTGAAATGCCTGCCACCAGCTTTCGAGTCCCGCCAGGGCCGGGCTCGTTCGGGTAACGATGCGGCGTGCTAGTCCATGGTTTGCCGACAGCAGGTGTCCCAGGCCTGCGAGGTCGAGCACCGGGTTCAGCCCCAGGGCGGTACTGCGGAACCGTTCGGTCATTGCCGCTGCGCCGCGCAGGTAGCGCACCACGTCGACGCCTGCGGCCGCCAGCGGCAGCATCGTCGCCGCGCCGAACGAATCGACCTGGCTATACGGCGGCAGCAGAATCAACTCGCCGCCCCCCTGCTCTTGAACCATGCGGTACAGCCAATCGCCCTGCCGGGCAATGGCTACAAACCGACGCGCGAACTGCTCACTGCTGCGGCAGGCCTGGTGTAATCGGGGAAGATACTCGGCCAGGGCCATGGCGACCGCCTCGCCGTGCGGCCCCGCACTGGAAACCACCAGTCCCCAGCGCTCGTCCTTCAGGGCCGATGGACGCTGCGGCAACAAGTCGAGAATGGCGGCCCTGGCGTCGCTATCGAAGTGACGGCCGTCAAAGTACAGCCGCGGTCCGCCTGCACGCTCTCCAGCGGAAAGTTCGTTGTGGTACGGATGGCAGCAGCACTGGAACACAGCCATTGCCCCCACGTGAGCCACGCCGTCCCCCAGGACCACAAGCCGGTCGACGTCTTCCGCCAGTACCCTGGCAATCGTCAGCACGCGTTCCAGTTCGCTCTGCCGGCGATGTATCTCGTAGGCCCGGAGCACGTCGCACGGCCGCATCAAGAGCCAAGTGAGCATTGTCAGCGGATCAGCAGCCACGGACGAGTCGGTTGTCACCTCGCCTCGCTGCCGCGCGGCGACGGCATCTTCCGCAGCATTGCCCACCTCAGAGTCTGATACCGCCCCTGCCATGGGCAGCGCAATCGCCGGGGCCAGACGTTTGGCTTCGTTCAAAACCGCCTGCCGCAGGGCGTTGAGCCGGGCAGATACCAGGGCCAGGCTGCCGAACGGCAGACCATGCGGCTGAACATAGATCCCCGAGGCGTCGTAGTGGCAGGCTTCCCGGGTTGGCATACGCGGGTACGGCAAAACAGGGGACGGGCAACGCCCGCAAGCGCTCGAGGCCCAGCCTCAAGATGACCAGGATCAGCGCAGCTTGCGGGTGGCGCCGGTTCTAACGCGGCGAATGTTAAACCTTAGCGAATAGTGCGAGGCTCCACAAACTCTAGAAGATCTCCGGCCTGGGTAGTCGATATCGCTGTCTAAGCAACCACGCAAGTGCTGCTGTAACCTTCGGGCAAGGATTGCCTGAACCCCGCCACCATGGAAGGTCCTTCCTGACCGCAAACCTTTTTGGGTAGGACCGATGCAAACTCTGATTCCCCGGCGCACCACGCGCGTTTTCGCTCCCTGTTCTCGCCCAAATCGGCGGCTTAACGTGCTGATCGTGGACGACCTGCCGGAGGAGCGGCGGCACCTGGCCGAAATGCTGCTGGAAGCCTGCGGGGCTGAAACCCGGATTCGCGAATGCGATAGCGGCCTGGCAGCCCTGGACATCCTCCGCCGCGAACGCATCGAACTGGTGCTGATCGACTACATGCTGCCCGACATGGACGGGCTGGAACTGGTGTCGGAAATCGCCGACATGGCCGACGATACCGCGGTGATCCTGCTGGGCGGGTCGGGCACCGAGCGGATTGCCGCCCAGGCCATCAAGCACGGGGCGCGCGATTACCTGCTGAAGCGCGACCTCACCCAAGCGGCCCTGCAATCGGCCATTATCGAAGCCCTGCGGACGGCTCGGCTGGAGTGGCGGCACGTGCAGATGGTGCAGCAGCTGCGCAATACCAACGAGCGGCTGTCGCAATTCGCCCGCAACATGTCGCGTCAGGTGCGTGACAGCCTCCGCGGTCTGGAAGAATCGTTCCACCGCCTGAAGGAAGCCTGCCCCCCCGCCCCGCACATGCTGGGTCGGCTGGCCGAGTTCGAAAAGCACCTCAACCGCAGCCGGATGGTGCTGGAAGGATTGTCGGCCATGGAGGCGATCGACGACGAGATGTAGGCACGCGACAGCGTGACGCGGGCGCGGCGTCGGCCCCCCCTTCGCCGTGCCTTACGCCTGATCCCCCCCACGGCATCGACGGGCCAGCCGTGCCGTGGGTTCGTGAGGCAGCGTGTGTTACGCGTCGCCGGGGCTACGAACGGTAGGCAGCGCAGCGCCGGCCGGGGCCGATGCCACCGGCGCTGCCGGGGCCGGCGTTTGCGGCGGTGCGGGTTGATCCTTCGTCCTGGTCGTCGGCCAGATCAGGCTGTACAGGGCTTCCTTGGCTTCCAGCGTGAGGCCGAACAGGGTCGGCACCAGGAACAGCGTAAAGAAGGTCGAAACCAGCAGACCGCCCAGCACCACGCTCCCCAGCCCGCGGTACAGCTCGCTACCGGCCCCCGGGAACAATACCAGCGGCAGTAGCCCCAGCACCGTGGTGATGGTGGTCATGAAGATCGGACGGATACGGGTGCGCGTGCTTTCCAGAATCGCTTCGCGCGGGGTCATGCCGTCCTCGCGAATGTGGTTAAGCGACTGGTGCACGATCAGAATCGGGTTGTTCACCACGGTGCCGATCAGGATCACGAAGCCGAGCATCGTGAGCACGTCGAGCGGCTGCAGGTAGAACAGGTTGAGCACCTGGAGCCCGATCACGCCACCTACGGCGCCCAGCGGCACCGTGAGGATGATCACCAGCGGGTAGAGCCAGCTTTCAAACAGCGCGGCCATCAGCAGGTAGGTGATGCAGAGGGCCAGTTTGACGTTGCCTTCCAGCGCAACCCAGGTCTGGCGGAGCTTGTCGGCCGTACCTTCCAGGTTGACGCGATAGCCCGGCCCCAGCATGCCCGCCGCCACCATCGGCGACACGATTTCGCTCTGGATGCGTTCCATGGCATCCTGCAACGCCATTTCCGGCGGCGGGCTCACCTGGATGGTGATCGCCCGAATCCGCTCGCGGTGCTGCACCTTTTCCGGACCGTACTCGATATGGACATCGGCCAGGGCTTCCAGCGGTACCACGCGTTGCAGCGGCGTGGCCACCGGTAGCGCGGCGATGTCCTGGCTCTGGGCCGCCCGGGCTTGCTGGCCCATGATGGTCAGGTCGATCTTGTCGCCACCGATGTAGTAATCGCCGGCATAAGCACCGTCGACCAGCGCATTGACCGCATAACCCAACTCGCTGGCGCTGATTCCCATTTCGGCGGCCTGAACCAGCTTGGGCTTCACGTGAACTTCAGGGCTGTTAAGGTCCAGGCTCGGGACGGGGATCGCCTGGGTACCAGGCGGCAATACCTGGCCCACCTTGCCCATCACGTAGCCACCCAGCTCCACCAGCTTGCTCAGATCCGGTCCGGCAATCTCGACGTCGATCGTACGACCGGCCGTCAGCCCCTGCTCAAACAAGCTCGACTGCTTGGCAATGGTCAGCGTGCCGGGCAATTTGGCGCCTACGGTCTTGACCAGCGGAATCAGGTCCGCGGCTCGCATCGGATCGTGAGAGCGAAGCCCCAGGAACACCTGGCGGTCGCGGGCGACGTAGAAGAAGTCGGAAATGATCGGACCTTGCCGTCCCTCGGCTTCGACTTCGTCGACGTTCCAGAAGGGCTCCAAGGCCTGTTCCACCTGCTGGCCCATTTCCTGCAACTGGTCCATGCTGTAACCGGGCGGCGGCAAGAGGATGCCAAACACCAGGTTACGGTTACCGTTGGGCAGGTACTCTACCTTGGGCCATAGCAGCCAGGTAATCATTACCGCGGCCACCAGCATGCCTAGCACCAGGCCCAGGCGGCGCAGCAGCCCCCGCTGAACCCAAGCGTTGATGCCGACCACCGTATTCGTAAACAACTCGCCGGCCCACTCGAAGATACCGACGAGTTTCTCGGTGGCCTGATGCGAGCGTCCGCCGGCGTGACCGTTACCGTTGGAGGCAGTCGCGTGATGGTCGCCATTGCCGTGGCCGTTGCCCGCCTGTTGTTCCGGCCAGGGCAGACTCCGCCGAGCGGCGACCACGGCTGCTTCGGACTGCTGCCGGTAAGCGGCAATCGGCTCATCGGCCTTGGCACCCGCACCGGCCCCCGGCTGCTCTTCGGCAGCCTTCTTCAACAGCCGCGAGGAGAGCACCGGAATCAGCGTCACCGATATAATCATCGACAGGCCAACCGCCGCGCTTATGGCCAAGGCAATATCGCGGAAAAGCTGGCCGGCTTCTTGTTCCACAAACACGATCGGCAGGAACACGGCCACGGTGGTGAGGGTCGAAGCCACGATGGCGCCCCACACCTCGTGGGTGCCGCGGACGGCCGCCTCGAACGCCGACTCCCCTTTGTGGAATCGCGTGTAGACATTCTCCAGCACCACCACCGCGTTATCCACCAGCATGCCCACGGCAAAGGCCAGACCGGCAAGGCTGATCACGTTGAGCGACCGCCCCAGCATGCCCATCACCAGGAACGTGCCGATGATACTGGTGGGAATGGCCATGCCCACCACCAGCGAACCGCGGGCAAACCAGAAGCCGGCGCCGACAATGACGGCCAGCGTCGCGACGAAATACAGCGGCGAGAGATACACCGAGGCAAATGCCGTGGCCAGCAGCATCGGCACGCACACCAGCGTGGGCACGCTGAGATGCAGGAACATCATCAGCACGCACATCGTGAGCGCGCCGCCCATGAAGATGTTTTCCTTCACCAGATCAATGGCCGAGTAGATGTACTCGGTTTCGTCGTATACCTGGGTCAGGGTCAGCGGCCAGCTCTGGAACTGACCACTGCGCAGCACGGTCTCGTTCAGTTCCTTATTGACCTGGCGCAGCCCTTCCATCACGTCCAGCACGTTGGCGCCGGTTTCGCGGATCACGTTGATCGCGATGCACGATTCGCCGAAACGGCGGACCATGCCGTCGGGCTTCTTGAAGCCGTGCTTTACGTCGGCCACGTCGCGCACGTACACGAACGAGCCGTTTTTCTCAGCCAGAATCTGGTTCTCGACCTGTTCGGGGCTGCGGAACTGCCCCAGCGTACGGACCACCCAGCGGCGTTTACCTTCCCAGTAGTCGCCCGCCGAGGTGTCACGGTTCTGACCTTGGAGCACGCGGCGCACGTCCTCGATGGTGAGGCCACGCGCAGCAAGTCGGTCGGGATCGATGATGACCTGCAGTTCGTCTTCCAGACCGCCGGTAACGTTCGACTGCGAAACACCGGCCACGCGTTCGAAGCGGGCCTCGATTTCGTCTTCGGCGAACCGCCGCAACTTGGTCACGTCGAGGTCGGGCGGCGGCAGCAGTTCCTTGAAGCGTTCATCCTCCTGCGCCAGGTTCCGCAGCCGCAACATGGCCAGGCCGATGTTCTTGGTGCGGCGAACCGGTACCAGCTTCTCCTTGAGGTCGGGGTAGCGAGCCTCAAACGCGTTGAGCTGCTCATCCGACGGAGGCTGCGGGCTGAGAATGAACCAGGCAATCGGCCGGTCCGACGAGTTCGCCGTGGTGATCACCGGCTGGTCGGCGTCTTCGGGATAGCTGGGCACCTGCTGCAACCGGGCGTTCACCAGCAGCAACGCCCGGTCCATGTTTGTACCGACCAGAAACTCCAGCGTGATTTTGCCCAGCGAATCGGCGCTTTCCGACGTCATCTTGGTGACGCCTTCCACGCCCTTGAGATACTCTTCCTGCTCCAGGATGATCTGCTGCTCGATTTCCTGAGGGCTGGCCCCCGGCCAACGCGTTTCCACCGTGATGGTGGGCGTTTGCACCTCCGGCGTGAGCTGCATCGGCATTTTGGTGACCGACACGTACCCAAACAGCGCTACCAGCAACACGCCGACCAGCACTTTCACCGGGTTACGGACGAAGGCATCAATCAGTTGCATGGCGAACTCTCAAGCGCGGTACTGGAGTGCTGATTGGGAGGGGGGGACGCTTGGCCAGTGATCACCGCGGCGGCTTGCACCTTGGTCCGTGTCCATGCAAGCCGCGTACCCGGGCGACCAGGCGTACGTCCCGCGACGCGATCGGAACGCACTACTAGCAGGGTTGGAATGTTGTGGAGTGAAAAGTAAGTCGTTGACTTGTTTGCCTTACCGGGGCAAAGCTGCGGCCGGCGGCACGGGTTGCTGCTGGGCCAGCTCGGCAGGCAGGGGTTCTTCGCCTTGCCATTGCACCAGGACAGGCGTGCCAGGGGGAGCCACAAGACGTTCGTTCCCCTTGGTCACCACCAAGTCGCCAGGCCGCAGGTCGCCTTCGACCTGAATCCAGCCGCCCTTAGCGGCCCCCGTCTTCACGGGCAGCAACAGCGCATCACCCTGGGTGAAACCATCTTGCCCGGCAGCGGTGGACTTCACGACCCACAGGCGCTTGGTGTCGCTTCCCAGAACCAGGGCATCCTTCGGCACCAGCACCGCCTGCTGCGGACGACCGATCGGCAGCTCCATCTGGGCAAGCATGCCGGACTTGAGCGCCGGGCCATGTTCCTGGCAGTAAGCGTGGTGCCACACCTGCGGCGGGCCGCCGCCCAGCATCTGGAGGCCCATCAACTCGTACTCGCTGAACGGAGCCGTCTTGACCCGCACCTTCACCGGAACGGTGCGGGTACGCGGATCCGCCTGCGGATTGATCTTGGAGATATAACCCGTGAATGTCTGATTCACGGCGGGCACCTTCACGGTGACGGGCATGCCAATCCGCAGGGCCTGGGCATGGTCTTCCAGCACACCGGTTTCAACTTCGACATCGTCGATCGCCACCACTTCAGCGACCAGGTCGCCACGGTTGGCCCACTGGCCGATCTCGGTGTGCTTGGCCACCACGTAGCCGTTGAATCGCGAGATGACCGTGTGCTTCTTTTTCATGTCGCGCAGCCGCTCCACGAGCGCGCGTTGCACCCGCACTCGCGATTCCGCCTGCGAAATCCGCGTGGCCTGGTTCTCGCGCAGCAGCTCCAGGCGGCGGCGAGCCGCCATGGCCTTAGCCACGGCGCCCTCCTTGGTCGAGGCGGCCTCGGACAACTCCTGCGGCAGCACCGCCCCACGCTGCTCGTAAAGCGACTTCAGCAGGGCGAAGCGGCTCTCCACGTGATCGGCCAGGGCCGCATTGGTGGCCAGCGTGGCTTCGGCCTCGGTGATTTCATCGGGCAGCGTGAACTCCTTGAGAAGCCGCAGCTCTTCCTCGCGGAGGGCCAACTCGTGTTCGGCCGCTTCCAGCTCCAGCGAGATGGTTTCGGTCAGCAGTTGGGCCAGCTTCTGCCCGGCGGCCACGCGAACGCCGATATCGATCGGCACCTCGACCACGCGGCCGTCGACGGCGCTACCGATCACGGCCCGGCGCAGCGGAGTGACCGTCCCGACGAAGATCTGGCGAGGTTCGATCTCGGTCAGCACCGCGGGCGTTACGGTGACCAGCTTCGGCTGAGCCGCTTGGGGAGTTGCCTGGGTCTGCTGTTCAGCGGTCTCCTGAGAGAAATAGTTGCGAACTACGTACAGGCCGCCGCCAACACCGGCTCCTACCACAGCGACCACCAGGATGGCAGCCAGGATATTTCGCATAGGAGTGATTCCTGTCAGTGCTTCAAACTCTGGACGATGTTCGATAACCGCGGGACATTCCAAATCGAAAGTCGACGGTTACCCAGGCTCCGTGCATCGGGGCTCCGGAGACTCCTTACCTCCAGTTGTGCCGGCTGAGCGCTCAGGCCGAGTTCTCCAGGGCGCCTTCTCGCGCCCCCAGGTTCGTCCGGATGACTTCCAAGGCCCGTTCCATCACAGCCAGTTCGTGTTCCGACAGCCCGGCCGTGGCCTGCGCCCGCACCTTCTTAAAACAGCGGACGATCTTTTCCCAGACCGGCTGGGCTTGCGGATTGAGTCGAATCAGTTTCTTTCGGCGGTCCTCCGAGCAGGCTTCGCGGGTCAGCCAGCCTGCCTTCTCCATGCGGTCGAGGATGCCGACCAGGGTGGGCGGTTCGATCATCATGCGCGAGGCCAGGTCGGCCTGCGAAAGATCGCCCTCCACGCCCAACCAGCTCACCACCTGCATCTGCCGGTAGGTGATGCCGTAGGGTGCCAACTCGTCGCGGAGCGCGCGGTGATAGGCCTGCGTCGTAACCGTAAGCCAGTAACCGATGCTCTCGCGGTGGTTGTATTTGGGGTCCAAGTTATCGCTCCCCAAGTTCCGTTGGTGCCCCTAACTGTTAGCAGTGCTAACTATCACCAGCATACGTACCCAGCTCCAAGTCGCAAGCTTTTTGGGTGGTAAGCCACCCCTGGGGTGGCAGTCCGGCCATGCGGCACGGCACCCCAACCGGCAGGCCGACCGCCCGGGGGCTTCGCAATATGGGGTGAATCTCCAAACAGGTAAAGACCGGGTGGAGCCGGCTAGTAGCATTGCTGGCGAGGCTTGCGGCCAATCCCCAAGGCACTGCCGCGTCCCCAAGTCCCTCTGGCAGCCCGAGCTGCAAACAGGCGACGCGGCAACGATTTCAAGTTCCGCCGTGGGGCGCCTTGGGGTATATTTCACCGGTCTGCCCTGGGCCGGACGTATGCGCCGCGGTACGCAATCAACCTTGGCGGGGATTAGACTTACGGTTGCCGCGCCGCGGCCACGATGCATGGCCTTGCCAAGATTGTGAGGCCGCGGGCGAATTGCCTTTGTAGTACCAGCGCCCGCCACGGCCGATCGTGCCTGCGCACGCCCCCCCGCATGGCAAGGCCCAGTTGGCGGTTACCACCAACCCGAATTTCCCGCCCCCCACGAAAAGCCAACAGAAGTAATTGGATGGCAAAGTTCAGGTCCAACTCCGATAAAGCCGGTCCCGCCGCGGACGCTCCTGCCTCGAAGGGGCAAGGCGAGGAATCCCGGCCCGCCGACGGCATGCGGGAAACGGTCGAAGCGATCGTCGTCGCCTTCATCCTGGCGTTCCTGTTCCGCACCTTCGTGGCCGAGGCGTTTGTCATCCCCACCGGCTCGATGGCCACCACGCTGATGGGCCGGCACCGCGACCTCAACTGCCCCAATTGCGGCTATCTGTACCAGGTGGGCGACAGCGACCCCAACGCGCCAGCCACGCAGGCGGTCTGCCCGATGTGCCGCCTGAAGCTGTCGGAGATGAACACCGCCGAGGCGTACGACATCTACCCGGCCTACAACGGCGATCGGATCATTGTCACCAAGTTCACGTACGCGTTCGAGAATCCCCAGCGGTGGGATGTCGGCGTGTTTCGCTTTCCGGAAGCGGCAGCCACCAATTACATCAAGCGTTTGGTTGGCCTGCCTAATGAATGGCTTACGGTCCGCGACGGCGACATCTACACGCGTCCACCCGACAGCAGCCCTCGCGACTACAAGATTCAGCGGAAGCCGCCCGAGAAAGTGTTGGCGCTGCTGCGCGAGGTCTACGACAACAACTACCTCGTCAACCGGATGACCGAGGACGGTTGGCCGCCCCGGTGGCAGGAATGCCCTTACGACCTGGAGACGCTGCTGGCCAAGAACTGGACCTCGGTTGATCCTGATCCCAACCATCCGGCCCGGGTATGGCCGCTCCAAATGCCTACTCAAGGTGGAGCGTGGACCACCGACGACGGCTACCGCAGCTTCTCCACCCAAGGCCAGAACGAAACGGCATGGCTGCGGTATCGGCACTTTGTTCCGGAACGCTGGCCCCGGGCGGGCTTGGCCGTCGATCAACTCGATCAGCTCGACCAGGTGCCACTGCCGCGGTTGTACAGCGCGATCCCCATCGTCATCCACAACTGGCTGGCCTACAACGATGGCACGTACGCCGGCGCGAACGATAACGGCCGCGTGTGGGTCTCCGACCTGGCGCTGGAATGCACCGTTGATGTGCGTAAAGCACGGCAAGGCGAGTTGATCTTCGAACTGGTTAAAGGCGGGCTGCGTTTCCAGGCCCGGTTGGACCTGACAGTCGGCACCGCGAACCTGGGCATCGCGCAGGGGCCCGGGCCGCTGACCACCACGCTTGCCACCGTGAACGACCTGCCGACCTCCGGCAAGTTCGACCTGCGGTTCGCCAACGTCGATCGCAAGCTGTACCTGTGGATCGATGACCGTTACGTCGGTGGCGCCGAGTACGACGTATTCCTGTCCAGCGAGCCGACCACGGCCGATCACACGCCGGCCGGGATCGCCTCCACGGGTGCGGCCGTACACATTTCCGACATTCGGCTGCTGCGCGACGTTCACTACACGCGGATCCGGCACGATCAGGACGAGTACCGGATCGGCCCCGACGAGTACTTCGCCATGGGCGACAATACCGACCAAAGTTACGACAGCCGCAGTTGGGAGACGCTGCACCGCGACCTGCTGATCGGCAAAGCGCTGCTGATCTACTGGCCCCACTCGTGGAAATTCTTCCGGCCCAACTTCGCCCGGATGGGATTCATCCGCTAGGCGGCCTCCCGCAGCCTGGGAGTGGCCGCCGGCCAGCGCAGCCGGAAAACGCAAGCACACAAAACGTCACGGAGGACGAACCATGCCGATGTTGGAAGCTCGCGGTTTGGTGAAGATCTACGGCAAGCGACGCGTCGTCGATGGCGTGGATTTCGAGGTGAACGACGGCGAAGTCGTCGGACTGCTGGGCCCCAACGGCGCCGGCAAGACCACCTCGTTCCGCATGACTTGCGGCATGATCGAACCCAATGCGGGCAAGGTCATCCTCTGCGGCAAGGACGTCACCAATTGGCCGATGTTTCGCCGGGCGCGCGACGGCGGCATGGGCTACCTGGCCCAGGAATCGAGCGTTTTTCGCAAGCTCACCGTCGAGCAAAACCTGCTGGGCATGATGGAAATGCTCGGCGTCGACCGGGCGACCCGCAAACGCCGCTGCGACGAACTGCTGGAACAGTTCCAAATCGAGCGGCTCCGCAAGAGCCTGGCCCAATCGCTCTCCGGCGGTGAGCGTCGCCGCTTGGAGATTGCCCGGGCGCTCGTGTCCAATCCCAAGATCATTCTGCTGGACGAGCCGTTTACAGGCATCGACCCGGTGACGATCGCCAACATTCAGAAGATCATTCGAGGCCTGGCGGAAAGCGGCATCTCAATCCTGATTACCGACCACCAGGTGCGCGAGACGCTGCAAATCACCGATCGCAGCTACGTGGTCCGCGGCGGCAAAGTGCTGTGCCACGGCAGCCCTGAAGAAGTCACCCGGCACCCGGAAGCCCGAAAGTACTACTTCGGCGAAGATATGGAGATCAATCTCCGTGCGCCGCACCGCCGCAATGAAAACGCCGATGCCACCGTGGGCGGCGACGATGCCGATGCGGCCGTGCCGTAGTGCTGGCCGTCCAACCAGGCCTAAAGGCCCGTCGTTTCTAATCTGCGTCGACGGCCCGAAACTCGCGTTTGGGATCGCGCTCAATCCGCGACCAGGGCGTTACCGGATCGTGGTCCCAGCAGACCAACCAATTTTCATCGGCCGCCCGGGCCAGAACCGTCGGTTTCCGGCGGCGCGTGTCCAGCGGATACACGTCGTAGGCCATGCACCACATGGTGGGCAGATGCGCCGTCGTGGGGCACAAATCGCCCAGGTACGCAGCCGTCTGGCCGCCCGACTGAAACAGCAGCGCATGGTGCCCTGCCGTGTGTCCACCAGTCACCATGGTGGACAGGCCAGGCACGATCGGCTCGTCACCATTGATCAACCGCAGACAGCCGGCCTCGTGAAGCGGTAGCAGGTTCTCCAGGGGATAACTGCCGCGCAACTCAGGCACGCCGCTGGTCGCATCTTCCCATTCGCGACGCTGTGCCACGTAAGTGGCCTTAGGAAAGGCCGGTACAATGCGGCCACTGCCGCCTTCTGCGAATACCGTTCCGCCGCCGGCATGATCAAAGTGCAGGTGGCTGAATACCACCCAATCGATGTCTTCCGGCGAAATGCCCAAGGCGGCCAGATTCTCCAACAGCGGCGTGCCAGGCTCCGCGGCGTTGATCTCGCGTTCCTTCTCGCTCAGCTTGCCGCCGTAACCGGTGTCGATCAAAACGGTGTGCTTGTCATCGCGGGCCAACAGACAGTTGGTTTGCAGCGGGATGCGGTTGCGTCCGTCAGCCGAGGTGAAACGCTGCCACAGCGGCTTGGGCACCACGCCGAACATGGCGCCGCCATCCAGCGCGAACCGGCCTCCGCTCACGGAGCACAGTTCCCAGTTTCCGATGGTTTGACGCTTGAGAGGGGCTGGCTGGTTCATTCCACTTCTTGCCGAGGGCGATCGCTGACGTGCTTCCAGTGGCACCGGCCATCGTCGCTGGGGGCGATCGTCGGGTAGCCCCGCAGCTCCTCCGGCCGAGCGTAGAAGTATACATGCGCGGCCGTTTCACGGCCCGATATGGTGCGGCACGTCACCAGCCGCCGCTGGTACAACTCGCCCGGCCCGGCCGTCGCCTCCACTTCGTCGAGCACCGCTAAGGTCTGCTCGATGTGCTCGGGAGCCAACGTCCACAGCTCACCGGCCACGGCGTCATCACCTGCGGCCAGCGCAGGAAACGGCCCCAGGTTATACAGCCGCCCGCGAATGGTCGCGTCTTCCACCTGCCGCGGCGGGTGCGGCCAGTAATGTGCCCGGCATTCACCCCGCTGAAGCGTCCCGTACACAAAAATGGAGCACACGGAGCTGTCGGACGCAGATTCGGCGGATGGCATAGGAGGACCAAGCTGATGACAGATGCCCCTCGGCACAAGCGCGATCACGGCTCGCTTTGGCCTGAGGGAGTGACTGGCAGACAGACATCGTCAGAATGGTACCGCCGCCCGTCAAGGTGGGCTTCGTCCGAATGGCTATCGTCTCTGCCTCGCGTGTAGCGCTGTATGGCACCTGGCCGCTCGCAATGCGCACAATCCCACTGCGGCATCAAGCTCACAACTCACCTACTACTGAGCCGCTACCCCGCACCTATGGCCGCTGCTTGACAAGCGCCGGGAGGCCAACTACCACCTAGAGGGCCAACCCTTGCTGCCCCAACTTCTTGGCCCTGATTCTGCGAAGATGTCGCGAGGAGCAATCATGCTGCGGGGACTGCTATTGCTGGGAACCTGCCTCACGCTGTGGGTGCTTACCATGGAAAACGACGTTCAAGCTCAAGCCGTACAACAGAAAACCACCATCGGCGAAGTCGTGCGGCTTGATCCGCGGCTGGATGAGCTGATCGCCCCCGATGCCGAAATCGAAGTGCTCGCCCACGGCTTCGAATGGACCGAAGGCCCCATCTGGGTTCCCCGCGGCGAAGGCTACCTGCTGTTCTCCGACATCCCCCGCAACAGCATCTACAAGTGGGAAGAAGGCAAGGGCCTCTCGCTGTTCATGAAGCCTTCGGGCTACACCGGCGAGGAGATCTGGGAGCCGGAGCCGGGCACCAACGGCCTGACGCTCGACGCGCAGGGACGCCTGGTGATGTGCGAGCACGGCAACCGCCGCATCAGCCGGTTGATCCGCGAGAAGGATTGTGTCAAAGAAACTCTGGTCGATCGCTACCAGGGCAAGCGGCTCAACAGCCCCAACGACCTGGTGTTCCGCTCCAACGGCGATTTGTACTTCACCGATCCGCCGTACGGTCTGCCCAAGCGGCAAGATGATCCGCGCCGCGAACTGGATCATTTCGGCGTGTATCGCCTCACGCCCCAAGGCGAGCTGACCCTGCTCACTGCCGAGATGACGCGGCCCAACGGCTTGGCTTTCTCGCCCGACGAAAAAATCCTGTACGTCGCTCAATCGGATCCGCAGGCCGCGCTGTGGATGGCGTTCGACGTGTTGCCAGACGGCACGCTCGGCAAGGGCCGCGTGTTCAAGGACGTCACCGATCAGGTGGGCAAAGGTCCCGGTTTGCCCGACGGCATGAAGGTCGATATCCACGGCAACCTGTTTGCCACCGGCCCGGGCGGCATTCACATCTACACCCCGCAGGGCGAACTGTTGGGCAAGATCGTCACAGGCGAGAAGACCGCGAACGTCACGTTCGGCGGCAAGGACCACAACATCCTGTACATCACCGCCGATATGTACATTTGCCGCATCCAGACCAAGACCAAGGGCGCTGCTCGCTAAATCGCCCCCGTGACCACAACGCCACGCACCGCAGGGGGCGGTCAACAACTCGCCCCCTGCGTGGGCGTGTGGTACGATGGAAGCCACTCGAGGTCGCCGCGCTGTGTGTGCGAAAGCGTTGGCGCGCGTGCCCGATGCTATCCGTCCCACCTGCTGTCCTTCCTCAGCCTTCCTGCCCGATGGCGTGCCGATGAGCCGGTTGTTCCTTCCAGCCGTCGCCGCAGTGCTGCTTGCGCTCGCAGGAGGCTCCGGGCTCGCGCAGGACTCGCCGCCGCGGTACTTGGCGGTGCTTCGCGACGGCACCGAAGTTACCGGCAACGTGATCATGCCGTGGCACTACGCCGGCGCTCAGCCGCGGCTGGGTGACCGCCTGCTGTTTGATCCAGAGAACCCGGTCCGCTGGCTTCGCGACGTGCGGCTCACCGAGTCGGAACCAGAAGCCGCCGTCGAATTCTTTGGCGGCGACCGCTTGCCGGGCACCGTGCTGCGTTACGTGAGTCGCGATGAAACGGCCCACGGCGATGCGGCGGCCCATCTGGTGGTTAAGCCCGCGGTGCCGTTAGCCGCCCCCGATTCCAACCGCGAGGAAGTCCGCGTTTCGCTCCGCTGGGTGCGCCGCATCATTTGGCAGGTGTCCGGCAGCCCCAAGCCGTACCAGCCGATGACCGCCTTCTTGCGCGACGGGCGGCAATTCGCGTTTCGCAGCATCCGGTTCCAGACCGAAAGCGTGCGGCTGCTACTGGATGCCGCGGTGGAGCAGGTGGCCTTTCATCAGCTCAGGGAACTGCACCTGCCGCAGCAGCCTGCCTGGGACGTGTACTTCGAGCAGTTGGCGGCGCTCGCTCCGTCCCAGGGTGCCCTGATTGAGCGGATTGTGACGACCGATGGCCTGCGTGCCACCTCGACCACCGATCGGCTGCAAGCCCGCTGGCTTCACTCGCACGACTTGCAAAACTGGTATCACGGCGTGCAGCCGGCCTGGGCATTTGAACCGCTGTGGGTACGGTTTCTCACCATCTGCCAGCGACGCTACCACCTGCCGCACGAAGTGCCGATCAGCCGGATGCACTTCGAAACGGTCAACGAGCCCCCTCAAGACGAAACGGCCGTGGTGGCGCAAGCCGATTCGCTGGCGTTGGCCACGGCCAGCCACTGGCCCTGGCAGTTGGACCGCAACGTCCACGGCAACCGGTTGCGTTGTGCCGGGCGGGAGTTCGACTGGGGATTGGGCGTGCATGCTCCCTGCCGGCTGCGGTTCCCTGTACCGCCATGCGCCCAGGAGCTGACCATCCGGCTAGGGCTCGATGAAAGCGTTGGAGCCCGAGGCGGCTGCGTCAAAGCCAGCATTCTGCAAGGCAACAAATCGCTTTATGCCAGCGGCTTCCTGATCGGCAGCCGCGAACTGCACGATCCCGGTCCGCTGAAGTTGCTGCCAACGCTCCCGCGTGAACTGAGCCTGGTCGTCGATGCCTGCTACGGTTCGCGGCCCGCTGGTGCCGATCCGCTGAATATCCGCGACATGCTCAACTGGCTGGAAGGCACCATCGTGCTCGATCCGGTGGCGATGGCGCGCGAAGTCTCCCGCCGGACGGCCAATGTGCTGCCCGCCTGGGAAGGCTGGCGTCTGGAGCCCGATGGCGAGCATGATCCGGCCGCGGTGGAGCTGATCAACTACTGGGACAAGATCACCAACGAACGCGATCCCGCCTGGCGGGTGCAGACACGGTTCCGCGTGCCGCTGGCCCGACTCACGCGGCAATTGGAAGTTCCCGAGCAGGGGGCGGTGCTACGGATCGATGCCTGGCAGCAGCCCGAAAACACATCGCCAGCCATCATTCAGGTTGAGGCCGACGGCGAGGTCCTCGGCCGGTTCACCGTGCCGCGGCGCCTGCCGGGTCGCGACGTGGAACCGCTGATCGTGCCCCTGGAGCAGTACCTGGGCAAACGCGTCACGCTGGCGATTGTCCCCTGGCCGCTGGGCGAACAGGCGCTCATCGACTGGCGACGGATCGAGCTGGTGGAAACCGCTCCAGCGCCCTAGCTCTGAGGAGCGGGTGCCGATTATACGTATGGTCGGATTTCAACCAGCGGGCACCGACTTTCAGCCCGACTGCGCCCGCAGCAGCCCGATTGGGCGGGGCACCGTCGCCGGCGGCTTCGGCGGCAGGGCGGGCGGCATCTGGTGGCATCGGTGCGCGGTCGCCATTTCTGTCGGCGAGGTCGGCACAGCGATGCATATCATGCGTCCCAGGGTGCCATAGCCAAAGACGTTAGAGCGGGTTATCTTCCCGGCGTCTCGGTTCCAGGGAAGAATGAATTGCAGACATTTTTCACGGGAATAACTCGGCATAAGCTGGCAGAACGCCTGGTGGAGGACCCCAGGTTGCCCCCGCCGCCTTTGCGCACGCCGCAAGGGGCGTGAGGCCTCTGTGGATTACGCCACCGGTACAAGCTACCGGGTTTCGGCTCAGGCTTGTACACTGGGCTAGCCGATGCTAGCGATGTGGCTTGTTCGCCAGGGGCTACCGACTAAAATGGATTATGGGACACTTTCGGCCTTTCCCCAGGGAGTGTAGGGGCTTGGCGCAAAAACCGAAAATCCTGCTGATCGACGATTCGCCCCACACCGCCACGCTTGCTGCGTCGCTGCGGGAGGATTGCGAACTTGTCACTGCTCCCTCGCCCTCAGCGGCTGTGCAGCAGCTTGAGGAAGCGCAGGAGGACTTTGCCGGCATCCTGTTCGCCTCCGAACACCTCAAGGAGGCCGTGGAACTGGGCCGGCTGCTTCAGAGCGAGCGTATCCTGGAGGGCATGCCTGACGGCGTCGTCCTCCTCAACATCGAGAACGAGGTGATCTGGGCCAACGACTGCTTCAAACGCTGGAGCGGTCGGGACTCGATCATCAACACCAACTTCTACCAGGCCCTGGGCAGCCCCGAGATCCTGGGGCCGGATTTCTGTCCGTTCCACACGGCTTTGGCCACCGGCCAGCCTAGCGGCTCGACGCTCCGCACGGCCGACAACCGCTACTTCCAGGTGCATGCGGCCCCGGTCAACGATCACGACGGCCGTCCCCGGCACCTGATCGTGACCGTCCGCGATGTCACCAACGAGGTGCTCCAGCAGCAGAAGCTGGCCGCCATCCACCAGGCAGGCATCGAACTGGCGGACCTCAAGCCGGAAGAAATCCTCGATATGCCGGTCGCCGACCGGATCGAGCTGGTGAAGTCCAACATCTTGCACTTCACCAAAGACCTGCTCCAGTTCGACGTGATCGAGATCCGCCTGCTGGATTCCGCCACCGGCAAGCTCGAACCGCTGCTGGCGGTCGGCATGGACCCGGAAGCCGAGCAGCGGGTGCTGTACGCCCAGCCGCAGAACAACGGCGTCACGGGCTTCGTGGCCGCCACCGGCAAGAGCTACCTGTGTGAGGACACCACCCAGGACCCGCTCTACCTGGAAGGTTCCAAGGGCGCCAAGAGCTCGCTGACCGTCCCCCTGATCTTGCACGACGAGGTCATGGGCACGTTTAACGTCGAAAGCCCTGAGCCTCGTGCTTTCACCGAAAGCGATCTGCAGTTCCTGGAGATCTTCAGCCGCGACGTGGCGGTGGCCCTCAACACACTCGACCTGCTGGCCGCCGAACAAGCCAGCACGGCCATGACCAGCGTCGAGGCGATCCACAGCGCCGTGGCCCTGCCGATCGACGAGATCCTCAACGAAGCCGTTAACATTATGGAGCGGTACATCGGGCATGAGCCCGAGGTCGTGGAACGGCTTCAGCGCATCTTGCGCAACGCTCGCGACATCAAGCAGGTGATCCAGAAGGTGGGCCAGAAGATGGCTCCCAGCACTGCCCTGCCGCAACCGTGGCAGATCGAGGAGCGGCCGCTGCTCCGCGGCATCCGGGTGCTGGTGGCCGATGCCGACGATTCAGTCCGCAGCGCCGCCCACGCCCTGCTGGAACGGTACGGCTGCGTGGTCGAAACGGCCCACAATGGCGGCGAAGCAATCTTCATGGTCCGCAACGCGGCCCAGGACGAGCAGTACGACTGCGTGATTGCCGACATCCGCCTGCCCGACTTCAACGGCTACGAGCTGCTGCAAAAGCTCCAGCCGATCATGGACCCGTTGCCGCTGGTCCTGATGACGGGCTTTGGCTACGACCCGTCGCACTCGCTGGTCAAGGCCCGCCAGGCCGGCGTGCAGAACGTGCTCTACAAGCCGTTCCGCCTGGACCAGTTGCTGCAAACCGTCGAGCAGACGCTGCTCTCGCCCTGCACGGTCAAGCTCGGCACGTAGGCCCTGCCAGCGGCTGCTTTCTACTCGCGCTTTGATTCTGCGCCGGGGGTGGTAGCGTTGCGCCGCCCGGGTGATGGCTCCCCGCGCGGCTTGTTGGGCAAACCATTCCCCCTTCTGCCATTGCGTTCTGTGGGTGAATTGGTCACAAAACCGGTTGGGCCTGATTTTGCCAGGTCCATGCCGTCTGGTGCCGCGCATGGCAGCCAGGGTTCGCTGGCTCATGCCTGGCCCCCCGTACTGATCCCTTCACCCGCCGTTTGCAATGACTGGGCTGTTACCGCTGCTGGGCTTGATCGCATCCCTGGGCCATTTCGCCTTGTGGATCGCGCTGCATAACTGGATCAACGCGATCTATTGCCCGCGGCCGCTGCAAAAAGCGATCAACTATGGCACGCTCGCGGTGGCCGTGCTGGGCCCGGTGGCTGTAGTAGTCGCCTGGGGATACTGGTTGCTTTCGCAGGTGGGGTCAGCCACATCATCCTGGCCCCCTACCCTGACCGACGCCGGCCCGGCCGCCTGGCTGTACCTGGGGCTTTGTACCGTGATCGGCCTGGTGGGCGTGCCGCGGTTCCTGTACCGCTATCACACCGCGCGGCCGCCGGCCTGCCTGGTCACCAACCACACGCAGCAGATCGACGTAGCCGCCGTGCTGGCCCAGCCGCTGGCGGCTCCCGGCCCGCGTGGCTGGTTGGTGCGGCTGCCTGGCAACGAGTCGCTGACGCTGGACATCCGCGAAAAGCACTTGCGGATCGCTCGTCTGCCCGCGGAGCTGGTCGGCCTGAGCATCGCCCATCTCTCCGACCTGCATTACACCGGCAAGATCGATCGGGCGTACTTCGACGAAGCGGTACGGCGCACCAATCAGCTTGGCGCCGACTTGATCGCCATCACCGGCGACCTGCTCGACAAGAGCGCCTTGGTGGAATGGCTGCCGGAAACCCTGGGCAAGCTGCGGGCGCCGCTGGGCGTATGGTGCGTGCTGGGGAACCACGACGGCCGGGTCGATACCGCCCGGCTGCGTGCCATGCTGACCGAGCTAGGTATCGAACAACTGGGCGGCCGCACCGCGACCATCGAACACCACGGCACACCGATCCTCTTGGCGGGCAACGAGCTGCCCTGGTTCAAGCCGGCTGCCGACGTTCCGCAGCAAGCTCCGGCCGACGGCGAACCGCTCCGCATTTTGCTGTCGCACTCGCCCGACCAGATCCACTGGGCTCGCCAGCGGCACTTCGACCTGATGCTGGCAGGGCATACCCACGGCGGCCAGATTCGCCTGCCCGGCATCGGACCCCTGATCTCGCCCAGTCTTTACGGCGCGCGGTACGCCTCGGGCACGTTCGAACTGCCGCCTACGGTGATGCACGTCAGCCGGGGCATCTCGGGCAAGACACCGCTGCGATACCGCTGCCCGCCGGAATTGGTCAAGCTGGTGCTGGTGCGGTAGACCGCTGGACCATAGGCGGCTAGTAGCGTGGGGCGGCCCCCCCTGCTGAAGCAACCGGCAAAATCCTTACAGTTTGCCGCGTTTACCAGCCGAAACAAAGGCTGAATCGTCCTGCTCTGTCCGCACCTCTCTGACCGATCGGACAATCGCCCCCCCATGTGGTGCCATCGCTGCCAGCTTGACGTGCCGCCCCAGCGTCAGCCGTCGGAAACCGTGCTGCGCTGTGGCATCTGCGCGGCCGTGCTGCCGGGCGCGGAACCGGTCGACCGCGATCGCTCGATGGAAACGCCGATCGAGTCCAGCGAGCCGCAGGAAGTCACCAAGCCGCTCGAGTCACCGCCTTCGCCAGCCCACCGCGATCCCTGCCCCGACTTGTACGACGAACGGTTGGAGCAGGAACTCGCCGAGGTGCGGCAACTGATCCGGCGGACGGCCCACCTGATCGTTTCGCCTTGGGAGGATGAGGACGATTTCAATCTGACCGACTGCATGGCGGCGGAGCTCAGGCCAGCGCCCCCCCTATCCCCCGTTCCCGCCCCGGAGCCGGCAGACAAGATCACGCTTCCTAGCGGCCGCTGGTGGGCAGCAGGCGGCTGGCTATTGGTCTGCCTGGGCGCGATGGGGCTGGTTTTCGCCTCGGTGTTGTTAGCAGCCACCGAGATGGGCGTCAAAGGCGGCAAGCCCGTCTGGATGCTGTGTCTGCTCTCGGCTTTTGCCGGCCAGTTCCTGGTGGTGCTCGGCTTCATGCTGCGGTGCAGCGTCGGCAACGAACCGGAAACCAGATCCACCCAATCTGAGGTAGAAAAGTCTACCGCGGCACCGCCGCAAGCGGTTCAGCCTGCCACCAGGCCGTACTCTCCGCAGCCGCACGTTGCCTTTCGCCCTCCCTGGTCGGAAACCGTCGAACGAGCGCTGTCCACCGTTCTGGACGGCGATCGCTAGAACCGGCGTTCTCCCGCCATGCTGCCCTGCGCGCATCAGTCTTTCACGTGCGTGGCTACTCGATGTTTCTGCGTCGGCGGTTCAACCACAGCAGAAACAGCCAGAAGAACAGAAAGCCGTTCACACACGCCAACACCACCACCGCCCGCCAGACGTTCAGGTTCAGCAGGTAGGCTCCGACGGCCTGAATGGCCCCCCACAAGAACACGCCCAGCACGATCCATACGACGATGGCGGTTTGCGAGTGCTGGTTGGATTCGGGCGTCATGAGAAACAGCAGCGGGCGGGAACGATCAGCGGGGGAGGCAAACATCAAAAGCACCGGGCACAACGCGCGGCGCGATCAGGAGGGTGCCGCCAGCAGCGCTCGCGGCATGCCCAATAGCGGCCCGATACCTTATTGGCCCGGCTACTTCAGCCAGTCGGGCTCGCGTTTTTCGAGGAACGCGGCCAGACCTTCGCGAGCAGCCTCGGTGGTCCGTGCCGTGGCGCTCACCGCGGCCCCTGCCGTCAGCAGCACGTTGAGATGCTCACCCACCGTTTCGTTGAGCATCTTCTTGGTGAGCTGCAACGCCTCGGGTGCGCCCCGGGCACATTCGCTGGCCACCTCGACGGCCCGAGGCCACAACTTGTCGCCGTCGATCAGTTCGTGGAACAGGCCGATCCGATAGGCTTCGGCACTGTCGATCATCCGCGAAGTGAGCAGCAGATTGGCCGCCTGCCCGCCGCCGATGCGGAACACCAACAGCGGAGTCACCAGGCCGGCCACGATCCCGCGCAGCGGCTCCGGCAGCCCGAAGCGTGCCTCATTGGCCGCCAGCACGATGTCGCAGGCGAGTACCAGCCCTGCCCCGCCGGCCACCGCCGGACCGTTGACGGCGGCAATTATCGGCTTGGGAAAACGGAGCATCTTTTCCAGCAGTTCCTGGTAGATCTCCGCGTCGTGCTGCCATTGGTCGTATGGCCGTTCCTGCTGGCTCGTTTCCTGCATTTCTTGCAGGTCCATGCCGGCGCAGAACGCAGGCCCGGCCCCGGTCAGAATCACGGCCCGCACTCGGCGTTCCTGGTGCAAATCGTCGAACGCCTGACTGATCTCAGCAATCAGCGCGCGGCTCAGGGCGTTGCGCTTTTCGGGCCGGTTGAGGATGATCGTGCCGGCGTGCTGGTGGACGTTCACGCGGACGAGTGGGGCGCTCATGGTTGCCGTCTTTCCATTTGAGCCAGGTTAGCGGGCCGCGGCAGGGGCAGTTCCAGGGCCGCCGTACCCAGCAACTTGCCCTGGGTATCGATCCGTAGCGAGCGGCTGGCCCCGCCCGCCAGGCAATCGTACAGGACGAAGTTCAACGCGCCGATGCCCGGCAACTCGAACCGTTCCACGCGCGACGTCCCCAAACCGGCGAAGTACTCCGCCATCCGCTCCGAGGTCAGTTCCCGCCGGAGAAACTCATACCCCTGGCGCGTATAGGCGATGACGCCGATGTTGGCGTGATTGCCTTTGTCGCCGCTGCGGGTATGTGCCACGTCGCCCAGGCGAATGGTGGCCGTCTCCCTGGCGGTTGGCCGGTCGGTCATGACGGTTGCTGGCGATTAATGGGTCGGCGACGACGGCCGGGCGAGCTCGGCCTCTCCGCGTTCCAACGCGTGCTTGCCACGCTCGACGGCGGTGTCCACGTCTTCCTTGATCTTCTGCTTGTGGATGATGATTTCAGTCTCGCCTTCGTTGGTGGTCCCGAAGGAGATCCACCCCATCCACAACGCCACGGCCCCCACCACAACCAGCAGCATGATGGCGGTGAAAATGGACCTCATCCCTGGGCTCCTATCCAAAATGTGGGAAACAATCCGTCAAGCGCAATGAACTTCGCGGCACCGGGCGCCGCACAGCAGGGCAAGCGGTTACTTCTGGTCGCCGTCCTTAGCCGCGTCGCTGTCTTTCTTGGCAGCCGGCGTGATGGTGCCAAATAACATGCCGCCGTGGTTGCCGCCATCCCAAGTGCCGGCGTACTGGTTGTTGTAGACCAGCACCCGGGCCGAGTAGACGCCCAAGGGCGGCACCGGGACTTTATCCACGGTGATCACGGCCGTATCGCCGGCCCACAACACCGGGAGCGACAGCGGCAAGGTGACGTCGTGATCGCCGTACTGGATTCGGGTTTCGAAGATCCAGTAATCACCGGCCTTGGCCTTGTAAACCCGGCCCAGCGTATAGGTTTCCTTGCGGGGCGGTTTGTCGGAGCCCAGCACGGTGAAATGCCCGCTCATCGTGGCCCCTGACATCGTTTCGGCGAACTTCTTTTCCAGCTCCGCCTTGTCGAACTTCTTCTCCTTGGGTTCGTCGGCCGCAACGGCGGCGGCCAACATCAACAGCAGCGAAGAGGCCAGCACGTACCGCACCGCGATCATCGCAAACTCCTTTGCCAAGAGGCTCTCAGGTCGACTCAACCAGGGACAAGGCGGGCCCATCGGCTCCGCGTGCCCCCCGCATTTTAACGCATCGTGCGCACAGCTCGAAGTAGCCACGGTCGTACACCTGGCCGCCGACGCAACTTCTGTCATCAGGCCAGCTTACCGACTTCCCCATCAGAGCTTGCCGCCACGCGCGGCATCGTTAAGTCTGCTTCCCAGGTTCGCAAGCGGGCTTTATAATTCTAAGAAATGCAGTCCGGTCGGGGGGAATGCATGATATCCCCTTCGCCAGCGCCGGCCACAAAACACGCCAGCAGGCCAGCGATCGCGGCGGGCGAGCCGCTTGATCGAAGGCGGCCCTGCACCGTAAGTTATTGCGTTTGATTAACTTCTGCTTGTTCCTTCCCGCACGGCCAAAGGTTGGCAGCGCGCCGTGCCGGTCCACATGCCAACAGCCGGCAGTACGATGGCCGCAGCCTCGCATGGCAAGCAGATCGACGCCTATGCCAGAAAGGGACGCGCGGCGTCCTTCACTAATACAGCATTGATGCAAGTCAGGACACGATGAGCGATCCGCATTCGCAGGAACACTGGGATGAACTGATCCGGCAACTTGGGATTGAGCCAAAGCAGCCGCCCAGCCGGCCGCAACGGCCGCCGGCTCCGCCCACCCCTCGGCCCGAACGGCGGAGCAGTGCCGTCCGGCCGACCTCGACCAGTCCCACCGACTGGGACAGCATCGCTCGAAGCCTGGGCCTGGAACCGCCCCCCAAGGCGTCACCGGCCCCCGTGTCCGAGCGTCCTAAGCCGCAGCCCGCCCCGGCCCCCGAGGCGGCTCCCGCCGAAGCCAAGCGGCCTGAACCGCCGCAACATCCCGAACCGCAGCCACAGGTAGCGGCCAAGGCCGAACGTGAAGAGGTGGCCGCCGAAGCCCGCAGCGAAGAACGCCAAGAACGTGGTGACCGCGGCGAGCGGGGTGAACGTCGCCGGCGCGACCGGCGTGGCCGGCGCCGCGATCAGGAACGCGAAACGGTCACCACCGAAGAAACGGCCCGCAAAGTCGTCGAGGCCGAAATCGACGACGTTCCGGAAACGCCTGCGGCGCAGCCTGTTGAAGCGGCCGAAATCGACGACGAACCCACCGAACCTAAGAAGAAGCGGCGGCGCCGCCGTCGGCGTAAAGGCAAGAAGGATGAAGCCGCCGCGACCGACAAGCCGGCCAAGCGGCGGATTGAGATCGTCGACGAAAACGAAGTCGATACCTTCGACGAAGACTTTGCCACCCTGGCCGAAGAAGCCGTGGCTGGCGCCCTGGTCGACGAGGACGACGACGACCACGAAGTCGTAGCCTACGCCGAGGAGGTCACGGTCGAAGAGCACTCAGAAGTCATCGAAGCCTGGGCCGACGACGTCGAAGAGGTCAAAGAGCCTGAGAAGAAGCGTCGCCGGCGTCGCAAACGCAAGTCGAAGAAGGGCAACGAGCAGGCTACCACCGAGAATGGCCGCAGCGAAGCCCAGCCGTCGGCCCCGCCCGCCGCGGAAACTCCGGCTCCACCAGCGGCAGCCGAGGACGCCGAGGCCGAGCTGGACGAATCCGAGGATTCCGACGACGATTCGGCCGCGCACCGGCTCAAGCACCACAAGAACATTCCGTCGTGGGAAGAAACCGTTGGCGTGGTGATCAACGCCAACATCGAGAACCGCTCCAAGGGCGGCCGTTCCCGCGGACGCAAGTAAGCCGGCCGTCAGACCAGGCCCCACTTCTTGCGCAGGGCCCACTCCGCGCTGAGCAGCACGATAAACATCACCATCACCGGCCATTTGTCCCACAGCGTGGTTGGCGGTGAATCGACCGGGCGTTCCAGCAACTTGGGAGCCTCGCGCAGTTCGGCCAGCAACTGATCGAACTCCTCGGGCGCGTACACGCGCCCCCCCGGGGTGCGATCGGCCAGGCCTTGCATGGCGGTCAGGTCGGCCTCGGGCCGGGCAAGTTCCAGGTCTTCTTCATAAACCAGGAACCGCGTGCGCGCCTGGCCCAGTTCGCCGCTGCCATCGGTGGCCTTGACCAGCACCGTGTAATCGCCGGGGGCAACCAGTACGTCGCGGCTCAGCGCAGCGGCGAACTCATCGTTCTGCTCGGTGAACTTGAGGGACGTCCGCTTGCCGTCGGGGTGGACCAGTTCGCCTTCCATCTTGGCCCCTTCGACCGGGTTGCCCTGCGGATCGAAGGCCCCGGCGGCTACATTCACCTGCCCGCCGCGCCGCAGCCGGGGCTGATCGACCTCTACCCAGACTTTGCCCTGGCGAACGTCATCACGCTGGGCCAGCCAAAGTACGACTTGCCGCCAGAACCGGCGGTGTTCGGTCTGAAAACCGTGCGTCCACCACCGCCAGGTGCCATCGGCTCCAAACGCCAGCACGCGTCCGCGGCCAAAGCTGCCCGCCAAGAGCAGCGGCGATTGCTTCTCGGTTTCCAGCAGTACGGTAGCGTCGCGACTGGTCAGGCGGTTGGCGCCGTCCAGCGGCGGCAACTCCAGCCACCTCGAGGTGTTCTTCTCCGGCGAGGTGATCTGCGTCAGGTAATGCTGCCCCACCTGCTGCCGCGGCACCACCTTTATTGGCCCGCTCAAATGCAGGTCGGCCCGGATCGGCTGACCAAAGTCCTGGCGTTCCAGGTTGCTCATCCGCACCGGCAATACGTCTTCCAGCGGCGAGCCGGCATATCCGCCGGCGCCGAAGGAATGAAAACCGCCCAGCATGATGAGCCCGGCCCCGTTAGATACGCAGTCGCGCAAGGCCTCCAATTCGCCCGGCAGAAACGCCCGCGAATCAACGTCGCCCAGGATGAACACGTCGTACTTGCCCGGCACCAGGCCCGCTTGCAGGATCTCGTTGACCGCGTCGCTGCGCTGGTTGGGATGCTGGGCATCGAGCCGGATGTAATCGACATTGATGTCGGGCGAGGCATCCAGCGAACGCCGCAAGAACCGCTGCTCCACCCGCAGGGCGCCTTCCACGTACAACACGTTGAGCCCGCCATCGAGCACGTTGACAAACGAGCTGCGTTCGTTGTTGGTGGTGAGCAGTTCGCCCGGCTGCTCGGCCACGCGGAGCGTCACCTTAAACTCACCGACTTCCTGCGGCGAGTACGTCATCTCAACAGGGATCAGTTCGCCGTCGCGGGCGGCGCGAATGCGGGTGGTTTCGACCACCTCCATGTTGCCGGGCGAAGTTTCAAACAGCAGTTGAACGGGGATTTCCTCGTTCACAAAGCCCGAAACCTTGACCACGCCCGACACCGTGAGTTGGTTCTTGACGAACACCGTGCGGTTGGCGGTCATCTCCACCAGGTCGAGATCGCGGGCCCCGCCGCCCTGGTCCGCGCGGCCGAATACGACGGGAAATACGGGAAACTCGCGGATGCGCTCGGCCGCCTGCTGCGGGCCCAGGTCCTTGGGCGGGTTGGCGTTCTGATGGCCGTCGGAAAGCATCACCAGGCCGATCACGCGCTTGCCGGCCGCGCGGCGGCGAATCTCGGTGAGCGTCCATCCGATGGCCGATTCGTCACCATCGGGAGCCGTATCACCCCAGGCAAGGTTGCCGTTGGAATAGGGCAGCTCGCGCAGTTCGTTGTCGAAGGCCAGGAACTGGATCTGGATGTCCTGCCCCAACTCGTTCAGTTCCCCCAGCGAGCCGTCGACCAGTTGACGCAAGCGATCAAAGCGGGAGTGCGTGCCATCGTCCTTGGTCTGCATGCTGCGCGATACGTCGATGGCCACATACAACTGCGCTGCCTGCCGTTCGATGGTGCGGTACGTGAGCGTGGGCCGCAGCATCACCAGGAACAACACCAGGATCGTGAGCGCCCGGAGCGCCGTCAGAACGAGTCGGCGCTGGAACGTCAGCCGGCCGTGCGTGGGCGCCAGCAGAAGCAGTGCAAAGAGCACACCGATCACGACCGCCACCACCATAAAGCCGCCCACCGGCTCCCAGGTAAGACGCAATCCCGTGCCTTCTGGCTGGGGCTCGGACGCGGGCGATTCCTCCTCGGGCGCGTTCCCTAGGGATTGTGGATCGGTCGCGGGTCGGGCAGGCGAGGCTTGCGCCGTGGCGCTGTCACCTGTGGCGGTATCCGGCGCAGGGGCAACCCGGCGCACGGCCGAATCGTCAACGGCCGCCGAAGCAGCACCGGTTGCCTGCCAGGCCCAGGCTTCTTGCCCCGTGCCCGCCCAAGCAACAACAGCCAACGCCAGCGCGATGGCCGCCAGTTTGAGGCGATGCGGAATCGAACGGGCCAACCTCATGTCTCCTCCCGTTCCCAAGGGTGCCGATACCGCGGCTTCTCCCGCATGCCGTAAAACACGTTCGCCAGCACGTGCTCGGCAGCCAGCAGCACGGCCACCAGCATGATCAGCCAGGGGAACAGTTCTTGCCCCTCGCGACGCGTGCGGGCAATCCGTTTCAGCTCTCCCGACGAGCGTACCACAGTCGGTTCAAAGCTGCCAAACGTGGCAGCAAGCTGCTCGGGCGTAACACGAGCCAATTGGCTTTGTTCCGGGCCGTAGTTCACGCTGAAGCCCAACTCCACGGGGCTGTCGGCCGTGCCACCTTGTACGCGATAATTGCCCACCTGCGTGATGCCGGGAATCGTGATCCGCGGCTCGTTGGGACTGGAAAGCGGGTTATCTTGCCGCCCGTCGGGAAACGTGAGCAGATATCGTGGGATACCGCTCGTACCTTCGAGCGCCAACTCTGCCCGTAGCTGCGGCTGGGCCACGTAGTTGAAGGTCTGATTCTCGCCTCCAACCAGGTACAGCATCGTTTCGTTGGCCAGCATCACAAATGGCCACGGCTCCAGCCCGGTTGGCAGGGTGTTCCAGGCGGTCTCGTCCAACTCGTCGGAAATGGGCGTGGTCATCACCAGCACACGGCCGCGGCCAACATCGCGTTCCAGGATCGCCGGCTGGCCGTTGGTGTACTGAGTGATCACTCGGGCGTGCTCGTTCAACTGCTCCACCGGCCAGAAGCGAAACACCGGAAAGTTGCGCCAGGGCACGCCTTCGAGCTGCTGGAACTCGCGCAGCAGCGGATGGCTGTTGCGGTCGGTGGTCAGAAAGGTTCCATCCGGCCACCGGGCTGGCGGTCCCAATTTGCCGGGCAGTAACCGCTGCGCAGCCTCGGCATTGAACGAGGCATCAGGTGCGCCGGCTTCTCGGCCGAGAAAGATCGCCAGCCGCCCGCCCGCGTTGACGTACTGATACAGGCGATCCCAAACCGCGTCGGGCAGCGGCGTGGGATCGAGCAGGGCGACCACGTGGTAGTTATCGAGCTTGGCGCTTTCCAACTGCGCCAGCGTCATCACCGTGCACTCAAATCGGGTGCGATCTTCTTTGCGCAGCGCCGGCGGGGCCAGCGCGCCGTGCAGGTCGAACGTGTAGCTTTCCGCCGGAGCCGGCGAAGCCAGCAGGATCCGCCACGGCGGTTGCACGCGGAAGGTGAAGAACCGCTGATCGTCCAGTTGCAGCCCATCGTCCTTGCGGCCCACCAGGCGTACTTCGCCCTGGTAGATGCCGGGCTTCAGGTCCAGCGTGCTGATGCGAAACTCGATGGTCTGCGAATCGCCGTCTTCCTGCGTGAAGAAGGTCTGGCCCTTGAGTTCGGTTTCTGCCTGACCGTCCTCCCAGTGGTGCAGGAACCATTGCAGTTCTTTCTCGACGGTGCCGCCCACGCGCGAAACCGGCATCCGTACAACCAGCTCGGTATTGCGGGGGAGCGTTTCCGCCGAGAGTTCGAGATTGCCCAGTGCCGTATTGCGAGGCTCAATGCTGCCCACGTCGATAATGAACCTCGCGGCATTGGGAGCATCGCCCAGCAAGGCTTGCAGGCGGGCCGCCTGGGTTTCACTCCACGTGGCCTGCGACAGGTCGGTGAAGATGTACAGCTCCTGCACCTCGTGGCTGGCCTGGGTCAGCAGCCGCACCGCGTCTTCCAGCGTGGTGATCATGTCGAGCGAGCCGGGATTAAGCTGCAACCGCTCCAAGCGATCCTTGGCAAGCTGCATATCCTGGGCGTAGTTCACCAGATCGCCCGAGGTGTCGAAGATGGCGATCTCGCTCTTGGGCGGCAGGTTGTTGAGCAGCTCCTTGGCGATCTCCACGGCCGCCGCCAGCCGGGTCTGATTGTCCTGTTCGTAGCCCATCCGCGGCGAGGTATCGAACACCATCACCGCCGAAACGGGAGCTTGCTGGCTCACCAGTGCCCCGGAGGTGGTCAGCGTCAGCCGCGCCAGCGCAAACGCCAGAAAGATCAGGGCCGCCGCCCGCAGAGCCAACAGCACCAGGTGCCGCAGCCGCAGCTTGCGGCGATTGGCTTCGTTGCGCTGCCGCACGAAGCGCAAGGCCGGAAAGACCACGTGCTTCGGATTCTGGCGCATGATCAAGTGCAGGATCACCGGCACGGCAGCCGATGCCGCAAAGAACGCCATTCCGAAGTTCAAGAATTCCATAACGGCCGATCGTGCGTGGGTTGCTCCAGGTGCGGTTGAACCGCGGCTCGCACCGGCGATGTTCCGCGTGTGGTTTCCACCGCCCCCTGTCCGCTTAGCGCCGGCTGCGCCGGCTCAACAGGTATTCCATCAGTGCCTTGTCAAACTGCATGCTGGTATCCAGCGGCACGTAATCCACGCCGCTCTGGAAGCATTCGCGGCGGAAGTGGTCGCGGAAGCGTTCGAGCTCTGCCAGGTAATCCTGCTTGAAGTTGCTGGCGTCGACCTGAAGCCGTTCCCTGGTTTCCGGCTCCTCGAACTCGACCATGCCCGAGAACGGGAACTTCACCTCCGCCTCGTCCAGCACGTGAAACAGGATCACGTCGTGCCCACCGTGCCGCAGTTGCCGCAAGGCCTGGATCACCGGTTCGGGCTCGGCCAGCAGGTCTGAGAAAATCATCAGCAGCGATTTCTGCCGGAGCATGGCCGCGATCTGCACCAGGCTCTTGGCAATCTCGGTCTTGCCGGTCGGCTCGAGCTTGGACAGCAGGCTCAACACGTTGGCCAATTGCGTACGCTTGGACCGCGGCGGCAGACTGTGCCGGATGCGTTCGTCGAAGGCGATCAGGCCGCACGGGTCCTGCTGGTGAATCATCAGGTAACACAGGGCCGCGGCCAGGCAGATGCTGTACTCGAACTTGGTCAGCTCCTGCCGGTAGGTGTAGCCCATCGACTGGCTGAGATCCATCACCAGGTAGCCGGTGATGTTGGTCTCGGCCTCGAACTTCTTGACGTAGTACTTGTCGGTCTTGGCATACACCAGCCAGTCGATGTCCTTGAGATCATCGCCCGGCGCGTACCGGCGGTGCTCGCTGAACTCGACCGAGAAGCCATGAAACGGGCTGGCATGAAGCCCGTGCAAAAATCCCCGCACGATGAACTGCGCGCGCAGGTCCAGCCGCGAAATCTGGCGGATGACTTCGGGCTTGAGATACTGCTCAGCGGCAGGCATGGCCGTGGGCTCAATGTGAGGGGCAAACGGGAAGTGCGGGGTTGCGGGACGTGAGGCCCGACGCGACTGCGCCGCCGGGGAAGCGAGGCCGGCTAGCGTTCAAACTTTTCGACCTCAGGCGTGGGCACGTGCTCCAGCAACCGGCGAATGATGTCTTCGGTGGTCAGGCCTTCGGCCTGGGCCTGGAAGTTCGCGCTCACGCGATGCCGCAGCACCGGAATCGCCACGCGGCGAATGTCGTCGATCGCCACCGAGAAACGGCCGTCCATCGCAGCCAGCGCCTTACCACCCTGGATCAAAAACTGGCCTGCACGCGGCCCGGCGCCCCAGTCGACAAACTCCTGGACAAACTTGGGGGCCGAGGGATCACGCGGCCGGGTTGCGCGCACCAGCCGGGCGCAGTACTTCACCACGTACTCGCTGACCGCCACCTTGCCGACCAGTTGCTGCACGACCGTGATTTCCTCGGCCTTGAGCACCTTGCGGATCTCGGGCTTTTCCTGCCGGGTGGTCGCCGCCAGGATGCGTTCTTCTTCGTCGGCCGTGGGGTAATCGACCTTGATGTTGAACATGAACCGGTCGAGCTGCGCTTCGGGCAGCGGGTAGGTACCTTCCTGCTCGATCGGGTTCTGGGTGGCAATGGTGAAGAACGGGTCGGGCAGCGGATACGTGGTCTGGCCGACCGTGACTTCGCGTTCCTGCATCGCCTGGAGCAGCGCCGCCTGGGTCTTGGGCGGCGTGCGGTTGATTTCGTCGGCCAGCAGAATGTTGGTAAAAACCGGCCCTTGCACAAAGCGGAAGTGCCGCCGGCCGCTTTCGTCTTCTTCCAGCACGTTGGTGCCGGTAATGTCCGACGGCATCAAATCCGGCGTGAACTGAATGCGCTTGAACTCGATGTCCAGAATGCGCGCCAACGTACTCACCAGCAGGGTCTTGGCGAGCCCCGGCACGCCTTCCAGCAGGCAATGCCCCCGGGTGAAGATGGCCGCGAACACCTGCTCGATGACGTCGTCCTGGCCGATGATGACCTTGTGGAGTTCGTCCTGCATCAACTGCCGGCGGTGGCTGAATTCCTGCAGGACGTCGCCCAAGCTGCGTGGTTTAGTCGCCAAGGAGCACTTACCTTCCTGTTGGTACCAGACTGGATACACGTCGGCCCCCAAACGCACATTCAGTCCGCGGGCAACCGCCGGCCCGGCTCGCTGATCAAACCGCCGCTACCACTTCCATCCATACGGAAGTTTTGGGGACCGCGGTTCATCGCCAAAGCACAAGGGTACACCCCGGTTCTGCCCAAGCCAGGCAGCCCGCGGAGTGCACAGGGACGAGTCGGCAGCCACCCACGCGGCATGCGCGTACCAATGGCCCGGTTATTCTATAGCTCGCCCTAGGCAGCAGCAAACTTCGCACCGGTTGCCAGGCTGCGCAGCGGCATCCTGGAGAAGCAGCGTAAGCTCTTGAAAGCAAGCCATTTGCGTTGGCCACGTGGCTGCAATGGCGAAGTGGGCGAAGCGTTGGCAGGACCGTCCGGTTGTAGCGACAACAACAGTCGTGCCTGATAGGCCGCCCATGCGCCGCTTCGATGCCGGCCAGCGACCTTTGGCAACCGCGCACAAAGCTCCCAACCAGCCGTAGCCGACCGTTCGCCTGCGGTGGGCAAGATTGCGCCAGAGAACAGGCGGAGCGTTAGTCGCCCACGCCGATATCGGCGTTGAAGGCCTCCATGATGAGTTCGTTTTCGGCCTGCTCATGGACTTGCAGGTCGGAGTCAAACTGCCGGAACTGCTCGGCAATCAGGCGGTACGCCCGTTCGTGCGGCTCGCGCTGGAAGATGTCCTCCGCCTGATCGACGAGGCCGCACAAGCGAACGAACAGCCTGGCGTGTTCCTGCCGCAGTTCTTCCGCCCGCTCGGCCAGCCGGGGTGCGGCCATCAGCGGCTCATCGAAGTAGCCGAAGGCCTCTTCCAGGGCGAAATGGGTCGCCAGCTGATCGCGGAAGTCGCTCAGTTTCTCGATCAACTGGTGGCGGGTAAGCGCGTCATTGGTAGGTCGCTCGCCCAGTGCCTCGCGCAGCTCGGCAAGCAGTTCC
>ERZ777003.301-NODE-301-length-101373-cov-46.481632_pt1 | contig 101373 bp, 94 predicted proteins | sample MGYA00374956_ERZ777003 | MGnify/ENA primary metagenome ERZ777003 (study PRJEB29302, sample SAMN06268252) | bioreactor metagenome | isolation source: Joint BioEnergy Institute, California, USA | place: USA:Joint BioEnergy Institute, California, USA | collected...
CGGCTGTGCACCCTACTGGCGTCAGAGGTTTCCGGCACCTGAATCGGAACAGGCGGTGCTTGCCTGATCCGCACCTTCCTCACCCATGCTCGCCTCGAGCGACTTACGGGCCGCGGCGATGTGGCGGCGCATTAGCATCTCCGCAAGATCGCGATCGTGATCGGCAATGGCATCGACAATCCGCTCATGTTCCAGGAGCGCGCGCCTGGCGCGGCCGGGCACCAGCCGGTGCTGCATGCGGTAGAGCCGGAACAGCGTGTAGTATTCGCCCGAAAGCAGTGCGAAAAGCTGCTCGTTGCGGGCGATGCGGGCAATGAGGAAGTGAAAATCCGAATTGGCCCTCGCCTGCCAGTAAACCATGGCATCGGGGCGGGCGAGCGCCTGCCCGTGCTGCCTGAGCATGGCTTGCAGAGCCTCGATCTCGTCCGGCGTAGCGTGGCGTGCGGCTTCTCGGGCGGCAAGACCCTCCAGCACCTCGCGGATGTGGAAGAGCTCGACGGCGCGCTTGCGCGAGGGCACGATCACGCGCACGCCCTGGCGCGGGGTGCGCGTGACGAGCTTGCGCTCCTCAAGCCTGCGGATCGCTTCGCGCAGCGGTCCGCGGCTGACGCCGTATCGCGCGGCAAGGCGCGGCTCGCTGAGTTTGGCGCCGGGAGAGAACTCGCCGCGGACGATCGCCTCGCTCAACTGCTCGAACAGCGAGTCGGAGAGCGACCGGAAATCCTCCTCCGCTTCGAACGTCCCGGCGTGGTTTACCATCAGGCTCCGTCCGTGGAATAGCGCTTTTCGAGCTCGTCGAAGAACGGCTTGTTCACAAGCCGCTGGCGCTCCTTGAAGCTCGCCACCGGCCCGGATTCATCCAGCCTGCCCTCGGCCTTGAGCTTCTCCAATGCTGCCTGCATGCCATAAACCGCGCCCTGCAGGCTGACATTGGCGTAAAGCACGAGGGAAAAGCCCATGTCTCCCAGCTCGTCGAAACCAATGATCGGCGTGCGGCCGCCGACCACGAGATTGACAAGCTGCGGCGTGCCTTTGAGGCGGGCCGGAATGGCGCGGATTTCCTCTATGCTCTCGGGCGCCTCGACGAATGTTATGTCCGCGCCGTCCTCGATGAAGGCCTCCGCGCGCTCGATCGCCGCATCGAAGCCCAGGGTCGAGCGCGCATCGGTACGGGCGAGAATGAGGAGGTTTTCATCCTGCCGGGCATCGACGGCGGCCCTGATGCGGCTGCGGGCCTCGGCAAGGTCCACCACGTCCTTTCCGGAAAAGTGGCCGCAGCGTTTCGGGCTCACCTGATCCTCGATCTGCACCGCACTCGCGCCCGCGCGCTCTAGGGTGCGGATGGTATGGCGCACATTGAGCGCGTTGCCGAAGCCCGTATCGGCATCGACCACGATGGGCAGGTCCGTCGCATCGCGAATGGTCGCCGTGTGCTGGGCGATCTCCGGCAGGCTGATGAAGCCGAGATCGGGCATTCCCAGGAAAGTGTTGGTGAGGCCTGCACCCGAAAGATAGATCGCCTCGAAGCCGAGATCGGCGATGATGCGCGCGGAGAGGGCGTTCGCGGCTCCCGGCAGAAGGACCGGCCCGCCCTCCGCCAGCCGCTTCCGGAACGCCTTGTTGATCTCGTGATTCAGCATGGGACTGCTCGCGTGCTTGGAAAACGAGGAACAGCGGGTGTCATCGTCAAGCGTCCAATCCGCGGTCGAAGATGCCTTCGCCCGTGGGCCGGGAAGGCGTCACGGTACCCTCCGGCAGGGCCGGCACGAGCGCATCGAGCGAGCCGGCGGGAAGATTCGCCACATCCCTTGCGGCGGACAGGAACGCGTCACGCTCGGCGGAGTCTATGATCTCGCCGGTGAGCCCGTCGAACTTGCCGACATAGTCCGGCCAGGTCCAGGGCCGCGCGCCGTTCGGGTGCGCGTCGGCCACCGCGCGTTCGCCCGTAATGACGCGGCCATCCTTCATGGTGACGATCAGCCGGCCGCCGAAGGCGCGCTTGGCAGGGTTGGGATCGTGATAACGCGCTGTCCAGGCCGGATCCTCCACCGTCCTGATCTTGTGCCAGAGCTCCACGGTCGAGGGGCGCCTTGCGCGTTCGCGCGTGTAGGAATCCACATGGTGCCATTTGCGGTCCTCAAGCGCGACGGCGAGGATATACATGATCGAATGGTCGAGCGTCTCGCGGCTTGCCTCCGGGTCCATCTTCTGTGGATCGTTGGCGCCGGTGCCGATCACGTAGTGGGTGTGATGGCTGGTCTCGAGAAGTACGTCCTTGACCTCTGAAAGATCGCCGATCTGGCCGGAAAGCTCGATGGCAAGATCGATGAGCGCCTGCGCCTGATATTCGGCCGAATGCGCCTTCGTATAGGTCTCGAGGATGGCCCGCGGGCTTTCGCCCGGCTCGGGCAGAACGACCTCGTAGCTCGTCTCGGGTCCGCCCAGCATCCATGCGATGACCGAGTCCTCCCCCTCGTAGATGGGCGAGGGGGCAGCTTCGCCGCGCATGGCGCGATCGATGCATTCGATGGCGAGCTTGCCGGAAAAGCCGGGCACATAGGCTTTCCAGGAGCTGATCTCACCCTTGCGTGACTGGCGCGTGGAGAAGGCGAGGTGGACCGCCTGGTTGATCGCCTGAAAGATGATCTCGGTGGGAAGCCCGAGCATGGTGCCGATGCCGGCGGTGGTCGCCGGGGCCAGATGGGCCACGTGATCCTTCTTGTACTTGTGGAGGGAGATCGCCTTCACCAGTGCGACATGGATTTCGTAGGCGACCGCGATGCCGCGGGCAAGGGCGGCCCCGTCGAGGCCCATTTGCTGAGCCACGGCAACCAGCGGCGAGATGGAATCGCCAGGATGCGAATAGTCGGCCGCGAGGAACGTGTCGTGGAAGTCGAGCTCGCGCACCGCCGTGGCATTGGCCCAGGCCGCCCATTCGGCATCGACGCGGGTCCGCGCCGGAAGGCCGAAGAGCGTGGCGCCGCCCTTGCGCGGGTGGGCGAGCGCCATGGCCCGTGCGGCGGCGACGGGTTTGCGGTTGATCGCCGCGAGCGCCACTGCCGCGTTGTCGACGATGCGGCAGGCGATCATGTCGATCACGTCGGCGTCGAGCGGGCCGCAATGGGCGGCGAAATCCGCAATGCGCCAGGCAAGCTGCTCTTCGCGCGGAAGCCGCGCGGCGGACGGATGAACCTTCACCAGATACTTTTTCATCTTACCAGAACGATGCCTTTTGTTCTTGTTGTTCAAGCATTGGCCCGCAGACGGCGGATGAGAACCGGCGCGAGCAGGAAGAGTGCCGCGATCACCAGAAAGACCACCGAAAGCGGCGTGGAGACGAGCACGAGCGGGTTGCCCTGGCCCGCCGCGAGCGCGGTGCGAAGCTGCTGCTCGGCCATGGGGCCTAAGATCAGTCCGATCAGCACGGGCGCGATGGGAAAGTCATAGACCCGCATGACATAGCCCGCGATGCCGACGAGTACCATGACGACCAGGTCCACCACGGAATTGGCCACGCCCCAGATGCCGATGGTCGCGAAGACGAGAATGCCGGCATAAAGCTGCGGCGCGGGAATGGAGAGAAGCCTCACCCATATGCCGACAAGCGGCAGGTTGAGCACCAGCAGCACCGTATTCCCCACATAGAGCGAGGCGATCAGGCCCCAGACGAGGTCCGGGTTCGAGGTGAAAAGAAAGGGACCCGGCTGCAGTCCGTAGTTCTGGAAGGCCGCGAGCAGCACGGCCGCGGTGGCGGATGTCGGCAGCCCAAGCGTCAGGAGCGGGATGAGGATGCCGGCGGCAGCCGCATTGTTGGCGGCTTCCGGGCCCGCCACGCCCTCGATTGCGCCCTTGCCGAACTCCTCCGGATGCTTGGTGAGCTTCCGCTCCAGCGTGTAGGAAAGCATGGTCGGAATTTCGGAGCCGCCGCCCGGCAGTGCGCCGATGGGAAAGCCGAGCGCCGTGCCCCTCAGCCAGGGTTTCCAGGAACGTTTCCAGTCCTCGCGCGACATCCAGACCTGGCCGCGGATGGGCGTCATCTCGGAACCGTCCTTGCGGTAGCGGCTGGCGACATAGAGGATTTCGCCCACGGCAAAGAGTGATACCAGCACCACTGTAAGCTCGATCCCGTCGAAGAGAGCGGGGATGCCGAAGGTGAGGCGCGCCTGGCCCGTCATCTGGTCGATGCCGACAAGTCCGAGGGCAAGCCCGAGGAAAAGGGAGATGAAGCCGCGTACGCGTGACGTGCCCATCACCACCGCGACGGAAGTGAAGGCGAGCACCGTCAGCGCGAAATAGTCCGCGGGGCGGAAGTAGAAGGCAAGTTCCGCGATCGCCGGAGCGCTGAAGGTCAGAAGCACGGTGGAGATCGTGCCGGCGATGAAGGAGCCGATCGCGGCAGTGGCAAGCGCTGCTGCACCACGCCCAGCGCGGGCCATCTTGTTTCCCTCCAGCGCCGTCATCATCGATCCGGCTTCGCCGGGCGTGTTGATCAGGATCGAGGTGGTGGAGCCGCCATACATGGCGCCGTAGAGCACTCCCGCGAACATGATGAAGGCGGAGGTGGGCGCGATGCTGATCGTGACCGGCAGCAGAAGCGCGATGGTGAGCGCCGGGCCGATGCCCGGCAGGACGCCGATCGCCGTACCGAGCAACGAGCCGAGAAAGGCCCAGAACAGGTTGATCGGCTGAAGGGCGATACCGAAGCCCTGAAGGAGAAGCGAAAAGGTTTCCATCTAGATCCCCGCGAAGGGCATGAACCCACCAAGCTGCAGGCCGAGCCGCGTGAAGAGGAACCAGGCAAGGCTCCCCAGGATCGCGCCTGTTGCGATGTCGATCATTGTGCGGCGGGAGCCGAAGGCCCGGGCGACGAGCGTGAAGGAGAGCAGGGCCGTAAGGGGTACGCCGAGCGCTCGCATGGTGAGCACCGGCACGGTGGCTGCCGCGAGCGCGGTGAGCAGGGCTGTCAGATTGGCTTTCTCGGAACCCGAGGCGTCCTCGGTGTCCTGGGGCGTAAAGGTTTCGCCCTGCGCGATCTGGATGAGAAGGAGAAGGCCGAGCAGGACCAGGCCGCTTCCCACCAGCGTAACGAAGAGCCCGGGTCCTATACCGGCATAGCGTGCCACCTGCGGCAGGCTGAATGCGCCATAAAGGCAGAGGCAGCCGAGCGCGACGACGAGGCCGCCCAGCCACCAGGGGCGGGGGACAGCCGCCTTCGCGCTGTCCCCGACCGCTGCGGCGTGCCCGCGTTCATTCGGCAAGGCCGGCCTCTTTCAGGATGGCGCCGATCCGCTCGTTTTCCTCCTGGATGAAGCTGCCGAACTCCTCGCCCGCTATGAAGAACTGGTCCCAGCCCTGCGTTTCCAGCACCTTCGCCCAGGCCTCGCTCTCGTTCAGCTGCGTGAAGCGGTCGACCCAGGTTTGATAGTTGTCTTCCGGCATGTCCGGCGAACCGAGGATACCGCGCCAGTTGGCGATCTCGATGTCGTAGCCCGCTTCCTTGAAAGTTGGGACATCAAGCCCTTCCTTGCGCTCGGCGGAGGTGATGCCGAGGATGCGGATGCGGCCCTGTTCGGCGAACTGCTGGAATTCCGAAATGCCGGAGATGCCGGCCGCCAGCGTGCCGTTGACGATGCCGGTCACGGTTTCCGCGCCGCTTGCCTGCGGGATGTAGTTGAGGTCGCTCACCGGAATGTCGGCCGCTTGGGCGAGGAGGGCCAGCGCGATATGGTCGACGCCGCCCGCCGAACCGCCGCCGATAGGCGTTGCGCCCGGATCGGCCTTCATCGCCTCGACTAGATCCTGAAGGGACTGATGCGGCGAGCTGTCGGCAACCGCGATCACCAGATACTCCGCCGTCAGGCGGGCAACCGGGCGGAAGTCGGCCAGATCGATGGGCGACTTGTTGAGGATAATCGAGCCGACGGTGATGGCGCCGAACACCGCGAGCGCGTCAGGCTTGCCGGTATACGCGCCCTGAAATTCGGCAAGGCCGATGGTGCCGCCGGCACCGCCCTTGTTGGTGAAATTCACGGCGCCGGTATAGATGCCGGCATCGTTCATTGCCTGGAATGCCTGGCGCCCGGTTGAATCCCAGCCGCCGCCGGGATTGGCCGGCAGCATGACATTGACCTGAGCCTGGGCGCTGCCTGCCACCATGGCGGCAAGCACGGCAAGCGGCAGAAGTGCCTTCCTGAAATTCATTGCGATTTCCTCCCGTCGAACAGGGTGGCGGCAAGACCTCTTGCACGCCGGTTTGTCGATTTCGACTGATATGTCGACAACTGCGCTTGAGAGTAGAACAAATCGCCCAGGAAAGGTCAAGGACCGAAAAATTCTGTCGACAAAATGAGAGGATGCCGTTCGCGCTTTGCTCCGCCAGCGCAGCGCGTTCAGGCTCGCCTACACTTACAGCATCAGTTGCACCAGCACTACGCCGGGCTCTTCGGGGTGTGGCGTAAGCTCGAACCCGAACTGCCGCGCCATGGCAAGCATCTTCGTATTTTCCGCAAAGACATAGCCCTCCATCTGCTTCAGCCCGTCCGCGCGCGCATATTCGATCAGATGGTGGAGGAGAGCCCATCCGATCCCTCGCCCCTGCAGGTCCGTGCGCACCAGAACGCCGTATTCCGCCTTCTGGCGGTCGGGATCGGCGGAAAGTCTCACGATGCCGCAAAGCTCGCCCGTGTCCTCGCGAAGGGCAAGGAACGCCATCTCCCGCTCGTAGTCGATCTGGGTCAGGCGCAGGAGCATCTCGTTCGGGAAGTGCTTGCGCGGGGCGAGGAAGCGGAAGCGGATGTCCTGCGGCGAGACCTTGGCCAGAAAATCCGGGTACAGCGCCACGTCCGCAGGCTTTACCGGCCGGATGAGGAAATCTTCGCCACCCAGCGTGGCGCGCGTTTCCCACTCGGTCGGGTAGGGCCGGATGGCGAGCGCCGGATTGGGGCCGGATTGTTCCACCGTCGCCGGATCGATCTCAATCCGCGCATCGAGCGCGATCACCCCGTTTCTGTCGGCCAGGAGCGGATTGATATCCATGGAGATAATGGCGGGAAAGTCCACCACGAGCTGCGAGAGTGCGTTCAGCGCGCCGACGATAGCCGCGCGGTCGGCGGGCGGACGGTCGCGGTAGCCGGCCAGTAGCCGGCCGATGCGGGTGCTGTCGATCAGGTCCCCCGCCAGCACGCTGTCGATGGGCGGTAGGGCGATGGCCGTATCGTCGAGCACTTCGACCGCTGTTCCGCCGGCGCCGAAAAGCACCGTCGGGCCGAAGATTTCGTCCTGGCCGACTCCCAGGATGAGCTCGTGGGCATCCTTCCGCTCGATCATCGGCTGCACGGCGTAGCCGTCCACCGCGTCGGCCTTTCCCGCCGCAGCCAGCCTGTCGAAGATCGCCTGTGCCGCCTCGGCCGCTTCCTTGGCTCCGGCAATGTTCAGCACCACGCCGCCCACATCGGATTTGTGCGTGATGGTTCTGGACAGAAGCTTGACGGCGACCTTCTTCGCATTGGCCAGAAGCTTCGCCGCGGCCTTTTCGGCTTCCTCCGGCGTGCGGGCGACGATGGTTTCGGGAACGGGAATGCCATAGGCGTCAAGCACGCTCTTGGCCTCCGGCTCGGTCAGCATTCTCCGTCCTTCCGAAGCAGCCTTACGGAACACCGCGCGCACCCTATCGATGTCGCCGCGGGCATCCTCGCTGCGGGTCGAGGGAACGCGCAGAAGCGCCTTCTGGGCGCGCGACCAGCCGCTCAAATAGGAGACGGCTGCGGCCGCGTCGCCAGGCGTGGAAAAGCTCGCAAGCCCCGCTTCCTGCAAGATGCGGCGACCCTTTTGCGCCGTGGCTTGGCCGAGCCAGCAGGTTAGCACCGGCTTGCCGTCGATCATGCCGTTGCGGGTGAGACCCGCGACCGCGCGTGCCGCATTCGCGGGCGAGGAAACGCCAGTAGGGCAGTTCATGACCAGAAGCACATCCGTTCCGGGGTCCGCCGCCACGGCTTCGACCGCTGCAGCATAGCGCTCCGGCGGCGCGTCGCCGATGATGTCGACCGGGTTGGCGCGGGACCAGTTCGCGGGCAGTCGCGCGTCGAGCCGGGAGAGCGTTTCCGGCGCGAGCTCGGCAAGTTCACCCTTGATGTCCATCAGCCGGTCGATGGCGAGCACGCCCGCACCGCCGCCATTCGTCACGATGGCGATGCGCGCGCGTTCGAGCCGCGGGAAACGCGCCACGATCTCGGCGGCGCCGAAAAGTTCTCCGAGCCCGGTGACACGCAGGATGCCGGCGCGGCGCAGGGCGGCTTCCATTACCTTGTCGGAGCCCGAAAGCGCCCCGGTGTGGGTGGAGGCCGCCTTTGCGCCTGCGGCATGCCGGCCCGCCTTGACCGCGATCACCGGCTTCACGCGGGCTGCCGCCCGCGCCGCCGCCATGAATTTGCGCGGGTCCGTCACCGTTTCGAGATAAAGCAGGATCGCGCGGGTCTTCGCATCTCCCGCCAAAAGGTCGAGATAGTCTCCGACATCCACATCGGCCATGTCCCCCAGCGACACGATGTGGGAAAAGCCGATCCCCTCTTCCTCCGCCCAGTCGATCAGCGAGGCGGTGATCGCGCCCGATTGGGAAAGGAGCGCGAGCCCGCCGCGCCGCGGATTGAGATGGCTGAAGCTCGCATTCAGCTTCGCCGGCGGGACAATGAGCCCGATCGTGTTGGGCCCGATGATGCGGAAGAGATGCGGTTTGGCTGCATCCAGCATAGCCTGGCGCAGCCCGTTTTCACGTGTCAGCCCGGCGGAGATGACGACGGCCGCGCGCGTACCTTTTTCGCCGAGCTCCCTGATGATGCCGGGAACGGTCGCCGCTGGCGTGGCGATCACGGCGAGATCCGGCGCGGCGGGCAGCTCGCGCGGATTCGCGTAGCAGCGACGGCCTTCGATATCGCGATATTTCGGGTTGACCGGCCAGACTTCGCCTTCAAAGCCTGCGGCGAGGATATTGTCCAGGACGATCCGGCCGACCGAACCCTCCTTCCCCGACGCGCCGAAGACGGCGAGGGAGTTCGGGTGAGCTGCGTGTTCAAGATTGCGGATCGTCATGGTCGCGCTCTCCTGTCATTGGCCGCTTGCTCGCTTTCTGCAGGGCAAACCCATTCGCGCTCCGCGTCGTCGGCAGGGGTCATTCGCCTGCGGCGCGCCCGGCTGCCTCGCTCACCTCCTCGCGCGCACCGCTTTTCTTCCGAGTTCGGCTTGGCGCGGCAAGTTGCGGTTCCTCACCGATGAGGGTAGTGAGATCCTCTTCGTCCAGCGTCTCCTTCTCAAGCAGGCGCTGCGCGGTCTTTTCCAACAGGTCGCGCCGCTCGGTAAGCAGCGAGACCGTTCGCGAGAATGCATTGTCGATGATCGCGCGCACCTCGGCGTCGATCGCGTCGGCGGTCGCATCGCCGTAATTGTGCTCCTGCGGATAGTTGCCGACCGCGTTCGGGCTGAGGAAGGAGCGCTGATCCTTTTCCAGCGCGACATGACCCAGCTTTTCGGACATGCCGTAGCGGGTCACCATGGCCCGGGCGATATCCGTCACCTTGGCCAGGTCGTCAGCCGCCCCGGTCGAAAGGTGGCCGAACACGATCCATTCGGCGGCCCGGCCGCCGAGCAGCACCGCCATCTTGTTTTCCAGCTCCTCCCGCGTCATCAGGAAACGGTCTTCGGTCGGCCGCTGGATCGTGTAACCCAGCGCGCCTACGCCGCGCGGAATGATGGAAACCTTATGTACGGGATCGACGCCCGGCAGCGACAGGGCGACCAGCGCGTGCCCCATCTCGTGATAGGCGACCACCTCGCGCTCCTTCGGATTGAGAAGACGGTTGCGCTTTTCAAGCCCGGCAACGATGCGCTCGATGGCGTTGTTGAAGTCTTCCATGCTCACCGCATCCGCCCGGCGGCGCGTGGCAAGTAGGGTCGCCTCGTTAACGAGGTTGGCCAGATCGGCCCCCGTGAAGCCGGGTGTGAGTGCTGCCACCTTCTCCGCGTCCACGTCCGGGGCCAGCTTCGCCTTCTTCATATGGACGCGCAGGATTTGGACGCGGCCCTGCTTGTCCGGCCGGTCCACCAGCACCTGGCGGTCGAACCGACCCGCCCGCAGCAGTGCAGGATCGAGAATTTCCGGCCGATTGGTGGCCGCCAGCAGCACAACGCCGATCGTCGGGTCGAAGCCGTCGAGCTCCACGAGAAGCTGGTTCAGCGTCTGCTCCTTTTCGTCGTGGCCGCCCATCATCGGGCCGACGCCGCGCGCGCGGCCGAGCGCGTCCAGCTCATCGATGAAGATGATGGCCGGCGCCTTGGCCCGGGCCTGCTCGAACAGGTCGCGCACCCGCGCCGCGCCCACGCCGACGAACATCTCCACGAATTCCGAGCCGGAGATGGAGAAGAACGGCACCTTCGCCTCGCCCGCTACCGCCCTTGCAAGCAGCGTCTTCCCGGTGCCGGGCGGACCGACCAGCAGCACGCCCTTGGGCATCCGCCCGCCGAGCCTGCCATATTCCTGCGGGTTGCGCAGGAAATCGACGATCTCCTGCAGTTCCGCCTTTGCCTCGTCCACCCCGGCCACGTCGTCGAAGGTCACCTTGATGTCGGTCTCGACATAGACCCTGGCCTTGCTCTTGCCGATCTGGAGAAGCCCGCCGCTCGCGCCGCCCATGCGGCGGATGAGGACCATCCACAGGCCGACGAAAAGCGCCACCGGAACGACCCAGGACAGCAGGTCGCGCAGGAACGTGCTTTCGATCTGGCCGGTCACCACGACGTTGTGCTCTCGCAGAAGCTGCGCGATGTCTGGATCGATGCGCGTCGTGATGAAACGCGACTGCCCGCCTTCGAGCGGCTCCTTTAGCGTGCCCTGGATGAAGCGGTCGGAAACCTGCACCTCGGCGATGCGTCCGCTTTCGAGATAGCTCTCGAACGTACTGTAGGGAATCTCCGCCACCTGCTGGGCGGTGATGAAAATGTACTGGAATATCATGAGGCCGATGAAAGCGGCGATCCAGTACCAGATGTTGAACTGCCTCTTGTTCATCCGTCCAAGTCTCGCGCCACACTGGAACAGACATAGTGCTGCAGCTTCATGTCATCCAGCTAAAGCGCCTGCTCCTGCTTCCGTTCCACGGAGCGTATATGGACGGCGGATGCGCCGGTTTGCGCTGCATCAATCGCCTGAGGAAAGGCGGAACTCGCGTCCGGGATCCAGGATTGCTTGCCGCCAGCAATCATAGCCTCCCGTTCGCGGCTTCATCTGGCCGGTATACGAAGGGGGTGGCTTTCCGTGGGGCCTTTAACGCCGATTTTCAGTGAGGCCGTTCGCAAACGCCTCGCTAATCACCTTGCTAACAGCCCGCCGCGGGCGCTCACCGGTCGCACGACGAGACGGCTGACCCGGGGCGGCTCCGGCAGGCTGTGCAGCGCGCGCAGTCTGCGGATCACCTCGGCGTCGGCCTCGGTGGTGCGCTGGTGATGGCGCAGATACTCGATCCAGTTCGGGACGTGGTAGCTCTCGATCCATTTCTGTGGGTCCGTCACGTCCCGCATCAGCGTCCAGCTGCTCGCCCCGTTGCGCCTGCGAATACGGCGGCGCTCGCGCATGGCGGCGAGAAATTCCGGCAAATCCTCCTCGCGGATGACGTATTCGACCATGACCACGACGGGGCCGCTGCGCGCCTCCAGGTCGATTGCAAGCTCAGGCACAGGCGGCGGCTGGATGGGATCGAGCTTCAGGCGCCCCAGTTCCGGCATGGGAAGCCAGACGCCGATCAGCATGGTCACGAGCGCGGTGCCGGCCGAAATCTGCAGTCCGGCCGCGACACCCCAGTCGGCCGCGACTTCTCCCCACAGCCAGCTGCCAAGAGCCATGCCGCCGAAGGCCGCCGTCTGATAGGTGGCAAGCGCACGGCCGACCACCCAGCGCGGGGCGGAGAGCTGAATCGACATGTTGCAAAAGGCGAAGGACAGAAGCCAGGCAGCACCGCCCACCAGCATGATCGGCAGGGCGGCCAGAATGTTTCCGGCGAACGGAAGGGCGGCGGCGCTGAAGGCAGCGGCCAGATGGTTGAGCCGCATATAGGCCTCGCTGCTGAAGCGTTCGCGCAGCCTGTGCCCGAACAGGCCCGCCAGAATGGCCCCCAGTCCGAATGCGCCGAGAAGGACACCATAGTGCAAAGGTCCTCCGCCGATGAGATCGCGCGCGACGAGCGGCAGCAGAGCCTGTATCGAACTCATCGAAAGGCCCAGGGCGAGGCTTCGCAGCAGGATCGCTTCGATGTTCGGCGACAGGAACACATAGCGCAGACCCGCCGACATTGCGGCGCCCAGATGTTCGGGCGGCAGGGTTGCGTTCACCTTCGCCGGTTTCAGCCGGAAGAGCTGGATGATCAGACCGACATAGGTCGCCGCGTTGAAGGCGAATGCGGCTGCTGCGCCCGCAACAGCCACGATCAGCCCGCCGATGCCCGGCCCGATGCTGCGCATGAGGTTGAAGGCGATCGAGTTCAGCGAGACGGCGGCCGGCAGGTGCTTTCTTGGCAGAAGATCGCCCAGGGAGGACTGCCAGGCGGGATTGTTCAATGCGGTTCCGCTTCCGATCAGGAAGGTGAACAGAAGCAGCAGCCACGGAGTAAGGCCGCCGGCAAAGCTGAGCACCGCGAGAATGGCCGACACCGTGAACATGAAGATCTGCGCGATCAGCATGACGGTACGCCGGTCGAAATTGTCCGCGAGCGCGCCCGCAGCCAGCGAAAAGAGCATGATCGGCAGCGTTGTGGCCGTCTGAACGAGCGCCACCATCGAGGCTTGGCCGCTGAGCGTCGTCATGAGCCAGCCTGCACCGACGGCCTGAACGATGGTGCCGAGATTGGAGACGGTGATCCACAGCCAGAGATTACGGAACGTCGGGGTGGCAAGAGGCTGGAGCGGCGAGCCTTCCTCGTTGATTGCCTTTGCAAGCCGGCGCGCAATGCCGAGCGTCATGGCTGGTTGTTCCTGTTTTCAGCCGAAAGCTGGAATCAAGCCACCTCAGTCATAGGCACTTGCGTCGGCACGGCCAAGAGGCGGCCGCGCTCCAGTCGGAACAATTTCAGATCGGATTGGCCCAATGTCACGCGCGGCAAGACCATTCAGCGCGAAGGGGGAGTGATGATGATTGTGCGGCGTCACCTCCGCTGATGGACGGTATAATATCTTCTAATTCCGGCTCGGCCATGAACATATTCTTTGCCTGAATCTCCGCGGCGCGGCCGGTGCCCAAGAGATGGCAGCCGGCCGGGCAGTCCGCAACATATATGCTGCTTGATTTCATCTGCCGGAAACGCCGGGACGTTCGGCGTAGAACTCAGCCCCAGATGAGAGAAATCAGCATCACGCCGGCCGCGAAGCTCGCCAGCGTTAACGGCCAGCCCACCTTCAGGAATTCGCCGAACCGATAGCCGCCGATGCCGAAGGCCAGTGTATTGTTGTGATGGCCGAACGGGGTGAGGAAGTCGGTCGAGGCACCGAGTGCCACGGCCATCAGCAGTGGCTGCGGCGGGGTGCCGGTCGTCCGTGCCAGTTCGAGCGCGATCGGTGCAAGGACGACGGCGGTGGTGGCATTGTTGATGAACGGCGTGATCGCGAGAGCCAGGGCGAGCATCGCGGCCACGAGCGCGGGCGTTGACATGGAGGGCAGCAGGGCGGTGAGCGACCGCGCCAGAACCGCTGCGGCGCCGGATGTCGCCATAGCCTCTCCGACGGGGATCATGGCGGCCAAAAGCAGGATGATCGGCCAGTTCATGTCGGACAGCGCGGTCCTGAGATCGAGCATCCTTCCGATGGACAGAATGAGCACGACCGCGCCGAAAGCAATCGGAGGCTCTATGCGGGTAAAAGCCGCCGCAAGCACGCCCATGAGGAAGATCGCAACCGGCCAATAGGATGCTTTTGCCGGCTCGAACCGGGAAAGAGGCCAAAGCTGCAGCGCATCGGCGTCGTCTAGGGCTTCCTTCACCATCTCCGGCGAGCCATGCAGAAGAATGACGTCGCCAACGCCGAGCTGCACGTCTTCGAGCCGGCCCTCGATCCGGGGATTCTGGGTTGAAACCGCCAATACTTCGATGCCGCGCGAGGACAGGATTTCGAGCCGGCCGATCCTTGAGCCGATCAGCGTGCTCTGGGGAACCACAACGACCTCTGCGCGCCTTTTGGCCAACAAGCCGTCTCCGTGCGCCAGCACGACATTGCCCTGATCGATCTCGGCTTCGAGCCGTTCCAGCTCGGCCTCGACCACGATGAGGTCATTCGGTTCGATAGGCGTGTCGTCGCGGATCGGAAAGACCCGTTGATTGTGGCGGATGATGGTGTGAACGGCGCCGGAAAGCCGTTCTGCGAGCGCGCCCGCGGTTTCGGCTCTGGCGCGTGCGGACCCCGGATGCAGTTCGGTGACCACCCTCCGGACGCCCGCCGGACGGCTGGTGTCGCGCTCGCCATTTCTGGCCTCCTTGAGCGTCAGCGGAGCCCAGAGGACGATGACGGTAAGGCCGACAAGAGCGACCGGCACGCCGACGTAAGCAAAATCGAAAAAGGAAAAGCCCGGTCCGCTCGCGGCGATGAAGAACTCGCTGACGAGGTAGTTGGGCGGCGTGCCGATAATCGAGCAAAGCCCGCCCAGCAGCGTGGCAAACGATACGGGCATTACCAGCATGCGCAGGTTGAGACCCGCCGTCTTGCTGACGCTGATCGTTATGGGCAGCATCAGGGCAAAAGCGCCGATATTGTTCATGAAGACGGAAAGGCCTGCGCCCATTGCGCAAAGGACAAGCATTATGGCGCGCGCATGGGAAAGGCTCTGGCCAATCCGGATCGCAACCGCATCGAGAATGCGGGTGCGCGACAGCGCCTGAACGATGAGCAGGATTTCGACGACGGTGATAACGGCCGCGTTCGAGAATCCGGCAAAGACGTTATCGAGGGGCACCAGCCCCGTTGCCGCGGCAACGCCAAGGCCGCCCAAGGCCACGATCTCGATCCTGAACCGGTCGATCGTGAAAAGGCCGAGCAGGATAATGAGCAGGGCGATGATGCCGAACTGTTCTAGCGTCACGGTCGGTTGTCTCGAGGGTGTGCCTTGTTTCCGGTACGCGAAGATAGATCATGGAAGGCTTCCGCGATCCATTGGACTTTGCTCAACAGTCAGTAACGTTCGTTGATGATGCCGGCCCAGGGAGGCGCGAGCGCAGCATGGATCTTGCGGTTCGCGCTCGCGAGATACGCCGCCAGCTCGTGCGTGCCGCCGCAAAATCCCAGTTGTGAGGCAAATCGGTCTGCGTTTTCGGTGTCCTCATCCGAAGCCGGGTTTCCCGCGATCCGGAAAAGCGCAGGCGCGGCCAGGCAGACCGCGATGGCGCTGCGTTCCACCGTTGTCAGGCGCACCTCGCGGTTGGGCAGAACGATCAGCGGCCAGGAGTGGCCGCGGAGTATCTCGCCGCGCCAGACGACGAAATTGCGCGGAGTCGCCTGCCGGAGGAGCCATCCCCGAGATTTCAGGACCGAAAGGTGGTGGGCGACCGGAATGGTGAGCGGCGGGTTGTTGCGCCAGGGCGAGGTCGTCAACCAGACGAGAAGGCGGGTCGGAGGGCGCAACGGCACGACGGGCAAGGTTTCCGGTGAAGACCGATCCGATCCGTCCCGCTCTTTCTCGTGTGCCGAGAACGACATCGCCATCAACCGCCGCTCATGACGGTTCCTCGATCCGCAGAGCCTTTATCAGATCCGTTCCTGACTGCCCGGCCGCTCCGTCTGGCGAAATACCAGGAGCTGACGCTCGGAAGGGCAGCCCGCGCCAATGTCCCGTGTGGCAAACCTGAGCCTGTTGCAGCCAGGCCTGCGCGGAAATTCCGGCGGCGCGCTGGAGGAGGCTAGGCATGAACGGCCACCTTCCGAGGAGCCGCGTTTTCGCTTGCGCCGGAAAGGTAGAGGCGCCACCGGGTTGGCCGGAACGCGATCCTGGACCCTTCGCCCGCAGGATGGCCGACCGGAAGGTCGATCTCGACGCGATGGCGGCCCGCGCCGATTTCGATCTCCACCCGGCGCGTATCGGCCACGCGCCGGCTGCCGACCACGACGCCTGCGATGCAGCCCGAACAGCCCTCAACCACCTCGATGTGATTGGGCCGGAAATAGAGAATGGCCTCTCCATTTCCCTCGGACCGCAGTCCCGTCGCACGGTCGGCGAGCCAGACCTCGCCATTGGAGAGGGTGACGGGCAGGGAGGACGCCTCGCCGATGAACTGGTGCACAAAGGGCGATGCCGGCGTGTCGTAGATTTCATCCGGCGTGCCCACCTGCTCAATCACCCCCTTGTTGAGCACGACGACGCGGTCAGCCAGTTCGATGGCCTCTTCCTGGTCGTGCGTGACGAAGATGGTGGTATGGCCGGTCTTGTCGTGAAGCTCGCGCAGCCAGCGCCGCAAGTCCTTCCGGACCTTGGCATCGAGCGCCCCGAAGGGCTCGTCGAGCAGAAGCACGCGCGGTTCGATCGCCAACGCGCGCGCCAGCGCGACACGCTGGCGCTGGCCACCCGAAAGTTGCGCGGGAAACCGCTCCCCGTAGCCCGGAAGCTGGACCAGGTCCAGAAGCTCTTCGGCGCGAGCACGGATTTCCCTCCGGCTGGGGCGCTGCGCGCGCGGACGCACGCGCAGGCCGAAGCCGATATTGTCGGCCACGCTCATGTGCTTGAAGAGCGCGTAGTGCTGGAAGACAAAGCCGACATTGCGGGCCTGCACGCTCTTTCTGGACGCGTCTTCGTCGCCGAAGAAAATGCGCCCGCCCGTCGGGTGCTCCAGGCCTGCGATCAGCCGCAGCAGCGTCGTCTTGCCGGAGCCCGAAGGGCCGAGCAGGGCGATGAGCTCGCCCGAGCGGATTTCGAGCGACACGCTGTTCACGGCCGGATGCTGGCCGAACGTTTTGCTGATGTTTTCGATGCGTATATCCATGCGTGAATACCTCAATGGCTGCGTCCGGCAGCAGCGATGCCGTCGGCGAAGCGCCATTCGAGAAACGTTTTGATGGCGAGCGTGACCAGCGCCAGCAGTGCGAGCAGCGAGGCCACGGCGAAGGCCGCGGAGAAGGCGTATTCGTTGTAGAGAATCTCGACATGCAGCGGCATCGTGTTGGTCAGGCCGCGGATCTTGCCCGAGATGACGGCTACAGCGCCGAACTCTCCCATGGCGCGCGCGTTGCAGAGCAGCACGCCATAAAGCAGCGCCCATTTGATATTTGGCAGTGTGACGAACAGGAAGGTCTGCCAGCCATTGGCACCGAGGGAGAGAGCCGCCTCCTCGTCCCCCGTTCCCTGTTCCTGCATGAGCGGGATGAGTTCCCGCGCCACGAAGGGGAAGGTGACGAAGATCGTCGCCAGCACGATGCCGGGGACGGCGAAAGCGATTTGAATGCCGTGCGCGCTGAGCCATGGGCCGAAGTAGCCCTGCGCTCCGAAGAGGAGCACATAGACCAGGCCGGAGATCACGGGCGAGACCGAGAAGGGCAAGTCGATCAGGGTCGTAAGCAGGCTCTTGCCCTTGAACTCGAACTTGGCGATCGCCCATGCGGCCGCAACGCCGAAGATGAGATTGCAGGGGACCGCAATCGCGGCAACCGTCAGCGTAAGCCGGATTGCCGCCAGCGCATCCGGTTCGGTTATCGCGGCGAAATATGCCTGGATTCCGCCGCGGAACGCCTCCATGAAGACGGCGGCAAGCGGCAGAAGCAGAAAGAGCGCGAGAAACAGCACCGCAATCGCAATCAGGACAATCCTGACGCCGCGCGTTTCCGAAGTCGCTTCGTAACGATTGGGCGCGGCCGTTCCTGCTGCGCTGGGCACCAGCATGTTCTCAACCGTCATGGCCGAACCTCCTCCGGCTCCAGGCCTGGATGAGATTGATGATCAGAAGCATCGAGAAGGAGATCGCCAGCATGACGGCGGCGATGGCCGTCGCCCCGGCATAGTTGAACTCCTCCAGCCGGATGACGATGAGGAGGGGCGTGATCTCCGAGACATAGGGGATGTTTCCCGCGATGAAGATCACCGAACCATATTCGCCGATCGACCGGGCGAGCGCCAGCGCATAGCCCGTCAGGATCGCCGGCAGCAGGCTTGGCAGGATGACGCGGAAAACGGTCTGCCGGCGGGTGGCGCCGAGCGTTGCGGCCGCTTCTTCCGCCTCCCTGTCGAACTCGCGCAGCACCGGCTCCACGGTGCGCACGACGAAAGGCAGCCCGATGAAGGTTAGCGCGATGACGATACCGATCGGTGTATATGCAACCTTCAGCCCAAGCGTCGCAAGGAACTGCCCGATCCAGCCATTGGGTGCGTAGAGGGTGGTAAGCGCGATGCCGGCAACGGCTGTCGGGAGCGCGAAAGGCAGGTCGATCATCGCGTCGGCCAGCCTTCGCCCGGGGAACGAATACCGCACCAGCACCCAGGCAAGCAGCACGCCGAAAACGGCATTGATCGAAGCGGCAAGGAGCGATGCGCCGAAGCTCAGCCGGATGGCGGCAAGCGTGCGCGGATCGCCCACGATCCGCCAGAATTCGGCCCAGCCAAGCCCGGCGCTTTTCAGGATCATGGCGGCCAGGGGGATCAGGACGATGCCGCTCAGATAGACAAGGGTGAAGCCGAGCGCTATGCCGAAACCCGGCAGGACGCTCGGCTGTCTGAACCGCATGACGGCGGTACCACTCATGGTCAGTTCGCCGGCTGGTAGATCTGATCGAAGATGCCGCCGTCGCCGAAGAAGCGGGGCTGCGCCTCCGCCCAGCCGCCGAAACTGTCAATGGTCACCAGCTCGATCTCGACAAAGCGCTCCAGAGCGGCCGGGTCCACCAATTCCGGCTTGAACGGGCGGTAGTAGTGCTTGGCGGCGATCGTCTGGCCCGTTTCGGTGTAGAGATACTCCAGATAGGCGCGGGCGATTTCCGTCGTGCCCTTCGCCTCGGCATTGCCCTCGACAAGCGCGACCGGCGGTTCCGCGAGGATCGAGATGGACGGCGTGACGATCTCGAACCGGTCCGGCCCCAATTCCTCCAGTGCGAGGAAGGCCTCGTTCTCCCAGGCAAGCAGCACGTCGCCAATGCCGCGCTGCACGAATGTCGTGGTCGAGCCCCGGGCGCCGGTGTCAAGAACGGGCACGTTCCGGTAAAGGGCGCTCACATAGTTCCGGACCTGCTCTTCATCGCCTCCGAATTTTTTCTCGGCCCAGGCCCAGGCGGCGAGGAGGTTCCAGCGCGCTCCGCCGGATGTCTTTGGGTTGGGAGTGATGACCTGAACGTCGTCGCGAACCAGATCATCCCAGTCCTGAATGTTCTTGGGATTGCCGGCGCGGACGAGGAAGACGATTGTGGACGTGTAGGGAGCGCTGTTGTTGGGAAGCTGGCTGCGCCAGTCCGCCGGAATCTTGCCGGTGGCCTCGACGATCGCGTTGATGTCCGCCTCAAGCGCGAGTGACACCACATCCGCATCAAGCCCGTCGATCACGGCGCGGGCCTGGCTTCCCGATCCGCCGTGCGACATGCGGACATTGATGGTTTCGCCGGTTTGCTGCTGCCAGTACTGCGTGAAAGCGGCGCTGAACTCGCGGTAAAGCTCTCTCGTAGGATCGTACGAGACGTTGAGAATGGTCGTCTGCGCCCAACCCGGCACTGCCATGAGGGAGGTGATCACGGCTGCGAAGATTGATCGTCGAAAGCGGGACATGGTTCCTCCTATATCCTATCGGATCAGTAGGCTTTAAAATCCTACTGAACCACTAGAGTTGTCAAGGAGGGATTTGAGAAGGGAGTTTCCGGCCCCTACGCCGCGCCTTGGATGCCGCCTAAAATCCGTCCGACACGCTCCGGGTCCGCCTGCGCGTCGGCTATGGTGGTCTGATCGAGAATGGCTCGCGTGGCGTTTGCGACGTGCCCGAATACCCGACGAATTCGGCAGGAAGCTTCGTCGTGACAGTCTTCGCAGCGGCGGTATGCCACCCGGCTGAGACAGGGCAGCGGCGCAAGCGGGCCGTCTATCAGGCGCAGAACCTGGCCGAATGTTATCGTGTCGGCGGGCTTCAGAAGGGAGTATCCGCCGGCGACACCGCGTCGGCTCTGGACAAGCCCGGCATGCTTGAGATCGAGCAGAATCTGCTCGAGGAACTTTCGCGGCATGCGGTGCTGTTCAGCCATTTCGGCAATGGAAATGGAATCGGTTTTCAGATCGGCTAGAACCAGAAGGGCCCGGAGCGCGTATTTGGCCTTTTGTGAGATCATTCCGTTGTGTTGAGCGAGAGAAGCATAAAAATCCTGTACTCAAGTAGGATATAGCATATCTGACTCTGGCGCGATAGCGGCTAGCTGGCATGTTTTGACGCCGCGTCCGGACCGGAAAATCGGTCCATCGGCGGATTGATGTTGAGAGATCGCGTCAGGCAGCCTTCCGCATCTCGGCATTGAACCAGTCGACGAATGCGGCCTGCTCAGCCCCGGAAAGGCGCAGGCGATGCTTGGTACGCCGCCACAGCACGTCCTCCGCCGTCATCGCCCATTCGTTGTTGACGAGGTAGCGCACCTCGGCTTCGTAAAGGTCTCCGCCGAAATGGCGGCCGAGTTCTTCCACCGAGCTTGCCTTGCCCACGATCTCCGACAGGCGGGTGCCATAGAGCCGCGTGTAGTGGTGGCGCAGCGAACGGGGCATCCACGGATGCTCCGCCTTGATCCGCGCGCGGAAACTCTCGAAATCGGCGTTCTCGATGTCCCCGCCAGGCAGCGTCGCGGCATGCGTCCAGTTCTTCCCCATTGTCGGGAAGAACTTCTTCAGCTTGCCGAGGCCGCGTTCGGCGAGCTCCCGGAAGGTTGTGATCTTGCCGCCGAAGACGTTGAGGAGCGGTGCGCCCCCAGTCTCGTCTAGGTCGAAGACATAGTCGCGTGTCACTGCGGACGGATTGCCCTTGCCATCGTCAAACAGCGGCCGGACGCCGGAATAGGCGGTCAGCACATCCTCTCTGCGGAGCTTTTCCTTGAAGTAGCGGTTCACCGCGGCGAGCAGATATTCGGTCTCGCTTTCGTCGATGCTCACCTGTTCCGCCGCTCCTTCGTAGGGGATGTCCGTCGTTCCGATGAGCGCCAGATCGCCCTCATAGGGATTGACGAAGATCACGCGCCTGTCGTGGTTCTGGATGATATAGGCGTGGGCGCCTTCCCAGAACTTCGGCACGATGATGTGGCTGCCCTTGACCAGCCGCACATTGCGCGTCGAGTTGGCGCCGGCCACCCGGTGCAGCACATCCTTGGCCCAGGGGCCGGCTGCGTTGACCAGAACCCTGGCGCGGAATTCCTGCGTTTCTCCCGTCACGGAGTTTCGCGTGAGTACGGTCCAGGCGCCGTTTTCCCGCCTTGCCGAGATGCAGGGAGTGCGGGTCAGCACCGTTGCGCCGCGCGCCGCCGCGTCGAGAGCGTTGAGCACGACGAGCCGGGCGTCGTCCACCCAGCAGTCGGAATATTCGAAGGCGCGGGTATATTTGTCGAGAAGCGGCGCACCCTCCGGCGCGCGGCGGAGGTCAAGCATGCGTGTGCCGGGAAGCTTCTCCCGCCCGCCCAGATGATCGTAGAGGAAGAGGCCGAGCCGGACCAGCCATGCGGGCCGGTCCTCCGGCGAATGCGGCAGGACGAAGCGCATGGGCCGGATGATATGGGGCGCGGCGTTCATGAGAACCTCGCGCTCCATCAGCGCCTCGCGGACAAGCCGGAACTCGTAATATTCAAGGTAGCGCAGCCCGCCATGCACCATCTTGCTGGAGCGTGAGGACGTTCCCTCGCCCAGATCGTCCTTTTCGCACAGCACCACCGAGAGGCCGCGCCCCGCGGCGTCGCGCGCTATTCCGGCACCGTTGACGCCGCCGCCGATGACGAAAAGATCGACCGTATCCTGTCTGTTCATCCATTAGCCTCTTTACGCCCGTCAGGCGCGGTTCGGCAGGTATGGCTCCCATCGCCGCATAGCAATCGCGTGCGGCCATGCCAAGGCCTTCGACCATTCGGTGCAAAGGTCAGAAAGGGATGAGGCGCGGAAGGCTGATGAAGCCGCTAGTGCGCCGGCATTAGAGGGTGGTGATCGAGTAGACTTGGGTAAAGGAATGTAATTCGTGCTGCGCTTTATTTGGCTTTGAGAATTTCCTGAAGGATCTTCAGAGCTGAGGCGATTTCGGGCCGTTGAGCGGCTTCTTCCGCGTAGACGGCATATGCCGGATAGGTAAACCGGGGCGCATCCTCCACGAGTTCCAGCCGGCCCGCCTCTATGAGCGGCGTTACCATGCCGAGGCGGAAATATCCGTTGCCGCCCGCGCGCAGAATATACGAAAGCCCCAGCGGTCCGAAGCTTGCGAATATGGCGGGATCGCCGAGGATCGGTGCGTGCGTGCCGTGCTGGGCCGCGAAGGCTGGGCCCCAATCGACATAGACGTAATCGTCGCTGGCGTTCTGCACGGATCTCACCAGAACGAGCTGCTCCTCCATGAGGAGTTCCACCTTGAAGTCCGGGATGAGCTGCGGCGCGTAGACGAGAGCGACGTCGAGCGTGCCGGTTCTGAGATCGTCCACGAGCGTTTCGGGCATGCCAACCCGCGCGCGGACCAGCACGCGCGGGTCGCGCTCCTTCATCCCGGCCATCCAGTCTACCAGCAGCGGATTCCAAAGGCTGAGCTCGGCTCCGATGCTGACGACGCCATTCCTGCCCGGGGGCACGGCCAGCTGCTGCCTGGCCCGTTCCCACACCTGAACGAACATCTGCGCGAAACGCTCGAATTCCGCTCCGGCGGCGGTAAGCCGCGCGCCGTTCCGGTTTCGCACGAAGAGCTTGCGCCCCAGATCCTCCTCAAGCGTCCTGATGCGGGCGCTGACTGTCGTTTGTGTGACGTGAAGACGCTCCGCAGCGCGCAGGAAGCTGCCTGTCTGTACGATCTCCAGGAATGTCCGGACGCGGTCGATATCCATCTCAATGCACAAATGCGTGATGGCGAAGGGGGGCGGGCCCCGGCGCCAATATATGAAATTTTCTGATATAATAACGCAGTTAATTCCACTTGTCTTTCATCTTTCCGGCGATAATTTGGAAGAGAAGGGTAGGCGAGGCTAAGCCCTGCCGGTACGGCTGATCTGGATTGGAAAAATGACGCACAGCGAAGCGGCGCATGTGGACCTGGAGCCTGCTGAGTGCGAGGTACCTGAGTTCCAGGGCAGTGCGGAACGGTGGGGCGATATCGCCGCCTGGCGCAAGGCAGCAAGGCAGGCGCTGATCTCGAAGCGGCGCAACATGCAGGCTTCGGAGCGTGAGGCGAAATCCGAAAGGATTGCTGCGGAGCTGGACCGAATCATCGGGCGCCCCGACCGCCACGTCATCGGCCTCTACTGGCCGATCAAGGCGGAGCCCAATCTCTACCACTGGGCCGAACGCATCAGCGGGCAGGGGGCGCGGCTCGCCCTGCCGGTCGTCATCAAGATGGGATGGCCGCTCGAATTCCGCCTCTGGCGTCCGGGAGATAAGCTGGAGCGGGGCCACTGGAACATTCCCGTGCCGGCGAACGGGCCCGCCGTTTTTCCCGATATCTTCATCGCGCCGCTGGTCGGCTTCGATCCGGAGAACTATCGCCTGGGCTATGGCGGAGGCTTCTACGACCGGACGATCGCCGCCGCGCCGCGGCGGCCTTTTCTGATCGGGGTCGGTTTCAGCGAATGCAGCCTTCCCACCATCTACCCGCAGCCGCATGACATCCCGATGGACGCGATCGTGACGGACCGCTGAGCCGAGGACAACAGCACGCGGCTGCGAGGCGCGCGGGTTTACCGCTGGTGGATTGCGGTTCACCGGCCGGGCGTGACGAGCCGCCGTGTCCAGCTCTCCACCGAACGGCTTTCAAGCCTCTTGCGCGCAAGATCGCGCCAGGATTGCGCCAGCACCTCGAGCTCCGCCATCTGCGCAAGCGCGTCGAAGTTGCGGGTGTCGTGATAGAGGATGTGGGAAAGCCTGCTGAGTGACCAGCCTTCGGCGGGGCGGTCGATGATCTCTCCGGCGGCCCCCGCCTCGATAAGGCCTTCCTCCAGCACCCGGTAATACCATCCCGTGCGACCGCTCTCCTGGACGCGGCGCGCCATGGTGGGTTCGCCGAACCGCTCGTTGAGCTTCCAGCAGGGCTGCCGCCCCTGGGACACCTGCACGGTGGCGGTGCCGATGCGGATGACGTCGCCAACGCATATGTCGGCCTCCGTCACGCCCATCGAGGCGATGTTCTCGCCGAACGCTCCGGGCGATCCGAGTTCCGTCCGGTCGCCAAGCTCCGCCCGCCAGAATGCGTAGTGATCCGTCGCGTAATGATGAAGCGCCTTTTCGCGCCCGCCATGGTGCTTGCGGTCGCCCTGTTCGTCTCCGGCAAGACCGGTCGCCGTAACGCGGACGGCTCCCGCCACGGGCTGCTTGCGTATTCCGCTTGGTGTGCCGCGCGGGCCGAGAGGGGCCGTCCGCCCCGTAAGCACAAAGTCAACGATGAACCGCATTCCGGTGTCTGCCTTGATTGTCGAGGGATGACTTCAGAAGATGATGCGCCGGTCAAGAACGCGATTGGTCACAGGTGTATGTCCTCGGTTGCAGCAAAATAATTGCTGCGACGCGCGATTATTTTCATTTGCCCTCATCGCTTGTCCGCCCAAATACTTGTCCAGAGCGCCGCAAGTGACGGCGGACGGCTCCGCTGCCGGCAGCTTTTGCGAAGGAAAAGAGCAGTTCCGCAACGCCAATGTTCCCGAATGCAACTTCAAGGGAAGGTGGAGCATGATGAAAAATCAGCCGGAGAGCGCGATGAGCGCCCGTGAGCGCAGGGCCGCGCTGTCTCCCGCCCAGGACAAGGCCTTCAGGGAGTTCAGCCGGGCGGTCTTTGCCGATGGCGCCTTGCCGAGGAAGACGAAGGAACTGATCGCCGTCGCGGTTGCTCACGTGACGCAATGTCCCTATTGCATAAGAGGCCACACGAAAAGCGCGAAGAGGCACGGCGCTACGTCCGAGGAAATTTTGGAAGCGATCTGGGTCGCAAGCGAGATGCGGGCAGGCGCGGCGGTAGCCCATTCGGCACTGGCGTTTGAGGCCCTGGACGAAGCCGAGGATGGTTGAACCGCCATGGGAAACCGGCACGATAATATCCGGGTGAAACGCATCTATGAGGCCGCCGAGGAGGCGGACGGCCGGCGCGTGCTTGTGGATCGCCTTTGGCCTCGCGGCCTGTCCAAGGAGCGGGCGGAAATCCACGCCTGGCTCAAGGACCTGGCGCCGAGCGACGAACTGCGCAAATGGTTCCACGCCCACCCGGAGGAGTGGGACGAATTTCGCAGGCGATATTTTCACGAACTCGATATGAACCAGGAGGCCGTTTCCTCCCTCGTCGAACTTGTCAAGGAAGGCGTCGTCACGCTGCTTTTCTCAAGCGCGAGGGTGGAAGGGAACAATGCGCACGTTCTGCGCGACTACATTCAGGCCAGGCTTGACGAAGAGCGGTAAGCTGAGCGTCGCCCGTCTCGCCTGGTTTTGTTAGGCTATCCCCCTGTCTGTAACGCGTCCTTTAGCCGCCCCTTCCGGGACCGGAGTTGGCCGGCACTTGCAATTTCATTTCAGCTACTTAGCTTGAGTATATGATTATGGAAACGTTCGTCAGAATATCGAGGCTCGCCGGCGAAACGCATGCCGTTTCCCGGTGTGGCGGCGTGTAAACTGACGGACCGCATCCTGCCTCCACTCCGGGACCTACGAACCATCTAGCCGGTCCGCTTTCTGTTCGCATTCGCTGTGCGGCAAGGAGGTGGTGATGCTCGGACGTGGCCAGGTCCGGATTTGTTCAAAGTGCAATCGAAATCTGCCCAGGGCTGCTGCCCGTTGCCCCTGGTGCGGGAGCGCTCCCGTGTCCCATCCCGGAAGACCGTATCCGGTGTCCGCAACCGCAAGGTACGGCATCGAGCGCTACCATGGTCGCTGACGGGTGCTCATATGAGCGCGGCCATCGCGTGCCTGTTTGCGCCAGCACAAGGAAGGAAAGGCGCATTCCTGCGACAGTTTGTCCTCGATCGATTGGAGGACAAGCATGGCTGCGCCTTCCAGGCTGGATTCCGAGATGACGATGGACGCGCTGATGCGGCGATGGCCCTCGACGATTCCCGTCGTGATCCGTCACGGCATGTTGTGCGTGGGATGCCCCATCGGCCGTTTCCACACCGTCCGTGAAGCATGCCGCGCCCATGAGATGGACGAGGCCTTGCTGATCCGCGACCTCATAGCGGCGGTGGTGGCAAGCAGATGAGACCTAATCTGCCACTACCCCTTGCGGCGATGTTCGGCGACGAGCAGAAGGCTGTGCGCGTCCGTCACGATGACCTTCTGCCGGCCGCTGCGCACCATGCCCTTGTCCTCCCAGGCGCTCAGAAGGCGGCTCACCGTGTGCAAGGTGGTGCCGGTCATTTCCGCGATGTCCTGCCGGGTGATCGGAAAATCGATCTCAATGCCGTCTTGCGTCTTGCGGCCGGACTGCTGCACAAGGCGCAGGAGCGTGTGTGCCACGCGCTGCTCCACTTGCGCGGTGGACATCTCCATCACCCGCTCCTGCGTCTCCTGCAGGCGCGCGCCGATCGTGCGATAGGTTCCGGCGGCGAATTGCGGCACCCGCGCCGTGACTTCCGGCCAGATGCCGTTCGGCCAGCTGAGCGCCACGCAATCCACCGCGGCAATGGCGCTCGCGGGGTAGGCTCGAAGGCCCATAGCGACGGCTATGCCGAACAGCTCGCCCGCGTTGATGTAGCGCGCGATCACCTGCTCGCCCTCAGGCGTGAGCCGCACCACGCGGATGTGCCCGTCGAGCAGGAGGTAGAAGGTTTCGGCCTCCTCGCCCTGCTCGAAGATCGCCGTTTCCTTCGCGTAGCGGGCAGAGCGGGCTTGCGAAAGCAGCCAGTCGAGCTCGGCATTGGCAACCCCCTCGAACAGAGGCAGGCCGGCGATCAGGGATCGGTCGAGTGCCGGCATTCTGGTCTCCGAACAATGTTTCTCCCGGCCTTTCTAGCGGTTGTTCGGGGCAGAGCAAACCGTTTGTGCCGGAGGGACAAGCCGCGCTCGGCAAGGGACCGTCAAGCCGAAGGGCGGCGAACACTCGGGTGCCTTCCTATCTGGAACGGTCAGGAAAACGAAGGAGGGTGACATGCTGGATGACACCACATTCATCGTCCCGGATACATCGAATGAAGTTACGGCCGATCCGCCGGCCGAGGATGCCGTCCGCGCCTGGGCGGCGCGAAACTACGAGCGCTGCCATCCAGGCGATAGCTTCGTCGACCTCGTCCGGCGCGCGCGATTCTCCAAGGAAGACCGCCGGCTGATGGAGGATTGGCTGGCCGCCGCGCGCAGGCGGCTTGGGCGCGGCGGCTGACCGATTCCTCGCTTCAGCTCTACAGCCTTGGGCCGGTCAGAACACGCCAGTAGCGTAGCACGAAAAGAAGGAAGGCGCCGCTCCACAGCGTGCCCGCCGCCGCCAGAAGCGGCAGATAGCCCTGCGCGGCGAAGGGCGCAATGACGCGCAGGAGGGCGCCGGCATTTGCCATGAGATAGATCGCGGCGGTCCAGCCATCCGCCCGGATGTCCCGCCCCGTGTGGCCGAGGCTCGCGCGCGTCATCACCGCCAGAGTCATGGTCGCAATGGCGCCAGCGGTGAGCGCATGTATGGCCGCGCTCGCGGGTATTGCGCCGGGTGCGAGGATACCCGCGCCGATAAGGAGGAGCGCGCCTGCGAGCCAGGCGTAGCCGATATGAAGGATGAGAAGGATGGCTTCCCGCCCCGTCTGCCATCCCTGCCATCGCGAAAGCCTTGCGAAAAGCAGAATTCCCGCAAGCAGCAGAGCCGTGCCGGTGAAGGTCGTCTCCGGTAGCGTGATCCAGCCGACCAGGGCGATTGCGGTCGTTCCCAGCGCGGCCTTATCGAGCAGGCCGAAGGCAGCGGGCAGGGCTCGCGCGCCCCGTTTTACGAGCCAGTTGCGGGTGAAGCTCGGCACGATGCGTCCGCCGATAAGCGCCATCAGCATCGCCGCGACAGAAAGGGCCAGCCGGATCGCCAGCCCCTCCTGCAGAAGCCCGGCGGCCTCGCCGTGGTGCAGGCCGTTGGCTAGGGCGAACAGGGTAAGCATGAGGGCCACCGGCGCGTTGCGCCAGTTGCGTCCGGCCAGGATCTCGCGCCAGACCGCGCCCGCCAACACCACGGGAAATGACAGGTCGATGAAGGTGGCGGCAAGAGGTACCGAAACGAAGGCCGTGGCAAGCCGGCCTGCCAGCCACAGGAGTGCCAGAACGGCAAGCGGCGTTCCGCTCAAGGGCAGCCGTCCGGTCCAGTTGGGGATCGCCGTCAGGATGAAGCCTGCAATGACGGCGCCGAGATAGCCGAACAGCATTTCATGGACATGCCAGGAAAGCGGCGGAAAGGGGCCGGGCAGGGCGGCGCCGTTCGCGAAAAACCAGAGCCAGAGCGGGATAGCGGCCGCTGCGTGGATGCCGGCAAGCAGGAAGAAGGGACGAAACCCGTAATGCAGCAGGGGACGCGCCGAGCGGAGGCGCCCGCGCCCGTCCCGCGTGCGCTCACCCTCGCGCAGCCTTCGCCTCGGCACGGAGCGATCCCGTGCGGGTGCGGCTTCGTCTTCAAGTGGGCGAGATGGAGCGGTGTTCATCTTGCGTCATTTCTCCACATAAGTACGGCCCGCCCGTGAGCGGGGCGGGCCGCATCTGCCGGCAGGCTCAGTTCATCAGCATTTCCGGCTGGCCCTCGATCCCTTCCTTGAAGATTTCGGGCTGCTCTTCCCCTTCGACGATCAGAGTCCCCACCAGACCGCGCATCGCGCGCGAAAGAGCATGATCGACCAGCATAAATTCGCCGGGCACCTCAAGCTTCATGTCCACCGCCACTGCCCCGCCGGGAGGCACGGTGACCGTCTGCACGTCTGGCAAAGGCTCTCCCGTGAGCGATCCGAGATTGTAGACCGCATCGAAGATTTCGCCGATCACGTGGAAGCTCGACGTCTTGTTGGGGCCGCCCACGCCGAAATAGATGCGGATGGTTTCGCCCACCTTGGCCCTGAGCGCATTGTCGCCTGTCAGCGCCTCGGCGGCCCCGTTGAAGACGAAGTACTCCGGCTCCTCATTCATCAGCTTGTCGTAGCTCTCCGTCAGCAGGCCGCCAGTGCCGAAGCTCTCCTCAGTATAGAGCTCGCCCTGCATGACGTAGAACTCGCGATCCACCGGCGGCAGCCCTCCTTCAGGCTCGACGAGGATAAGGCCGTACATGCCGTTAGCGATGTGCTGGGCGGCGGGGCCGACGGCGCAGTGATAGACATAGAGCCCGGGCTTCAGCGCCTTGAAGGTGAAGCCCTTCTGCTCGCCGGGCGCCGCCAGTGTGGCGCTTCCGCCGCCATGGAGGCCGGTGGCGGCGTGAAAGTCCACATTGTGCATGAACATGTTCCCGTCGTGGTTTTCGAGCGAGACCTCGACGGTATCGCCGACACGCACCCGCACGAAGGGACCGGGCACTTTGCCGTTGAAGGTCCAGTAGTTGTAGCTGCTCCCGTTATCCAGCCGGCCGACGAGTTCAACCGTTTCCAGCTTGATCCGCACCGTCTCCGGCGCCCGCCTGCCTGACGCTTCTGGCACATCGGTGGCCGGGCGTACGATGTCCGCGGGCGTCTCGGCGGTGCCGTATCCATCGGCGGCAAAAGCCGGTTGGAATGCTAGCCCGCCCATCGCCAGGACGGCGGCGACCGTGGTGAGTAGATGCTTGCGGGTGGTCATGGCGTGTCCCTTTCGACCGCTTTGTTGACGGCCTCACGTTACGCGCATTCACGAAGTCTTCTTTGCGTTGCTGCAAACAGAATGTGACAGAAGCGGATACAACGCGTTGCGCCTTGGCTGCGAGGAAGCACGCCCTAGATGCTTAGGTGTTCGCGATGGGAGTGGACCATGGATCGGGAATTTGAAGACAAGGTCGCGGTGGTCACCGGCGCGGCGTCGGGGATCGGTGCCGAATGTGCGCGCCAGCTTGCGGCGGCAGGCGCGAAGGTGATCGTGGCCGATCTTGACGAAGGTGGTGCTGAGAAAGTCGCAAACGAGATCAAGGAAGGGGGCGGCGAGGCTGCACCCTTTCGCATCGACGTAGCCGTGGCTGAAGAGGCGGAGGCCATGGTCGCCTTTGCTAAATCCACCTTTGGCGGGCTGCATCTGGCCGTCAACAATGCCGGGATTGGCGGCCCCTCCGCCCCGGTGGGCGAGTATCCGCTCGACGGCTGGCAGCAGGTTATCGATATAAACCTGAACAGCGTTTTCTACTGCATGCGCTACGAAATCCCGGCAATGCTGGAGGCTGGCGGCGGCGCCATCGTCAACATGTCGTCCATTCTGGGTACGAACGGCTTTGCCAATTCAAGCGCGTATGTGGCGGCCAAGCATGGCATCGTCGGGCTCACCAAGACGGCGGCAATCGAGTATGCCCCTCAAGGCATCCGCATCAACGCGGTCGGGCCCGGCTTCATTCTGACCCCGCTTCTGTCAAAGAATCTGGAGCCGGAAGCTCTGGAGCAGATCGTCGGGCTTCATCCGGTCGGGCGGCTCGGCCGTTCCGACGAAGTGGCGGCACTCACCTGTTTCCTGCTGTCGGAGAAGGCCTCCTTCATCACCGGGAGCTATCATCTCGTCGATGGCGGCTATTCCGCGCCGTAGCGCGGATCGCCGCCATACGCGCGCACCCGCAGAAGAATCTCGCTCTCGCTCGCCGCGTGCAGCAAACGGCAGGCCTCATTGAACGATTTGAGCTTCATGAAGCGGCCTGCCGAATGTATCCGCTTGCCTTGCCGGCCGATTTGTATCCACAATGGGCGCTGGAAAACGACCTGACCTGACCCCCGCAAGGAGGTTCGCGGCCCGCAACGTGCCTCCTGAGGTATTCCGACCCGGGGTTATTGGCCAACGCGGATGGCAAGGGGGAGGATGGTGCGTATGGAGTTTCCTGTCGAAGGCGGCGGCGAGACGGGAGCCCTCATCCAGTCGCACGATTGGGCATCGACCAGCCTCGGGCCCATCTGCCGGTGGCCTGATTGCCTGCGCTTTGCCGTCCGTCTTATGCTTCCGGCAAGGTCTCAGATGGTCATCTTCTGGGGCCCGGAGTTTGTGGCGATCTACAACGACGCCTATGCGGAGGTTATCGGGAACAAGCATCCAGGGGCTCTTGGCCGTCCCGCACGGGAGATCTGGACCGAGCTCTGGGGTGACCTGGGCCCTCTGCTTCAGCGCGTATACGACGAGGGCGAAACGATCTTTGCGGAGGACCGTTCTTTCCGTCTCGAGCGTTACGGATATCCCGAAGATGTCTCCTTCGACATCTCCTATTCGCCCCTTCGGGACGAGACAAACGCCATCCGTGGCGTGATCTGCATTGTGAACGAGACGACCGATCGGGTCGAGGCGCGCCGTGCTCTGGCGAAAGCGCAGGAACGGCTCTCCTATGCGCTGAGCGCGTCCGGAATGATCGGAACCTTCGACTGGCATATTCAATCCGATGAGTTCTTTTCGGACGCCCAGTTCGCGGCGATGTTTTCCGTCGATCCCCACAGGGACACGACCAGCGTCTCGGTTATGGAATATCTGGCCAGGATTCATCCCGATGACCGCGAAAGGATCGCAGCCGCTGTCGACCACGCGATCGAGACGGGCGAGAAATACGCGCAGGAGTGCCGCTATCTGCAGCCGGACGGGACCGTGCGCTGGATAGAGGTGCGCGGGGGGATTGTCTACGATGCCTCCGGAAAGGCCGAACGGTTCGCGGGTGCGGCGGTCGATATCACCGACCGGAAGGAGCGCGAGGAGGCGTTGCACCGGCTTGCCGCCATTGTGGCCTCGTCCGAGGACGCCATCATGAGTACCGATCTGGACGTCCGGATAACGAGCTGGAACCGAGGCGCGGAGCGGCTTTACGGCTATTCGGCCGAGGAGGCGATCGGCAGGCCCGCTACATTCCTGCTGCCGGAGGACCGGGCGGACGAGGAGCCCATGATCATCGAGCGCATCCGCCGGGGCGAGCGTATCGAGACCTATGAGACCAAGCGGCGGCGCAGGGATGGGACGCTGGTGGACGTGTCTCTCACCGTCTCTCCGGTTCATGATTTCTCCGGCCGGATCGTCGGCGCCTCGAAGATCGCGCGGGACATTACCGAACGCAAGAAGGCGGAGCGGCTGGAGCGCTATCTGATCGGTGAACTGAAACATCGGGTGAAAAATACCCTGGCGACGGTGCGCGCCATCGCGCGCCAGACCTTCGGCAAGGAAAGCAGCAGGGAAGTGCGCGAGGCTTTCGATGCGCGCCTGCTCTCGCTTTCCAGAGCGCACGACCTTTTGACGGCCAGGAACTGGAATGGCGCCGAGCTGTCGGCCGTCATTGCCGAGGTGCTTGCCCCTTACGAGAAGGAGCGTTTCGAGATCGCAGGGCCGGCGGTGCTGCTTCCCGCCAAGTCGGTGCTGACCTTCTCGCTGGCTCTGCACGAACTGGCGACGAACGCCGCCAAATATGGCGCCCTCTCACACTCCTCGGGCAAGGTTTCGATCACCTGGACGTTGGGCGCGGGCGCCGTCCCACAGCTTGATCTTCGCTGGGAGGAACGCGGAGGGCCCCTGGTCTCCGAGCCGGTCCAGAAGGGTTTCGGATCGAAGCTGATCGAGGAGATTTTGTCGGCGGAACTCGATGGCGAAGCGGGAATCTTTTTTGAACCGTCCGGGGTGGTGTGCAAGGTCCGCGCGCCGATGAGTGTCGATGAAGACCCGGCCGTGCCGGGCCGATCACAAGCCGCAGGCAGCGGGAGATAAAGCGGCAAGCCTTGGCTGCGCAAGTTCTTCTGCCGTTCCCGGATCCGCTTCGGCTGATGCGGCTTGCGTCCTTCGATGCTCTCACCCGTTTACGCCCATTTGGCGTCGGGAAGCAGATCAAGCGGAATCTTGAGATAACGCCGCCCGTTCGCCTCGGGTTCGGGCAGCCGCCCGGCATTGATATTGACCTGCAATGCGTGGAGGATCAGGCGCGGCATCGGGAGTGTCCTGTCGCGCGCTTCACGCATGCTTACGAAATTCTCGCGCCCTTCGAGCGCCGCCCGATGGATGTTTCCGGCCTTCTGTTCCGCAACGGTGCTTTCCCATCGGGGTTCGCGCCCACCTGGCTGATAGTCGTGCCCGGTAAACAGGCGCGTGTCATCCGGCAGGGCGAGGATATCCTGAATGGATTGCCAGAGTTCACTGGCGTCCCCGCCCGGAAAGTCGGCCCGGGCCGTGCCGCCGTCGGGCATGAACAGCGTGTCGTGCACGAAAGCCGCGTCGCCGACGACATAGGTGATCGAGGCCAGCGTATGGCCGGGCGAAAACATCACCCGTGCCTCGAAGCCGCCGATTTCGAAAGTGTCGCCATCAGCAAAAAGCCTGTCCCATTGCGAGCCGTCCGCAGGCGCCTCGGGCTGGTTATAGAAGCCGTTCCAGAGCTTCTGTACCTCGGTTATCTTTTCCCCGATGGCCGTCGGGGCCCCGGTCTTTCTCTTGAGATAGTCGGCGGCCGAGAAATGGTCGGCGTGGGGATGGGTGTCGAGGATCCACTGAACCTTATAGCCCTTCTCGGCGATGAAACGCAGGATGTGATCCGCATTCATGGTGCCCGTCGCGCCGGAATTGGGATCATAGTCCAGCACCGGATCGATGATGGCGCAGCACCGCTTTTCCGTGTCGGCGACAACATACTGGATCGAGAAGGTTCTCTTGTCGAAGAACCCGGTGACTTCCGGCTTTCGTGTCATGCCGTTCTCCCATCCCGCTTCAAGCACAGGGAGCGTAGCAGAAGACGCGAGCGCCTTGCGAGCGCCCTCGACCGCTATCCAGTATTACGTGCGGCAGTTCTTGGGATAATAACGCCTATCAGACGGGCTGCCCGTGCTTGTTACGAGTTATGTCCGCCGTTCGGGTGTTGCGTGTCCACCGTTCGGAGAGGGGTATACGCCGCGCGTGGTTCTCACTCGGGCAGCACCTGGCGGGACGACAGCGCTCTCGGATCGATCTTCAGATCGAGGATTGCGGGGGAACCGGCTTCGAGCGCCCGCGTGAGCGCGGGGGCGAAGTCCGCCGTTCGGGTGACGGTCTCGCCATAGGCCCCATAGGCGCGGGCGAAAGCGGCGAAGTCCGGATTGCGGATGGTCGTGCCCGAGACGCGGCCCGGATATACGCGCTCCTGATGCATGCGGATCGTCCCGTACATGCCGTTGTTGACGACCAGAACCACGATATTCGCGCCGTACTGGCAGGCGGTTCCGAACTCCTGCATGGTCATTTGCAGGCAGCCGTCACCGGCGAGGCAGATCACCTGCCGGTTGGGGCAGGCGAGCTTTGCCGCCACGGCTGCGGGCAGGCCATAGCCCATGGAGCCGGAGGTCGGCGCAAGCTGCGTGCGCCAGCGCTTGTAGCGGAAATAGCGGTGAAGCCAGGTGGCGTAGTTGCCCGCGCCATTGGTGACGATGGCGTCTTCGTCGAGAGTGGCTGAAAGATGGTGGATGACCTGTTCCATCTTCAGCTCGCCCGGTGTTTCCTGCGGCTCCTGCCAGCGCTCGTAATCCGCCCGCGCGGCCTCAAGCCAGGCGGTTCTGCGCGTCGGCTTGCCCGAGGGACGCGCGGCAAGGCGCGCCAGCACGTCGGCAGGGCGTGCGGCGATTGCCAGATCAGGCCGGTACACACGGCCGAGTTCCGATGGATCGGGATGGATGTGAACGAGGCGCTGGCGCGGTGCCGGCACGTCGACAAGCGTGTATCCGCTGGTAGTGATCTCGCCGAGCCTTGCGCCGAGTACCAGCAGAAGATCAGCCTCCTTCACCCGGCTGGCGAGGGCAGGGTTTATGCCGACCCCGACATCGCCCGCATAACAGGGGTGGCGGTTGTCGATGTAGTCCTGGCAGCGGAACGAGGTTCCGACGGGAAGATCGTGCGCCTCGGCGAACCGGGCCAGATGCTCTGCCGCTTCGGCAGACCACCCGCCGCCACCCGCAATGGCCAGAGGGCGTTCCGCCTTGGCGAGTTCTTCCAGGATCATGTCCACCGCTTCGTCGGCTGTCTGGTTGAGCACGAGGGACGCGGGCGGCGCATCGGAGACCTCTGCCGTGGTCGAAAGCATGTCTTCCGGCAGCGCGAGCACCACCGGCCCGGGCCTGCCCGACTGGGCCACGTGGAAGGCTCGGCTCACATATTCGGGTATGCGCTCGGTAAGGTCGATCTCCGCCACCCATTTGGCGAGCGGGCCATACATCGCGCGATAATCCACTTCCTGGAAGGCTTCCCGGTCCCGCTGATCCCGGGCCACTTGTCCGACGAAAAGCACCATCGGCGTGGAGTCCTGAAAGGCGACATGCACGCCGGCCGAAGCATTGGTGGCGCCGGGACCCCGGGTGACGAAGGCAACGCCGGGCTTTCCGGTAAGCTTGCCGGTCGCCTCCGCCATTATCGCGGCCCCGCCTTCCTGGCGGCATATGATCGTCTGGATGCCGCTGTCATAAAGCCCGTCGAGTGCGGCAAGGTAACTTTCCCCCGGAACGCAGAACACCCGCTCGACACCTTGAAGCGCGAGCTGGTCGATCAGGATCCGGCCGCCATGACGCAGGCGGCTCGAGGTTGAAAGTTCCGTATTGGCGGCGTCAGCCATAAGTCTCTCCGGGTAGCGTCAAATCCCTCAATATGCGTCTGCTGCCGGTTGGCTCGATGCGGCCTGTCGGCGCATATGCCTTCGCGGGCGTGCGGCGTGCGACTTTATACAATCCGACGTGTCTCTGCATCCTATGGTTTCGCTAAGGAAAGGCAGTTTGCATTGCCGCCGTCGCTGCGCCACAAATCGGCGATCACGCGGGAGAATCACATGGATCCAATCTGGGCTGCCGGTCTGATGACCGGCACCGTGCTCGACGGCAATATCGATGTGGCGCTGCTTTCGACCGATGGCGAGACGGTTTCGCAATTCGGGCCCTACACGCTCTCGCCCTATGACGCGGAGACCCGCGCGCTGCTTGAGGAGGCGGTGATGGCGGCGCGCAAGTGGAATTTCGAGGGCCCGGAGCCGGAAATCTTCGCACGCGCCGAGGCCGCACTGACGAGGGCGCAGGCCCATGCCGTGCGGGCGCTGGTCGAGTCGAGCGGTCTCTCGCTGTCCGACATCGGCATTGTCGGCTTCCATGGCCAAACGGTGCTGCACCGTGCGCCCAGTGCGGGCCGCATCGGCAATACACGCCAATTGGGCGACGGCGAACTGATGACCCGCATGCTTGGCGTGAAGGTTGCCTACGATTTCCGCACGGCGGATGTGCGCGCCGGCGGGCAGGGCGCGCCGCTTTCGGCATGCTACCACGCCGCGCTTCTGAAGCGTCTCGGCGCCTCGGGTGAGACGGCCGTTCTCAATCTCGGCGGCGTCGGCAACATCACCTGGACCGACGGCGAGCGGCTTGTCGCCTTCGACACCGGCCCCGCCAACGCGCCGATCAACGATTTCGTGCGCGCATCGGGCCACGGCGAAATGGATGTGGACGGGCAGCTTGCACGCGCGGGCAGGGTCGATGAGGAGAGGCTGGCGAGGCTTTTGCAGCACGCCTACTTCACCGCTCCCTACCCGAAATCGCTCGATCGCTTCGATTTCTCCTCCGCCATGGCGGAAGGGTGTAGCCTGGAAGATGGTGCCGCCCTTTTGACGGCCTTTGCCGCAGCCGCCGTCGGCAAGGCGCTCGACCTGCTGCCCATGCGCCCGCGGCGGCTCATTGTCTGCGGAGGAGGGCGACGCAACCCCGCCATCATGGAAGCGCTCGAGGCCCGTGCGCAGGTGGAGGCCGTGCCTGCCGAAGCGGTGGGATGGCGGGGTGATGCGATCGAGGCGGAGTGCTTCGCCTTTCTGGCGGTGCGGACGCTGCGCAGCCTGCCGATCAGCTTTCCGGGGACGACGGGGGTATCGCAGCCGCTTCCGGGTGGACGGGTGGCGGGGTGATGGGCACTGGCCGCGGCCTGCGCGCGAACTGCACGCCGATGAAGCACGCGGTGATGATCAGCGCGCCGCCCAGCCACAGGCTGGCGTCCGGCACTTCCGAAAAGATGATGTAGCCGAAGAAGGCGGCCCACAGCAGCGCCGTGTAGTCCACGAGCGCGAAGACCGATGCCGGAAGCGAACGCAGGGCTGCGATGAACAGCAGATAGCCGAATGCGCCCAGAATCCCGAGGAGCGCCACCAGCGGCCACTGGCTGGCCGCAGGCGTCACGAAGCCGGGAACGGCAAAGGGCAGCGCGATCAGCCCCGACACGGCGGCCTGCGCGAAGGTGATCGCGGCTGCCCCTTCGTCGGCCGAGGCCGAATGCGACTTCAGCAGCACGATGCCCGTCGCATAGGTGAGCGGCGCCAGGACCGCCGCCGCCCAGGCAAGCGGGCTGGGCTCGCCCGTGGCCGAGACAGGCTCGCCTCCTGCGAAGATGATGATCATCGACCCGGCAACGCCCAGCGCGATGGCCACGCCGATGCTGCGGCCCATCCGTTCTTTAAGGAACAGCACACTGAGAATGGCGACATAGATCGGGGCGCTCATGGCCAGCGCGGTGGCGATGGCAAGCGGCAGATGCGTCACGCCGTAGAAGAACAGGAAGGCGGTCATGCACATGACCACCGCCCTGAGCGCATGCCGTTTCAGATAGCGCGGTTTGGGCCACGCCCTGCCGGTGAGCCAGATAAACAGGCCGAGCCAGACCGCCGTGCCGGCAAAGCGGAAGAAGACGATCTGTGCCGTGGTGAGCGTCGCGCCAAGATGCTTCGCCAGCGCATCCATGCCTGACAGGCCGGCGATCCCCAGCACCGCGACAAGCAGTGCGTGCGCCGCACCGAGATTACCGTGCATCACCGGCCAAACCTCCTGCGTGGCGAGGTGGTGCGGCTGTTCCGCGGCAATTCTTCAAGGGTTTCGAGCACTGCCTTGTCTGCCTGCATTGGTAGAAAACTTTGCTTGAGAAACAGGCGGAGATCCTCGCGTAGCGGGTAACTCCGGCGTTTTGCTGGCCGATTCGGTGTCCCGGAGAGCCTTGCCTGAGCGTCACATGTCCGGATAGAGCCAGCCGGGCCCGCATAGCTGGCCAGGCTCGCCATCCGTTGCGATCTTCGTCCGCGCCAAGCTTTTCCCGAAAATCGGGGACAAATCCGGCATCTTGTAGTATCATCTTTTTATGGCTGGGGGTTGCGGGTTCCGCGCGACCGGCCATGGCGTGCGCACCGCTGCCCTCTCCGACCACCCAACCGGGAGGGGAATGGTATGACGGGTTTTCATGTCATAGCGGGCGCGAGCAGAAGCACCGCCCACCCGAAAGTACGGCAGATCAGTTTCGCGGATGTTCTCGACGCGTTGCGTCGCGGCTTCGAGGATTTCTGGGAAAAGCCGTCGCATTATGTCTTCCTGTGCCTCATCTATCCGATCGCCGGTGCGTTCCTGATCACTTGGGCTTCGACGGGAAACGCGCTGCAGATCATTTTCCCGCTTGTTGCCGGTTTCGCGCTTCTGGGGCCGGTGGCCGCTGTTGGCCTTTATGAGGTGAGCCGGCGCCGCGAGTTCGGTCTGGACGCCTCCTGGTCTCATGCCTTCGAGGTGCTGCGTTCTCCGGCCATTCCGGCCATGGTTGCGGTAGGCTTCATGCTGCTGGTGATCTTCGCCGCATGGCTTCTGGCGGCCCAGGGTCTATACACGTGGTTCTACGGCCCGACCGCGCCGGAATCCCTGTCCGGTTTTATCCTCGAGGTGCTCACCACCCGGCAGGGCTGGGCGCTGCTTATCACCGGCAATCTGGTGGGCTTCCTCTTTGCTCTTGTCGTGCTCAGCACGACCTCAGTGGCCTTCCCGCTGCTGCTTGACCGGGATTGCGGAGCCTATGCGGCCATCCAGACCTCGGCGCGCGTCATGCTCGCCAATCCGCTGCAGATGCTCTTCTGGGGTTTGATCGTCGCCGTGCTTCTGGTGATCGGGTCCATCCCGCTTTTTGTGGGGCTTGCGGTGGTGATCCCGGTGTTGGGGCATTCGACCTGGCATCTTTACCGGAAGACGGTGCATTCCCCGACCGCCCGCAAGCCACGCTCGCGCGGCATCCAGGAGAGGATGGTGTAGGCAGACCGGCTGTCAGCCGCCGCTGAAGACCGTTCGGGTGAAGAATGTGTAGTCGGATTCGATCGCCATGATGGCGACGAAGACGAGCACCGCAATGGGCGGCAGGAGGATGGCATAGGCGAGCGCCAGGCGCTCCCAGACCATGTGCATGAAGACAGCCACGATCAGTCCGGCCTTAAGCAGCATGAAGACGACGATCAGCGTCCAGCGCAGAAGGCCCACGAAGCCGAAATAGTCGACGAGATATGAGCAGGCGCTGAGCACGAACAGCCAGAACCAGACGATCAGGTAGATGCGGATGGGGTGCTGCTGCCCTTCCGCGTGCATGGCGATGGCGGTTTGCGAGTAGCCGTGACGGGACTCTTCCACGTGGGATGGCATGGCCGTTCCTCACCAAAGATAGAAGAATGCGAAGATGAATACCCATACGAGATCGACGAAGTGCCAGTAGAGGCCCATGATCTCCACATGCTCGTAGTCGCCTCGGCGGCTCGTGAAGAAGCCGCGCTCGCCGCGGTCGTAGTGGCCGCGCCAGACCTTGTAGGCGACGATCAGCAGGAAGATCACGCCGAAGGTGACATGGGTGCCGTGGAAGCCGGTGATCATGAAGAAGGTGGCGCCGAACTGCGGCGCGCCCCAGGGATTGCTCCACGGGCGCACGCCCTCCGTGATGAGCTTCGTCCACTCGAAGGCCTGCATGCCGACGAAGGTGGCGCCCAGAACCGCGGTGCACAGAAGAAACACGATGGTGACAGCGCGGTTGCGCCGGTAGGCGTAGTTGACCGCCAGCGCCATGGTGCCGCTCGAGGAGATGAGCACGAAGGTCATGATCGCGATCAGCAGGAGCGGAAAGTTGGTTTCGCCGATGTGAAGCGCGAAGACTTCGCTCGTGTTCGGCCACGGCTCGACGGTCGACATGCGAACGGTCATGTAGCCGAGCAGGAAGCAGGAGAAGATGAAGGTGTCCGACAGGAGGAAGATCCACATCATGGCCTTCCCCCAGGAGGCGCTCTTGAAAGCGCGCTGATCGGAAGCCCAGTCGGCGGCCACGCCGCGCAGTCCGCTCTCGCGGGCTGCCTTTGCGCCAAAGCCGTTCAGCGTGGTCTCCGCCATGATGACCTCCTTCACGTCAGCAGTTGCCGGCAGAGCGCGACAAGATCGCCGGCCCAGCCGGCGAGAAGAACGAAGACGCCCAGCCAGACGAGGAGCAGAAAGTGCCAGTAGGTGGCGCACAGTTCGACGCCGAGGCGCAGGCGCTCGTCGATCCGTTCCTCGGTCCATGCCCGGACGGTCGCGCGCGCAAGGGCGGCAAGTCCGCCCAATATGTGCAGGCCGTGTATGCCGGTCATGAGATAGAAGAAGCCGTTGGCGGGATTGGTGTCGAGAAAATAGCCGCCCGCCGTAAGCTCCCGCCAGGCGGTGAGCTGGCCGGCGAGAAAAAGCAGGCTGGCAAGCCCCGCTGCAGCGAGTGCAAGGCGCGCCACGTCAGGCCGGCCTTCGCGCACTGCACGCACCGCGAAGTGCAGCGCCAGGCTGGCAAGCACGAGAATGACGGTGTTGAACCACAGGATCCGCGGCAGGGGCGGCGACTGCCAGTCGGCATACTCCATGCGCATGAAATAGGCGCTGGCAAAGAGGGCAAAGAGGCTGGCGACAACGGCAAGGAAGATGCCGAGGCCGATCTTGGCCGTCGGCATGTGGGAGACGTCCGTCTCGGGTAGGGCCGTGTGGACGCCGTACTCCAGCCAGGGCTTTGCCAGCACTCGTTGCTGGAGAAGCCACCAGAAGGAGAAGCCGGCCACCACCACAATGAGGACGAGGATGACGCTCATGCCTGCCTCGCTGCCGGGACCTTCTGCGGCCACGGGTCATTCTGCGGGATGAAGTCCTGGGGCGCGTCGGGCACCGAATAGTCATAGGCCCAGCGATAGACCACCGGGCGCTCGTCGCCCCAGTTGCCGTGCGGCGGCGGGGTGGTCGGCGTCTGCCATTCGAGGCTCGTGGCCCGCCACGGGTTGGGTCCCGCCTCCTTGCCGTGGCGCAGACTCCAGAAAATGTTGAAGAGGAACACCATCTGGGCGAAGCCGACGATCAGGGCGGCGATGGTGATGAAGGCGTTAAGGTCATGCACCGACGCCGGAATAAAGGCGGAATCGCCAAGCTCCGGATAGCGCCGCGGCACACCGACGAGCCCCACGTAGTGCATGGGGAAGAAAATGGCGTAGGCGCCGACGAATGTGACCCAGAAATGGAACCGGCCCATGCGCTCGTCGAGCATGCGGCCGGTCATCTTGGGATACCAGTGATAGATGGCGCCGAAGATGACGAGGATGGGCGCCACGCCCATGACCATGTGGAAATGGGCCACCACGAACATGGTGTCGGAGAGCGGTACGTCCACCACCACATTGCCGAGGAAAAGGCCCGTCAGCCCGCCATTGACGAAAGTGACGATGAAGGCGAGGGCGAACAGCATCGGAACGGTGAGATGGATGTCGCCGCGCCAGAGCGTGAGTACCCAGTTGTAGACCTTGATGGCGGTGGGAATGGCGATGATCAGCGTGGTCGTGGCGAAGAAGAAACCGAACCAGGGATGCATGCCGGAGACGTACATGTGGTGCGCCCAGACGATGAAGGAGAGCGCGCCGATGACGACTATGGCCCACACCATCATGCGGTAGCCGAAGATGTTCTTGCGGGCGTGAGTGGAGATCAGGTCCGAGACGATGCCGAAGGCGGGCAGCGCCACGATGTAGACCTCCGGATGGCCGAAGAACCAGAAGAGGTGCTGGAACAGGATCGGGCTGCCGCCGCCGTAGGATAGTTGCTGGCCCATCTCGACCAGCGCCGGCATGAAGAACGACGTGCCGAGCACGCGGTCGAACAGCATCATCACGCAGGCCACGAAGAGCGCGGGGAAGGCAAGCAGCGCCATGACCGTTGCGGTGAAGATGCCCCACACGGTTAGCGGCATGCGCATCAGCGTCATGCCCCGCGTGCGCCCCTGGATGACGGTGACCACATAGTTAAGGCCGCCCATCGTGAAGCCGATGATGAAGATGATGAGCGAGACGAGCATCAGGATGATGCCCCAGCTCTGCCCGCCTGGCGTGCCGGAAAGGATCGCCTGCGGCGGATAGAGCGTCCAGCCCGCGCCGGTCGGTCCGCCGGACGCGAAGAAGCTCGCCACCAGCACGAGGACCGCGAGAAGGTAGACCCAGTAGCTCAGCATGTTGACATAGGGGAAGACCATGTCGCGGGCGCCGACCATGAGCGGGATGAGGTAGTTGCCGAAGCCACCGAGGAAGAGGGCGGTGAGCAGGTAGATCACCATGATCATGCCGTGCATGGTGACAAACTGGTAATAGGCTTCCGGCGTGATGAAACTGAAGGTGCCGGGGAAGCCGAGCTGCAGGCGCATGAGCCATGAAAGGACGAGCGCCACGAGACCGATGGCGATCGCCGTGCCGGCATACTGGATGGCGATGACCTTAGCGTCCTGCGAGAAGACATAGGTCGTCCACCAGCTTTTCGGATGGTACAGCTCAAGCTCGGGCACTTCTGCGGGCGGGATGATGTCGTCCGCGCGAGGTGTGGCATCGACCATCGCTTCGTCTCCTCCTCCGTCCGGGCCGGAGACCGGATCCGCCCGGCGGCTGTTTGCCTACGCTTTCACCTCCTGCTCACGGCTTACCTGCTGCCAGCTTGCGGGCGCCGGCAAGCTCGGCAAAGGTCGTCTGCTCCTCAAGCCAGGCTTGGTAGTCCTCCTCGGTGTCCACCAGCACCGTGCCGCGCATGTAGCCGTGGCCCGTGCCGCACAGCTCCGCGCAGAGAACCTCGAAGGTTCCGGTGCGCGTCGGGGTGAACCAGAAATAGGTGACCATGCCCGGAACCAGGTCCATCTTGGCGCGGAACTCGGGCACGTAGAAATCATGCAGGACGTCGATGGAGCGCAAAAGCATCCTTACCGGCTTGCCGACGGGCAGATGCAGCTCTCCTGCCTCGATGACGAGATCATCTTGCCCGGCGGGATCCTCCGGGTTGATGCCGAGCGGATTCTCGAAGGTGACAAGCCTGTTGTCGGCCTTGCCGAGCTTTCCGTCCGCGCCGGGCAAGCGATAGTTCCACTGCCATTGCTGACCGACCACCTCGATGTCGGTGGCATCCTCCGGCACGGTGACGAATTGCGACCATACATAAAGCCCCGGCGCCAGCATGGCGGCCACACCCACTGCGGTGGCGATGGTGAGCCAGGATTCGAGTTTCTTGCTTTCCGGCTCGTAGGCGGCCTTCTGTCCGTCCTTGTGGCGGAAGCGCCAGACGCAATAGGCCAGGAACAGGACGACGGCCGAAAATACCGCGCCGGTGATCCAGAAGGTGATGATGAGGGTGTTGTCGATATAGCCCCAGTTGGAGGCAATAGGCGGCCACCACCATGGGCTCAACACGTGGAACAGGATCGAGCCCACGACGACGAGAACGAGCACTAGCGCGGCGGCCATCCTCCGTTCCTCCCGCGCATCCTCCGATGCGCTGACGGGCAACCAAGGGGCATAATACCTTAAAAAGCGCGCAGATATCTAGAGTATGACCCTGCATCGGAATGGTGGTTGCAAGTCCTCTTTTTGTTAGCCGGAAAAATATTTTCATGAGGCCTATATGACAATTTGCCCGGTGCAATCATCAAATATTCATTTACTGGCCTATTCCTTTGTAGGAAAAAACCGATAGGATCTGCTCTATGGATAAGGTCATGAAAAATAAGAAATCCTTTAATGAATTCTCTCGCCAGACGCGCTGCGAGAGCATGTATTTAAAGTTGGAAATTCATGGTCACGGTGCCGTTTTCGATGTGTCTGCTTGTCGGGATGAAAGTGTGTGCTACGCCACAGGCATGGTCACTACGGCAGTACTTTTGCGACAGGGGGTGCGACAATTTGCCCATTGAGGCATTGTATGTGTTTGTTGGGGAATGAAGTTGGGAGCGAGGGGCAGTAACCGCCAACGCGCCGAAAGAGGAGGAGAGTTCGTCATGCAACCGACACCTCGACGCATCTGGGCCAGTCTTGCCGTCACCCTGTTTGCGGTGACGCCAGCCGCGGCTCAGGATGCAGCCGCCGGAAAAACGGCGTTCAACAAATGCAGGGCCTGCCACGAAGCCGAAGCGGACAGGAACAAGGTCGGCCCGTCGCTCCTCGGTGTGGTTGGCCGTACCGCCGGCACGCTGGAGTCCTTCGAGTCGCGCTACTCCCCCGCGATGAAAGAGGCGGGTTCGGGAGGACTCGTTTGGGATGAAGAAAATCTCACCGCCTATCTGCGCGATCCGAAAGGATTCATTCCGGGAAACAAGATGGCTTTTGCCGGTCTGAAGGACGATGCCGAGATCGCGAATGTGATCGCCTATCTCAAGGCTGATCCCAAGCCGTAAAAGGAAGACAGTCAGCTCTCTTTACTCGCGGCTTCGCCTGCGGTGCCGCGGCGGCCTGTGTTAGCCGCCGCGCAGGCACGGGAAATTGTCTTTCATTGCACGGTACGGGATAGCACTTCCCACAGGCTGGGTGTATCATCGCCACAAATCAGCCGCGTTGTCCCGCGTTACTACGCGGTGCCGGTAGTGAACGTCCAAAGTACATCGAGAAAAGAGAAAGTCGAAGGTTCGGCAAAGGAACCTTGGACCAGGGAAACCGTTCACAACAGACAGGAGCCGATGGGTAGCTTTGCCGTGCACCATCAGGCCCGGCGAGAGAGAGTGCGATGCAAAGGAGAGAATCCGAGGTCTTCGACCTCTTTTCGGAAATCTACGCCAGCACAAAGCGGGAGGAGATGAGCCTGCAGGAATACCTGCTGGCATGCCGCGACGACCCATCCATGTATGCCACCGCCGCGGAGCGGATGGTGGACGCGATAGGCGAGCCCACTCTCGTCGATACCAGCAAGGACGAGCGGCTTGGGCGTATCTTCGCCAACCGTACGATAAAGATTTACCCCACTTTCTCCGATTTCTACGGAATGGAAGACACGATCGAACGGATCGTGGGCTACTTCCGCTACGCGGCTCAAGGATTGGAGGAACGCAAGCAGATCCTTTATCTGCTTGGCCCCGTTGGCGGCGGCAAATCCTCTCTAGCCGAGCGGCTGAAGAAGCTGATGGAGCAGCGTCCGATCTACACGCTCGCCGTTGACGGAAAGATCAGCCCCGTTTTCGAGTCGCCGCTGGGACTCTTCCACCCGGAGCGAATGGCCGATCTTCTGGAGGACAAATACGGCATTGCCCGGCGGCGCCTCACCGGGTTGATCTCGCCTTGGGCCGCCAAGCGGCTTGACGAGGTTGGCGGGGACATTTCCAAGTTCAGCGTCGTCAAGCTGATGCCCTCGCGCCTGCGTCAGATCGGCATCGCCAAGACCGAACCGGGCGATGAAAACAATCAGGACGTCTCCGCGCTGGTCGGCAAGGTGGATATCCGCCAGCTCGAAAACTACAGCCAGCACGACCCGGATGCCTATTCCTACAGCGGCGGTCTCAACCGCACGACGCAGGGCCTTCTCGAATTCGTGGAGATGTTCAAGGCGCCCATCAAAGTGCTGCATCCTCTGCTGACCGCAACCCAGGAAGGCAATTACAATGGCACCGAAAATTTCGGCGCCTTCCCCTATCAGGGCATCGTGGTCGCTCACTCCAACGAGTCTGAGTGGCTGCAGTTCAAGAACAACAAGAACAACGAGGCGTTCCTCGACCGCATTCTCGTGGTCAAGGTGCCCTACTGCCTGCGGGTGACCGAAGAGAAGAAGATTTATGAGAAGCTGCTTCGGGAAAGCGAGCTCGCCGCCAATCCCTGCGCGCCCGAAGTGCTGGAGATCCTGAGCCGCTTCACCGTCTCCACCCGGCTGGCCGAGCATGAGAACTCGCCGCTCTACACCAAGATGCGCGTCTATGACGGCGAGAACCTGAAGGACATCGATCCCAAGGCGAAATCGGTTCAGGAATACCGGGACGCTGCAGGGGTGGACGAGGGTATGACCGGTGTTTCCACACGCTTTGCCTTCAAGGTGCTGTCGGAAACCTTCAACTACGACACCAAGGAGGTTGCGGCCGATCCGGTGCACCTCATGTACATCTTGGAGCAGGCAATTCGCCGCGAGCAGTTCCCAAAGGAGGTTGAGTCCGCCTATCTCGACTTCATCAAGACGGAGCTGGCCCCGCGCTATGCCGAGTTCATCGGCAACGAGATCCAAAAGGCTTATCTGGAGTCTTATAGCGAGTACGGGCAGAACCTGTTCGACCGTTACATCGCCTATGCCGACGCCTGGCTGGAGGATCAGGACTTCAAGGATCCCGACACGGGCCAGATCCTCAACCGGGAAATCCTCGACAGCGAGCTGTCGCAGATCGAGAAGCCGGCCGGCATCGCCAATCCGAAAGATTTCCGCAACGAGGTGGTGAAGTTCACGCTGCGCGCGCGGGCCAAGAATCACGGCCGGAACCCGTCCTGGACCAGCTACGAGAAAATGCGCGAGGTGATCGAGAAGCGCATGTTCGGCCAGATCGAGGATCTGCTGCCGGTCATCAGCTTCGGCACCAAGAAGGATACCCAGACGGAAAAGCAGCATCAGGAGTTCGTGAGCCGCATGGTCGAGCGCGGCTACACCGAGCGCCAGGTGCGGCGGCTGGTCGACTGGTATATGCGGGTGAACAAGGCGGGCTGACGACAGCGGATGCCATATTTCATAGATCGCCGCCTCAACCCGAAGGACAAGAGCCTCGGCAACCGGCGGCGTTTCCTCAAGCGGGCGCGCGAGGAGCTGAAGCGGGCCATCAAGGAGCAGATCAAGACCGGCAAGATCGCCGATGTCGACTCCACGCACAGTGTCCCCATGCCGGCCCGCGACACCAGCGAGCCGAACTTCCGCCCCGCACCCGAGACCGGCGAGCGCCACTACGTCCTTCCGGGCAACAAGGAGTTCACACCGGGCGACCGGCTGCCGAAGCCTGGAGGGGGAGGCGGTGGCGCTGGCGAGAAGGGTGCCGGCATCGGCGAGGCCGAGGACGATTTCCGCTTCGTGCTCTCGCGCGAGGAGGTGCTGGACCTCTTTTTCGAGGATCTCGAGCTTCCCGAGATGGTGAAGCTTTCGCTCAAGGAAGTGGTCGCCTACAAGCCGCGCCGGTCAGGCTTCGCCACCACCGGTGCACCCACCAACATCAATGTGGCGCGCACCATGCGCAACAGCTACGGCCGGCGCATTGCGCTGCGGCGGCCGAAGCAGAAGCAAATCGACGCGCTCGCCGCGGAGATTGCGCGTCTTGAGGCCCAGCCGAACAGGCCGGGGACGGCTGAGCGCCTGAAGGCGCTGCATGAGGAACTGGAGCGGCTGGAGCGCCGCCGCAGGCGCATTCCCTATGTCGATCCGGTCGACATCCGCTACAACCGCTTTGAGGCGCAGCCCCTGCCCAACGCCAACGCGGTGATGTTCTGCCTTATGGACGTGTCCAGCTCCATGGGCGAGCGGGAGAAGGATCTCGCCAAGCGCTTTTTCGTGCTCCTGCACCTTTTCCTGAAGCGCCGCTATGACCGGATCGAGATCGTTTTCATCCGGCACACGCACGAGGCGCGCGAGGTGGACGAGGAGACGTTCTTCTACTCCACGCAAAGCGGCGGAACCGTGGTCTCAACGGCGCTCGAGGAAATGCAGCGCATCATCCGCGAACGCTACCCCTCGCGCGAGTGGAACATCTATGCCGCGCAGGCCTCCGACGGCGACAACATTGCCGGGGATTCGGAGCGCTGCGCTGCGCTGCTCAACGGAGAACTGATGCAGCTTTGCCAGTATTACGCCTACGTCGAGATCATCGACGAGCGCGAGACGGAGATTTTCGGCACCACCGACAACGGCACCTCGCTGTGGCGCGCCTATCGCACCGTCGCCGACAAATGGCCGAACTTCCAGATGACCCGCATCGCCAGGCCATCGGAAATCTATCCGGTCTTCCGCAAGCTTTTCGCTCGGCAGCAGAATGTGCAGAGGCGCTGACGGGATGAGCACTACATCGACACTGCTTTTCTCGGGCTCGGACTGGAATTTCAAGACACTCGCGCGGGTCTATGACGCGATCGAGGAGATCGCGCTCGGAGAGCTCAAGCTCGACGTCTATCCCAACCAGCTTGAGATCATCTCGTCGGAGCAGATGCTCGACGCCTATTCCTCCGTCGGTATGCCGCTGATGTACCAGCACTGGTCCTTCGGCAAGCGGTTCGTCTATGAGGAGCATCTTTACCGAAAGGGCCGGCGCGGGCTTGCCTATGAGCTCGTCATCAACTCCAACCCCTGCATCACATATCTGATGGAAGAGAACACCATGGCCATGCAGGCCCTGGTGACGGCGCACGCGGCCTTCGGCCACAACCACTTTTTCAAGAACAACTATCTGTTCCGGCAGTGGACGGATGCGAGCGCCATTCTGAGCTATCTGGAGTTCGCCAAGAAGTACATTGCCCGCTGCGAGGAGCGCCACGGAATGGCCGCGGTGGAAGCCATCCTCGACTCGGCGCACGCATTGATGGACCAGGGCGTTTTCCGCTACCGGCGGCCGCCGCGGCTTTCATCGGAACGGGAGCGCGAGCGCATCCGCGAGCGGCTGGAATATGAGGAGCAGACCTATAACGACCTGTGGCGAACCCTTCCGGTCGCACCCGGCCGCGATGCCAAAAAGGCGGAGGAGGAGGTCTCCGAGCGCAAGCGGTCCCTAAAACTGCCTGAAGAGAATCTGCTCTATTTCCTGGAGAAGAACAGTCTGATCCTGGAGCCCTGGCAGAGGGAGCTGATCAGGATCGTGCGCGTGATCGCCCAGTATTTTTATCCGCAGCGCCAGACCAAGGTAATGAACGAGGGATGCGCCACCTTCGTCCATTACTTCATCATGAACCGGCTCTATGACCAGGACAGGATCACGGAAGGGGCGATGCTGGAAATCCTGCACAGCCATTCCAACGTGATCTTCCAGCCGGATTTCGACGACCCGCGTTTCCCCGGCATCAACCCTTACGCGCTGGGCCTTGCCATTATGCAGGACATTCAGCGCATCTCCACCGATCCTACGGCCGAGGATCGCGACTGGTTTCCGCAGATTGCCGGCAAGGGCGACTGGCTGGAGGTGCTGCTCGACTCCTGGGCCAACCATCGGGACGAGTCCTTCATCCTGCAGTATTTGAGCCCGGCCCTGATCCGCAAGATGCGGCTTTTCGTGCTCCGCGACAGGGCCGACGACCCCTATTGCGAAGTCGCCTCGATCCACAACGAGCGCGGCTATGAAGCCGTGCGTGCGGCGCTCGCCCGCAGTTATGACGTCGCCGCCAACCTGCCTGACATCCAGGTCGTGGACGTGGATCTGCTGGGCGACCGCCGACTCCGCCTCCAGCATCGCGTGAAGAACGGCATCCTCTTGGAGAAGGAGACGCGGGACGAAACGCTGCGTCACGTACGCCGTCTCTGGGGTTATGACGTAAGCCTCGTCGGCATCGATTCCGAGACCGGCGAGATGCTCTACGAGTGCTCGTCGGGGTAGGCACGAGGAGGCCGCTGCCGGTATCCGGGATGACGGTTATCCGTGTCCCAGCACCGGATGAGGCCGATAAGGTTCGGCCAGCCGTTTCAACTCGTTCTCGTCAAGAACGAGATCGACGGCCGCAGCCGCGGTTTCCAGATGCTCGATGCGGCTGGCGCCGATGATGGGCGCCGTCACGCCGGGCTGCGCCAGCAGCCATGCAAGCGCGACCTGTGCGTTTGGAACACCCCGCTCGCTGGCCACTTCCGTCACCCGGTCGATCACCGCGCCATCCTCCTCGCTGTAGAGCGCGTGGCCGATGGTGTCGGTTTGCGCCCGCAGCGTGGCATTGCGGTCCTGGCGCGGACGTGCAAGCTGCCCGCGTGCCAGCGGGCTCCAGGGGATGATCCCGATGCCTTCCTCCCGGCACAGCGGTATCATCTCGCGCTCCTCTTCGCGATAGAGCAGGTTGTAGTGGTTCTGCATGGTCACGAAGCGGCTCAGACCCAGGCGGTCCGAGGTCGCGAGCATCTTTGCGAACTGATAGGCGAACATGGAGGAAGCGCCGATATACAGCGCCTTTCCCGCCTTTACGACATCGTCCAGCGCTTCCAGCGTTTCCTCGATGGGCGTGTTCGGGTCGAAGCGGTGGATCTGGTAGAGGTCCACATAATCCACGCCGAGCCGCCTCAGCGAATCGTCGATGGCGTGCATGATGTGCTTGCGCGACAGACCCCGCTGATTGGGGCTGTCGCCCATCGCACCGTGCACTTTCGTGGCGATGACGATCTGGTCGCGCGAGGGGCCGTACTTCTTCAGAAGGCGGCCCGTGATCTCCTCGCTCACGCCGAGCGAATAGATGTCGGCGGTGTCGAAGAAGTTGATGCCGAGGTCCAGCGCGCGCTTGATGATCGGTCCGGCCTCTTCTTCCTCCAGCACCCATTCGCGCCACGATTTGGAGCCGTAGGTCATCATGCCGAGACAGAGGCGCGAGACCGTGGTGCCCGTGGAGCCAAGTCTGGTGAACTGCATAGGATGCTCCTTTGATTGATGTGAGGGAAATTGCCGTCGCTCGGGTGGCGACGACCGCAGCGTGACAGCGTCGGCTTCCTGTGGCAAGCCTTTCAAGGGTTGCAACACTGCGGAGCCTCGGCATTCCGTCACCCGCTTCTGGCTGTGCGGCAATGAAGGGTAAAACCGGGTGCTTGCCTGTCTTGTGCCGGTCAATTTATGGATCGTCTGAGGTGATCGATGCCGTCTGACGAACCGGAGGAGGAATGGGGATGCCCGAGAAAGTAGCCTTTCGCATGAAGCTCAAGCCTGGCCAGGCTGCGGAATACAAGCGGCGGCATGACGAGATCTGGCCCGAGCTTGCAGAGCTTCTGAAGGGCGCTGGCGTGTCCGACTATTCCATTTGGCTTGACGAGGAGACGAACCACCTCTTCGCCGTGCTTACGCGTGCGGACGACCACACGATGGACCGCCTGCCGCAAGAGCCGCTCATGCGACGATGGTGGGACTACATGGCCGACATCATGGAGACGGAGCCGGACAACAAGCCGGTGCAGCTTCCGCTCAGGAAGATGTTTTATCTGCAGTAGACGGCATCTGAACGCGCAAGGCGCAAAGGGGGAACAATGAACAGAATCGATCTTGAAGGGCAGATCGCCGTCGTCACCGGCGGGGCGCAAGGCATCGGCTTTGCCATAGCTAAACGCTTCATTGCCTCCGGCGCGCGCGTGAGTCTGTGGGACCGGGACGGCCCGCTTCTGGAAGAAGCGAAGCGGATGCTGGGCGAGGCCGCCACGAGCATCACGGTCGATATCACTGAGCCGGAAGCGGTGGTGAGAGCGGCTACAGAGACGGAGGAGGCGCTGGGCCCCATCTCGATCCTCGTCAATTCGGCCGGCATCGCCGGTCCCGCGGCACCGCTCGACACCTACGACATCGAGGCGTGGCGCCGTGTGATCGACATCAACGTCAACGGGACCTTCTACGTCAACCGCGCTGTGGTGCCGGGCATGAAGGCGCGCAACTACGGACGCATCGTCAATATCGCCTCCATTGCAGGCAAGGAGGGCAATCCGAACGCCGCAGCCTATTCGGCCTCCAAGGCGGCGGTCATCGGGCTGACCAAGTCGCTCGGCAAGGAACTTGCCTCCTACGACATCGCCGTCAACTGCATCACCCCGGCCACGGCCGAAACGCGCATCCTCGAACAGCTTACGGAAGAGTTCATCGAATATATGCGCTCGAAGATCCCGCGCGGCCGGTTCCTGGAAGTGGATGAATGCGCGGCCATGGTGGCGTGGCTTGTCTCGAAAGAGAACAGCTTCACCACAGCTGCCGTTTTCGACCTTTCGGGAGGCAGGGCGACCTATTGACGGATGGGGCAACCGTCAGGTTCAGCCGATCCTGAGCGCGTCGTCGTCCAGTTCCTCGCCGCCGCGAACCCGCCGGAACATGTCGACCAGCCCGTCCACTGTCATGCTCCGCCTCTTCTCGCCGGAAATGTCGAGCACGATCCGCCCTTCATGCAGCATGATCGTCCGTGTGCCGAGATCCAGGGCCTGACGCATGGAATGGGTAACCATCAGCGTGGTCAGGCGGTGGGCCGTCACCAGACGCTGGGTGAGTTCGGCGACGAATTCCGCCATTCCCGGATCGAGCGCGGCGGTGTGCTCATCGAGCAGAAGCACCTCCGCGCCCGCAAGGGTCGCCATGACCAGGGCAAGCGCCTGACGCTGGCCGCCCGAAAGCAGGCCCATGCGGTCGCCCATCCGGCCCTCGAGGCCAAGTCCAAGCTCGGCTACGCGCTCGCGCAGGAGCTTGCGCCGCTCGGCGCGCAGCGCAAGCCCGAACCCGCGGCGGGAGCCGCGCATCGCGGCAAGCGCCAGATTCTCCTCGATCGACAGGTCGGCGCAGGAGCCGGCCAGCGGGTCCTGGAAGACGCGCGCGACGCGTGCCGCCCGCTTCGCTGGGGCTTCGCGGGTCACATCGCGCTCTCCGATGCGGATGTGTCCCTTCTGCGGAATGACATCGCCCGCGATCGCGGCAAGCAGGGTCGATTTGCCCGCACCGTTGGAGCCGATCACGGTGGCGAACTCACCTTCACCCAGCGTGAGGCCGACGCCTCTGACGGCCCGCCGCTCGAGCGGCGAGCCCGGATTGAAGGTAACGTGAAGATCCTCGACGATGATCATTGCGCCACCACCTTGCGGGAACGCAGTCTCGGCAGGATAAGCGCCAGCGCGACGAGGACGGCAGTGACGAGATTGAGGTCGGACGCCCGCAGGAACAGGAAGTCGGCTGACAGCGCAAGTTGCACCGCCACGCGGTAGATCACGGAGCCGATGACGCACGCCAGAAGCGCGATGAAAAGAGCGCGGGTGCGAAACAGCGTTTCGCCGACGATGACTGCGGCGAGCCCCACCACGATGGTGCCGACGCCGGATGTTACATCGGCAAAACCCGCGACCTGTGCGAACAGGGCGCCGCCGATGCCCGTCAGCGCGTTGGAAATCGCCATTCCGGCGTAGATCTGCCGGCCGACATCTACACCGTTGGCGCGCGCCATACGCTGGTTGGCGCCCGCCGCCCGCATGGCAAGCCCGAAGTCGCTGGCCAGAAACCGCGCGAGCACCAGAACCGTGACGAGGACGAGCACGCTCAGCACGAGCGGCCGTACGACGTGGTCGGGCAGGCCGAGATCGTAGAATGGCGTGATCACCGTCTCACGATTGAAGACGGCCATGTTGGGCCGGCCCATGACGCGCAGATTGACGGAGAACAGCGCAATCATCGTGAGAATGGAGGCCAGCAGATTGAGGATGCCGAACCGCACGTTCAGAAAGGCGGTGACGATCCCGCACGCCGCGCCGCCGAAGGCCGCTAGCAGACAGGCCAGCCACGGGTCCCACCCGGCGGTGATGGTGACGGCGGCAATGGCCGCCCCAAGGGGGAAGGAGCCGTCGACCGTTAGGTCGGGAAAATCGAGCACGCGGAAGGCAAGATAGACCCCTACCGCCACAAAGCCGTAGATGAGGCCCAATTCCACGGCGCCCCAGAATGCGATGGCAGACAAACGAACGACCTCACCAAGATACTGTTGGTAGCGTGTCCGGTGGCGTGAATTGGCAGTCCGTGCAAGCAAAAAATGCGAAAAAGGGCGGCGGCGGGTCCCCCTTCCGGGAGGATTGTGCCTTTACGGCCCTAGCCGGAGGATCAGGGAGCTCGGAGCCGCGCCTCTTTGCCGGATGAAGGGAAGCGGCGCAGGGGGTTAGGCCGCCCTGCGCCCTTTCATTGCCAAATCGGTATCCAGCAGGCTACTCGATCACCTTTGAGGCCCGCTCGATCATCGCCTGAGGCAGGGTGACGCCCATGGCCTCCGCCGCCTTCCTGTTGACCACGAGATCGGTGCCGGTGGCGAAGGTGACGGGAATCTCGCCCGGATTTTCGCCCTTCAGCACCCGCAGCACCACTTCGGCCGTCTGCTTGCCGACCTCGTAGTAGTTGAAGCCGACGGATGCTAGCGCGCCGCGCTCCACCGAATCCGTATCGCCGGAGATGAGCGGCAGATCATTCTCCTCTGCCACCGCCACGAGCGATTCCAGCGCCGAAACGATGGTATTGTCAGTCGGCACATAGATGGCCTGCGCCTTGCCCACCAGGCTGCGCGCCGCCGCCTGCACGTCGGCCGACTTGTTGGCGGCCGCTTCGACCACCGAAAGGCCCTCCTTCTCCGCCGCCTCGCGGAAGTATTCGAGCAGCACCACGGAGTTCGCCTCGCCGGGGTTGTAGATAAAGCCGACGGCCTCCGCCTCCGGCGCAACTTCCTTCACCAGCGCCACGTGCTCGGCGATCGGCGACAGGTCGGACACGCCGGTGACATTGCCGCCGGGCGCTTCGTTGGAGGCGACGAGGCCCGCCGCCACCGGGTCGGTGACGGCTGAGAACACGATCGGAATGTCGCGCGTCGCGGCGGCTGCGGCCTGCGCGGAAGGCGTGGAGATCGGCACGATCACGTCCGGACTGTTCCCCACGAACTCGCGCGCGATCTGCGCGGCGGTGGCGGGATTGCCCTGGGCCGATTCATAGGTGAATTCGAGATTGTCCCCGGCCTTGTAGCCCGCTTCCTCGAGCCCGTCGCGTACGCCGTCGCGTACCGCGTCGAGCGCGGGATGCTCGACGATGGCCGTAACCGAGACCTTGGCGGTCTGGGCGGTTGCTGCCGTCATCAGGGCAAGGCTCGCCGCCGCCGTAAGAAGAATCCTGCGCATATGCTGCTCCCTAGGTCGAAATGTTGCCTGATCCCATTGGCGCCGGATACCCCATCCGGCATCCTCCCGGAACCGGACCCGCCGGCCGTGCTGAGGACGTAAGCTCACTCCTTTAAGGGATCAGCCCATGGTTCGTCCAGATGCTGGACCTCGGACGGGGAAGTGGTGAGCAGTAAGATGCGGAAAAACGATTGGCCCAACGTCAAGATCCAATTCCAAAGCGGCAGGCATGGCGTTAGGTTGCGCTCCGCTCCAACAGGAAGCCATCCATGCACTTCGTCCCTGACTTTTCCACGATCCTTCAGTTTGCTATTGCGACCTTCATCATTGCAATCACGCCGGGGCCGGACATGACGCTGTTCGTCGGGCGCGCTCTCTCGCAGGGCAAGGCGGCGGGCTTTGCCTGCATGTCCGGAGCCATGACCGGCATCCTCATCCATACGACGCTTGTTTCGCTAGGGCTCTCCGCACTCCTCATCGCCTCGCCCATGGCTTTCCTGGCTCTGAAAATTTTCGGGGCGGGCTATCTCGTATGGCTTGCCTTCCAGGCGATCCGGCACGGATCCGCCTTCAATCCGGAAGCCCGGGCGGGCAGGAAGGCGTCGTTCGCAAAGAACTGGGCGACGGGCCTCGGCATCAATCTGCTCAACCCGAAGATCATTCTTTTCTTCATGACGTTCCTGCCGCAGTTTATTTCCGCAAGCGACCCTTACGCGCCGCAGAAGCTTTTCTTCCTGGGAGTGTTGTTCATCCCCCTGGCGCTGCCCGTGACCATTCCGATGGTGCTGGCGGCGGACAGTTTCTCCAAGCTTCTGAGGAAAAGCCCGAAAGTGACGCGGACGGTGGATTACCTGTTCGCCGGCGTGTTTTCGGCCTTCGCGATAAAGATACTAACCACACAGGCGCGGTAGCAGCGCTCGCGCGCCTACGCCGAGATATCGACTATACCGCAGTCGCCAGTCTCCGTTCCGAAGGCGAGGCGTCGGCCTTCCCGGTCCCAGGTCATGGCGCTGATGGCGCCTTTGCCGGCGCGGCGCAGAAGCACTTCCTTCTGGTCCGCGAAGCGGGCGGCGAGGATCATGCCGTCGGAATAGCCGATCGCGACAATGTCCTCGTTCGGATGACAGGCGACCTGCGTGACCATGGCATCACCGCGGGTGCCAAGCTCGAGCGGCGCCTTTCCCATAGGGCCATCCTTACCCTGGAAGGGCCACACGATGGCGGCCGGCGCGCCTGAGGTCGCCAGCCAGCGGCCTTTCGCGCTCCACGAAAGGCTCTTCACCTTGGCCGGATACCCTGCCATGCGCATGTGCCGGCCGTCCGAAAGCTTCCAGCCATGCAGCGCGTTCTCCTGCATGGTGGTGACGAGGAAATTGCCGTCCGGGGAAAAGGTGATGCCAGTGTGAGCGCCTGCCCATTCGAGCTCGGTGGGCTTGCTGTCGGTCGCGGGGAAGTGCAGCGTCGCGCCATTGTAGCGGGCAACCCCCAGGCGAACGCCCTTGGGCGCGAAGGCCAGGCCCTCCACGCTGCGCGGATGCTCCAGTTCGCGCATCCTTCCGTCGGAAAAGCGCACATAGGCCACTTTCCCGCTCGCAAAGGCCACGATGTCCTGCGGGCCCGTGGCCACGCTGGTTATCCATTTGCGCCCGACTTCCGCCAGAAGCTCGACGCTTCCCTCCTGCGAGAGCGACATCACCTTGCCGTCCTCGCCGCCGGTGATGAGACACTTGCCGTCCCGCGTCGGAGCGGCTGTCAGGAGGCCGTCATGCGCCTCTGTCCATGCGTGGCCGCCCGCAAGCCGGTGAACGACGCCGTCCGCGAGAGCAAAAACGGGAACGTCGCCGAGAAAACAGGCGGAGACGCAATGTCCGGTAAGGTCGAGTGGTGCGACTGTGGGCATGCGTCAGGCCTGGCACGCCTCGAATGTCTGCTTCAGCCGCTCCGCATCCAGCTCCCGCCCGATGAAGACCAGGCGGCTCTCGCGCCTTTCGCCTTCCTTCCACGGCCGCTGATGGTCGCCCTCGATGATCATGTGGACGCCCTGCACGACATAGCGCTCCGGATCATCCTTGAAGGCGATGATGCCCTTGAGCCGCAGGATGTTGGGCCCGTCGATCTGCGTCGTTTTCTGTATCCAGGGGAAGAACTTCTTCGGGTCCATTTCCCCTCCTCGCAGCGAAACCGAAGTCACGCCCACATCGTGGATCGCGGCGAGTCCTTCATGATGGTCGTGGTGATGGTGATCATGATCATGATCGTGATGGTGATGATCATGATCATGATCATGGTCGCAATCCGGGCCGCAGACATGGTCCGGATGGTCGTGGTCCAGGAAGTGCGGGTCGTTTTCGAGCGCGCGCTTCAGGTCGAAGGCGCCGCGGTCCAGCACCTCCGAAAGGGCCACGCCGGCGCGTTCGGTCTTGTGGATGCGGGCATAAGGATTGATGGCGCGCACGGCCGTCTCGACCTGTGCAAGCTCGTCAGGCGTGACGAGATCCGTCTTGTTGAGAACGATCACGTCCGCGAAGGCGATCTGATCCGCAGCCTCCTTCGAATCCTTGAGCCTGAGCGGCAGGTGCTTGGCATCCACCAGCGCCACAACCGCGTCGAGCCTGGTCTTGGCGCGTACGTCATCGTCCATGAAGAAGGTTTGCGCCACCGGCGCGGGGTCGGCTAGTCCCGTGGTTTCCACGATGATTGCGTCGAACCGTCCGGGCCGCCGCGTCAGGCCCTCGACCACGCGCACCAGATCGCCGCGCACCGTGCAGCACACGCAGCCATTGTTCATTTCATAGATTTCTTCATCGGACTCCACGATCAGATCGTTGTCGATCCCGATCTCGCCGAACTCGTTTACGATGACGGCATAGCGCTTTCCGTGGTCTTCCGAGAGGATGCGGTTGAGCAATGTGGTCTTGCCGGAGCCGAGATAGCCGGTCAGCACGGTCACCGGAATTTGCGCAGACTGTTCGGACATGAATTTCCCTCGCGGGCGATGAATTGGATTTTGCCGTCCATATAAGACCGCGCGGCGCCGTTTGCACGTGCCGCATTTGCAAAACCTATCTCAATAGCGCCAAGTCGAAACGGTGGACATCGTCAAGGAGCTCCATGAGGCCAGCCACCGCGTGATCGAGTATCTTTCGGCCGGCCTCTGCGCTTGCCGCGGCTGCATTACCCACCGCGCCTTCCGGCGAAAGATCGCGCATCATCCAGCCGAAGGCGTGCGGGCCGTAGGCCTTTAGATGCTTGAAGTCGCGCCTGAAATCTGCCTGCCTCGAAGGAAAATGGCGGGCCGTCTCCATTTTCACCAGCTCCGGCCGCAGCGCCAGCATGACGGAAGTCTCGACAAAGCCGCCGTGAATTCCGAGCGCCAGCTCCTCGTCGGGAACGAGACCCTGCGGCACGCCGAAGCGGGTCCAGCTCGTTGCGACGGCAAGCATGTTACAGCGTGCTCTCAGTTCGGTGGCCACGATCGTCATCAGCGGGGAGTTGCCGCCGTGTGCGTTGAGCATGACGAGCTTACGGATGCCTTCGCTGCTCAGGCGTTCCCCAATTCCGATCCAGCGTCTGGCCGCCTCCTCGAAGTCGAGCGAGGCGGTGCGTGGGTCGTCGGAATGCTCGATCGAGTAGCCCGTTTTTTCCACCGGCAGCACCTCGAGAGGCATCCGGCCCGAAAGGCCGGCCGCTGCCCCGGCCGCAACCGCCTCGGCAATGATCCAGTCCGTTTCCGCCGGTAGATGCGGTCCGTGCTGCTCGGTTGCTCCGAGCGGCAAAAGGGCAATCCTTTCCCCGGAGGTCACCGCGCCTCTCCTTCCGTCACACGACCGATAAGCTTCCCTGGCATGAGCGGCGAGGAAATCGCCGGTGCCGGAAAAGGCTAGCGCGCGGTATGCGGCGCGGCAAGCTGTCTGGCTCCGTTGTCAAGACTGTTTGCCGGACTATCTTTTTATGTACCGACATCGCTCGCCGGCTCCATGCCGGCCGCAGAGCGCAGAACGGAATGACAATGGCCAGGACCTCGAAAGGCACGATTATCGGCCGACTGCAGACGGCGGCGCGCCTTTCGCGTACCGCGCTTGCCGAGCGGCTTCTGGACCAGGGGCTTTATGCCGGGCAGGACAAGATCATGCTGGCCCTCGACAAGGAGAACGGCCTGACGCCGGGGCAGCTTGCCGAGCGGCTTGGCGTGCGCCCGCCGACGATCACCAAGACCATCAACCGGCTGGCCGCCCAGGGCTTTCTGGAAAAACGCGCTTCCCGAACCGATGCACGCCGCGCTCATGTCTATCTGACCGAGAGCGGTGCGGAAGTCATACGCGCCATAGAGCGCTCCGTTCGCAAGACCGAGAAGCAGGCGCTGAAAAGCCTGGACAAGGAGCAGCAGAAGACGCTGGCGAACCTGCTCGCCCATATCGAGGCGAACCTCTCGCGCAAGAACCCGCCTCCCTTGGGGGAGGAAGAGCAGGAGGAGGACGCTTAGGCTCCTCTAACAGGCGGGCTTGCGATACCTGAGCTAAAATGCTTTGACCTTGACCGTTCCGATGGCTTAAGCCTTCTTTAAACAGTTTAAACGGCAGGTTCCTGAGCGGGAGGAGCAAGCTGGCTCAGAAAATTAAGCTTTCGACGATCGCCGAAGCTTTGGGGGTCTCGACGGCGACTGTGTCGCTGGCCTTGCGCGACAGTCCGCTTGTGGCTGACGCGACACGCCAGCGCATCAAGGAGCACGCGCGCGCCATCGGCTATATCTACAACCGCCGCGCGGCGAGTCTCAGGACATCCCGTTCGGGCATCATCGGCGTCGTCGTGCACGACATCATGAATCCGTTCTTCGCGGAAATCCTGCGCGCCATCGAGAGCGAGCTGGACCGCTGGCGCCAGACATTTCTGCTGTCGAACCACTACGACCAGCTTGAGAAGCAGCGCACCTTCATTGACACGCTGCTGCAGCTGGGGGCCGACGGCGTCATCATGTCGCCGGCCATAGGCACGCCTCCCGAGGACATCCTCATGGCGGAGGAAAACGGCCTGCCCACCGTTCTCATTGCCCGTACGGTGGAGGGGCCGCCGGTGCCGGTCTTCCGCGGTGACGACGCCTACGGGATCGGACTTGCCACCAACCATCTGATCGCGCTCGGCCACACGCGCATCGCCATGATCGGCGGAACCGACCAGACGTCCACGGGTCGCGACCGCTATCAGGGCTATGTGGCCGCCATGCAGAAGGCCGGACTGGAAGTGAAGCCTGAATGGCGTTTCCCCGGGCCCCGCACCAAGCAGGCGGGCTTCGAGGTGGCGGGCGCTTTCCTGGCGCTCAAGGACAAGCCCACCGCCGCGGTGTGCTGGAACGATCTTGTGGCCATCGGGCTGATGAACGGCATAGCCCGGGCTGGGCTTACGCCAGGAGTGGACATTTCCGTGACGGGCTACGACGATCTGGAAGAGGCCGCCATCGCTACGCCCGCGCTCACCACGGTGTGGAACGGCCAGCGTGAAGTCGGCCGCCGGGCCGCCCGCGTTCTGCTGGACCGTCTCAATGGCGCGGAGGTTCATCCGACGCAGGAGCTGATCAGGCCCGAACTGCATGTGAGGCAATCGACCGGCAAGCCAAGGGAGCGGTGAGGCCTGCCGGCCGGGAAGGACGGATCGGCGCCTATTGCTGTACCGCCAGGCTTGGCCGGGCGGTCTCCCGCGAGAGAGGCGCGCGCGTCAGCTCGCTCTTCAGGAGCTCGAAGATATCGAGCGCCGTGCGCAGGTTGAACCGCCGCTCGTCGAAGAACATGCCGTAGCGCGCCTCGATATGGCCGGCAGGATTTGCGCGCAGCTCTCAAACTCTTCCGCCAGGCTGCGCTGGAGATAGATCGGCAGCGGCGTAAGCGCGAGGCCACTGGACACGAGGCGGATGGCCGTCATGATGTCGTCCACCTCTCCGACCACATCGTATACCACCTCCTGCCGGCGCAGCCATTCGCGCGACACTGCGCCAAGGGGTGAGTGGGGCGAGGCGAGCACCACCGGAAGACCCGGACCTTCATTTTTCATGAAATCCAGAAGGTGCTTTTCTCCCACCCATTTCAGCGTGAATTCGGTGGTAAGGTCCGGCGCGATTTCGGAAGGATAGAGCGCTCTGAAGACCGCATCGAGCTCGCCCTGCTCGTACATCTCCTCAAGTCGGCGCGAATCGGCGATCCGCCAGGTGAAATTCTCCTTGTGCCTGCCAAGCGCGGCTACGCGGTCCACGAGCAGCGGTGCGCAATAGGTGCACACGCCTACCTTCAGCTTGGTGAGGTTCTTTTCGTAGCGTACGGTCTTCAACTGCCGCTCAAGGTCCAGCATCTGGCGGATTAGCCGCGAAATCTCTTCCTTGACGATGATCTTGTTGCCGACCTTCTTGATGAGCGATGTACCGATCGCCCGTTCGAGCCGGCCCAGATGCATGCTGATGGCGGGCTGGCTGATGCCCAGTTTCAGGGCGGCGCCCGTCAGGCTCTTGGTCTCGATCACCCGCCTCGGCGGCCCTCAGCGTCGCGAACGACAATCCTTCCTGCTTATGCACGTTCATTCCCCGCACCTCTCGCCCATTCTTCCGCTTTGCCCATCTGCTTGTTCACGCATTTCACGCTCATTCCTCCGAGCAGTTGCTGTTCTAAACGCAGCTTTCCGGGACGCGCGATCCTCGAAAGCCGCCGCCTGTCTCAACGTCTGACAATCCGCCCCGCCACGCGGGGCAACTGCCCGCTTTGGTCGTGCAACCCGTGCGCAAGGTTCCGGCGTCAGCCGGCCTGCCGCTGGCGATTGCAGGACCTGCGGGAAACACATTCGACTGGGCAGTGCCCCAACTCAGGATTGAAGATGTAAACGCACCTGCCCCTCCTTACTCCAACCATCTGGGGAAGGTATCTAACGCAACAGTTGTGTATCTACAATCACTGCGCGCAAGCGCTCTGAATCTTGCGGCCGGCAAAACCGCATAATTTGTATAACCGGCTGAAAAAATTCCGTTATTATCTGTGGAAATCTACAACCACAGCGCAAGCGCGGTCTTCGCTGGTTGTGGCCGGGTGGCGGATTCGATAAGCGGTCTGGTACAACTTCTGCGTTTATATCGACTCAGAAAGGCAGAGATGATTCGCCTGCGCCTTTTGGATCTCCTGGAGATTTCGGCGTTGCCGCACAAACAGGACTCAAGGAATGTACGCCCGCTCAATGCACGTCGCTTCTGCACTTGCTATGGTCAGCGAGTATCTGGATGACGCGGCATTCGCAGACTTTACCATGGCCGCACTCGTCCACCATGCGCTGAAGCTCCTCGCTCAAAGCCTGGAGCCGCGCGATCCGTTCCTTGATCTCGGCCAGATGTCGCTGCGCGATGCTGTCGGCTTCGTGGCAGGAGCTCTGTGGTTCTTCGCTCAGTTGCAGAAGCTCGCGTATATCCCCGATCTCAAAGCCCAGTTCGCGGGCATGCCGGATGAAGGCGAGACGGCTCAGATCCTTCTCATCGAATTGGCGGCGATTCCCCTCGCTGCGCGGCGGCGCTGGCAGCAGGCCAATTTGCTCGTAAAAGCGGATGGTCGGCACTTTCACGCCTGTTTGCCGGGCGGCTTCGCCGATGGATATGCCGCGGTGCGTCATTTTCGCGCTTGCTCCTCTAGTCGCTAGAGAAAGTAGGAGTGCCGGAAGAAGCGATCAAGGGACGACATTCATGAGACCCGTCAGCGAGAGCCGCTATCTGGTGGAGGGAATGGACTGCGCGAGCTGTGCGGAAAAGATCCGCACCGCCGTCGGCAGGATATCCGGGGTGGAGAATGTTTCCATCTCGCTCATCGGCGGCACTATGACCGTCGCGCATGGCGACGGGGAGGACATTCAGCCGGCTATCAAGCGGCAGGTTCAGCGGCTGGGCTATCGCGTGAGGCTGCTTGAGGGCCGCGAGGGCGAGAGCGAAACTGATCTCGGAAACGGCCTGGAAAAGCAAGGCCGATCTCCAGCGGATGGTCATGGGCACCATCATGACGATGCGCATCACCATGGCGGCGCGAAGGGCGAAACAGGATGGTGGCGCAGGCCGGGTCTAACCTTCACGCTCCTTTACGGGGCGGCGTTGCTGACGGCTTTCGCGGCGGGTCTTTTCCGCCCCGAGTTCGAGCGCTGGTCCTATCTCATAGCCATGTTCGTAGGCCTTGTGCCCATCGCGCGGCGCGCGTTTGCTGCCGCATTCGCAGGCACGCCCTTTTCCATTGAGATGCTTATGACCATCGCCGCCATCGGCGCGGCCACCATCGGTGCGGTGGAGGAGGCGGCGGTCGTCATCCTGCTCTTTCTGGTGGGTGAGCTGTTGGAGGGGCTTGCGGCCGAGCGCTCGCGCGCGAGCATCCGCGGGCTCTCGCGGCTTGTACCTTCAACCGCGCTCATTGAGCGCGAGGGTGGTGAGGCGGAGGAAATCCCCGCCGCGCGGCTTGCGCAAGGGGACGTCATCGTGGTGCGGCCCGGCGACCGCATTGCGGCCGACGGCGAGGTTGTGTCCGGCGCAAGCTCGGTCGACGAGGCGCCGGTTACGGGCGAAAGCGTGCCGAAGCTGAAGGAAGCTGGCGATTATGTCTTTGCGGGAACGGTGAACGGCGAGGGACTGCTCAAGGTGTCGGTGACTGCCTCCGCCGAGGACAATACGATTGCCCGTGTCATCCGGCTGGTGGAGGAGGCGCAGGAGAGGAAGGCGCCTACCGAGCGCTTCATCAACCGGTTCTCGCGCTACTACACCCCGCTCGTCATCCTCATTGCCGCGCTCGTGGCGGTGGTGCCACCATTTCTTTTGGGAGCGCCATGGATGGAGTGGATCTACAAGGGGCTTGCCATCCTTCTCATCGGCTGCCCCTGTGCGCTGGTGATTTCCACACCTGCGGCCATCGCGGCGGCGCTCTCCGCGGGGGCGCGGCGGGGGCTGCTCATGAAAGGCGGCGCCGTTCTTGAGGAGGCGGGCAGGCTTCAGGCCATCGCCTTCGACAAGACCGGTACGCTGACGGAGGGCAAGCCGCGAGTCACCGCGGTGCTCGCCTTCGAAGGAAGCGAGCGGGAGGTGCTGCGCCTCGCCGCCGCCCTGGAGCAAAGCTCCAGCCACCCGATCGCGCTAGCCATCCTGGCCCGGGCGGGCGAGGAGGGACTCGCCCTCCCGCCGGTCACGGAGGCTTCCGCCATCGGCGGGCAGGGCGTCACGGCGGTCATTGAGGGCCGGCTTCTCTTCCTCGGTTCCATCCGCGCCGCCGCCAGGAGAGGGAAGGTCTCGCCGGAGCAGGCAAAGACCCTGGCCGCGCTGGAGGCCGAGGGAAACACGGTCTCGGTGCTGCTTGCGAACGGCATCGCCATCGGCGCCATTACGCTGAGGGACGAGCCGCGGGCGGACGCACGGTCCGGCCTTGCTCAACTCAAGGAAAAGGGCATCCGCACCCTCATGCTTACGGGCGACAACGCCCGTACGGCCGAGCTTGTGGGACGTGATCTCGGCATCGAGGTGCGCGCGGAGCTTCTGCCGCAGGACAAGAGCAGCATCGTCAGCGCGCTGAGGAAGGATGGCCTGAAGGTCGGCAAGGTCGGTGACGGCATTAATGATGCTCCGGCGCTGGCCGCGGCTGATGTGGGCATCGCCATGGGCGGGGGAACGGACGTGGCTCTGGAGACGGCCGATGCCGCCATCCTGCACGGGCGGGTGAGCGACGTGGCGGCGATGATCGAGCTTTCCCGCAAGACCATGGCGAACATCCGGCAGAACATTGCCATAGCCATCGGGCTGAAGCTCGCTTTCCTTGTCACCACGATCCTGGGCATCACGGGCCTTTGGCCGGCGATCCTGGCGGATACGGGAGCCACCGTCCTGGTGACGGCGAACGCTCTGCGCCTGCTGGCATGGAAGCCCCGCAGGCCGTCCTCATCTGCCGGTGGGAGCGCCAATCCGTGAACGGTGCGGACCGAGGAGGGCGGCAAGCGCCAGGATGAGACCGGAAACGGTGGCGATCATGCCCGCGGCGCTGACGGCATGTTCGCCTCCCAGCCAGAGCGGTCCGTAGCCAGCAAGAACGTAGCCTAGAACCGCGGAAAGAGTGGCGAAGACGATGCTCCAGAAAACCTGCCGCTCGAGCCGGTTGGTCATGAGCCGCGCGGCAGCCGGCGGACAGATGAACATGGCAATGACGATGATGGAGCCGACCGCGTCGAAGGCCGCCACGGCTGCCACCGCTGAGACAATGACAAGGCCAAGGCTGACGGCCACCGTGGGGATGCCAACGGCACGCGCGAAGGCTTCATCAAAGGTAGAGAGTTTCAGCGGCCGCCAGAAGATGAGAGTGAGCAGCGCGATGACAAACGCCGCGCCCGCCATGCGGAAGAGCTCGGGCGGAAGCTCCCTAAGGGCGGCGGAGTCCACGAGAGAGCTCCAGTCCTCCGCCGCGAACCAGATGAGGCTCTCCAGATTGCCGTAAAGGGCGTGTTCCACGTCGAGGTGGACGCTGCTCGTGTCACTCTGTTCCAGCAGGAGGACGCCTGCCGCAAAGAGCGAGGTAAAGACCACACCCATAGCCGCTCCCGGCTCGATCCGCCCGAGGCGCTTGATCGCCTCGATGAGCACGACGGCGACAACGGCCGCGCCAGCCGCGCCGAGCAGCATCGGCCAGGTGGAAACCGAGCCGGTGATCAGGAAAGCGGCGACGATGCCCGGCAGCACCACATGGCTGATGGCATCCCCGATCAGGGCCTGGCGCCGCAGGACAAGGAAGTTGCCCGGCAGCGCGCAGGCGATCGCGGCCAGGATTCCGATGAGCATGGGTGTCAGGCTGAGCTGGACGAATTCCGAACCCATGAACTCCCCCTATGAATCCCGTGAAGCTTCGCCAAGACGCTCGTCGATTTGCGCAATAGCGTCGCGCGTCAGCAGTTCCTCGATGGGCCTGGAGCCGTCATATCCGCCGGCCTGCACGTCATCCGTGTAAAGCTGCCGGGCGAGCGCCCAGCGCTTCTCGTTTCGCGCGGCGGTGGCGGCGAGGTCTCGTCCTTTCTCGGTTGCTGTTCCGTCTCGGCCAATGAGGCCTTCGCGCCGAAGGAGTTTCAGCGTTGCGGGGTTGCGGACGGCGTCATTGCGCGCGATGGCGAGCAGCCCCTGATGGCGGTGCAGGCTTTTTCGATACCGCTGGCGCAGGCGTGCGCCGGCCAATAGCCCCCGTCGCGGCGCGGCCAGAAGCGACAGGACGAACAGGCTGAAGGCAATCAGCACGATGATCGGGCCGGTGGGCAAGTTCGGTGCGGATGCGGACAGCGCCGCGCCGAGATAGCCAGAAAGCCCGCCGAAAAGCCCGGCGGTGAGCACGACATGCTCGGTCCTTTCGCTCCACAGACGCGCGGTGACAGGCGGAATGATCAGCATGGCGACGATGAGGATCAGGCCCACGAGCTTCAGGCCTATCACTGTCACGCCCATGACCAGCCCCATCATGGCGAGGTCCATGCGGCGGATGTCGATGCCTGCCGTGGCCGCGAATTCGGGGTCGAAGGCGGTGATGGTCATGGGCCGCCGGAACAGAAAGGTGAAGGCGACCGCGAGCGCGCCGCCCGCGGCGATCAACAGGGCGTCCTGAAAGAGCATTCCCGCCGTCGAGCCCAGGAGAAAGCCCTCGAGCCCGGCCTGATAGCCGCGCGACATGTTCTGGATCACCGTGAGCAGCACGATGCCGAAGCCGAAGAAAACGGAAAGCACCGCCCCGATGGCTGCATCCTCGGCCAGGCGCGTGCGCGCCACCAGCCATTGCACGGCAAGAAGGCCCGCTCCCGCCGACAGCGCGGAGCCGAGAAGGAGCCCGGGAAGGCTGCGTCCCTCGCCACCGAGCATCACCATGACGATATAGGCAAGCCCCACGCCCGGCAGCGTGGCATGCGCGATGGCATCGCTCACCAGCGCCCGCTTGCGCAGGAAAAGAAACGCCCCGCTGCTGCCCGCGGCGACGCCGAGCAGCCCCGCGCCCAGCGCCACGAGCGCGGCGTTGTAGCCTGCCTGAAGGAGGAGGGCGTCAAGAAAGGCTTCAAGCATGGATCACTCTGCCGGAATGCGGACGGTGAGCGTCGCGAGTTCGCAATGCAATCCTGAAGCATCATCGGCCGCCGGACGGGAAGTGGGCAAAGGGTTGCCCCATTGTGTACCGCCCATCATGCCGCTGGGAGCTTCAGCTGGTCGATGTGCGCCGTCGCCAGCCGGCCGCCATAGGTCTTCTGCAGGTTTTCTGGCGTAAACGCCGTGGCGACAGGTCCTTCGGCGACCTTGCGGACGTTGATGAGCAGCACATGGTCGAAATAGTCGGCCACGGTCGCCAGGTCATGGTGGACACAGATCACCGTACGGCCTTCCGCATTCAGGTCCTTGAGCACCGTGATGATGGCTCTTTCCGTCGCCGCATCGACACCGGCGAAGGGCTCGTCGAGCAGGTAGAGCTCCGCGTCCTGCGCCAGTGCGCGCGCCAGGAACACGCGCTGCTGCTGCCCGCCGGAAAGCTGGCCGATCTGCCGCGCGGCAAAATCCGCCATGCCCACGCGCTCCAGGCAGGCCAGGGCGCGCTCCCGGTGCCTGGCGCGCACGGGCCGCAGGAGGCCCAGCTCGCGATAGAGCCCCATCAGCACCACGTCGATCACTCGCGTCGGGAAATCCCAGTCGACGGAGGCGCGCTGCGGCACATAGGCAATACGGTGAAGGCTTTTCTCGACGGGTTCTCCGTAGACGGTCACCGCGCCGGAAAGGCGAGGGACCATGCCAAGCGCGGCCTTGAGCAGCGTCGACTTGCCCGCGCCATTGGGGCCGATGATGGCCGTCATCGAGCCCGCCGGCACGGTGGCGTCAATGGAAAGCACGGCGGGCTTTTCCCCGTAGGAAACGGTGAGTTCACTTATCGCAAAGGGGCTCCTTGCGGGATCGGTCAGGGACGGTCTCTCACGGCTGGCGAGGCAGAGTGTTGTGCCCATCATCGTGTCCTGTCAGCTTGCAGCCGAGAGGCGGCCAAGCATTCCGCGCTCCGGCGCCTCGCCCCCAAGTGCCCGGGTGATGGTGGTGACGTTGTGGTCGATCATGCCGATATAAGTGCCTTCATAGGACCCATGCGGTCCCATGGCGTCGGAAAAGAGCTGGCCGCCGACCTTCACCGTGTGGCCGCGCGCCGCCGCGCCCTCGATCAGGGCGCGCACGTTCCGGTCCGAAACGGAGGATTCGACGAAGACGGCGCCGATCCTGCGCTCGACCAGCGTGTCAACCAGCCCGGCAACGTGCGCCAGGCCTGCCTCGCTTTCCGTCGAGATGCCCTGGATCCCGAGCACCTCGAAATCATAGGCGCGCCCGAAATAGTTGAAGGCATCGTGCGCCGTCACCAGAACCCGGCGCTCCTCGGGAATCGTCGCCAGTACCTTCCGGGAATAGGCGGACAGCGCCTCTATATCAGCGAGGTGCTTTTCCGCATTGGCGCGAAACTCCGCCTCGCCCTCGGGCCTGGCCTCGATCAGCGCGTCGCGAACCGCCACAACCACCTTGGCCCACAGGTCCGGGTCCATCCAGACATGCGGGTCATACCGGTTCTTGTACGCATCATGGGCCAGCAGGAGTTCGGCAGGGAGCGCCTCGGCAACGGCAACCACGCGGCGGCGCGCCGAAAGCGAATGAAGAAAATCCTCCATCTGCGCTTCCAGATAGAGCCCGTGCCAGAGAACCAGATCGGCCCTGGTCATGGCCAGGATGTCGGTGCGGGTCTGCCTGTAGGCGTGCGGGTCCACTCCGGGTCCCATGAGGCCGCGAACGGTGACCAGATTGCCGCCCACCTGCCGGGCGGCATCGGCAATCATGCCCGTTGTGGAGACGACCGAAAGCGGCTCCTCTGCCCTCGCTAGGGAAGCGAGCGGCAATCCTGCCGCAAGGCCAGCGAGGCCTGCCGCGGCGAGCAGTGAGCGGCGCGTAAACTCTGCCATGTCCTACCTTTCAGGCCGGCAAGTCGAATTGCAAGTGCAAACCATTTGCAAGTCTGCAAACAAATTCAGCAATCCATTGTTCCAATTAATGCAAATGAGAATGATTTGCAAGTAGCCGTGCGGATGCTGCGGCTTGGAATGGTAAGGGTGCTGCGGCAGCCCACGCGTCATCCCGCACCTCCCCACCGTCATCCCGGCCGAGCGAAGCGAGACCGGGGTCCCAGGAAGGCGGTCGAAATGGCGCTACTGGGTCTCGGATAGCCGCTCCGCGGTTTCTGGGATGACGGAGAGGAGTGCGTCTTCCGGAAGGCGGAAGCGAGAAGAAGGGGCGAGAACGAATGGGCCGGGGAGAAAGCCTTACTCCCCGTGCCCCGCGATCATCATGGCTTCGAGCTTCAGCCGCTCGGACTTTCTCATGCGCTCCGAGGCGGACTTCAGCTGCCCGCAGGCGGCGAGAATGTCGCGCCCGCGTGGCGTGCGGATGGGCGAGGCGTAGCCGGCGCGATTGATCACCTCGGCGAAGCGCTCGATCTGCTCCCAGTCGGAGCATTCGTATGCGCTGCCCGGCCACGGGTTGAAGGGGATCAGGTTGATCTTCGCCGGAATGCCGCGCAGAAGCCGCACCAGCTCCCGCGCGTCGTCCAGCGAGTCGTTGACACCCTTCAGCATCACATATTCGAAAGTGATGCGCCGCGCGTTCGACAGGCCGGGATAGGAGCGGCAGGCCTTGAGCAGCTCGCTGAGCTTGTACTTCTTGTTGATCGGCACCAGCTCGTCGCGCAGCTCGTCGCGCACCGCATGCAGCGAGATGGCAAGCATGACGCCGATTTCCTCGCCCGTGCGGTAGATTTCAGGCACTACGCCAGACGTTGAAAGCGTGATGCGACGCTTGGACAGCGACAGGCCCTCGCCATCGGAGGCGATGAGCAGGGCCTTCTTCACATTCTCGAAATTGTAGAGCGGCTCGCCCATGCCCATCATGACGATGTTCGTCACCTTGCGGCCTTCCGCGGGCACGATGGCGCCGTCCGGGGTTGCCGCGTCCGGGAAATCGCCCAGCCGATCGCGTGCGATGAGAAGCTGGTCGAGAATCTCGCCCGCCGTCAGGTTGCGTACCATGCGCTGCGTGCCGGTGTGGCAGAAGGAGCAGGTGAGGGTGCAGCCGACCTGTGAGGAAAGGCAGAGCGTGCCCCGGCCTTCCTCCGGAATGTAGACCGTTTCCACTTCTACCGGGCGCCCTGCGCCGCGCGGCGGGAAGCGCAGCAGCCACTTGCGCGTGCCGTCCTCGGAAACCAGCTCCTCCACGATCTCCGGCCGCGCGATGGTGAAGTGCTCGTCGAGCGCGGCCCGCAGATCCTTGGAGATGTTGAACATCTGCGAAAAGTCGGTGGCTCCGCGCACATAGAGCCAGTGCCAGAGTTGGCGCAGCCGCATCCGCACCTGCCGTTCGGGTACGCCGATGCCGGCGAGCGCTTCGGCAAGCTCCTCGCGGGTGAGGCCAATGAGTGGTTTCTTTTCGGGCTCGCTGGCAGGTTTCAGCTGCGCGCGGGCCTCGGGAGTGGAGATGTTGATCGTAAGCGCCATGGTTCCGAGCATATAGGTGGCCTTCGGGTGGCGGCCAATCCGGGGCGCTCATAACACAGGGCGGCTGTCAGGTCATCCGCAAGCTGAGCTTGGGGGTGAGGGCGGGCTCGTTTGCCGCGGAGGAAACGGCTCCGCGCAATTCCAGGAAAAGTGGATCCCGGTTTTCCGTCCGGAATTGCACAAGAAACGGATTCTTTCAGCGGCTCCGTGAAACGCAGAAGGGGATCCCGCAAGCCGCAGGGTCTTTCCTGAACGGGCCTGCTGCTTCATTCTGCAGGTCTGGCGGCCAATGAGCCCGCCCTGCAAAAGGATCCTGAAGGCAATGTCTCGCAAGAAACCGGATGAACTGAGAAGCGCCCGCTGGTTCGCACCTGACGATCTGCGATCCTTCGGCCACCGCAGCCGCATGCTCCAGATGGGATATGACTACGCGGACTGGGAGGGAAAGCCGGTCATCGCGATCATCAACACATGGTCGGACCTCAATCAGTGTCATGTGCACTTCAAGCAGAGGGTGGAGGACGTGAAGCGCGGCGTGTTGCAGGCGGGCGGTTTGCCGGTCGAACTTCCCGCGCTGTCGCTCAGCGAAAGCGCGGTGAAGCCCACGACCATGCTTTACCGCAACATGCTGGCGATGGAGACCGAGGAGCAGATACGCTGCCATCCCGTTGACGGCGTGGTGTTGATGGGCGGCTGCGACAAGACCACGCCGGGCCTCATCATGGGGGCGGTCTCTGCCGGCCTGCCGGCGATCTTCATGCCGGCCGGGCCCATGCTGCGCGGCAACTGGCGCGGCAAGACGCTGGGGTCCGGATCGGATGGCTGGAAGCACTGGGACGAGCGGCGCGCCGGAACCGTCACCGAAGCGCAATGGCGGGAGATGGAGAAGGGCATCGCTCGCTCCTATGGCCATTGCATGACCATGGGTACGGCTTCGACCATGACGGCGATCGCCGAGGCGTTGGGCCTTACGCTGCCGGGAGCCTCATCCATTCCCGCCGCCGATGCGAACCATCACCGGATGGCGGCCGAATGCGGCCGCCGCATTGTGGAAATGGTCTGGGAGGATCTGGTGCCGAGCCGCATCCTCACCGCAGAGGCCTTCGACAACGCGAACACGGTGGCAATGGCGCTCGGATGCTCCACCAACGCCATCATCCATATGATCGCGATGGCGCGCCGGGCGGGCATCTCCCTCGGCCTTGACGATCTTGATCGCAAGAGCCGGGTCATCCCCGTCATCGCGAATGTGCGCCCGGTCGGCGACACCTATCTGATGGAGGACTTTTTCTATGCCGGCGGTTTGCCCGCACTTATGAAGGAGCTTGGCGATAGGCTGAACCTGGATTGCCTGACGGTAAACGGTCGCCCGCTGGGGGAGAACATCGCTGGAGCGGAGAATTTCAACAGGGATGTCATCCGCCCGCTGACCGATCCGGTCTACCACGAGGGTTCGCTGGCGGTGCTGAGGGGTAATCTCGCGCCCGACGGCGCGGTGATCAAGCCGGCTGCCTGCGACCCGCGCTTCCACGAGCACGAAGGCCCGGCTTATGTGTTCGACAGCTATCCTGCCCTGAAGGAGAAACTTGACGACGAATCATGGGACATTCCGCCCGACGCCGTGCTCGTGCTGCGCAATGCCGGCCCGCAGGGCGGACCGGGCATGCCGGAATGGGGCATGATCCCGATGCCGAAGGCCCTTTTGAAGAAGGGACACCGGGACATGGTCCGCCTTTCGGATGCGCGCATGTCGGGCACCTCCTACGGCGCCTGCATATTGCACGTCGCGCCCGAAGCCTTCGTCGGCGGGCCGCTCGCTCTCCTGAGGAACGGCGACCGGGTGCGGCTCAGCGTTTCCAAAAGACGCCTCGATATGCTGATCGATGACGACGAGCTGGCAAGGCGCCGGGCCGCATGGACACCGCCAGCGCCGCGCTACGAGCGCGGCTATGGCTGGATGTACTCCCGCCACATCCTGCAGGCCGACAAGGGCTGCGACTTCGACTTTCTCGAAACGGGCTTCGGCGCGCCGGTGGACGAGCCCGTTATCTATTAACTCGCGGGACGGCTGGGCGCGCTCGCCCCGCCGCTACGCGCTTTGTCCGCGGTGTCTGTAGACGCCTTTCCACCGGCTCGGCGCGAAGCCGATCCATCCGGGCTTCGCGCCATAGACCTGATAAGCGCCGGGACATAGACCCGCGCTTACAGGTAAAGCAGCGAACGGCCTTGCTCGTTGAACAGGTGCATCTTGCCGGGTTCGGCGGAAAGCGAGATGATCTCCCCGCGGTTGAAGCGCTGCACGCCGGGCAGCTTCACGATGATGGGTTCCGGCGCGTTCTCCACGTCGAGATAGACATTGGTAACCTCGCCGAGCGACTCCACGATGTTGACGCGCCCGTCGATCAGGCCGTTGCCGTTGGTGGCGATGGTGAGATCCTCCGGTCGCACGCCGAAATGCACCTCCGCCCCGGCTAGATTGGCCGGGGAGGGGATCGGTAGGTCGGCCTTGCGGCTGCCTAGCACGATCGTGGTCTTCTCCCCCGTCTTGTCGATCCTGGCGCGCTGCACGTTCATGGCCGGCGAGCCGATGAACTGCGCCACGAACAGGTTGGCGGGCCGTTCGTAAAGCTCGATCGGCGTGCCGACCTGCTCGATGCGGCCGGCCGATAACACCACAATGCGGTTGGCCAGCGTCATCGCCTCCACCTGGTCATGGGTGACATAGACCATGGTGGATTGCGGCATGGACTCCTTCAGCTTGGCGATCTCGATGCGGGTGGCCACGCGCAGTGCCGCATCGAGGTTCGACAGCGGCTCGTCGAACAGGAACACCTTGGGATCGCGCACGATGGCCCGGCCGATCGCCACGCGCTGGCGCTGGCCGCCGGACAGAGCCTTGGGCAGCCGGTCGAGATAGGGCGTAAGCCGCAGAATTTCCGCCGCCTCGCGCACGCGCTTGTCGATCTCCGCTTTGGGCCGCTTGGCGATGCGCATGCCGAAGGCCATGTTGTCGTACACGCTCATATGCGGATAAAGCGCGTAGGACTGGAATACCATGGCGATGCCGCGCTGCGAGGGCGGAATATCGTTTACAAGCTGATCTCCGATATACATCTCGCCGCTGGTGATCGTCTCAAGCCCCGCGATCATGCGCAACAGGGTGGACTTGCCGCAGCCCGAGGGGCCGACGAAGACCACGAACTCTCCCGAATGGATCTCCAGGTCGATGCCGTGGATGACCTCGGTCGCCCCGTAGCTTTTCCTGATATCCTTCATCAGAACGCCAGCCATCAGTTCTCTCCCTGATCGCGTAGAGTTTCGCCGGTGCAGGGCCGCATATGGCATTCGCCGTCGCCCGTCCGGATAATCCCTTTTCTCGCAAGCATGCGGGATCAGCCTCCCTTGACAGAGCCGGCGAGCAGCCCCCGCACGAGATAGCGCTGCAGGGCGAAGAAGACGATGATCGGCACCACGATCGCAACGAAGGCTGAGGTGGACAGGATTTCCCAGTTTCCGCCGCGGGAGCCGAGCAGCTCGCGCAGCCGGCCGGTCAGCACCAGCTGTTCCTCGTTGTTGCCGAGGAAGACAGTGGCCACCAGCAGATCGTTCCACACCCACAGGAACTGGAAGATGGCGAAGGAGGCGAGTGCCGGGAACGACAGCGGCAGGATGATCTTGCGGAAGATGTCGAAATCCGTCGCTCCGTCCACCCTCGCGCTTTCGATGATCTCGCGCGGCAGGCCGGCAATGTAGTTGCGCAGGAGATAGATGGCGAGGGGCAGGCCGAAGCCCGTATGCGCAAGCCAGATGCCGATGAAGGACTTGCCGATGCCCACGCCGTTATAAAGCCGCAGAAGCGGGATGAGCGCCATTTGCAGCGGTACCACTAGAAGACCCACCACGGTCGCCAGCAGAAGCGCACGCCCCGGAAAGCGCATCCAGGAAAGCGCATAGGCGGCATAGGCCGCGATCAGGATGGGGATGACGGTGGCCGGAATCGTGACCGTCAGCGTATTGATGAAGCTCTGGCCTATGCCTTCGGAAAACAGCACCGTGTTGTAGTTGGCCAGGGTGAATTTCGGCGGCTCGAGCGTGGTGACGAACAGGCGCTCGCCGCGCCGGCCCTCGGGCTGTTCCGGATAGGTGATGACATAATCGCCATTTTTCTGGACGGTGATGGTCTGTCCGTCGCGCGTCTCTGCCGTCGTGCCCGGCTCGAATTCCTTGGGCCGTTGGATTGACGTGCCGAAGGCGCTGACCGTGCCGCTGCCTCCTTCGAACACGTTGCCGGTGATGACCCATTGTCCGTCCTGTTCCACCGCCTCTTCCGGAGGGGCGGCGCGGGCGACGATGTTCTGCTCCGTCGGGAAAAAGGACGTCCACCAGCCGCTGACGACGATCTGGTCCTTGTCGCGGAAGGAGGAAACCAGGATGCCGAGCGTCGGAATGGTCCAGATGGCGACGAGAAACAGCACCGACAGATGAACCGCCCATGTTAGCGCCGGGCGCGCGCCGACCCCCGTGCTCATCGCACATCCTTCCGCACTTCACGGATGTTCCAGATCATGATCGGCACCACCATGATCATGATGACCAGCGCGATGGTCGAGGCGCGGCCGAAATCGAGGCCGCGGAACATCCAGTCGAACATGTAGTTGGCGAGCACCTGCGTGCCCCACTGGCCGTTGGTCATGGCCAGAACGATGTCGAAGACCTTGAGCACGAGGATGGTGATCGTGGTCCAGACCACCGCGATCGTACCCCAGATCTGCGGCACCTTGATCTTGTAGAAGATCTGAAAGGGCGATGCCCCGTCGATCACCGCCGCCTCTATGGTCTCTTCCGGGATGCCCCGGAGCGCGGCCGACAGGATCACCATGGCAAAGCCCGTCTGGATCCAGATCAGCACGACCATGAGGAAGAAATTGTTCCAGAAGGGCACCGTCAGCCACGCCTGCGGCGCACCGCCGAAAGCGGTGACGATGGCGTTGAGAAGCCCGATCTGCTCTGCCCCTTCCGGGCGATAGTCATAGATGAACTTCCAGATGACGCTTGCGCCCACGAAGGAGATGGCCATGGGCATGAAGATCAGGCTCTTGGCGATATTGCCCCAGGCGATGCGGTCGGTAAGCGCCGCCGCGATGAGGCCGAAGAAGGTGGCCGCCGCCGGCACGACGATCAGCCACAGGATGTTGTTGCGCATGCTTTCGCGAAACGCCGGGTCCTGCGCCAGCCACCGATAGTTGTAGGTGCCCACCCATTCCTGGCCGGTCGGCCCGTGGAAGCTCAGCACCACCGAGTTGAAGACCGGGTAGACCAGATAGAGCCCGAGCACGATGATGGCGGGGCCGAGGAAAAGCCACGGCCGGATGGCGTTTGCCTTGGTGAGGTTCGCCGCGATGTTTGCGCCCCTGGCGGGATAGAATGTGTCGAGGAGCTTGTTCGCACTCCAGAAATAGCCGAAGCAGGCCGCCACGCCCAGAAACATGACGATGACGGCGCCAAGAAGCTTCGAATCGGGCAGGATCGCCATGATGAGGGCATAGGCCAGAACAGCCAGCACGATGCTGGCCGCCAGTCCCGCAGCCATGACCACAAGTGTCACCGCGATGGTGGACAGGGCCGAAACCAGCCCGGAACCAATGGCGGAGGGCGCCGCCGTCGCTTGTGTTACTGCCACGTTCTCCTCCCACCGGCTGAATCCCCGCCGGGTCCGCTGTCCCGGCCGGGCAAGCATTCGCTGGAAGGTCCGCCCCCGCCAGAGGCCGCCCGGCAGCGGCGGCCCCTGGCCGGAACAGGCCTGCTATTGTTGTTCCCCGTTATTGCCAGACTTGATGGCGTCCCACTCCCGCTGGATGGCATCGGCCGCCTCCTGCGCGGATGCGCCGCCGACATAATTGACCATGCCCGTCCAGAACGCGCCCGCGCCGATGCGGCCGGGCATCAGGTCGGAACCGTCGAAACGGAAGGTGGTGGCGTTCGTGAGGATTTCGCCCTGCTTCCTGGCCGCGTCATTCGCGTAGGCTTCCGGATTTGCCTCCTTGAAGGCGGTGAGGAAGCCCGACTGCGCCATCCAGATTTCATGGGCGATGGGCGTCTTCAGGAATTCGATGAAGGCGCGTGCGGCCTCCGAATCGGAGGTGATGGCGACCACGTTTCCGGAGCCGAGAACCGGGCTGCCGAGATCGCGGTCCGCATAGGCGGGCAGATAGAAGAAGTCCACATCCACCCCCACTTCCGTTCCCTCGGGGAAGAAGCTCGGGATGAAGGAGGCCTGGCGGTGCAGATAGCAGCGCGGCGGTACCGAGAAAAGCCCGGCCGGGCTGTCGCGGAAGTCCGTCGAGACCACCCCTTCCGTGCCGCCGGCCACGAAGTCGTTGTTCTTGGCGAACCAGCCGAACTCCTCGATTGCTGCGATAACGCGCTCGTCGTTAAACGGAATCTCGTTCGTAACCCACTGGTCGTAAACTTCCGGCGGCTGGCTGCGCAGCATCATGTCTTCCACCCAGTCCGTGGCGGGCCAGCCGGTGGCGCCGCCGGAGCCGAGGCCAATGCACCAGGGCGTGCCGCCATCGGCGACGATCTGCTCAGTCAGCGCCTTCAGGTCCTCCATGGTTTCAGGCACTTCGTACCCGGCATCCTCGAAGTTCTCGGGCACATACCAGACCAGGGATTTCACGTCCGCCTTATACGGGAAGGCATAATAAGCTTCCGTGCCGTCCTTGCCCGCATAGGTGCCGAGCTCGACCCAGGATTCACCCGCGGCATAGTTCTCGCGCACCCAGTCCGCCGTCTCCTGACCAAGCGGCGTGAGATATCCCTGGGCGGCCAGATTTGCGGCAAGGCCGGGCTGCGGGAAAATGGCGATGTTCGGCGGGCTGCCGGCCTGCGAGTCGATGACGATCTGCTGCTCGAAGGAATCGGAGCCGGAGAAGGAAACGGTCGCACCCGTGGCCTCGGCGAAATAAGCGATCACCGACTTGAATATTTCCTGCTCCTGGCCAAGCCAGTCGCCGAAGATGGAAAGGTTCTGGCCCGAGAGGTCATATTGGGCGGCAAAGTCCTCGTAGCTCTGCCAGCTGAAGCGGCTGTCCTCGCCCGGCGCGAATTTCAGGTCCTGCGCAAGGGCGGTGCCGCCGGAAAGCACCAGCGCGGACACGCCGGCCAGCATCCACTTTTTCATCGTTTCCTCCACAATGGACTTTTACAACGGACTTTGATCCCAGTGGTCCCCGGCCTGTTCCGCAACCTCCTGCAATTCAGAAGGTAACCCAGGCGCTTGGGGATTTCCAGCATTGAACCTTGGGCAGGTCGAGTCAACACGGACGGTTGCGCGGAGCCCGTTCTGTGAATCCAGGTTGAAAGCGCAAAGCACGCCCGAGAGCCTGGCCGCACTGCGGCAAGAGGCATTCCGCAGCGTTACGGCTGGTGGTGGAAAAATAGTGGAAAAGGAGTGGTATGGCGTATTGACACCGTAATTTTCATAAGCGGCTGGTCGCTAGATGGGAGACGAATCACACGGGAGCTGACCTGTGTTTACAGGTGATTCGGTTTGCGCCGTACACGAGAATGTGGGCATGGAAAAATAACAATTTAATATTGCATTAATCCGCAATCGGTGACATAAAAGAGGGGGTTACGGTTGTTTGCTGCTGGAACCGTAACCCCCCATCTGGGATGTGGTTGCTCAAAATTTTTGGTGCTGAAACAGTTCCCAGATCAATTATATCGCCTGGTGCAAGCCGGTGCCAAGCGACACCGGCTTGCTAAAACCACCTGTCAGCCGCCTCAACAGCCCGATCTGCTGAACGGGAAAAATGCTTCCCTTGCCAGAGGGCTTCTTCGGCTGACCTCACTAAAAACATTAGGTTATCAATTCGATATACACTGTCATTTAGCATAAACGAAACTGCTCTCCTAGTGCATTTTTTCGCGCCAAACCGCAAGCCGTCTGCCTGCAAACATATACTCACATGTTTGTGAGAGAGGACGCTTGTCCGGCAAGGCCGGCTTGGCGCAGCCCAAGGGAGAGCCAACGGGATTTTACGCGCGCCTGGATCTTGTGGCATTCACGATTCCGCCAGGAGTAATCTGCAGCGGACTTCATCCGAATCGTAGCGCGCAGATCCGGCATATGGCCGCCTCAGCCGATTTGCCGGAACTTTCCAGACCGATACCGGCTTCATCGCTGGCAGCCCCGGGACTGACGATGAGCGCATGGAAGCAGAACAGGCAGAGGACCCTCGAAGCTCTGCGCCAGGAAGCGGAGGGCTGCACGCGCTGCGACCTCTATAAAAACGCCACTCAGACCGTGTTCGGCGAGGGCAGGGGCGGGGCGCGGGTGGTCTTCGTCGGCGAGCAGCCGGGAGACCGGGAGGACATCGAGGGGCGGCCTTTCGGCGGGCCAGCCGGGCGACTGTTCGACGCCGTCCTGGAAGATGTTGGCATCGACCGGAAGAAGACCTACGTCACCAATGCGGTCAAGCACTTCAAGTTCGAGCCCCGCGGCAAGCGGCGCATCCATTCCAAGCCCAATGCCGGCGAGATCCGCGCCTGCCGCTGGTGGCTCGATCAGGAGCTGGCGCTGATCAGGCCGGACGTGGCCGTGGCGCTCGGCGCTACCGCGGCGAGGGCACTCACGGGAAAACCGGTGTCCGTGATGAAGCTGCGCGGTACGGTAGTTTCAAGCACGGAGGGTTTGCCCGTGTTCATCACGGTGCATCCTTCCTCCCTCCTGCGCGTTCCCGACGAGGCGGACCGGCGCCGCGCACGCGAGCTCTTCGCCGAAGACATGCGCAAGGTGAAGGCGATGATGAAGGGATGAGGGGCCTCCACCCTCCGCCTTTGGGGAAGGGTCGGGGCGGTGCGCGCCGGGGTGGGATCATGAATATCGGCCCGGATCTTCACCGCCATCCCGCTCACTCCGTTCGCGACCTCCCCACGAGGCAGGGCATCGCCTGCGCCACAGTTCGTATATCCCTCCCATTTATCCCCGCTTCCTTCCCCCATGCGACAATGCTTGCCTGACAGGAGGGCAGTCATGGACGGCAGTGCGGCGATCGAGCAGAACCGGATGGCGCTGAAGCGCATCGTCGCCGCGCTCATCGCCATGGCGGGGCTCGACGCCGATCGCGAAGCTTGGGGCGAAAGAAAAACCCGTTTCACGCTCCCGCGCCATCTGTGGCTCGCCGTTCTCCGACTGCTGCGCCCCGCGGAAGCCGCCGCGCGGCGGCTGATCATCGCCGCCGCGCGCGGGCTCACCATCACCCTGCCGCCTCCGCGCAAGCCTGCGCCGAGGCCGGTGCCGCCGGACCAGTTCTTGCGCCGTTTCGGCATCGCCGTCACCATGCCGGCGGTCGGGGTCGCCGCCGCGGCACGGCATTCAGCCGCGCCCGCCCGTCCGCGATCCTATTGCCTGCCGCTCCTCGACGCGCTGCGAACCCCAGAGCCTTACGGAGGACGGCGCCGCACCGTGCCTGCGCATGCCGCGCCGCGCATCATGCTCCCGGGCATCATTGCGCCGCACCGCCTGCCGGCGCCAGCTTCGCCCGACGATCCCGTCAGCGCGGTACGCCTCGCCCAGCGCCTCACGGCACTGGCCGCCGCCCTCGACGACCTGCCCGGACAGGCCCGGCGCTTCGCCCGCTGGAAGGCGCGCCGCGATGCGCGGCTCACCCGCCGCATCTCGCCGCTCAAGCCCGGCCGCCCGCCGGGCGGCAGGCTTGCCCGCATCGACGCCTCCGCCACAAGAGCAAAACGCTCCCACAAAATCCGCGAGGTGGACGAGATTCTCGCCCACGCGCATGCGCTGGCGCTCTACGCGCTCGACAACCCCGACACGTCATGACGTGGGCGCGGAACAGTCCGAACGTATCTTTTCCGGAGCGCCGAGTGCGTGTGCCTCCGCCCTTGCACGCGTCTACGGAGCAAAAAGCGCAGCAACAGCCATACGCGATTGCCCTGCTTACAAGGGGACGGTGGGCGCCTACCGCACCAGCATCGCACGCAGGTCGTTGACATTCGTCCCGGTCGGGCCGGGGGAAAAGAGGTCGCCGAGCGCATGGAACGCGCCCCAGGCGTCGTGCCGGGCAAGAAGCGCCTTGGGGTCGAGCCCCGTCCGGCGCAGGCGCAGCGCGGTGGTGTGGTCGGCAAACGCGCCGGCATTGTCCTCGGAGCCGTCGATGCCGTCCGTGTCGGCGGCGAAGGCGAAGATGCCTTCGACATCCTCGATGGCCAGCGCCAGCGACAGCAGAAACTCCGTGTTGCGGCCGCCGCGCCCGCCCTTCTCGCGGATGGTGACGGTGGTTTCGCCGCCCGAAAGCATCAGTACGGGCTTGCGGAACGGCCGGTCGCGCAGCGCCACCTCGCGGGCGATCGCCGCATGCACCCGGCCCACTTCGCGCGCCTCGCCCTCTATGGCGTCGGAGAGGATGACGGTTTTGATGCCCTGCCTTTCCGCCTCCGCTGCCGCGGCTTCGAGCGAGCGGGCGGCCGAGGCGATGACGTGCACCTCGTTGCGGGCGAAGCGCGGGTCGTCGGGACGCGGCGCATCGGCCAAGGGCGAGTCGAGATGGCTGAGCGCCGCCTCCGGCAGGGCGAGGGAATAGGCCTCCACCACGGCGCGGGCGTCCTCCCGCGTGGAGGCGTCGGGGACCGTCGGGCCGGAGGAGACAAGCGCCGGGTTGTCTCCGGGGATGTCGGAGACGATGAGCGAGACGACGCGGGCCGGATGTGCCGCGGCGGCGAGCCTGCCGCCCTTGATCGCCGAAAGGTGCTTGCGCACCGTGTTCATGGCCGAGATCGGCGCGCCGGAGGCGAGCAGCGCCTCGTTGACGGCGATCTCGTCCTCAAGGCTCATGCCGGCGGGCGGGGCGGGCAGCAGCGCCGAGCCGCCGCCGCAGACGAGCGCCACCACCAGATCGTCCTCGGTGAGCCCTTCGACCAGCTTCAGGAGGCGGCGGGCCGCTTCGAGCCCCGCCGCATCCGGCACCGGGTGGGCGGCCTCGACCACCTCGATGCGGCGCGTTTCGGCGCCATAGCCGTAGCGGGTGACGACGAGCCCTTCGAGCGGACCGTCCCATGCCTCCTCGAAGGCCCGTGCCATCTGTGCGGCACCCTTGCCGGCGCCGACGACGATGGTGCGGCCCTTCGGCCGGGCGGGGAGGAAGTTGCGGATCACCTGTCTCGGATCGGCAGCAGCCACGGCGGCGCGGAAGAGGCTTTCGAAGAAGGGTTTGGGGTCAAGTGTGGTCATCCAATCGTTTCCTCGTGCCGCCGCAGTGTGTGCGGGCTAATCCGCTGCCTGCAATCCGCTTTTCACCGGCTTCCCCGCCACATATGTCTCCACCACCGCGCGGTCGTCGCCGAGTGTCTGCAGGACGAAGAGCTCTTCGGCAAGTGTTTCCGCCCGCTCCATGCGCAGCCGCATGGCGGGCGTGGCGCGCGCGTCGAGCACGACGAGGTCGGCGTCGGTGCCAGGTTCCAGCGTGCCGATGCGGCCATCGAGCGACAGCGCCTCGGCATTGCCGCGCGTGATCTGCCAGAAGGAGGCAAGCGGGTTCAGCTTCTCGCCATGGGAGGCGATGACCTTGTAGCCCTCGTCCATGGTCCTGAGCATGGAATAGTTCGTGCCGCCGCCGACATCGGTCGCGGTGGCGACGCGCAAGGGCCGAGCGCGCCGGCGGTAGCGGAAATAGTCGAACATGCCGGAGCCCAGGAACAGGTTCGACGTGGGGCAGAAGACCGCCACGGAGCCCGAGTCGGAGAGAGCGTCCGCCTCGCGCTCCGAGAGATGGATGCAGTGGCCCAAGAGGCTTTTCGGCCCCAACAGGCCGTATTTCTCGTAGATCGCCGTGTAATCCTCGCAGTCAGGATAGAGTTCGCAGGAGAGCGCGATTTCGGCGCGGTTCTCGGACAGATGCGTCTGGATATGGAGATCGGGATGTTCGGCGGCGAGCGCCCGCGCCATCTCCATCTGCTCAGGGCTCGAGGTGATGGCGAAGCGCGGCGTGATCGCGTAATGCAGCCGGTCCTTGCCATGCCATTTGGCGATCAGAGCTTTGCTGTCGTCATAGCCCGACTGCGGTGTATCGGTGAGGGCGGGCGGCGCGTTGCGGTCCATCATCACCTTGCCGGCAATGATGCACATGCCGCGGCGGTGGGCCTCGGCGAACAGGGCCTCGGCCGACTGCGGATGCACCGTGCAGTAGACGGCCGACGTGGTGTTGCCGTGGCGCACCATCTCATCCAGGAAGCAGGAGGCGATGCGCGCGGCGTGGGCGGCGTCGGCAAATTCCGACTCGGCTGGGAAGGTGTAGTTGTTGAGCCAGTCGAGCAACTCCGCCCCGTAGCTCGCGATCACCTGCATCTGCGGGAAATGCGCGTGGGCGTCGACGAAGCCCGGCAGGAGGAGGTGCGGGCGGTGATCGACGACCTCCGCATCCGGGGCGAGCGGCACGACGTCTCCATGAGAGCCCGCGGCGCGGATGACGCCGTCTTCCACGAGAACCGCCCCGTCTTCCTCATAGGCGTAGGAGCCGTGGTCGTCGGCGGAAAGCGGCTCTCTCAGGAAGGTGAGAAGCCGCGCGCGGATCAGGGTCTTGGTCATCGCACTCCTTTCGGGCGGGCTTCAGCGCGCCTCCTCGAACCACGCGGTGATAAGGCGCCGCTCCTCCTCCGTCATGCCCGAGACATTGCCTGGCGGCATGGCGTGGCTGCGGCCCGCCTGAAGATAGATCTCGCGGGCATGCGCGGCGATGTCCGCATCCGTATCGAGCCTGACGTTCTTCGGCGCGGCGTGGATGCCCTCGAAGCCGGGCTCGGCCGCATGGCACATGGAGCAGCGACCCATCACCGCATCGCGCACGGCAGGAAAATGCGCGGAGGCGACGAAGCGCTCCTCGGCGGCGGAAAGCCGGCGCTCGCCGGTGAGCACCGCCGGCGCCGTCGAAAGCCACATGATGATGACGAAGAGGATGGCAGACGCCGCCCACGTCCAGTGCGGGTTGCCCTTTCGCGCGTGGCGCGTGTTGAAATAGTGCCGGATGAGCACGCCGATGATGAAGATGAGCGCGGCGATGATCCAGTTGAACCGGGTGCCGAAGGCAAGCGGATAGTGGTTCGAGAGCATCAGGAAGATGACGGGCAGGGTGAGGTAGTTGTTGTGCAGCGAGCGCTGCTTGGCCTGCGCGCCGAGCTTCGGGTCCGGCTTCCGCCCGGCCTTGAGGTCGGCCACGACGATCTTCTGGTTGGGGATGATGATCAGGAAGACGTTGGCCGTCATGATGGTGGCGGTGAAGGCGCCGAGATGCAGGAAGGCGGCGCGGCCGGTAAACAGCTGGGTGTAGCCCCAGCCCATCGCCACCAGAATGACGTAGAGCACCAGCATCAGGCCGGTGTCGCTTTTGCCCAGCGGCGACTTGCAGAGCGCATCGTAGAGGAGCCAGCCGAGGCCGATCGAGGCGAGCGAGATGAGGATGCCGACGGGTGCGGAGACGTCGAGCACGTTGCGGTCGATGAGGTAGAGGTCGGCCCCGGCATAGTAGACGATGGCAAGCAGCGCGAAGCCCGAGAGCCAGGTGGAGTAGGACTCCCACTTGAACCAGGTGAGGTGCTCGGGCAGGGAGGCCGGGGCGACCAGATATTTCTGGATGTGGTAGAAACCGCCGCCATGCACCTGCCATTCCTCGCCGTGGACGCCTTCGGGCAGGCCGGGGCGCTTCACGAGGCCCAGGTCCAGCGCGATGAAATAGAAGGACGAGCCGATCCAGGCGATCGCCGTCACCACATGCAGCCAGCGCACGGCGAAGGAAAGCCAGTCCCACATTACGGCGAAATCGTTCATGCCAGTTCCCCGCTTCGGCTTGACGCCTGTCGTATCTCGGGTCGTATCCGGATCGACCCTTTGCCGACGTCATTCTCTCAGATCATGGTAATACGGCTTCCGTTCTAAAGGAAAAGGGAAGGCGGGCGCGATGACTTTCAAATTTTTCTGGAAAATGGCGCGTCGCCTGCTTTGATAGGCGCATGGCCTATTTAGACAACATCGCTGTTTTCGTGCGCGTGGTGGAACTGGGCAGCCTTTCGGCTGCGGGGCGGGACATGCGCATCTCGCCGGCGGTCGCCTCCAACCGCATCAAGGAGCTGGAGAAGCATCTGGGTGTCAGGCTGCTCAACCGCACGACGCGGCAACTGACGCCAACCGAGCATGGCCGCGTCTTCTATGACGGGGCGAAGAAGGTTCTGGAGGCGGTGGAGGAGGCGGAAGGCGCGGTGGCGGCCCTTTCCGGCAGGCCGCGCGGTACCATCCGCGTGACTGCGCCGCTCGGGCTCGGCAAGAGGCTGATCGCCAGCGGCATCCCCGAGTTCCACGAGCGCTATCCGGAGATTTCGGTACGGCTCCGGCTTTCCGACCACGACGTGGACATCATGCGCGAGGGCATCGACGTTGCCTTCAAGCTGGGGCTCTTGGAAAGCTCCAGCCTGCGCATGCGCGGCATCATGGACTGCGAGCGCGTGCTTGCCGCCGCCCCCGCCTATCTCGCCCGGCGCGGCGAACCGGAGCGGCCGGAACAGCTCGTGGAAGACAGGCACGACTGCCTGATGCTGCGCTTTCCCGGAACGCGCGAATATTTCTGGACGCTGCAGACCGCCGAGGGGCCGAAGAAATTTGAGGTGCGCGGACCTTTCGATACGGATGATGGGGACGTGATCACCGGCTGGGCGCTCGAAGGGCACGGTATCATCAACAAGCCGCGCTTCGAGATCGAGCCTTTCCTGCGCGACGGGAGGTTGAAAATCATCCTGCCCGATACGCCGCCGGTGCCGGTGAAGCTCGCGGCCATCTACCCACACAGAAAGCTGCAGGACCCCAAGGTGCGCCTGCTCGTCGATTTCATGGCCGAGCGCTGCCAGCGCATGATCGGGGAAATCCTTAAGGGGAGGGTGATATGAAGAAAAAGAAGATTCCTCGTTTCAAAACGGATGAGGAAGTGGAAGCGTTCATCGAGAACGCTGATCTGAGCGAGTATGACCTTAGCGAGTTCAAGCCTTTCCGGTTCGATTTCGCTAAGGAGAAAGATGAAGACGAGAAGCCCGAGTCCCGCCCTCGTCCTTCGACAAGTTCAGGATAAGGGCTCTCGTCGGCGCTTCACGATGAGGCTTCCGTCAACGCCTCATGATGAATACTGATGCTTGGACAGGTTCGCTCGCCTTCACCCTCATCCTGAGCTTATCGAAGGGCGGGTGAAGGACAGATTTGCCTATTACTGCTGTAGCACCGCCCGCATCACCTCAGCCGCTGTCAGTGCGGCAATGACGGCGGGGCGCTTGTCGCGGAGATCGGCGCCGCCGATGGGGGTGACGAGCCGGGCGAGGCGGGCTTCCTCGCCGCCATTCTTCAGATACCAGTTCTTGAAGGTGGCCTTCTTGGTCTTGGAGCCGATCATGCCGACATAGGCGGCGTCGTTGCGCGCCAGGGCTTCGCCGGTGATCAGGAAATCGAGCGCGTGGTCGTGGGTGAGCACCACGAAGGCCGAGCCCGGCGGTGCGGAGCGTACCGCCTCCTCCGGGACCGCCGTAAGCCGGGTCTCGACCGCGTCCGGCATGCCCTCAAGCGCTTCGGCACGCGTCTCCACCACGACCGTGCGCACCGGAAGGAGCGCAAGTGCGGCGGCGAGCGCATGACCGACATGCCCGCCGCCGAAAAGATAGACATGCGGGCGCGCCGCATCCTCGGCCTCGGCGCGCCGCAACAGATCGGCACGCTCCCTCTCCCCCGCTATGCGGATATCGAGCGCCACACGCCCGCCGCAGCACTGGCCGATCTCCGGGCCCAGAGGGATATCGAGAGCGCCGGTTGCGATGTTCTCCGCAATCAACTCCCGCGCCTTGGCGATCGCCAGGAATTCGAGCTGTCCGCCGCCGATCGTGCCGAAGGTTTTTTCGGGCGAAACGACCATCCACGCGCCGGCCTCGCGCGGCGTGGAACCCTTGGCTTCGGCGACGGTGACGAGAGCGGAAGCCGGGGCGGCGTCGAAGAAGGCAGCGAGGCGTTTGGCGAGCATTCCCGAAAGATAGTCGCGCGAGGCCATCCGATCTACTTCGCCGCTTCCGCCTTCAGCCGTTCCACGGCAAAAAGCACACGCTCGGGCGTGGCGGGGGCGTCGAGGCGCGGGCAGATCTTGTGATTGGCTACGCTCGCCACGGCGTCCGACAGCGCGTGCAGCACGGAGATCGCCAGCATGAAGGGCGGCTCGCCTACCGCCTTGGAGCGGTGGACGGTGGGCTCGGCATTTTCCGCCCAGTCGGCGAGCTTCACATTGAAGATCTTCGGCCGGTCGGAGGCGAGGGGGATCTTGTAGGTGGAGGGGGCATGGGTTCTGAGCATGCCCTTCTCGTCCCATACAAGCTCCTCGGTAGTAAGCCACCCCATGCCCTGGACGAAGCCGCCTTCGATCTGCCCAAGGTCGATGGCCGGGTTCAGCGAGCGGCCGGTCTCGTGCAGGATATCGACGCGCTCGACCATGTATTCGCCGGTCAGCGTATCGATCGAGACTTCCGTGCAGGCCGCCCCGTAGGCGAAGTAATAGAAGGGGTGGCCGCGCCCCTTCTCGCGGTCCCAGTGGATCTTCGGCGTCTTGTAGAAACCGGCCGCTGAAAGCTGGACGCGATCCATATAGGCTTGCTTCACGAGCTCGGCGAAGGGGATCTCCTGGTTGCCCACGCGCACCCGGTTCGGCAGGAAGACCACCTGCTCCTTCGGCACTTCGTAATGGCGGGCGGCAAAGTCGATCAGCCGGTTCTTGATCTGCCGGGCGGCGTTTTGCGCCGCCATGCCGTTGAGGTCCGAGCCGGAGGAGGCGGCAGTGGCCGACGTGTTGGGCACCTTGCCGGTCGTGGTGGCGGTGATCTTCACGCGGTCGATGTCGATCTGGAACTCCTCGGCCACCACCTGGGCGACCTTTACATAGAGCCCCTGGCCCATTTCGGTGCCGCCGTGGTTCAGGTGCACCGAGCCGTCGGTATAGACATGCACCAGCGCACCCGCCTGGTTGAAATGGGTGGCGGTGAAGGAGATGCCGAACTTGACCGGCGTCAGCGCGATGCCGCGCTTGACGATATCGCTCGTGGCGTTGAATTCCGCGATGGCGCGGCGGCGGCCGGCATAGTCCGCGGTCTCCTCCAGCTCCGCGACGATGCGGTGGACGATATTGTCCTCCACCTTCTGGTGGTAGGGCGTGACATTGCGGTCAGTCTCCCCGTAAAAATTCCGCTTGCGGATTTCGAGCGGGTCCTTGCCGAGGGCGAAAGCCACTTCTTCGATGATGCGCTCGGCCCCCACCATGCCTTGCGGTCCGCCGAAGCCGCGGAAAGCGGTGTTCGACACGGTGTTGGTGTAGAGCGGCGCGGAGACGGCGCGCACGGCGGGGTAGAAATAGGCGTTGTCGCAGTGGAACAGCGCGCGGTCCGTCACCGCGCCCGACAGATCGGCCGAAAAGCCGCAGCGCGCGGCATATCTCAGGTCCACGCCGAGAATGGTTCCATCGTCGTCGAAGCCCACCTCGTAATCGATCAGAAAATCGTGCCGCTTGCCGGTGGCGATCATGTCGTCGTCGCGGTCAGGGCGGAGCTTTACGGGCCGGCCGGTGCGCTTTGCCGCGAGGGCCGCGACGGCAGCGAACAGGTTCGCCTGCGTTTCCTTGCCGCCGAAGCCGCCACCCATGCGGCGCACCTCGATGGTGACGGCATGGGAGGGGATGCCGAGCACATGCGCCACCATGTGCTGCACCTCGCTCGGGTGCTGTGTGGAGGAATGGACGGTGACATCCATGTCCTCGCCCGGCACGGCGAGCGCAATCTGGCCTTCGAGGTAGAAATGGTCCTGCCCGCCGACCCGCATCCTCCCCTTGATGCGGCGCGGCGCGGCGCTCAGTGCCTTTTCCACCTCGCCGCGCTCGAGCTTCAGCGGCTTGGTGACGAGCCGGGGGCTTGCCGGGTCCGCGTCGGCAGCATCGATCAGCGCCGGCTGCTCCTCATATTCGATCTTCGCCAGGCGGCAGGCGCGCCGCGCGGCCTCGCGTGTTTCCGCGATAACAGCAAAGAGCGGCTGGCCGAAGAACTGCACCTCACTTTCGGGAAAGACCGGTTCGTCGTTAAGGCCGGTCGGGCTGATATCGTTGTGGCCGGGTATGTCCTTCGCCGTCAGCACGGCGACGACGCCGGGTGCCGCCTCGACCTCCGAAAGGTCCATTTTGCGGATGGTGCCGTGGGCGATGGTCGAAAGCCCCAGATAGGCATGCAGCGTGCCCGCCGGCTCGGGCATGTCGTCGATATAGATTGCCTCGCCGGTGACATGCTTATGGGCCGAGTCGTGGCGAAGGGAGTGCGCAACGCCACCCGCAATCGCCGGCTTCTTGAGATCGAGAGCCTCGTGCCTGGTCATCATGCGGCCTCATAACGCGTTAAATGCAGCGGACCGCCAGCCTCGGTCGCCTCCAGGAAGAAGCGCTTCAGAAGGTTCTTCGCCGCAAGCATGCGGTACTCGGCAGAGGCGCGCATGTCGGTGATCGGCGCGAAGTCCCGCTCATATGCGGGAAGGGCCTGTTCGACCGTTTCCATGGTCCACGGCTTGCCGGTGAGTGCGGTCTCCACGGCGAGCGCGCGTTTCGGCGTTGCGGCCATACCGCCATAGGCGATGCGCGCCGAGGCAACCGTACCATCCGCCGCAGTCTTCAGCGCGAAGGCGCCAAGTACCGTGGTGATGTCCTCATCGCGCCGCTTGGAAACCTTCCAGACGGCAAAGCGCGTGTCCGCGCCGGGCAGCGGCACGTGAACGGCTTCCACGAACTCGCCCGGCTGCCGGTCCTGCTTGCCATAGGCGATGAAGAAGTCTTCGAGCGGGATGGTGCGCCGGCTGTTGCCCTTGCGCAGGGTAAGCGTCGCGCCCAGTGCGATCAGCGGCGGGGGTGTGTCGCCGATGGGCGAACCATTGGCGATATTGCCGCCGATCGTGCCCATGTTGCGGACCTGCTCGCCGCCGATGCGGTCGATCAGCCCCCCGAACGCCGGAATGCGTGAGGCAAGCAGCGCGTAGGCGTCCGAATAGCTGACGCCTGCGCCGATGGTGAGTGTACCGTCCTTCTCGGAGATGGAGCGCAGTTCCTCCAGCCCGCCGATGAAGACGACGGGGGCGACCTCACGCATGAATTTCGTCACCCAGAGCCCGACATCCGTGCTGCCGGCAACGATGGTGGCCTTGGGCTCGGCTTCGAGCACCGCTGCCAGATCGTCGACGGATGCCGGGATGACGAGGCGCTGACGGCCTTCGCCGATCTCCACGCGGCCGCCGTCCTTCATCGCCTTTAAAGCGGATATCACCGCTTCGCGTTCGACGGCGAGCGGATCGGCGGCGGCATCGCCATAGGAGGAGATGGCGCGGGCGGCGCGCACGATCGGCTCATAGCCGGTGCAGCGGCACAGATTTCCCTGCAGCGCCTTCTCGATAGCCCGGTCGGAAGGGGCGGGATCGCGCATCCACAGCGCATAGAGCGCCATGACGAAGCCGGGCGTGCAGAAGCCGCATTGCGAGCCATGGAAATCCACCAGCGCCTGCTGTACCGGATGCAAGCTGCCGTCCGGCCGTTTCAGGTGTTCGACGGTGACAACATGGCAGCCGTCGAGCGAGGCGAGGAAGCGGATGCAGGCATTGACGCTCTCATAGACGAGGTTGCCGCCGGAAAGCCGGCCGACGAGCACGGTGCAGGCGCCGCAGTCGCCTTCTGCGCACCCTTCCTTCGTGCCGGTCAGACGGCGCTCGAGACGCAGATAGTCGAGCAGCGTGCGGTCCGGCCGCACGTCGGAGAGGGCGACCCTGGTGCCGTTCAGGAGGAAGCGGATTTCGCTGCGGACGGCGGGCATCAGCTTCCCCGGTAGGTCGAATAGCCGTAAGGCGAGACGAGCAGCGGTACGTGGTAGTGCGCGCGCTCGGCCATGCCGAAGCGGATGGGCACCACATCGAGGAAGGCGGGGGAGGGCAGAGCCGTGCCTTTCGCGCGCAGATAGGCACCCACCTCAAAGACGAGTTCGTATTCGCCTGGCGCGAAGGCATCGCCTTCCAGCAGCGGCGCGTCGCAGCGGCCGTCCGCATTGGTGCGCACGGTTTTGATGTGCGTCCGGTTTTCGCCCTCCAGCCGGTAGAGCGCAATTTCCATGCCGTCGGCGGGCTTGCCTGCCGCCGTGTCCAGAACATGGGTGGTCAGCCGGCCCTCGCCCTGGTTGCCCATGCGATCTCCCCTTTCTGTTCTTCTTGAAACGATTGTGCGGCAAATCCGATGCGCACATAAGGGGGGTGCACTGGAAAGGCTGCATAAAGACTTTCAAATTTTTCGTGAGAATGCTCGCTCATTGCTTCGATTATCCTCGAAAAAGGGCGAAATGTGGCTGCAGGAGAGACGTGAAACAGTGACGCGCTATGTCCGCAACATGCGCGGCTATGGCTCCAACCCGCCAGACCCGAAATGGCCTGGCGGCGCCTATGTCGCGGTGCAGTTCGTCGTGAACTACGAAGAAGGCGGCGAGAACTGCATTCTTCATGGAGACGAGGCTTCTGAGGCGTTCCTGTCCGAGGTCGTCGGGGCTGCGCCTTGGCCCGGCATGCGGCACTGGAACATGGAGTCGATCTACGAGTACGGCGCGCGCGCCGGCTTCTGGCGGCTCCACCGCATGTTTACCGAAGCCGGTGTGCCCGTCACCGTCTATGGTGTCGCCAGCGCGCTTGCCCGCTCGCCCGAGCAGGTGGCGGCCATGAAGGAAGCGGGCTGGGAGATCGCAAGCCACGGCCTGCGCTGGATCGACTACCGCGCCCATTCGGAAGAGGACGAGCGGCGCGATCTGCAGGAGGCGGTGAGGCTCCATACGGAAGTGGTGGGCGAGGCGCCGAAAGGCCTTTATCTCGGGCGCACGTCGGCCAACAGCGTGAAGCTTGCCATCGAGCATGGCGGGTTCGAGTGGATTTCCGACACCTATGATGACGACCTGCCCTACTGGATCGACCATGACGGGCACGGGAATGCGACGCGGCCGCAGCTCGTCATCCCCTATACGCTCGACGCCAACGACATGCGTTTTGCGACGGCTCAGGGTTTCAATTCGGGCGACCAGTTCTTTGCTTATCTGAGGGATGCGTTCGACACGCTTTATGAAGAGGGCAGGGCCGGCCGGCCAGCGATGATGAGCGTCGGGCTGCACTGCCGTCTCATCGGCAGGCCGGGGCGGGCAGCTTCGCTCAAGCGCTTCATTGACTATGTGAAGGGGCATGACAGGGTGTGGCTGCCGCGCCGCATCGACATTGCCCGGCACTGGATGGAGCATCATCCTTATGAGGCGCCGACGCTGCGGCCGAGCCGGATGGAAAAGGCCGAGTTTGTGGAGCGCTTCGGCTCGATCTTCGAGCATTCGCCATGGATTGCCGAACGGGCTTACGCGCTGGAGCTCGGGCCCGCGCACGATAGTGCAGCGGGCTTGCACAACGCCCTGGCGCGCGTCTTCCGCTCGGCAAGCGAGGAGGAGCGGCTGGGTGTGCTCAAGGCACACCCGGACCTTGCCGGCAAGCTCGCCGCGGCCCGGCGTCTGACGCCGGAGTCGGCGAAGGAACAGGCGTCCGCAGGACTCGATGCGCTGACGGATGAGGAGCGCGCGCGCTTTACCGATCTCAATCAGCGCTACACGGCGAAATTCGGCTTTCCCTTCATCATCGCCGTCAAGGACAATACGAAGGAAAGCATTCTGCAGGCGTTCGAAAAGCGCATCGAGAACAGCCGTGAGGAGGAGTTCGCCACCGCCTGCGCGCAGGTGGAGCGCATCGCCTACCTGAGGCTCAAGGACATTCTGCCGTCATGACCGGAACCTATTACGCTCCCACGGGTGGGCACCCGCCGCAGACGGACCTTTTGACGGGTCGTGCGGTCTTCACCGAGGCTTACGCGGTGATCCCCAAGGGCGTGATGCGCGACATCGTGACGAGTGTGCTGCCCTTCTGGGAAAAGACCCGCGCCTGGGTCATCGCGCGCCCGCTTTCGGGCTTTGCCGAGACTTTCTCGCAATACATCATGGAGGTGCAGCCCGGCGGCGGCAGCGAGAAGCCGGAGCCCGACAACCAAGCCGAAGCGGTGCTCTTCGTGGTCGAGGGGGAGCTGACGGTGGAGCTGGACGGCCAAAGCCATCGGATGGAGCCGGGCGGCTACGCTTTCCTGCCACCAGCAAGCCGCTGGACGGCGCGCAATGAGGGTTCCGCGCCCGTGCGCTTCCACTGGATCCGCAAGGCCTATGAGGAGGTGGAGGGCATTCCCCTGCCGGAAGCCTTCTTCATCAATGAGAAGGACGTCGCGCCCACGCCCATGCCGGGCACGGAGGGACGGTGGGCGACCACGCGCTTCGTCGACCCGGATGATGTCCGCCATGACATGCATGTGACGATCGTCACCTTCGAGCCCGGCGCGGTCATTCCTTTCGCGGAAACGCATGTGATGGAGCACGGGCTCTATGTGCTGGAAGGCAAGGCGGTCTATCGCCTCAACCGGGACTGGGTGGAGGTCGAGGCGGGCGATTTCATGTGGTTGCGCGCCTTCTGCCCACAGGCCTGCTATGCGGGCGGCCCGGGAAAGTTCCGCTACCTGCTCTATAAGGATGTCAACCGGCATGCGGCGTTGAAGCCGCTGTGGCGGGCAACCGGCCGATGAAAATCAATGCGGCCCCACTGACACGCGAAGCCTTCGCGCCTTTCGGCGACGTGATCGACACGGAAGGCGCGCAAAGCTTCCTGATCAACAACGGCATGACGCGCCGCTTTCACGATCTGGCGAAGGTGGAGGCGAAGGGGGAGGGCGCGCGGGTGCTCATCAGCATCTTCCGCGGCCAGCCCTATGAATTTCCGCTTGCCCTGAGAATGGTGGAGCGGCATCCGCTCGGCAGCCAGGCTTTCGTGCCGCTTTCGCCGCAACCGTTTCTGGTCATCGTCTGTCCGGACGAGGCGGGCCGGCCGGGCACGCCGCTTGCCTTCCTCACCAGGCCGGGGCAGGGGGTGAACTACGCGCCTGGAACATGGCACGGCGTGCTGACGCCGATCAGGCGGGAGCAGGAGTTTCTTGTGGTCGACCGGGGCGGCGAGGGCAACAATCTGGAAGAGTTCTTCTTTTCCGATCCCTACCAGATCCATCTGCCGGAGTAGCCATGAAACCTGACGAAAGCCTCGTGAGCCGGCTGCTTGACGTGATCGAGCATGACATCGTGCCGAAGACGCGGGCAGGCGTGGCGGCCGGAAACAAGATTTTCGGGGCAGCGATCCTAAAGAAAAGCGACCTCTCCCTGGTGCTGGCGGAGACCAACAACGAGCTGGAAAACCCGCTCTGGCATGGGGAGATGCATGCCTTGAAGCGGTTTTACGAAATGCCGAAGGAGGAACGGCCAGACACGAAGGACTGTCTCTTCCTTTCCACGCATGAGCCTTGCTCGCTGTGCCTTTCGGCCATCACATGGACCGGATTCGACAATTTCTTCTATCTCTTCAGTCATGAGGATTCGCGCGACGCCTTCGCCATTCCGCATGACCTCAAAATCCTGAAAGAGGTCTTCCGGCTGGAGCCGGGCGGCTATGCGGCGGAAAACGCCTTCTGGAAAAGCTATTCGATCCCCGCTCTGGTGCGGGATTTTCCCGAGCCGGCAAGAGAAAGGGACACGGAAAGGATAGCGCAGCTTTCCGCGATTTATGCTGGGCTTTCGCAAACCTACCAGAAGAGCAAGGCGGAGAACGACATCCCGCTGAATTGAGAGCTATTCGTTGAACAGGTCCGAATGTGTGCCCGTGCGCGCCAGATGGAGTTCATCTCGCGAAATTCTGTAGATCAGCAGCCAGTCCGGCTCGATATGTGCATCGCGATAGCCGCCCCAGTTTCCCTTCGGGGGGTGGTCCCGGTAAGCTGGGGGCAGAGGCCTCTGTTCAATCAGGATTTTCGGCAACGCTTGCAGCTTGGTAAGGTCCTTACCGCGTTTCTGAGCTGTTTTGACGTCGCGTTTGAACTGGCTCGACCGGACGACGACCAGCACGTCAGATGCCCAGATCCTTGAACAGTTCCTCGGCAGAGTCGAACTTCTTGCCCTTGCCGGCGTCCAGTTCCTTCATCGCTTTGATCGTCGTCGCATTCGGCACCTTCACAGGGAAAGGCACCGCCTTGTCGCGCGCGACGCGAACAAGGGCCATGCGGATATAGTCGGAAATGGTTAGCCCCATTTCCGCAAGCGCAGAGGCCGCTTCTTCCTTGGTCTCTGCGTCTATGCGCGCACGAACGACAGTATCCGTAGCCATGGCTTTGCTCCTTCGTGGCCGAATGTGGCTACAATCGGCCACGCGTACAAGAGCCAGCCGCCCTAGACCCGCTCCATCGCCAGTGCGATGCCCTGGCCGACACCGATGCACATGGTGGAGAGGGCCAGCTTCGCGCCGCGTTCCCTGAGCTCCAGAGCAGCGGTACCCGAGATGCGCGCCCCCGACATGCCGAGCGGATGGCCAAGCGCGATGGCGCCGCCGTTCGGATTCACGTGCTCCGCGTCCTCGGGGATACCGAGGTCGCGGAGCACGGCGATGCCTTGGGAGGCAAAGGCTTCATTGAGCTCGATGATATCGAAGTCCGATGGTTTCAGGCCAAGGCGAGCGCAGAGCTTCTTCGTCGCGGGCGCCGGCCCCATGCCCATGATGCGCGGCGGCACGCCGGCGGTCGCTCCGCCCAGAATGCGGGCTATGGGGGTCAAGCCGTATTTCGTTGCCGCTGCTTCGGAAGCGACGATCAGGGCAGCCGCGCCGTCATTGACGCCCGAGGCGTTGCCGGCCGTCACCGTGCCGCCCTCGCGGAAGGGGGTAGGCAGCTTGGCAAGCTTCTCCACCGTGGTGCCGGGGCGAGGATGTTCGTCCTTGTCGACGATGACCGGATCGCCCTTGCGCTGCGGGATGGTGACGGGCACGATCTCCTTCGCCAGCCGCCCGTTCTCCTGCGCGGCCACAGCCTTTTCCTGGCTGCGAACCGCAAAAGCGTCCTGATCGGCGCGGCTGATGGAAAAATCCTCCGCCACGTTCTCTCCCGTCTCGGGCATGGAATCGACGCCGTATTGCGCCTTCATCAGCGGGTTGATGAAGCGCCAGCCGATGGTGGTGTCGTAGATCTCCGCATTGCGGGAGAAGGCCGTCTCCGCCTTGGGCAAAACGAAGGGGGCGCGGCTCATGGACTCCACGCCGCCCGCGATCATGAGCTCGGCCTCGCCGGCCCTGATGGCGCGGGCGGCGGTGGCGACCGCATCCATGCCCGATCCGCAGAGGCGGTTGATCGTCGTGCCCGTCACTTCGACGGGAAGGCCAGCAAGCAGCAGCGCCATGCGGGCGACGTTGCGGTTGTCCTCGCCCGCCTGGTTGGCGCAGCCATAGATCACGTCGTCCACCGCAGCCCAGTCGACGCCGCGGTGACGCTCGATCAGCGCCTTGAGCGGAATGGCTGCCAGGTCGTCGGCGCGCACGGAGGAAAGCGCGCCGCCGAAGCGGCCGATCGGCGTGCGCACATAGTCGCAGATGAAGGCTTCGGCCATCGCGTCGTTTCCTTCCAGGTCACTTGCCCTTGTGGGCAGCCTCGGTACGCGCCTTCAGATCGCGCAGCGTCTTCAGCTCGAGCTCGGTCGGAGGCGGAGTCTCTTCCACCTTCTCGGCGAACTTCACTTCCCAGCCGCAGGTTTCCTGCACCATCTCGCGGGTGACACCCGGATGCATGGAAACCACCGTGAACTCCTTCGTCACCGGGTCCGGCTTCCAGACGGCGAGATCGGTGATGAGAAGCGTCGGCCCTTTGGTGGTAATGCCCAAGCGCTGGCGGTGGTCGCCGCCCTCGCCATGGCCGAAGGAGGTATAGAAATCGATCTTCTCCACCAGCCCGCGCTTTGACTGGGCCATGGTGATATACACCTCACCGCAGGAGGAGGCGATCTCCGGCGCGCCGCCGCCGCCCGGCAGGCGCACCTTCGGCTTGTGATAGTCGCCGATGACGGTGGTGTTGATATTGCCGAATTTGTCGAGCTGCGCGGCGCCGAGGAAGCCGATGGTGATGCGTCCGCCTTGCAGCCAGTAGCGAAACATCTCCGGCACCGAAACGGTGGTGAGCGCGGTGTCGCACAGCTCGCCATCGCCGATCGAAAGCGGCAGCACGTCGGGCGCGGTGCCGATCGTGCCGGATTCATAGATCAGCGTGATGTCCGGCGCATGGGTGAGGCGGGCGACATTGCAGGCCGCCGAGGGCGCGCCGATGCCGACGAAGCAAACATCCTCATTCGTCAGCGCGCGCGAGGCGGCAATGGTCATCATCTCGTTGGCGGTAAAATCGCTCATTTCGCCACCCTCAGCTTCTCGACCCGTGCGGCGAAATCCTCAGGTTTCGCCTTGATGACGTTTTCCTCCATCCATGCGGTGAACCGCTCGCGGTCAGCGGAGACCTCGTCCCATTCCAGATAGGAGGCATTGTCGCGTGCGTAATAGCCGTGCGTGTAAGACGGATGGGAACCGCCGGGCACGACGGCGATCGCCGTGATCGTCCAATGCGGCAGGATGCAGAGATTGGGATGGAGGCCGGTGAAGTTGTCCACCACCTCCTCCACGGTCACCACCGCGCGTCTTGCGGCCAGCACCGCCTCCTTCTGGATACCGATGATGCCTTCGACGAGCACGTTGCCCTTCTTGTCGGCCTTCTGGGCATGGATGAAGGTGACGTCGGGACGCACGGAGGGGACGGCCGCCAGCTTCTCGCCGGTGAAGGGGCAGGTGATGCTCTTGATGTTGGGATTGACCTCGGCCAGCCCGGCGCCGCGATAGCCGCGGAAGACGGCAAAAGGCAGGCCTGCGGCGCCCGCCTCATAGGCGTTCGCCATGGCGGCGTGGGAATGCTCCTCGATCTCGACGCTGCGCGGCCAGCCGTTCTCCACTGCGTCGCGCACGCGCCGCAGGAGGCCCACGCCCGGATTGCCGACATAAGAGAAGACGAGCTTCTTCGCCATGCCCATGCCGACCATCTGGTCGTAGATGAGGTCGGGCGTCATGCGAATGAGTGTCAAATCCTTGAAGCCCTGCCGGATCGCCTCATGGGCGGCCGCTGTGGGGATAAGGTGAGTGAACCCTTCAAACGCGGCGGTATCGCCATCCTTCAGGTTTTCGCGAACCGCCTGATCGAGCGGCATGAAGCGAGCCATGCAGCGCCTCCAAATGTTCGTATTGCGAACAGAAGTTTTACATGCGATACAAGTTAAATGACGGAAAACGGCGAGTCAATGGAAGGAACGACGCAGGAAGGCCGCGATCTCGTGGGATCGCTGGCCAAGGGATTGCGTGTCATCGAGGCTCTGGCTGCCGCGCCCCGGGGCCTGCGGCTGACGGAAGTGGCCGAAGCGTCGGGGCTCACGCGCGCCGGGGCGCGCAGGCTGCTCCTAACGCTTGTTGCCGAAGGCTATGCACGACAGGAAGGGCGGCAGTTTCTGCTGACGGCGAGGCTGCTTTCGCTTGCCCGCTCCTGGCTCGGCGGTTCTACATTGTGGACTTTCGCGGAGCCCATCATGCACGAGGTTTCGCAGCGGCTCGGGGAATCCTGTTCGGCGGCCGTGCTTGAAGGGGATGATATCGTCTATGTGGCGCGCGTGGCCGGCAGGCGCATCATGTCCGTTTCGCTTACGGTCGGCGCGCGTCTGCCAGCCTACTGCACATCCATGGGCAGGGTGCTTCTGTCAGATCTGGACGATGCCGAACTCGCCCGTTTTCTGGAGAAGGCGGCGATCCGCGCCAACACACCCAAGACGGTGACGGACCGGCATGCTCTTGCGCGTCTGGTGGCTGAGGTCCGGCGGGCAGGCTACGCCATCGTCGACGAGGAACTGGAGCTGGGTCTCCGGTCGATCGCCGTACCGGTGCGCGGGCGCACCGGGCGCATCGTGGCGGCAATCAACGTTTCCACCCAGTCGGCGCGATTTTCTTGCGCAGAAATGCGCGAGGTTATCCTGCCGCTTCTTCGTGCGGCAGCGGGGAAGATCGAGGACTTTCTGGCCGTACACTAGAATGCGGAACGCCATCACGCGGCACTCCTGGAGTCCTTTTTGTCCGCCTCTGTCTCCTGACCGCCTTCGAGTATGTCGCGCATCTTGCGGGCGAGGCGCTCCTGAAGGCGGGCATGCAGAACCTTCTCCCAAACTTCGTCGTTGGCCGCGGCCCGAGGGGGCATCGACAAAAGGCTGTCGATGACGGATTCGGGATCGTCACGTGAAAGAAGCGCTTCGATTTCCTCTTCCACCTTCTTGTCAGCAGTCATCCTGAGCCTCCGAGTCACAGGCATGATTCCTGCCCCGGAATCCTGACTGGATGAAGGCATCAGGATGAAGATTTGACGACGGTGTTATAGAAAAATATGCCGTCCCTGCGCCTTGCGGCGGGACGGCAGTCCGCCCGCGCCTTGAAGGGCACGGGCAAGCTGAAGATGCCGCTTAAGTCTCTAGACGTAGCGATTGACGATGTTTTCCAGCCTTTCCTGCCGGCCGGAGACGGGCTGCGGGTTCAGATTTTCGCGCATCACGCGCTCGGCGATCTCTTCCAGCGTACGCTCGCCCTTGAGCATCGCTTGCGCTTCGGGCTCGTTCCAGCGGGCGTAACGTTCCTCCAGCGGCGCGGAAAGCGCTTTGTCCTCGATCATCGCGGCCGCCGCCTTGAGCCCGCGCGCGCAGACGTCCATCGCACCCACATGGGCGGCTATCAGGTCTTCCGGGTCGAGCGACTGGCGGCGCAGCTTGGCGTCGAAATTGGTGCCGCCCGTGGTAAATCCGCCGGCCTGCAGGATGTAATAGTAGGCAAGCGCCACTTCGGGAACGTTGTTCGGGAACTGGTCGGTGTCCCAGCCTGACTGATAGTCGTTGCGGTTCATGTCGATGGAGCCGAGAATCCCGAGGCTCGCCGCCATCGCCAGCTCATGCTCGAAAGAGTGGCCGGCAAGCAGGGCGTGGCCCTGCTCGATATTCACCTTCACCTCGTTCTCGAGCCCGTACCGCTTCAGGAAGCCGTAGACCGTGGCGACGTCATAGTCATACTGGTGCTTGGTGGGCTCCTGCGGCTTCGGCTCGACCAGGATCGTGCCCTTGAAGCCGATCTTGTGCTTGTAGTCGACCACCATGGAAAGGAAGCGGCCAAGCTGGTCGAGTTCGCGGCTCAGGTCGGTGTTGAGCAGCGTCTCGTAGCCCTCGCGCCCGCCCCACAGCACATAGTTCTCGCCGCCCAGCCGCTTGGTCACGTCCATGCAGGATTTCACCGTGGCCGCAGCATAGGCGAAGATGTCCGGGTCGGGATTGGTGGCGGCGCCCGCCATATAGCGGCGGTGGGAGAAGAGATTCGCCGTGCCCCAGAGAAGCTTTACGCCGGTTTTCTCCATCTTCCCGGCGAAATAGTCGGCGATCTCGTCGAGCCGCGCCACGCTTTCGGCGAAGGTCGCACCCTCCGGCCGCACATCGGCGTCGTGGAAGGTGAAGAAGGGAACGCCCAGAATCTCGAACATCTCGAAGGCGACATCGGCCTTGAGCTTCGCATGCTCCATCGTGTCGCCGAACCAGGGGCGCTCGAAGGTCTGGCCGCCGAAGGGGTCGCCTCCCGGCCAGACGAAATTATGCCAGTAGCAGACGGCGAAACGCAGATGGTCCTCCAGGCGCTTGCCGAGAACCTTCTCGTCCGGATTGTAATGGCGGAAGGCCAGCGGATTGCCGCTCTCCGGCCCCTCGTAGCGAACAGGCGACAGGTCGCCGAAAAATCCAGTGCTCATGCGGTAGCTCCTCGTATAGCCGGGTAGAGAGCGCGGTAGCGCCGGTATTCTTCCTCGAAGGCAGGGCGAAGCGCGGCATCGGGCTCGATGACGGCCGCAATGGCTGGCGGCGTGCAGACGGCGAGGGGGTCCGCGCCTTCCGCCGCGATCAAACCGAGACGCGCCGCGCCAAAGGCCGCGCCGAAATCGCCCTCCGCCGGCACTTCGACCGTCACGCCGAGCGCCGTCGCGATGGCCTTCAGCCAGTAGGTGGAGCGCGACCCGCCGCCGATGGCCGTGACGCTGGAAAGCTCCGTACCTGCCTGCCTCAGAGCTTCCAGGCTGTCGCGGAAGGCGAAGGCGACACCTTCGACCACCGCCTGTGTGAGCGCGGCGCGGTCCGTACGGTGCGCAAGGCCGGTGAAGCTGCCGCGGATGATCGCGTCGTTGTGGGGTGTGCGTTCGCCCGAAAGATAGGGCAGGAAGGTGACGCCGGAGGGCGTCTTGAGCTCCTCGCCCAGTTCGCGCGTCAGATCGCTCGGCGTGGCGCCGGTGATACCCGCAAGCCAGTTGAGGGAGTCTGTCGCCGAAAGGATCACCCCCATCTGATGCCAGGTGTTCGGCAAGGCGTGGCAGAAGGTGTGGACGGCGCTTTCAGGATTGGGAAGATAGGTTGCGTTCGAGGCGAAGAGCACCCCGGACGTGCCGAGCGACACGAAAGCGGCACCCGGCTTTACGGTGCCCGCGCCGCAGGCCGAGGCTGCGTTGTCTCCCGCGCCGCCCGCCACGACGACGTTCGAGCCCATGCCCCAGCGGCCGGCAAGTTCGGCCCGCAAGGTGCCCGCTCTTTCGGTGCCTTCGACAAGGCGCGGCATATGCC
>ERZ777003.302-NODE-302-length-101044-cov-12.871897_pt1 | contig 101044 bp, 90 predicted proteins | sample MGYA00374956_ERZ777003 | MGnify/ENA primary metagenome ERZ777003 (study PRJEB29302, sample SAMN06268252) | bioreactor metagenome | isolation source: Joint BioEnergy Institute, California, USA | place: USA:Joint BioEnergy Institute, California, USA | collected...
CTCAGGGGCTACGGCTCCAAGAAGCCCCCAGCCTTTCGGCGGGGGAGTAGTCACACAACTGATTGCGGCGGATTTCGTGAGATACTGCGGATGGATATTGGCTACTGAAAGGAACGCAAATGAGCGACCAATCAATCAAGAGCCTCATCCTTGATCTATTACGTCAAGACCATGCCGACCAGCAAGCCTTGGTACAGAGTTTGACGGAAGAGCAGTTCAACGATCCTGGTACATTCGAGGTTTGGTCGATCAAAGCGCATATCGCGCATCGCACATTCTGGTGCGATGATTTGGCGCGTATGCTGAGCGCGGCATTGAACGGACAGCCAGTTGTGCCACAAACCGAGGACGATCATGTCCTCAACGCAGCAACCTACCAGCAACAAGACGCACGTTCCTGGGCCGATATCTACGCCGAGGCCCAACGTGTAACTGCCACACTACAACAACTTATCGAGCAATTCAGCGAAGAAGAAGTGAGCGAACCTGATCCGCGTTTTCGTCCGCTCACAGGCGAGTATCCGTTGTACATTGCCCTGCTAGGTATGTGCTACGAGCACAACCAGGAACATCTGGCCCAATACTATATCAATCACAACCAGTTTGAGCGGGGCGTAGCGCTACGCGAACAGTGCGTCAATCGCATACTCCAAACTGATCTGCCCGATCGGGTGAAGGGTAATTTCACCTACAACCTGGCATGTTTCTACGCTTTACAGAATATATTGGATGAAGCTGACGCCCATTTGCACAAAGCGTTCACCCTTGCGCCGCATCTTCAACAGTACTCCACCACCGATCCCGATCTCACAGCACTCCGCGAACGCTCAATCTAAGCATTTTTCACCTGTTTCGTATATTCGCTGAATCTCATGTCGATTTTGCGCAAGGTCGAGCGACTACTTTACGAAGAACCTTTGGAACCTCAATGAGCACTTAGAGGAGCACACCATGCGCAAACTGATCATCTCGGAATTCATTTCGTTGGACGGCGTGATTCAGGCCCCTGGCGGCGCCGAGGAAGATACCGATTTGGGCTTCACTCAGGGTGGCTGGACAATGCCCTACTGGCACGACGACATCGGTGTGCACTTCGATCAAGCAATGCAAGAGAGCGACGCTTTCTTGCTGGGCCGCCGCACATGGCAGATCCACGGCTCCGCGTTCAACCCGATGCCTCCCGGCGATCCATTCTTCGACGCGATGAACAACATCACCAAATATGTCGTCTCGACCACACTGGAGAACACCGATCTCTGGCGCAACTCGATCCTGATCAAGGACAACGTGGTCGAGCAAGTGCGAGCACTCAAGAACCAGCCAGGCAAGAGCATTCTGCTCGACGGCAGCAGCGTGCTTGCGCATACGCTGATCGAGCACGATCTGGTCGATGAATATCGCCTGATCGTGTATCCAGTCTCGTTGGGTGGCGGCAAAAAGCTCTTCCCCGAGGGCAGGCGCGTGAACCTACGCCTGCTCGAAGCGACTCCGCTACCGACAGGTGTTGTGATTATGCACTACGAGGCAGTACGCGAGGCGTAACAACAGCGCGGTGACAGTGAATCAAAAAGAGATGGTGATCATTCTTGATGTGAGGACGATCACCATCTCTTTTTCTGTTCGATCGGGAGTTACAGTTTGGCTTCACGAGGTTCTCTGCATTGACAACGTCGCTGTAATGGCCGACTGAAGCGTCGCGTAGGTTGGCAACTGCGAAAAATCGATGCCCAGCGTAACCAACACCTGCGCGACCTCGGGGCGAATACCACAAATCATAATCTGTGCGCCCAACAAGCGCACCGACTGCGCCGCCTGAATGATGGCATTCGCGACCTGCGTATCCACCACCGGCACACCCGTGATATCGAGGATGACATTCTGAGCACGTAGTTCGGCGATCCCATTCAGCAAGGTTGAGATCATATGATGCACGCGCTGCGTATCGACAGTGCCAATCAACGGCATCACAACAGTCGTATCGCTAATACTCAACAGTGGCGTCGATAGCTCAAAAAACATCCGAGCTTGTTCTTGCTCGCGCAGTTTCTGCTCGGTGATATCCTGCGAATAAGACAGAATATACCGAATAGCGCCCGTCTCATCCGCTATAGGTATCACCGTGCTGTTGATCCAAAACTGCACATTTTCGCGCTCCGTTGTCATCTGGAGCTCGCGAGTAACAGGCTTGCGTGTCGCAATACACTCCTGAAACATAGTTCTCATGTTGACGAGATCGTGCTCATTGTACGCTTCATCGATCGTGTACATAAAGGTCGTATTGAAGCCATCCATCATACGGGTGGGAGCGTTGGCAAATACCGTCCGATACGTATCCCCTTCCACCTCGAAGAGCACAAGGAAGATCGGCAGATGATCCGCAGCCAAACGATAATAATTGAGGATTTGCTCTGGTGAATAATGGGCGAAGTCGTCTAATGTGCCGTTATACGTCGATGGTCGCTCTGCTATGTATGTACGAGTGCTCATGGGGTGATACCTCTTCAGAAGGCTAACACAATCTTCAAGGACAGCACACTACCTAAGACTTCTAACTACCCGATACCCTATCGAACCAACAAAAAAAGCACTACACTTATCGCAGTCATTGCTATTGATGAACAATACCAATGACATTGAAGCGCTTGCTTCACTCGATCCTTGGAGTACTCACACGATACTGTGATATGGTGTGTTGATCCATAGATATGTTTTATGAAAACCTACACGCTCAACGCGATAAACCTCAGATGATCAATAGTCGATTCCGCATCAGCAACCACCAACTTCATTATGACATATAAAATGATGGTTCACGAATAAAGCAAAATAATATATTGCTACACGCTTCCCTCACATCACAAGTTTCATCCATTATTATAATACACCAATAAGCCAATTACTAGACTATTTATCAACGTTTATATACGAGAAAATGATATATTCGAAACCCAGGCAATTGTTTACAGAAAGTAGCTTACCCACCGAATAACGCACTTCCGCATCCCTATTGGTATCTATATTCCCGAAACAGGTAAAAGAAAGTACCTTGCTAGCGCAGACTAATATCAAATCCAAATGATTGCTTACGGTATCAGCACGCTTGCTGAACACGCTTTCTTCAACGTTAGGCTGATAGCAGCACTTCCAGGGAAGGTGGTGTCGATACGTTGCGCGTAGCAGCGCATCGACACCACAAAAAACGTCACATACCTTGCTGCTGCAGGCTAAAACGGGGTTGTTACTGACACTGCCCAAGCGGATTTGGTATAAGAGGCTTTCTGAAAAGCATTAGCACGTTGTGAGCAGAGACACGTGCGTATCAGAATGCAAAAAAAAGCATACCGACCACCGAACAAGGACCATACCGAGGAACCAAATGATACCGGTATAACAGAGCGGATTCCTTGGGGTCCAGGGGCGATAAGCCTCGGCTGGAGGTTTTCAAAGGGCCGACTGCGGCCCCTTTGGGCTTGCGCAGCAGCCGAGTTGCTCGTACGAACGCGCATTCCCGCATATAGCGCATCCCACACTCTCGCAAAAGAGACACATCAACATGCGTAGTAGGTTTAAAACCTGCCTGCTGTTCGTTACTTCCGCATTGAAATGCTTTTCAGAAGTGCTCTAACTGGTTTGTTACTGATATTGTCCAACCAGAGTTGGTATCAATCAGCCAACAATCCCAAGGTACGACGCTAACGCAAGCATCACACATCGCCATATTGAGCTATAGCTCACACCATGAAACGAGTGTGGTTATCTTGCGGAATTTGGGATCACAAGGAGGATATGAAGGAAATGGAATAAACAAGAGGGAAACACCGCGCAACCAGAGGTGCGCAGTGAGAGGCAACAACAAAGAGAAGGTCGGATGGTGCGCTCAACAAACGAATGTCTCTCAACACCATGCCCTCAACAACCACCCGACCCCCAAACAGCGGATCATGTAGCTACTAACCCTTCACCGCGCCCGCCGTCAGACCTGCCACAATATACCGCTCGGCATACAGGTAAAATGCGATTGTAGGCACCAGTGAGAGCGTAATAAACGCCAACACACGGGGCCAATCGGTGCCAAACTGTCCTTGGAACTGCATAATGCCCATTGGCAACGTATACAGTTGCTCGTTGTTCAGCACCAGCAATGGCAAGAAGAAGTTATTCCAGCTTCCCACCATCGTCAACACTGTTACCGCGGCCAGCGCAGGAACCATCAACGGCAGCAGCACGCGCACAAAGAACCCAGCCGGCGTGCAGCCATCGATCGCCGCAGCCTCGTCTAGCTCACGTGGCAGCGCAATAAAGAACCCACGCAGAATCAGAATATTGCCCGGCAAGCCAAAAGCGATCTGCGGCAGAATAATCCCCCAGTGCGAATCAACCAAATTGAGTTGTCGCAAGGTGATATACAACGGCAGGATCGCCACCGACAATGGGAACAGAATACCAAGCGTAAAGAAGTTGAACAGAATATCGCGGCCACGGAAATGCATCCGCGAAAACACAAACGCTGGCATACTCGAAAGCAACAGCACGCCGATTGCTGTGCCCACCATCACAATCGTACTATTAAGCAGCTGCCGTCTGAAGGCCTCGCTTACAAGTACGCTGGTGTAGTTCGAGAACTGCCACTCCCGAGGGAGACCGAACGGACGCAGAAGGAGCTCGGCATTGGTTTTGAAGCCACCGATCACCGTCGTGATGAGCGGAATCAGTACGAGGATCGCGAAGAAAATCGCGATGACGTACTGAAGGATCGTCGTCAACCAATCCGGATACCCCCTAGAAGCTCGTATTTGCTGTGTCGTCATGATCAGCTCCGCTGTCTATTCAAAGTCACGTCGCATCACCACGCGTTGGTAGATCAGCGAGAAGCCAAAACAGATCGCAAACATAATCACCGCGATAGCACTACCATACCCCAACTGGAAGCGCTGGAAACCGTACTTGTACAAGTAGGTAGCCATCGTATCGCTCGCGCCCACCGGTCCACCAGTCGTCATCACCCACACCAGGTCGAATAACTGGAGCGAGCCGAGCACCGAGAGATAAATGGTCAAACGAATCGTGCTACCCAAGAGGGGGATAGTAATGTAGCGGAGTGCCTGCAATCGGCTACAGCCGTCGATCTGCGCAGCTTCCTCAAGCTCGGTGGGAATATTCTGGAGACCCGCCAAATACAGCGTCATATGGTAGCCGAAGTACTTCCAAGCGATCACCACGAACACGGCGTACAGCACTGTGTTCGGCGTGGCAAGCCACGCGGTAGGCTCACTGTTGGGGCTGATCATTTGCAACAGTGTGTTGACCAAGCCACCTTGGGGCTTGTACACAAAGTTCCAAATCACACCAACCACCACCTCGGAGAGCACAAACGGCAAGAAGAAGATCATGCGGAAGATCGACCGCCCGCGCATCTGACCGCGCACCAACAGCGCTAACCCCAACGCCAACGGCAACTGGATCACGATCGACAAGACCACAATCAACAGATTGTGTCCGAGCGCGTTCAAGAATACACGATCCCCAAGGATACGCGTATAGTTCCCTAAACCGATAAAATTCTGCAGTGGACCGAGACCGTTCCAGCGGAAGAAGCTGAAATAGATGGATTGCAGAACGGGCAGCAGCACTAACCCAACGTAAAGCAGGGTCGCTGGCAGGAGAAAGCCGACAATGGTAGCAAGTTGATCCCATTTGATCGGCTTGCGTCGTACTGTCGAGCGCTCTGAGAGCGAGGTAGAAGCCTGTTGCATCATACACTCTTTTCATCGCGTATGACCAGCGTTCGGCGATAAAACGCTGGTCATACGCGAGCAGTTATTTGAGATTAGGGATCTAACTCAAGTGCCGCAGCTTCTTCGATTATCTGCGCGACTTCCTCGGGTGTACGAGTGCCAGCGAACAACTCCTGCGTTGCATCGTTGATCGCCTGACCAACTGCCGGTGGCAGGTACTGGTCGTAGTAGAGCTGGTAGTACTTGGCCTCGCCAGCGCGGCGCTGAACTTCCTTCAACAGCGGGTCATCCAGCGCAACCTCAGCACCCTTCACGGTCGGCGGAACCGCGAAACCTGCCGCAGCCATCGCAGTCTGATTCTCCAGGCTGGTCAGGAAGCGGATGAACTCGATAGCCTCGGGCGGAGCGTTCTTGCCGATCGCGAAGCCGTCACCACCACCCAGCGCGTCCGAGAGGTCGCCAACGCCACCCTCAACAGCCGGGAAGGGGAACCAGCCCAAGCTCTTGTTGTAGGCATCAACGTCCTCGGCTGCGCCACGGTTAGCACCAGGTGCCCAGTGGCCCATCAACTCCATGGCGGCCTGCGCATTCGCCATCACCGCCTGCTGATCGCCGTAGCCAGCGCCCAGGAAACCGTTCTGGAATGGATCCAGATCGACCAACTCCTTCAAGCGGCGACCGGCTTCGACATAAGTCTCATCGGCGAACGAGCCTTCGCGGGTGTAGGCCTTGAGGAACGCCTCTTGGCCACCGATGCGCATTGCCAAGTAGACCCAGTAGAAGTGACCAGGCCACTTGTCGCGCTCACCCAGAGCCAACGGAGTGATGCCAGCTTCCTTCAGCTTCTTCACCGCATCCAGGAACTCGGTCCAAGTCTCCGGAGTTCGCTCGATACCTGCCTGGGCGAACAGATCCTTGTTGTACCAGAAGCCGATCATACCAGCGTTCCACGGCACACCGTAGGTCTTGCCATCGAAGGTATACATCGACAGCGGGCCAGGCTGGAAGCTCGCACCCCAACCATTTTCCTGCAACGCAGGCGTCAGATCCTGCACCAAGCCAGCGTCAGCGTACTGCTTGAGCACGCCACCGCCCCAGCTCTGGAAGACATCGGGCGGGTTGCCCGACTGCATAGCCGTGGCCAACTTCGACTTGAATGCCTCGTTCTCGAGCACGGTGATCTCGATCGACACGTGCGGGTTCTGCTCTACGAACTGATTGGCAAGGTTCTGCCAATTCTCTCGCTGATCCTCAGCAGTACTGATATGCCACCAAACAATCTTCGTCGAACCACTACCGACAGTCGAAACATCAGGCGTCTCTTCTTCAGCAGCGGGTTCTTCAGCCGCTGCAGGAGCGGCTGTGGGCTCTTCAGCCGCTGCAGGAGCGGCTGTGGGCTCAGCCGCTGCAGGAGCGGCTGTGGGCTCAGCCGCAGGGGCGGCAGGTTGTGATTGGCCACCACATGCGGCCAACAGGACCAGGACAAACGCCAGCAACAACGGGAGAAGCGATCTGTGGGCCTTCATCGTGTGCTCCTTTGCGTGTACACCGATCAATTTACTCAATGATGATCGCCTGACTCTCCGGGGGCCCTCCGGCAGTGCAGGGCGATGATCGGAAAACAGCGTTGTTCTGTTGATTAGGTCCGTGCGCTACAAGATTGCCGTATCACCAAATGGGTTGGCAATACTATCCGTTCGACAACAAATGTCGGGTCATTTATCAATTTCAGCAGAGTCTCCGCTGCCAAACGGCCCATCTGCTCAAGTGGCTGGTGGATAGTGGTAAGAGTGGGATGAACTTGCGCAGCTTGGGTTATATCATCAAACCCAATAACTGAGAGATCCTCGGGCAGGCGTAAGCCTCTTACCCGCGCCGCCTCCATCACACCCAATGCCATCTCATCGTTGGAAGCGAAGATCGCAGTGGGAGGATCCGGCAGTGCAAGCAGTGTTAATGTGCCCTCGAATCCCTGAGGTTGCTGGAAATCGCCCTCGTAGATCAAAGCTGGATCGATAGGAATACCGAACTCGGTGAGAGCAGCCTTGTAACCAGCTAACCGCTCGACCGAACAGCCAAGCTCGGGCGTCCCAGTGATAAATCCAATGCGCCGATGGTTCAATTCGATCAAATAGCGCGTAGCTGTATACGCCCCCTGAAAATTCTCCGCGCCGATCGAATGGTGGTAATCGCCCAACCCTTGGTGGTCGATCAACATATAGGGGAAACGCTGGCGCTGAAGCGATTCGAGATACGCTCCAGGGTCACGTGGTAATACAAGTAACAAGCCATCGGTCACACCACGTGTGATCGCGGCCACATACGCAGGTTCCTTCGTCTTGCGGCGGTGGGTCGTGTAGAGCATGAGGTCGTACTGCGCAGCATCCAACGCATCGTCGATACCACGTACGATCGCACCCAAGTAGCTGTTGCCCAGCCCGGGCACCAGCAGCCCAATCACATACGAACGACCACCCGCCAAACTGCGTGCCTGTTGGTTCGCCACATATCCCAACCGCGACATGGCCCGCAAAACCGCCTCGCGCTTCTCGGGCTTCACATGCGCCTTGTTGTTGAGCACCCGCGATACTGTGGCATACGATACGCCAGCCGCTTGTGCTACATCAAAAATAGTGACGTTCTCCGACGATTGGTCCGGACGCGACATAGCGAACCTCAGACACAGGGAAGAATCCTGCCAAGATCTGCAAGCGCTTACAGGGCGTGTTCGGGAAAACGTTGATGGGGAAGAAGAATTATTGAATTTCATTTGCAAGCGCTTACAAGAATCTATCATGGCTTCTGCAACTTGTCAAGTCTGTCAACGACAGGCTAATCTTCGGCTCGCAACCGCTCCAGTAAGGCAAAATAGGCCGGTTTGGGCTGATACGCCTCGTCGTACAATAACGCCGCGCCTTCGCCTTCAAAAAAGCCGGGCACCCACGAGACAGCATCGGTCAACCCCCACACCTGCAACCCACGACACGCAGGTTGGCGCAGACACGCATCGAGAATCTCGGCATACACCTGCGCCTGCTTCTCGAAGCTCGTCTCTCGAGGAGGCATGCGCATACGCACATCCATCTCGGTGATGTAGATCGACAGACCCAGGTCGGCGAATCGCTGCATATTCGCGGCGAAGCTCTCCATATTCAAGCCAGCATTGGTGATATGCATCTGGAAGCCGATGCCGTCGATGGGAATGCCACGCTCTTTAAAATCCTTCGCCATGGCATACACCGCATTCGATTTCGGATTCAGCGTCTCGATGTTGTAGTCGTTGTAGAGCAGAATGGCATCGGGGTCCGCCGCGCGCGTACGCTGAAACGCCATTTCGATGTACGCCTTCGAGAGATTGTTCGACCAGATCGTCTTGCGCAACGAGCCATCCTCGTCGAACGCCTCATTCACCACATCCCACACCGCGATCTGGCCGCGATAGCGCCCCACCACCGTGTCGATATGGTCGTACATCAACTCGGTTAGCTCTTCGGCGGTCCACGTGCGCTGCGTCAACCACGTCGGGTTTTGGCTGTGCCACACCAGCGTATGGCCGTGCACCTTCATGCCGTGCTCCTGCGCAAACGCGATGTGTCGATCCGCCGAATCGAATGAGTAGCGTGTGCGACCAGGGTGTACGCTACTCCACTTCAATTGGTTTTCGGGGGTAAGAAAATTGAACTCGCGAGCCGCGATCTCCTGATACTGAGCCGCATCCGGTCGACTCCAAAAATTATTGACCGAAGCAAACCCGATCAGAAAATCATCGGCTTGGCCGCGCAACGTGTCGGGCCGAGTTTCAAATAAACCGAAAGGCAACGTATATGCGAAACGACGGCTGATGGTGATCACCGCAACGCTAAATACCAGAATGATCCCCGCCAAAACACCGATTCGCTGCCACCGAGGTTTTGAGAGCATCGGGACACCTCGCATTGTGCAATCAGGTTGGGAACCAACGCCCCATCGGCGCAATCAGATCAGTCGTACGCCCGACTCAGGTATGAGCTATCCGTCGTTTCTGCATTGCAACGTACTGTGTATCACAATTAGGATCAGCGCCTGAGAAAAGAAGCGCACACCAAACTGTACCGCGCGACATCACGGTACTGCCTACACCATCCTGAGAATAGGTTTCGTGGTTGGAAACTGAGAAGGAGACTGCGCCGCCAACACAACTACCGTTGGAAGGCTCGCTTAGGGTCTGCGTTTGCCCGTTGTGCGAAAGCTGAGCAAAGAGCGGGAATCCAGGCTCAAACCGATGTCGCCAATCAATGCGAGATCTCAACCCATCGACCTGACACGGCAGGCGCATCGTGGCCTGTGTCGTCTGTAGTTGAGGGATCACTGTTTGGCCCATTGCCTGTGCTCCTTTGCAGGCTTACGAATCGTCTACGTTTAGCTCCGTAGCTCTCGCAAGTAGGCGTAAACGCTGCGCCGACTTGCGGATTACCAGTTCGGGTGTGATCGCAGGTAACTGCGCGTCTTTCCCATCCAACAAACGCAACATTCCCTCAGCAGCCATACGCCCCATATCTATCGCTGGTTGGCGCATCGTCGTCAGCGGCGGCAACGTGTAGGCCGCGTGCAACTGATCGTCGAATCCCACCACCGAAATATCGCCAGGAATGTGATAGCCGTGGTTGTACAGCCCAAGCATCACACCGTACGCTGTATCATCGTTCGATGCGAACACGGCGCTGAACTGCTCGCCTCGGGCTAACAACTCCTCGATACCGAGCAAGCCGGATTCGGAAGTGAAATACCCGGGCACCACCAAACCCTCGTTGTACGGTATGCCGGCATCGCTCAGCGCCCGACGATACCCGATCAAACGGTCGATCGCATCGGGGTGATCGGAAGCGCCCGCGATATGCGCGATCCGCGTGTGGCCCAAGCCCAACAGATACCGCGTCACTCGATACGCCGCCTGCTGATTGTCGATCGTGATGCACTGCTGCTCTAGCCCAGCGATCTTCCGTGTCACCACAATCAGCGGCAACTGCTTGGCAACCTCGCGCAGCTGCTCATCCGGTATACGGCCCGCCAGCACAATCAGGCCATCGACCTGACGATCCAACAACAACTGCAATGCCCGAATCTCCTCATCCGGGTCCGTGCTGCGCCAGTGCGTCGTCGTCAACATCGGCTGATACTCGCCAGGCATCAATCCTTGCTCGATACCTTGCACCAGTTGGCCGAAGAATGGGCTGACGATGTCTTGCACCAGCACGCCAATTAACATCGATCTGCCGCGTACCAAACCGCGAGCGATCGCATTGGGACGGAATTGGAATTGTTCGACCGCAGCTAAAACTTGAAGGCGTTTCTCTTCTGCGACACGCTTACTGCCGTTCAGCACCCGCGACACGGTGCTCGGCGACACGCCCGCAAGACGTGCAATGTCTGCGATCGTAATGGGCTTTGACATACGTTCCTTGCTCTCTTTCATTCCTATTATCACTGATCAGGAAAACGCTGTCAAGCTGGTATCATAGGAATGTTGACAAGAATATCAGCATAAAATATACTTTGCTGTGAAAACGCTTTCCTGATCGGCGATAGTCAAAGTAGCTTGCAAGAGCGACCATCGGTGTGGATGATACGCCCCCGATCATCTCCAGACACGGCTGGATCGCCTCTGCATTGTGGCATACTCGCCACACATCATCGTTTCTAGCGCCGCTCACAGGCCCGCGATTGAGAAAGGCTACACCGTGAATGCATCTATCGACCGAGATACTCCAATCTTTCGCGATCCGTCTCGCCCATTGCCCGAACGTGTGCAAGACCTGCTCGCAAGAATGACATTGGAGGAAAAAATCTCGCAAATGGCCCATGGAGCCGCTGCTATTCCACGCCTTGGCATTCCTGCCTACAATTTCTGGAACGAAGCACTGCACGGAGTTGGGCGCAACGGGCGCGCCACCGTCTTCCCACAGGCGATCGGCCTGGCAGCGACATGGGACCCCGAACTCGTACAGCGCGTGGCGAACGCCATTGCAGATGAAGCCCGCGCCAAGTACCACGAAACGATTCGCCGCCGTGGCGATACACTGATCTACCAAGGGCTGACGTTCTGGTCGCCCAATGTCAATATCTTCCGCGACCCGCGCTGGGGTCGTGGCCAAGAGACGTGGGGTGAGGACCCCTACCTCACAGGTGAAATGGGTCTGGCCTTTGTGCGTGGTCTGCAAGGGGATCACCCCACCTACCTCAAGACAGCAGCCTGCGCCAAACACTACGCCGTCCATAGCGGCCCGGAAGATGTGCGCCATAGCTTCAACTCGATCGTCTCACGACGCGACATGTTCGATACCTACCTGCCCGCCTTCCGCAAACTGGTGGTCGAGGGCAAGGTCGAGGCCGTGATGGGTGCCTATAACCGCGTCAACGGCGAAGCCGCATGCGCAAGCCAAGTGCTGCTGGGTGAGATTCTACGCGAAGAATGGGGATTCGAAGGGCACGTCGTCTCGGACTGTGGCGCACTTGCCGATATTCACCAACATCACCATATCACCAACGATGGGGTGGAAACCGCCGCCTTGGCGCTGCAGCAGGGCTGCGACATCGGCTGCGACTGCGTGTATGTGAAGTATCTGCCGACCGCCCTCGAACGGGGCCTGATCACCGAGGCAGATATCGACCGCGCGCTGGCCCGCACGCTCGCCACCCGCTTCAAGCTGGGCATGTTCGATCCGCAAGAGTTGGTGCCCTTCTCCAACATATCGATGGATGTGGTTGGCTGCCCCGAGCATCGCAAGTTAGCGCATACCGCCGCTGTCCGCTCGATTGTGTTGCTGAAGAACAACAACAACATTCTCCCCATCAGCAAGGAAGTGCGCAGCATCTGTGTGATCGGCCCGACCGCCGGCTCGATCGACGTGCTGCTGGGCAACTACTACGGCGTCAGCGATTCGCTCACCACGATCGTCGAGGGTGTGATCGGGCGTGTGCCCGACGATGTGAAGGTCGAATACCGCGTCGGCACGCAGTTGACCATTCCAAACGACAACCAGGTCGATTGGGCGCTCGATGTCGCCGCCAACAGCGATATCACCATCGCCTGTATGGGTCTTGCGCCAGTGCTGGAGGGTGAGGAAGGCGACGCGATGCTTTCGACCCGCGCAGGCGACCGCGCCGATATCGGGTTGCCCGCCGCGCAAGTGGAATATATCACCAAGTTGGCGAACAAAGGCGCCCGCATCGTGCTGGTGCTCACGGGCGGCAGCCCCATCGCACTCGGCCCGGTCGCCGATCTGGTGGAGGCGATCGTGTTCGTGTGGTACCCGGGGCAAGAGGGCGGTCGCGCTGTGGCTGAGGTGCTGTTCGGCGATACGGCGCCCTCCGGCAAGTTGCCCCTGACCTTCCCCGCCTCGCTGGAGCAGTTGCCGCCCTTCGAGGACTACAACATGGCCGGGCGCACCTATCGCTACATGACGGCAGATCCGCTGTTCCCGTTCGGCTTTGGCCTGAGCTACACCCGCTTCGGCTACAGCGATCTCGAATTGAGCGCGCAGCAGATCGGCAAAGGGGAATCTGTCGAGGTTTCGTTCACGCTCAGCAACCTAGGCTCCGTCGAAGCTGAAGAGGTGGTGCAATTCTACCTGAGCGATTTGGAAGCTTCGGTGACGGTGCCGTTGCACAAATTAGTTGGATTTCAGCGGGTGCGGTTAGCTCCCGGCGAACAGCGCCGTCTATCCTACACCATCACGCCTGAGATGATGGCGTTGATCGATGAGGATGGCCGCGCCGTCGTTGAGCCAGGTGAGTTCCGCATCACTATCGGTGGCTGCTCGCCAAGTGCGCGTGGTGAGGTGTTAGGCGCGCCCTCACCAGTCACTGGGACCTTCGTCCTGGCGTAGCTGCACGTGTCGGCGGCTAGGTGGTAGCAGCCGCCGACACACCCTTCCCTCTATCGGTGGCTGCTCGCCAAGTGCGCGTGGTGAGGTGTTAGGCGCGCCCTCATCAGTCACTGGACCTTCGTCCTGGCGGTGCAGCTCGTGTCGGCGGCTTAGGTGGTGGTAGCAACCGCCGACACACCCTTCCCTTTATCGATGGCTGCTCGCCAAGTGCGCGTGGTGAGGTGTTAGGCGCGCCCTCATCAGTCACTGGACCTTCGTCCTGGCGGTGCAGTTCGTGTCGGCGGCTTAGGTGGTGGTAGCAGCCGCCGACACACCTTCAACAACATACACCTATTATATACGCTAATTGCGCGCTTCCAAGCCAAACACTTCCGTCACACGATCCACGATCATATCGGCGATCGCCAGCGACGAGGTGGCGGCAGGCGAGGGAGCGTTGCGCACATGCACGATCGGCCCATCGGCGTCGATCACGAAGTCGTCCACCAATTTGCCATCGGGCGTGAGCGCCTGCGCCCGCACACCCGCGTGGCCCGGCACCACATCCTCCGGCTGAATAGCCGGAATGAGTCGCTGGGTAGCCTCGATGAAGCGCTTCTTGCTGAAGTCGCGGATCATCTCGTCGAGCCCCGTGCGCCAGTATTTGCGCGCCAATGCCTGGAAGCCCGAGTAAGTCAGCGCATCCCACAGATCGGGGATGTTAATATCGGTGCGGCGGTAGCCCTCGCGTGCGAAAGCGAGTACGGCGTTGGGGCCGAGCCACATCGAGCCGTCCATGCGCAAGGTGGAATGCACGCCCAAGAATGGGAAGGCCGGATCGGGCACTGGGTAGATCAGGGCGTTGATGAGTTTGCTGCGCTCGGGTTTGAGGATGTAGTAGTCGCCGCGGAATGGCACGATGCGCGGCGTGCGCGGCGCGCCCGTCAGTTCGGCCACACGGTCGGCGTGCAGGCCCGCGCAGCCGATCACAAAGCGCGTCTCGACATTGCCACCCGGCGTTTCGATGGTGACGCGATCGGCGCGGCGCGAGATGGCCTGTGCGCCGTGGTTGGTCAGCACTTCGCCACCCGCTTGCTTGATATCCTCGGCAAACGCAGCCGCCACAAGCCCAAAATCTACAATACCAGTGTTCGGCGAGTAGATCGCCCGAATGCCCGCCGCGTTCGGCTCGATCTCGCGCAACCGCTCGGGGCCGATCATCTCGAGGCCCGGCACGTTGTTGGCGATACCGCGTCGGTACAGTTCTTCGAGCCGAGGGAGTTCGGCTTCGTTGGTGGCAACCACAACTTTGCCACAGCGATTGTAGGGAATACCACGCTCATCGCAGAATCGCGTCACCGCTTCTGCGCCTGCCACACACAGGCGCGCCTTGAGCGAACCCGGTGTGTAGTAAAGCCCCGAGTGAATGACACCACTGTTGTGGCCCGTCTGATGCTGCGCGATCGCTGCTTCTTTCTCCAGCACGACTAATCGCAGGTGCGGATAGCGGCGCAGTAGCGCGCGCCCGGTCGCCAAGCCAACGATGCCAGCCCCAATGATCGCGACATCTACGCCGCGCCGATCGCTTAGTCCCGTGTTACTCATTGCTCTTGTTTCCTAGAAGATCGATAAGAATTCACGAAGTGGCAAGCAAAGACGCGAAACGAGCTTCCGGGCCTCTGCCGTTCGGCAAGTTCGAGCCGTCCGAATATGAGCAGCGCTCTTGCTAAACTGAACAGCACGATTATACATGATTGTCAATTGTTTACAACTCAGTCGCCGACCCAAGGCCATCATAGCCGGGGCAATGGATTGGCATACAGGCGGGGATGTATCTTGACGGGCATTGCAGCCGAGGCTGCGCTTCTTCCCCTTGAACTCCAGCTTGCGCTCGCAAGGGCGATTACCCGTTCGGCCCGCAGAGGTTGATGCGAGCAGCCTCGCGAGAGGTAGCACTTTTTTCCTTTTTTCGGCAATTGTGGGGCGTTTTTTCGCAGCTTTGCCACATTCCTCGCCTATAATGATGCTATACCTACCGCAGAGAATCGACGTCGCTGCCGCCAACCGCAGCCGCAGTGGACATGCAGAAAGCGAGTTGTGCATGAGCCGAAGCAGCCCACGCAAAAAGACTACCACCAAGAAGAAGCAAGCGCAGATGAGCCCGCTTAAACGACTCGCGATGATCGGGTTGGTCATTTTGGTGGTGTTGGCCATCAACGAACTTGATCGTCGTTACGGGTTGGGCATCTTCAACGAGAATCTTCCACCGACCGCCACGATGCCGTCGAGCAGTGGCACAAGCTCCGATTGGTACGAGGTCTACTTCACCACTCCCCGTTATCCCGATAAACCTGAGTATCATCAGGGTTCGCTCGATGCGAAGTTGGTCGAGTTCATCAACACGGCGACCAGCACCATCGATGTCGCGGCGTATGACTTCGATCTCAAAAATGTGGCTCAGGCGCTCGCCGATGCGGCCAAACAGGGCGTGAAGGTACGTATGGTGACGGATACCGACATCTTCACCGACGATGCACCGAATATCCAGGAGGCGTTCGATATCCTCAAAAAGGCCAAGATTCCGATCGTCGATGACCAGCGTAGCGCGATTATGCACAACAAGTTTGTGATCGTTGATAACCGCGCGGTGTGGACGGGCTCGTGGAATTTGTCCGATGGCGATACGTACCGCCACAATAATCACGCCATCAAGATCTATTCGCCGCAGTTGGCGCAGAACTACACCAACGAGTTCGAGAAGATGTTTGTGAACCGCACGTTCGGCGCGAGCAAGGCGGCTGGTTCACCCTACCCGACGCTAGCGATCAGCGGTTCGGTGATCGAGAACTACTTCGCGCCCAAAGACAAAGTGGCCGATAAGGTGATCGCGCGGATCAATCGGGCCACCAAGTCGATCCACTTTATGGCCTTCTCGTTCACGCACGATGGCATCGGTCAGGCTGTGCTAGAGCGGGCGCGGGCCGGCGTAGAAGTGTCAGGCGTGTTCGAGCGCACCGGCTCCGAGACGGCGCACAGCGAAATGACGATGTTCAAGGAAGCGGGGCTCGATGTGCTGCAGGACGGCAACCCGTACATGCTGCACCACAAGGTGTTTATCATCGATGGGCGCACGGTGGTGATGGGCTCGTTCAACTTCAGCGAGAACGCGACCAGCAGCAACGATGAGAATCTGCTGATCATCGACAATGTGGCGCTGGCGCAGGCGTTTGAAGAGGAGTATCAGCGCATCTACCAACTCGCGCAGAATCCGCTCAACCGCTAGCAACATACCCCAAACAAGTCGATGGGCTGCGCGCAGCAGTCCATCGACAACACACCCCCTCGATCCAACCGAATATGAAATGTTGCGTTTTGGGAAGCGTGTCGTCAGCGCACCAGGCTAGTGCGGTTGAACGGGTCGATGCCTTGGCGGGCCATCTGCTCTAGCTCATCGAGCGCGGCGAGCGCGGCGGCGTGGGTGGCAGGCTCGCTCTGATCGAAGTTGCGCGCCTCGAACTCATCGAGGTCGAGCCGCAGGAGTTGCTGGCGGTCGGGCGAGACGAACAGGTCCAGTTCGAGGTCCTCGGAGCGGATGACACTGCCATCGAACTCGGCGGGGCGCGTCACGTTGCAGTACCAGCCTTTGAGAGCACCAGCCGTGTTGAAGATCACAAAGATGTTGAACCAACGGTCGGTATAGTAGTGCTCGTAGAAGTGATCGCCCGGCTCGAACACCACGTAGCCTAGATCGTAGGCGGGGTTCTCCCACTTGGCGTGGATCAGGATATGGCCACCCTGATGAAACACCAGGGAGCCTTGGTAGGTGATCGTGGTGTGTTTGCTGGGTTTAAGGAGCTTGACGGTGATTGTCGCCACGCAATTCTCTTGAGGGAAATAGAAACAGCGCCACTATCAAGAGCGGCGCTGCTTCAAACAATTAGTTCAATTCGTCGCCCGACAAGCTATCGTAGATGATATCGAGGTGTTCGAGCGCGAGGCCTGTGCCGATCGCCACACAGTTGGCGGGTTGATCGGCGACATAACAGGGCACGCTGGTCACTTCCGTGAGCAACTCGTTGATCCGGCGCAGCATCGAGCCACCGCCAGTCATCACCATACCCTTATCGATAATGTCGGAGGAGAGCTCGGGCGGTGTTTGGGAGAGCACATCGCGAACGGCAGTCACCACCGCTTCCAATGGCTCCTGGATCGCCTCAGTGATCTCGTTGGAGTTCACCTCAATCGTGCGAGGCAGACCCGCCACTTGGTCGCGGCCACGCACCTGCATCGTCAGCGGGCGTTCGAGCGGCAGTGCCGAGCCGATCTCGATCTTCACGCTCTCGGCGGTGCGTTCGCCGATCAGCACATTGTATTTTCGCTTGATATAGTTGGCGATCGCCTCATCGAACTTATTGCCGCCGACACGTACCGACGTGCTGACCACAATATCGTTCAACGAAATGACGGCGACCTCGGTTGTACCGCCACCCATGTCGATGATCAGGTTACCGGAGGGTTGCGCCACGGGGATATTCGCGCCAATTGCAGCAGCGAGCGGCTCGCGGATAAGGTAGGCCCTGCGCGCATCGGCGGCCAGCGCGGCCTGACGCACAGCTCGCATCTCAACAGTCGTGACGCCGGCGGGGATACAGATCATCACCTCCGGCTTGCCGAAGCTACCGCTCGTCTTCTTAATGAAGTGGCTGAGCATCGCCTTGGTGATGTCGTAATCGGCGATCACGCCATTGCGCATCGGGCGGATCACCTCGATGCTTTCGGGCTCGCGGCCCAGCATCGCCAGCGCATCTACGCCAACAGCACGTACGCGGTTATCTTTGGTAGAAAGGGCAACAACCGAGGGTTCTGAGAGGACGATACCCTTGCCCTTCACGTACACAAGCACATTCGCAGTGCCAAGGTCGATCCCGATTTTCCGTGCCATACTTCCTCAGCGTAATGCGTAAAACGTACACAAGCAACTAACGTTGATTGTATCACGTTTTACGCATTACGTGTTCATTGCTTGCGTGTGCGCTTCAGTTGGGCCACCTTGAGGCGGATCAACGCGCGGCGTAGCTCGGCTTCCGCCAGAGCCATCTCCTGATCGCTCTTGCGCTGTGCGAGTCGCTCCTCCGCTCGGCGGCGAGCTTCCTCGGCGCGGGCCTCATCGATCTCATCGGCGCGCTCCGCCGTGTCGGCCAGGATGGTCACACGGTTCGGCAGCACTTCCATGAAACCGCCCGACACCGCGAACGGTATACGAGTATCGCCCTTGATGATGTCGAGCTCACCGACATCGAGGATGGTCAGCAACGGCGCGTGGCGCGGCAGGATACCAACGCGGCCATCCTTGGTTGGCGCGTTGACCTGATCGACCTCGTCGGAGAGCACCACACGCTCGGCGGTGACGATCTCTAGATGAAAAGGCATAGCATTTCTCTCGTCTAGTGCCGATGAGCAGTTGCCCATTGCGTGGAGCAACGAGCAACTGCTCCCAAGCCACTAGCTATTGTCGGCTCGCCTCGTAGGCCTGGATCACATCGTCGAGCGCACCCTGCAGGAAGAAGAACTGCTCGGGGATGTGATCGACCTCGCCGGCCAACAGGCGTGCGAAGCTCTTGACCGTTTCGGCGATCGGCACATACTTGCCTGGGCGGCCAGTGAACTGCTGCGCCACCGTAAACGGCTGCGAGAAGAAGCGCTCGATCTTGCGGGCGCGGCTGACGATCAGCTTGTCCTCGTCCGAAAGCTCCTCGACACCGAGAATGGCGATGATATCTTGCAAGTCCTTGTAGCGCTGCAACACACGCTGCACCTCGCGAGCCACGCGGTAGTGCTCCTCGCCGACGATGTTCGGGTCGAGAATGCGGCTGGTCGAAGCCAGCGGGTCCACCGCCGGGTAGATACCCTTAGCGGCGATGCTGCGCTCGAGCGAGATCGTTGCGTCGAGGTGAGCGAAGGTCGTCGACGGCGCCGGGTCGGTGTAGTCGTCTGCTGGCACGTACACGGCCTGCATCGACGTGATCGAACCGCGCTTGGTGGAGGTAATGCGCTCCTGCAACTCACCCATCTCGGTACCGAGCGTGGGCTGGTAACCCACCTGCGAAGGCATACGACCAAGCAACGCCGACACCTCGGAACCCGCCTGCACGAAGCGGAAGATGTTGTCGATGAACAACAGAATATCGCGGCCTTCGTCGCGGAAGTACTCGGCCATCGTCAGACCCGTCAAGGCCACGCGGAGGCGTGCGCCGGGCGGCTCGTTCATCTGGCCGAACACCATCACAGTCTTATCGAACACCGTGGTATTCTCGTCGATGCGAGCATGCTTCATCTCTTCGATCAAGTCGTTGCCCTCGCGGGAGCGCTCGCCGACGCCAGCGAACACCGAGTAACCCGACTGCTCCTTCGCGATGTTCGCGATGAGCTCCTGAATAACCACGGTCTTACCCACACCAGCGCCACCGAAGATACCCGTCTTACCACCACGGGTAAACGGTGCGACCAAGTCGATGACCTTGATACCGGTCTCGAACACCTGAGCGGTGGTGGACTGCTCGGCGAACGAAGGGGCCAACTGGTGGATCGGGCGGCGCTCGGCATCCGTGATCTCAGAGCCACCGTCGATCGGGTCGCCGAGCACGTTGAACACGCGCCCCAGCGTTGCAGGGCCAACCGGCACCGCGATCGGGCGGCCAGTGTCGATCGCTGGCAGACCACGGCGCAAACCGTCGGTCGTGCTCATTGCAACCGCCTTCACCATGCCGCCACCGAGGTGCTGCTGAACCTCAGCAACCAAACGACCGCCTTCATTATCCAACGGAATTTCAATAGCGTTATAAATTGCAGGCGTTTGCTCGGCAGGGAACTTTGCATTGAGCACAACGCCGATGATATCGGTAATTTCTCCGGTTGCTCCGGCCATATCACCCTCCAGCTGAAGGTACGAGTTTGGAGCGCGCCCGAGAGCGACACCGCTCAACACTCACACCCTAGAACTTTCTATGTATCTGCCAAGGCGGCGGCACCCGATGCGATCTCGGAGACCTCTTTCGTAATATTCGCCTGGCGTGTCTTGTTATACGAGAGTGTATATTCGCGAGTCAGCTCTTTCGCGTTATCGGTCGCATTTCGCATTGCCACCATGCGGGCGCTGTGCTCACTCGCAATCGACTCAAGAATGGCCTGGTAGAGCTGCACCTCGACGAAACGGGGCAACAGATTCTGCAGAACCTCTTCCTGGCTCGGTTCGTACGTGTAATCGACCTGCTGCTCAACTGGCTCATTCGGCGGCTCGACGGGCAGCAACCGCTTGAGGGCGGGGCGCTGCACCAGCGTATTCACGAACTCGCTATAGAGCACATAGACTTCGTCGTAGTGCCCTTCGCGGAAGCCGTTAATCACTGTTGTCGAAATGCCCAGCGTATCGACCAAGCGTGGGTAATCCCCAAGCTTCGTCACCTCGGCCACCATCGGCAGCCCGCTGCGCACCAGAAAGTCGCGACCCTTCTTACCAACCGCGAGTGTCTCGATTTGGCGACCGCGTCCGCGCTCCTCCAAAATGAAGCGGCTAGCGCGCCGCAGCAAGTTGGTGATCATCGAACCGGTGAGGCCCTTATCGGGCGTCACCACGATCAGGCCAATCGATTTCACATTCGAGCGAACCTCAAGCAGCGTGCCGCTACGCCCTCCAACCGAGCGCGCAGTCAACTCACCCATCACATCCAGCAGACGATCTGCATATGGGCGAGTTGCGAGCACGTTGCGCTGCGCACGCCGCATCTTCGACGCCGAGACCATCTCCATTGCGCGAGTGATCTGCGTCATATTTTTGACCGAGCGGATGCGTCGGCGTATTTCACGTGTGCTTGGCACTGTAGACTCCAGTTTTGAGTTCTGTGCTTTGAGCGCCTGTGGGCAGTGCCTAGGCGCTCAACTCACACAACTTAGAACTATTCAGAGTAGTCGCTGGTCTGCTTAAACTCTTTGATCGCAGCTTCCAGACGTTCCTTGATCTCATCGGTGGGGAACTTCTTCGAGCGCGAATCATAGATAGCCTGCCGCAACTCTGGATGCACCGTCTGCAAGAACCGCCAGAAGTCTTGCTTCCACTGGCTGATCTTCGAGACGGGAACATCATCGAGGTAACCATTGTTTGCGGCATACAGCAGCGCAACCTGATCCTCAAGCGGGATAGGCTGATACTGTGGTTGCTTGAGCGCCTCCTGAAGCCGCAGACCCAAATCGAGCTGCGCCTTCGTTGTGGCATCAAGGTCGGAAGCAAACTGCGCGAAAGCAGCCAAGTCACGGAACTGGGCCAAGTCGAGCTTGAGCTTACCAGCCACCGAGCTCATCGCCTTCGTCTGTGCCGCACTACCCACGCGCGAAACCGAAATACCGATGTTCAGCGCGGGACGAATACCGGCGTTGAACAAGTCGGCCTCGAGGAAGATCTGGCCGTCGGTGATCGAAATCACGTTGGTCGGGATATAGGCCGAAACGTCGTTCGCCTGCGTCTCGATCAACGGCAACGCCGTCAGCGAGCCACCGCCGAGCTTATCGTTCAGGCGGGCTGCGCGCTCAAGCAAGCGCGAGTGCAGGTAGAACACGTCGCCAGGGTAAGCCTCGCGGCCGGGCGGGCGTCGCAGCAACAGCGAAACCTGGCGATACGCGACCGCGTGCTTCGACAAGTCGTCATAGACGATCAGCGCGTCGCGGATCAGCTCGCCGCCGATCATGACGCCGTTCTCCATGATCTCCTCGCCGATCGCACAACCGGAGTAAGGAGCAATATACTGAAGCGCTGCAGATTCCGAAGCGGTAGCGGAGACCACGGTGGTGTATTCCATCGCACCGTACTTCTCCAGCGTATTCACGATCTGAGCCACTTGGGCGCGCTTCTGGCCGATAGCAACATAAATACAGACCAGACCCTTGCCCTTCTGGTTGATGATCGTGTCGATCGCAACCGCCGTCTTACCAGTTTGGCGGTCACCGATGATCAGCTCACGCTGACCACGGCCAATCGGGATCATCGAGTCGATCGCGATAATACCGGTCTGCACCGGGGTATCAACCGACTGACGGGCGGTCACGCCAGGGGCAATGCGCTCGATCGGTCGGTAAGTATCACTTTTAATCGGGCCCTTGCCGTCCAGTGGCTGGCCCAGCGCGTTCACAACGCGCCCAACCAGGGCTTGGCCGACGGGAACAGAAATAACGCGGCCAGTTGAGTTAACCTGATCACCTTCTTCGATGCTCAGGTAGTCACCCAACACAATCGCGCTGACAAAATCACGCTCAAGGTTAAGGGCGATACCAAAGACGGGCTCGTCGCGCCCGGCCTTCACCGGAAATTCGAGCAACTCGGAGGACATCACCTGATCGAGGCCCGATATACGCGCCACGCCGTCACCGACCGACACAACTGTGCCGACGTTGACTACTTGCGGGCGCAGATCCGCACCCTGCTGAATGCTCTTCAGCAAGCGTTCATACAGTTCTTGAGTCGCAATAGCCATCGTTGGCACCTCCGTGAACGTATTGCTATTGCGATTGTCAGCCCGGAAGCAAAAAAAACCGAACCAACAACCTGCAATCGACAAGCTACAAATTCTAAAAATTAACCGGCCAACATATTGCGTTGGATCGAACTCAACCGCGTTCGGAGGCTATTGTCTAACACTTGATCGCCGACGCGGATAATCAAGCCACCGATCAGCGATGGATCGACCACGAAGCGAAGCTCCAGTCGATCACCATAGCGCTGCCGCAGCTCATCAGAAATATGCTTCTGCTGCGCCTCGCTAAGCTCGACAGCGCTGGTAACTTCGCTTAGCAGCGGGCGAGCGTCTGTCTGGCTATATCGCTCGAAGGCCTGAACGATCGCCGACAAGCGATCGAATGCGCCTTCGCGAACCAGCGTCAGCAGGAAGTTGCGCACCTCACGCGGGGCATCCGACGGCAACGCCGACGCAATGCGCGCCTCCACGTCAGAATCGGTGCCAGAAACACCTTCCAACGCAGTAGCAGCTGTGCGCAGCGCTTGCAGGGCACCCCCCACCAGCGCATCGTAAAGCGCACGCGCAAACACCTGGGCCTCAGCAGTACTCACGGTCAACCTCATTTCAGATTGCAGATTCAGGTCGCAGATCAAGAGATATCAATGCAACCTGGAATCTGCAACCTCAAATCTATAACTAGTTCTGGCGGCCCAGGCTGGCCAGCGACTCCTCGATCAGCCGATCATGGTTCAACTTCAACTCCGCGCCAAGCACACGGGTCGCAGTCGCCGTCACCAGATCCGCCACCTGATCCTTCAGATCGCGCAACAACTGCTCGCGCTCCTGCACGGCCTGTTCGCGCGCCTCAACACGAATACGATCAGCCTCTTGGCGGGCCTGCGCAATGATCTCAACCTCCTGGCTCTTCGCGCGCTCCTGCGCCTGAGCCAGAATAGCAGCGGCCTCTTGACGTGCCCGTGCAAGCTCGGCCTCGTACTCCTTGCGAACGTTGGCCTGATCAGCCTTGGCCTGCTCGGCAGCGTTCAAGCTCTCCTGAATGCGGCGGGTGCGCTCGTTGAGCATGTTCAGCACCGGCTTAAACAGGTAGGTCGAAAGCAGCCAGAGCACCAATATAACATTAAACAGCTGAGCGATCAGCAGCGCCCAGTTAATACCAAGTTTTTCCACAGTCGTTCTCCTCGATCAAGCCCATAAGCGGCCACGATGCAGATGCATGCATGGCCGCATGGAGTCCAACTAGACGATGCCGAACGCGATCAGCAGCGAGATAACCAGACCAAAGATGAAGAGCGACTCGGTCAAAGCGAAGCCCAAAATCATATAGGTTCGCAGCGTGCCCTCAGCCTCGGGGTTGCGCCCCATAGCGGTGAGCGCGCCGTTGAAAACGATACCGATGCCGACGCCGGGGCCGATTGCAGCCAGACCAACGGCAAGAGCCGCAGCAATAAGTCGCAGACCTGCGTCCGTCATGATGTGTCCCTCCTTAAAGGACTAGAATGAATGACTGTCAGTAAATCCAAGTATATTGATTACGTCTGCTCAGCAACCCAAACGATTAGTGGCTGCCTTGCCCGGCCAGTTCAGCACCCTCGTGCGACCCATGACCATGGTCGTCGTGCCCGCCGTGCGCGATCGTCGCGATCGACATAAACACCAGCGTAAGCACCGAGAAGATGAACGCCTGCATAAAGGCAACAAACAGCTCGAGGCCATAGAATGGCAATGGCAACAAGTATGGGAACAAGTACGCCATAACCACCAGAATAACCTCACCAGCAAAAATGTTGCCGAAAAGTCGGAAGGCGAATGCGACGATACGAACGATTTCTGAAATAAACTCCAGAATACCGACGAACGCATTCATAAAACCTTCGCGGAAGTTGAAGAACTTGGTCAAGTAACCGACACCCAAGGCTTGGAAGCCAAAGACCTGAATCATTGCCACTGCCACCAAAGCGAAGGCAAGAGTCACGTTCAAGTCGGCGCTTGGTGCACGCAGGAACGGCACCACGTGGCCTTCGCCACAATAGCCCGGCAACCCAGCGAAGACATCGCTCGGGTGGTCAGCCGCCTCACCAGCTTCGTGGGTAGCAACACAGATACCGATGCTACCAACACCAGGGACGAGCGCGAAGAGGTTCGAGTAAAGCACAAAGAAGAAAATCGTAGCACACAGTGGGAAGAATTTGGCGATGTTCTTGCGATCCACGCTCGCGGCGAAGTTGTAGAACATCTCAACCATTACTTCGACCACATTCTGAAACCCTCGCGGGATCAGTTGCATGTTGCGCGCACCGAAGATGATCGTGAGCAGCAACAGCAGGTCAACCAGGATGGTCATGATTAGCGAATTGGTGACCGGAATCGCCGTGCCCTCTGAGCAGTGCGCACCTTCCAAGTGTCCACCAATACACCAAATCGGCTCTGCCGCGGCAGAGATCGCCAAGTCAGCCTTGGTCATTCTGATGCCAAGTACGTATAGAATGACACCAAGGACTGCGAGGCCGACAAATATCCAGGTTAGTCGGTTTCTCAGCATACGGGCAGGCTCCCTTCTTCGGTCCTGACTTTGGGAAGTCTTTCACAAAGAGCATACCATAGGGTGTGGCAAAATGCAAGTCCTAATTTGAGAAGTCTTTCACAAACTAGTATGACAACGGGCATAAAAATTCAACCTGCGACATGAGGTTGAATTTAGGGACAACATAACAGCATCGTTCACACCTTTTAGAACGAGCGCGAGTATAGCATAGGTAATGGTAAAACGCAAGTTAGCTCAATCGGCTTCAACAACACAAATAACGCATTCCGATCAGCGATAGCATGAACAAGGGTATTAAAAAAAACTCCCCACCAAATTTGGTGACCCAACGCACACAATGCCCAACGTAACGATACAAAAACGATCGACATTCGACATCAAGTCGAACATCGATCGTTCAAAACCAACCAAATGCACGTATACGCGCTACGCCAACACTTCTTGAATATCGCGAATAGCACGTTTCGCATACACCCAGACCGAACCGATCTTCGCTGCTGAAGCGGCCTTATCGAAGACAATCACCAGCATAAAGCGTTGCAATACATCAAAACAGTACAAATCGTAGTGCAAACCCTCGTGCATAAAGAGCGAAGCCGAATCATCTTCGCGCAGAATCTGGGCGATCTGCCCCGCTGTCGAGAAACTCGTCGAGAGCAGGGGCAACAGGATCATCGTTGGCAAACCGGCTGTAATACCAACCTCCGCCAGCACCATACCGGCACGGTCGGCCAGCAAAATACACTGCGCGCCGACATCCTGCCACAGCGCATCGAGGCGATTACGGATCGGCGTCAGATTATCGGCAGTCAGCACCAGCGGGCCATCTCGGCGGCGCGGAGCCGGACGCGAGGGAGGCGGCGGTGGAGGCGGTGGCGGCGTAGACGACACAGCCTTTGGCAACGAGCGGGCAGCCGCAGCAGCCGCAGCACGCTCGCGCCGCGACAAACGCTCAGGCGTCTCGGGGCGCTTCGAAGCTGGGCGATCAGGCTCTTCCTTGGCAGGCTTCTCTGGCTCAGGCTCGGGCTTTGCCTCAACGACAGGCTGAGGATCAGCGCTGAACTCATCGACAGCAGCCTCAACAAGCGCAGCCGCAGCAGCCTCGCCCTCGCGCAACGCATCACGCACCGCGCCATGAAGCTCATCTCCAGACTGCGATCCGTATATAAATCGAAACACCCCATGCTCGGAAGCCTGCTGTTCAGCCCGCCGATCAGGGTTATTGCTCCAAAGCACTACTTTTGTTGGAACCCCAAAATTCGGCAGAATTTCGGCGAGATCCAACCCGCTCATACCAGGTAATTCGATATTAGCCACGATCGCATGCGGAGGCGTGTTTCGCACCTCCCAAAGCGCATCGTTGGCAGAATCGAGCAATTGCACAACAACATCATCGGCCAAGTGGCCTTGCAGCGCGCGCAACGCCTCGCTGTCACCAGGTACGACTAACAGTCGGTAGGCCATCGATCCTTTTCGCCTTTCCCAGCTTTAAACAGAAGTAGCAGCAATGCCCTGCGTCGCCTGATCCTGGTGATAGGGAATGGCGAACGTAAAGGTGCTGCCCTGGCCTTCATAGCTTGTCAGCCAGATCGCTCCACCTAGGGCACCAACAAGCTCACGGGCTAGAGTCAAGCCCAACCCAGTGCCACCATGGTCGCGCGTCAGCGAGTCAGCTACTTGATAAAAACGATCGAAAATACGCGACTGTTCGCGCTCGGGGATACCGATCCCGGTATCCTGAACCTCAATCACGACCCACGGTGTTGTTGGTGGCAAAGGTCGTGAGGGCTGTAAAATGCGGCCATCGCCGCTGTCAAGAACACCAGACGAGCGAACTGATACACGAATATCGATTTGGCCACCTTCCGGTGTGAATTTTATCGCATTCGACAACAAATGCGAAAGGACCAAAATCAACTTCTCGTGATCGCACAATAGCCAGAGCGGTTCCTCAGGCATCGTCGTCGTGATACGCTGTGGGCGGCTATCCAACGCTGGTCGCATCCGCTCGATCGCCTGCTCAACGACCGACTGCATCAATGTTGGCTCCAGCGTAAGAACCGCCTCACCCGTCTCGATATGGCGCAAACTCACCATATCATCGACGATATCCTTGATCCGCTGAGCATTATCCAACACTCGTTGCAAATACTCGCGGCGTTCGCCCTCACTCTGATCGCGCACCATCATTGTATAGCCGAGCACGATCGAGAGTGGTGTTCGCAACTCGTGCGACGCAATCGCGATAAACTCGCTCTTCAGTCGATCGACTTCTTGCTGCCGCTGATACGCTTCTTCGAGCTTACTATAGAGTGATGCATTTCGCAACGCAACTCCGGCGTGGCTCGCGAGCAATGTCAACGCTTCTTGAATAACGGGACGCATGACGCTGACCCCATTATCGCATACTAACAGCACTCCGTTGACATCACCTTGGGCCCATAATGGCACCGCCAACGCCCGTGTCAGCTCCGCACGCTCCAACGTGCAGTACGATGCATCCTGTTCGGCGAGCACCCGTCGTTCGTTCAGCGCGCGCCCTGCCAATAAACGTCCAGCATCCAACAATTTGCTGTTGTCGCTCGACGACATCAACTTCAGCGTGCCACGATCCTCGGCGACCAGGACAAACCCCGCCTGATACCCGCTCTGCTGAAGCGCAACCTGCAACAAAATCCCAGACAACTCGCGAATATCGAGCGTCGAGTTGAGTGCCTGGCTGCTGCGCAACATTTGCTCAATTGTACGCAGACGCAGGTTATCTTGCAACAACGAGCGTTTATGCAGCGCTTGGTCAACCGCGAGGCGCAATTGTTCGAGTTCAAACGGCTTCGACAGAAAATCGGCCACACCACGTTGCACCGACTGTTGCAGGTTCTCCATCGAGGCGAAGCCAGTCATAATGATAATGGCAATCGCCGGATCGCGCTCATGGGCGATGCGAGCGAGATCCAACCCGCTCATGGTAGGCATCTTGATATCTGTCAGTAATAGATCATACCGCTGAGAGCCGCCTAACTCGCGGACCGCTACCTCAGGGTCATTGGTCGCGAAGACCTCGTAACCACCACGCCGCAATGTTCGCGTGCAAATATCGCACATGTGTTGCTCGTCATCGACCACCAGAATACGCGGTACCCCATCGGAACCGGCAAGTGGTCGTATGCCGAGTTGGGCGGCCTGGCTCATGGGCTTCATCCAAACCGTTAATTCAATAGCTCAACCGCGGTTCGTGGCAAGACTAACGTCGAGCCATCTTCTAGTAACACCTCGACAACCGGAGCTCGCACGTTGGATGCAAGACGACGTGGCACAGACGAAACATAACGTACACGAGCAACCTGACCAAGGTGCTCATTATCGAGCAGCCGCACTGTTGCACCAGGACGAAGCACCGGATGGGGAGGCTCGAGTTGGATATCGGTCGAACGCGAAGAAAGTGGCACCACGATACGCGGGCGTTGCATGGGGCCACGCAACGATGTGCTACCTTCGATCAACGCCTCTTGACGATCGAGCTGCGCCAACAACTCGTACACTGGCGGCGACATTGGTCGAACGCCGAAACCCTCGGTCACAACCAGCGTCAGAGGAGGCTGTTCGGGCGATGGAGCAGCGATTTGCCAACCACCAGGCAGTGGCCGCCAACTCGCCACCGATGAACTTCCCAGGAACGCACGCAGTTCAGCTTCATCGATTCCACCGACGATCACACCGCGCACCTGTTCCTTCACAGCGCGACGGAGCGCCATCGCAGTAATACCTGCACCTGCGATCACGATCGAATAGGCGTGCTTGGCCAACAACCGATCCGCCTGTACCACCTCAGAGGGATCTGTCGAGAGCAGTTGTAACACACCCGAGCACTCTCCGCCAATCCCAAACGCACCGTAGATCTGAGCAGCGGGCGTCTCGATCCGTACACCCAAGCCAGGGATCACTTCCATCACAAGGCCACGCACGGAGGCTTGGATAGTATGCAGGGTGGGGTCAGGCGAGATCGTCACATAGCCCGTCTCAGTGTCGAGAGCGACAATCAGGCCACTGACGGGCGCATGGCACACACGGCCACCCAAAGGACTCGTGCGTGCGAGCACTTCGTTCTGAGAAACCTTATTGCCGACTTCACGTACCATCGCGCGCTCGACCAACGATGGTGTTATCATCAGAGCGCGGGCTAGGTTCACGATCTGCGGTGTGCCAGGAATGTAGGCTTGCGCGATCGTCGTCTCAGGCTCAACACGCTGACCCACACGAACAAGCACTTCGCCCGGATGTGGTAAACGTCGCTCGATTCGCGCCATCGCGTTTGTAACCAGCGGTGGAGCCCCTGTGGGAACGTAGAGTGACATAGTGTGATGAACCCTTTTCAGGCTCGGTATCTTGCGTCATTATAGCACAATCAATTCGCTTTAGCTATGAGCATAAAATGCCGAATATGACGCTTTGTTACTCTAAGCACGAACGTTGCAACAATTTCAGTTCTCATACCGTCAGAGTAGATAGATAAGATACGTGCTAACGCTCACACAACCGAGTATATCAAGGAGTTTCTACTATGTATACACCAACCCAGCGACTAATGCGCAGCCGCACCGAAAAGCTCGTGGCTGGTGTAGCCGGCGGTATCGGCCAATTTTTTGCAGTTGATCCTGTGATCGTGCGCCTCGCCTTCATTGCACTATCGCTCACAGGTGTTGGGCTATTCATCTATCCGATCCTCTGGCTTGTGATGCCACTTGAAGGTCATCCATCGCCTCGCCCAGGCCAAGCGGTGGATGAGATGCGCCAGCAAGCGCAGCAGTTCAGCGAGGCGGCCCGCGAAGTGTTTGTCGCTCAGGGTAGCACTGCTCGCCGCCCCCGCTACGACCCGATGAGCGGCGAGCCGCTTGAGCCAGAGGCTGAGATTCCAATCAACAACATCGGTGGCACAAACACGCCACCAGCGAGCGATCCTACTCAACGCCGCAATCGGTTGCTCGGCATGGTGCTGCTTGGGGTTGGGGCTTTCATCCTTCTCAAGACGATTCCAGCGATCGCACATATTGTCGGCGCGATCGGCGGTTTTATCTTCCCGCTCCTGCTGATCGGCATCGGTATTATGATGCTACGCCGCCAATCGTAATACGCTCTATGTATTCACCGACGCGGCTTGCGGTTCAACACCCAAGCCGCGTCTTGCTGTGCAAAATGATGTTTTTTTCATTTTAAGCCATATTTCTGTTGGCAAACATGTATTTTTTCTCATTTTAGGCCGTGTCCACAAGGTTAGCGCATGTTCATGTGGGCACAGTTCTGGAACGAGCAGTTCTACGATTATTACACCACCTCGTAATCATGCGTTGTCACTCGTTCAAACACCATGTTTGGCCAAACGATCAAGGATTCATTGACGAATTATCCGTGAAATGCTATACTGTGCTGCGACCATTTCCCGCCCACTTGTGGTGGTGGGAATTTGTGTTGCCTGTATACCTATACTCAGAAGGAGTCCGAAAATCAGAGACCGGCAACGCGTCAATACCCGCATTCGCGCCCGCGAAGTCTTGCTGATCGATGAGGACGGCACCCGTGTTGGCGTCGTTCCATTGCGCGAGGCGCTTGCCCTGGCCGAGGAGCGTGGGCTAGATCTGGTAGAAGTTGCACCGAACGCTATGCCTCCGGTCTGCCGAGTGCTCGACTACGGTAAGTACCGCTACGAGCAGACGAAGAAGGAGCGAGAGGCGCGAAAACACCAGAAGCAAGCTGAACTGAAAGAGGTTCGGCTCAAGCCAAAGACTGATGACCACGACCTCGAGATCAAAGCAAAACAGGCGCGCAAGTTTTTGCTTGCGGGTGACAAAGTGAAGTTCACTGTACGATTTCGTGGCCGTGAAATGGCGCATCCTGACATTGGCCGAGAGATGCTTGAGCAGATCGCCGAGCAGCTCCGCGATGTCGCAATTGTTGAACAACGCCCGTTGATGGAAGGCCGCGCTCTTTCCTTGCTGTTGGCACCCGGTGCCAAGGCTAAAGCGCCGCGTCCTGCGCCAGCGAGCCAATCAACACCTACCCGTACTCGTGAGGGGGCATCTGCTTCGCCACCCTCCACTGTTACTACCGAAGTTGAAGGACAGGAATAATCGATGCCTAAGATGAAAACCCATAAAGGTGCCGCCAAGCGCTTCCGGTTCACCGGCAGTGGCAAGGTTGTGCAAATCCAAGGGCGCCGTGGCCACTTCCGCCGCCGCAAGGCCAACCGTTTGTTGCAGCGGCTCGATAAGACGAACGCGCTCAGCGAGGCGAATCGCCGTATCGTCAGCGCCGCAATGCCGTATGGCGGGAAGTATTCGCGCTAGCCAATCCAGGCTAGCCGAGGCTGCCTGTCGGATATTTCTTTATTGACAGTTGTAATAATGTAATACGTGATCATAATCATTTAATTTTTATGTTTCACGGCTTATATTGAGTTGTAGTAGGAACATACAATGGCTCGTGTTAAACGTGGCGTCATGGTGCGCAAGCGCCATAACAAACTGCTTCAGCAGGCGAAGGGCTACCAGGGTAGCCGCAGCCGTCGTATTCGCGTCGCTCGCCAGACGGTGCTCAAGGCGCTGTCGTACGCGTATCGCGACCGACGCAACCGCAAGCGCGATTTCCGCCGCTTGTGGATCATTCGCATCAATGCCGCGGCTCGCCTGAACGGTATCTCGTACAGCAAGCTGATCAACGGTATGAAGAAGGCTGGCATCACCCTTGATCGCAAGATCTTGGCCGATATGGCTGTTCGCGATCCGGCTGCCTTTACCCGCGTGGTGGAGCAAGTCCAGCGCGCCGGGTAGTGCAGATGGGTTTGTGTTGGCTATACGTTCGCGTATGGTCAATAGGCAGCGATGATCGCTAGCACAACCAATCCGCAGATTAAACGCATCCGCTCGCTGCTGGACGATCGAAAAGAGCGTCGTCGCGAGCGGATGTTTGTGCTTGAAGGGGTTCGGCTGGTCGCCGATGCACTTTTGCACAAAGCCGAGTTGGTTCTGGTGGTCTATTCCCCCGAACAGCTCACTACGACCGAGGCGGGTCAGGCACTGCTCGCGCAGTTGCGGCGCTTGCCCTTCGCACACGAGGCCACGCCACAGGCCGTGGCGGCAGCGGCTGATACGGTACACCCACAGGGCGTGGTGGCCGTGGCCCGCTGGCCACAGCTGGAGCCAAGCGGCACAGGGCTAACGCTGGTGCTCGATGGCATCCAAGATCCGGGCAATCTGGGCACACTGTTGCGCAGTGCCGAGGCGGTGGGTGTGGCGCGGGTGTTGTGCGCACGGGGCACCGCAGATCTGTTCAGCCCGAAGGTGGTGCGGGCCGCGATGGGCGCGCATGTTCGCCTCGCGGCGGAGCAGGATCTCGATTGGGATACGCTTGCGGAGCGGTTGGCTTGGGTCGATCTGGTCTATGCGGCTGATAGTTCGGCTTCGATGCCGTATTACGCCGCCGATTGGCGTCAATCGTGCGCGCTGATCATCGGGAATGAGGCGCATGGCCTCAGCGAGGATGCCCGCGCTCTGGCGAAGCATCTGATCAGCATCCCGATGAAGGGGCAGGCCGAGTCGCTTAATGCGGCGGTTGCTGGTAGTATTATTCTGTTCGAGGGTTTGCGGCAACGCACCCTTGGACGCAGTTGAGCATATCGGTGGCGTTTGCGCGGGTGTTGCTTGCGCTCTCTGCCACAGCATAGCAAGGCAACGACGAAGCGAGTAGGCAAGTCGAAACGCACAGAGAGTGGTGGTCAATGGCTGTGAGCCACCGCCGAGGAAGCTTGCTGAAGTTCCCTTCTGAGCCGAGCGGTGAACTGCTAGGTTACTAGCACTGTAGTCGTTTCCGGTCGCCCTCCGTTATCGGGGTTCAAGTGCGGCGCGCTCCCGATGAGTGTGCCGAATCAGGGTGGTACCACGGGTCACGCCTCGCCCCTGCGAGTGCGTGGCTTTGTTGTTTTTAAGGAGGTGGGCTTTGAGTATTCTTGATGAGCTAGAGGAGTTGCGCTCGCGCGCTCAGGCCGCGCTCGCAGCCATAGAGGATGTTGCCGCACTTGCCGAATGGAAAAGCACATACCTCGGCAAGCAGGGTGCGTTTACGCGCTTGAGCCGTGGTTTGGGCGCGCTTCCGGCAGAGGAACGCCCACGCGTGGGGCAACAGGTCAACCGCGTGCGCCAGGAGCTCGATCAGGCGCTGGCCGAAGCCGAGCAGCGCGTGAAACTCGCGGCCCGCGATAGCCAGTTCGAGGCCGAGGTGATCGATGTGACGCTGCCCGGTCGCCAGCCGGCATTGGGGCGTTTGCATCCCAGCACGCAGATGCTCAACAAAATTTACAGCACCTTCGCTGATATGGGCTTCCAGATCTGGGAGAGCCCCGAGGTGGAGTCCGACGAGTACAACTTCGGATTGCTCAACATTCCCGAGCATCACCCGGCCCGCGATATGTGGGATACGTTCTACATCGAGACGCCACCAACGACCAAGGAGCGCGTGCTGTTGCGCACGCACACGTCGCCCGGGCAGATCCACGCGATGCGCCACTATGCGCCAAAACCGGTGCGCGTGATTTTGCCGGGCAAGGTGTATCGCTACGAGCAGGTCACGGCCCGCTCCGAGATGATGTTCCACCAGGTCGAGGGCTTGGCGGTGGGTGAGCATATCACTTTCGCGGATCTGAAGGGCACGCTCTCTGCGTTCGCCGAGCGGATCTACGGCAAGGGCACTCGTATGCGCTTCCGCCCCAGCTACTTCCCGTTCACCGAGCCGAGCGTGGAGTTGGACATCGAGTGCTTCATTTGCAGCGGGAAGGGCTGCCGCATCTGCAAGTACGCGGGCTGGCTGGAGATCTTGGGCGCTGGTATGGTGCATCCGACGGTGTTGCGCAACGGCGGCTACGATCCCGAGCGCTACAGCGGCTTCGCGTTTGGTATGGGCCCCGAGCGCATCACCCTGAACCTGTACGGTATCGACGATATCCGTTGGTTCTTCAGTGGTGACGAGCGCTTCTTGCAGCAGTTCGGCTAGGACTGTGTTGCGGCTGTGAAATGACGGTTAACCATTGAGCCTGAACAGCGCGAAACACAGTATCGGCACCTTGGCGCTCTCGGTGATTGTGGCGCTCTACCTGGTGCTGGCGTGCTATTACAACGCGACGGTGCCATTGGGCGAAGGCCCGGATGAGCCTGGTCACGCAGCCTTTGTGTTTTTTCTGGCCGAGCGTGGTCGGCTGCCTGTGCAGCGCCTCAATCCACAGCGCGCCGATGTGCCCGGCGAGGGCCATCAGCCGCCGCTCGCCTACGCATTGGCGATGCCTGCGGTGCTGTGGCTCGCTCCCGAGGAACGCCGCTTCGAGCAGGTCGGCAACCCGCGTTTTATGTGGCACGGCGGCCACGAACTGAACGCGGTTGCCCACGGCAGCCAAGAGCTGTGGCCGTGGCGCGGTGCGGTGCTAGCTTGGCATTTGATGCGCTTGGTATCGGCGTTGGTCGGCGTAATCACGATCGTCTGCACGTATTTGGCCGCGATGGCGATACAAACACGGCTTCGATCGGCGACGGGCGATGCGACATCGGGCCAACCTGTGTGGCTGTTGCCTGTGATCGCGGCGGGGTTGGTAGCGTGGAACCCGCAGTTCGTGTTTGTCTCGTCGCTGGTCACGAACGATGCGCTCTTGATCGCGCTGAGCGCGCTGATGCTGTGGTTGGTGCTGCGCGCGCCGCGTTCACTGCCAAGCACGACGCATTGGCTGCGACGCTGGTGGGGTTGGCGCGCTGTGACGCTCGGCCTAGTGCTGGGCTTGGCGTTGCTCACCAAGCAGAGCGCAATGGTGCTGGCGCCGATGGCTGTGCTGGTACTGCTCGATTGGCGCATCGCTGATCTGGCGGGTTGGCGCGCTTGGCTGCGACGGCCCCGCCAACTGCCGTTCGTGCCGCAGAGCCTGCGACACGTGGCAGTGATGCTGGCGACGACGGTGCTAGTGGCGGGTTGGTGGTATCTGCGCAACTGGCGGTTGTACGGCGATCTGCTGGGCTTGGCGGCCTTCAAGGGCGAGTTTGTCACGCAGGCGTTCGTGCTCACCGACCCTGCGGCGTGGCTCGCGGCTGTGGGGCAGTTGCACGCTTCGTTCTGGGGCGTGTTCGGGTGGATGAACGTCTGGCCGCCGCCGTGGATGCTCTGGTTGGTCGGGCTGTTCGAGGTGATCGCGTTCGTGGGGCTGTTCGTGCGCTGGCGTTCGTCGCAGGCCCGCACCCGCGATCAGGCGCTCTGGCCGCTGGCGCTGATGCTGGTGCTGGGCGTGGCGTGGATCATCAGTTTCGCAATCACGGCTGGCTTGGTGGCTTGGCAAGGGCGCTTGCTGTTCCCGGCGCTTCCAGCGATCACGATTGTGTTGGCGCTCGGGTTGTGTGCGGCGTTCGTGCATTTGCCCAAGCTTTTGGGTAGTGTCACACGTCGGTACGGCGCGCTGGTGCCGCTGGGGTTGTTGGTGCTGGAAGCGTTCTGGATGCCCAACGGGCTGTTTCTGCCAACCTACCCACAGCACACGATCACTGCCGAAGCGGCTCAGGCGCTGATCCAAACGCCAAGCGAGGGACAGTTTCGGCGGCGGGGCGATGGCGGCATCGAGTTGCGCGGATGGCGCCAGGATGGTCAGGCGACGCCGGGCGGCACGGTTGAGATCACGCTGATCTGGACATTGGTGGCGCATCAGGGCGTGGATTGGTTGGTGGCGCTGCAGGTGTTGGATGCTGAGACGAGCCAAGTTCAGCACGAGCAAGTGCAACAGCTTGGCGGCGCGTATCCGACCGGAGTGTGGAGCCCTGGCGATTGGGTGGCGGATCGCCATCTGTTGACGTTGCCAGCCGAGTTGACAGCGGAGACGTACACGCTACGGGTGTTGCTGTACGATCCAACCAACCAGAATAAACACGCCGGGCTTTACAATCAAAAAGGGAAACTCATCGGCGAATGGGTCGATCTCGGGCAGATCACAATAGGGAACAGGGATTAGCAGTCTAGTGGCCGCAACCGTTTGGTTGCCTCGCACGATTACCATAGATCGAAAGGGCGCCTGCTATGCCTACAGCCGACGATCAGGTTATTGCTGCACTAGAACGCCGTTTTACCATTGTGTCTGAAGCACCATTCGAGCGGTTCCGAGGAGAGTTAGCGAGTTATTTGGAGTTTGTGGCCTCGCACGCTGCGCTACGGGCCGCTGTCGATGCAGCGCTGGCGCAGGAGGCCGAGCGGTTGCAGTTGCAACAGGCGCAGAACGAGGCAGCCGCCCACGAATGCGCACTCCGTATGAGCGCGGTGGCCCAAAAGCTGACTGTGGCGCTTCGACCTTGGTTGCGCGATGGAACGCTGCCGAGTTGGATCGAGCCGTTGCTGCTCAGCTATGACCTGCAGTTTGCGCGAACCACCGTCGATCGGGGCGAGTCGCTGAGCGCTGTGCTCTGGAAGCCGCTTCAAGAGGCCGACCTATGCGCAGGCGAGATCGCGCGATTGCTGCGCGAGGCCGATGATGCAATGGCTCGACAGGTGATGCAACGGGCCGCCCTGAAGCGCGCCACCGAGGAAGGGTTGAGCGGGGCACTGGCGCGGCTCTGGAGCCACATTCGCTACGCGGCACCGCAGGCGTTGCTGCCCGAATGGGGTGGGATGCTCGAAACCGCAGCGGGCCAAGCGCGCGCCCAAAGCAGCCAGGCACTGTTGCGGCAGGTGCTGGAAGCGCCACCGGGCACAGGACTAGAACGCTTGCATGCGGACCTTCTGCACGACCTGCGGCTGCTGAACAATACGCTAGTCGATGCGCTGATGACATCGCCGCCGACGCTGCCCGCGCTTGAGCGGTTCCGGCATTGGTGTGAGATCTACGAGCGCGACATCTTATTGCGCAAGGTGCGACCCGGCAAGAAGGCGACAGAGGCGGTGCGCCGCCGCAAGCGGGCGGTGATCGTAGCCGAAACACTGCGGTTCCTGTATTCACAGGGCTTCACGCCGCTGACGCTGGAGATGCTCGAAAACAATGTGCCGCTGCTCAAGGGTTCGCGGTATGTGCTGATCGAGATACGGGTTGCCAGTGATCGGGCCAGCCTGCTTGATGGCTATGTGAACTGTGTGCAGGCCTTGCGCGGCTCGGAGCGGGCGCGGCAACTCGGCATCACCGAGGCGTTTATGGTGGCGTTTATGGTTGATCCGGCGGCGCGTTACATCGAGCCGAGTCCGTTATCGCTTGGCGGGCTGATGTTACGCTCGGTGTTCATCGATTTGACGGCGCCGTCAAGCCACAGCCGCTTGCCGCTCGATGTGGCGATGATCGCGACACGTATCGCAGAGGAGGATCGACTGTTCGAGTTCTTGAACACTGCGAGTGAGGCGGAGCTCGATTCGGTTCCTGGCATTGGTCCGGCGAAGATTCAGCAGATCTTCAATGGCCGCCCGTTCACCAGTGCAGCCGACCTGCGGCGCGCTGGACTACCCACATCCGGAGCGCTCTACCAAGCGCTGCGCGAACGAGCTTTACGAGGCACGCAAACATTGCTGCCTTAACGATAGACGAACCAACGGCGAGCGTTTGGCCACGAGATCGCTAGCGCTCGAACAACAATGTCATTGTGATCATCTGATCGCGTGATCAAGGTAGGGGGATATATGCGTGTACCCATTTCTTGGCTCCGAGAATTTGTCGACATCCCGATTCCTGTCGAGGAGTTAGCCCAGCGGCTGGCCTTATTCGGCTTGGAGGTCGATAAAATCGAGCGGATCGGTGTTGAGGGCGCCGATTTGCCGTGGGACCCCGATAAAGTCCTGATCGGCAATATTCTGGAAGTACGCCAGCACCCAAATGCGGATCGGCTTGTGCTGGCCGATGTTGACTATGGCGCAGAGCAGCCGCATACGGTCGTGACGGGCGCGCCGAATCTGTTCGAGTATCGCGGTAAGGGCCGCTTGAGCCACCCGCTCAAGAGTGTGTTCGCGAAGGAAGGCGCGCAACTGTACGACGGGCATGCCGAAGGTCAGGTGAAGGTGACGTTGAAGGGCCGCCCGGTGCGCGGTGTGATGTCCGACGCGATGCTCTGCTCCGAGAAGGAGTTGGGCCTCTCGGATGATCACGAGGGCATTCTGATCCTGCCCGACGATGCACCGACCGGCATGCCGCTGCGCGACTACTTGGGCGATGTGGTGCTCGATATCGATGTGCTGCCGAATATGTCGCGGGCGCTCTCGATCTTGGGCGTGGCCCGCGAAGTTTCGGCGCTGCTGGGTGTTCCGCTGCGCATGCCCGAAATGAACGTGGAGGCCAACGGGCCAAGCATCGAGGGCCGCGTATCGGTGACGATCGAGACGCCCGAGCTCTGCCCACGCTTCAGTGTGACGCTGATCGAGGGCGTGAAGATCGGGCCTTCGCCGTTCTGGATGCAGCGCCGCCTGCTGTTGGCGGGGATGCGCCCGATCAACAATATCGTCGATGTGACGAATTATGTCATGCTGGAGTTGGGCGAGCCAAGCCACGCCTTCGACGCCGATAAGGTGGCCGATCAGCATCTGATAGTGCGATTGGCGCGTCCCGGCGAGCAATTGGTCACGCTGGATGGGCAGAAGCACGAGCTGACCGCCGAGCGACTGCTGGTCTGCGACCCGAAGGGGCCGTTGAGCATCGCGGGTGTGATGGGTGGTGAGGCGAGCGAGGTGAGCGCCACCACGACGCGTGTGCTGCTGGAGGCCGCGATCTGGGAGCCTGCCACCATCCGACGGACCGCCCAGGCGTTGCGCTTGACCTCGGAGGCGTCGCGGCGCTACGAGCGCGGTGTGGACTATGAGTTGCCGCCGCTAATGCAGCGCCGTGCGCTGAGCCTGATGCAGCAATTGACGGGTGGCACGGTGGCACAGGGCATCGTTGACGCGTATGTGCGGCCCTGGCAGACGGTGGTGCTAGATCTGACGACGCAGCATATCAAGCGGCTGATCGGCATCTCGCTCTCGGTCGATGAGATTCAGGGCTACCTGACACCACTCGGCTTCGAGTGTGAGAAGCGCGATGAGCAAACCTTGCGCGTGACGGTGCCGAGCTATCGCCGCGATGTGTCGGTGGTGGCCGACCTGTGCGAGGAAGTGGCCCGTATGTACGGCTACGACCGCTTGCCCAGCACGCTGCTCGCCGATGAGTTGCCCGAGCAGAACAATAACGCGATCTTCGAGCTAGAGCAGAAGGTGCGCACATTGCTGACGGGCAGCGGCTTGGATGAGGCGATCACGTACTCGATGACGAGTATGGCGAGCGTGGCGAAGATTTCGCCCGCCGACGCTGATCCTAACCTGTACTTGAAGTTGGCGAATCCGCTGACGCCGGAGCGCGAGTATATGCGCCGTTCGTTGTTGCCCACGCTGTTGGAGGCGGTGGTGCACAACCTACGCGAGCTGGATCGTGTGCTGCTGTTCGAGATCGGGCGCGTGTATCTGCGCCGCGATGATGCGTTGCTGCCCGATGAGCCGCGTCGCTTGGCGATCGCGATCACGGGGCCGCGCGAGGCGCAATCGTGGTTGGCGTCGAAGCCCGAGCCGCTCGACTTCTTCGATCTGAAGGGAATTGTGGAGTCGGTGCTGTTGCGCTTGAATATCCGCAACAAGATCGGCTTCACGCCGGTGCGCGACGATCCGCGACTGCACCCGGGCCGCGCTGCACGCTTGGAGGTGCGCGACCCGCGCACGGGCGCAGTGAGTGGGCAGGTGGGTGTGTTGGGCGAGTTGCACCCGCAGGTGCGCGAGAACCTGGAGATCGAGGATAATCGGGTGTTGGTGGCAGAACTCGATCTTGAGGCGCTGCTCGCGCTCTCGGAGCCGTTGCGCTACCAGCCGATCTCGCGCTTCCCGGCGACCACACAGGACTTGGCGCTGATCGTGCCGCTGGATGAGCCAGCCGACAAGATCGCGACGCTGATCCGCAAGTACGCGGGCAACATGCTCGAATCGCTGACGCTGTTCGATGTGTACACAGGGCCGCAGGTGGGCCAGGGCAAGCGCAGTTTGGCGTATCGGTTGGTGTTCCGCGCGCCGGATCGGACGTTGACGGATAACGATGTGAACAAGATTCGCGTCAAGATTATTCGCGGCTTGGAGCGCGAGGCGGGTGCGACGATCCGCGCGTAGTTCCTCGTTGCGATGGCGGGGCCGGGGCATGCCGTTGGCGTGCTCCGGCTTTTCGTTTGCGGTACGCAACCGCCTGGGGCTGCGCATCCGCGCAACGCCGCCGAGCGTGTAGGACTTTGGCGGGCATGACCACGGGCGTAGAAGCTGCGGTTGCGCTTTTTTGCGTCAGCACCATCAACACACGCTGCCGAGCGTAGGCGTTGCCTGCGGGAGCGGCTGAGTGGTGCGGTTTGGCTACGGCTTCTTGGAATTGAGGCTGCGCAGTTGGTTGATGGTGACTTCGATCGGGCGCAGGATGGCCAGGATGCTTTCGGCCTGCTCGCTAGTGAGGTTGGGCGGCAGACGATTGGTCAGGGTGCTGAGCAGATCGTTGGTGCGCTCTTGGATGGCGGCGAGATCGAGCGTGTTGCTGGGCGGCTGCAGCGGCTCGCCCGCCAGGCGCGCGATGAAGGCGCGGCGTGCGACGGAGTCGCTGGCGAAGGGCAGCGGCGGCCATTCCTCGGGGTTGGCCCAGCCTGGCAGGTGCCGCCCCACCAGCACGAGGCGGATGTCGCGGCGCTGTTGGGCTGCCGTGAGGATGCTGAGCACGCGCGAAGCCTCGGCGCCGACCAGCCAGTGCGTGTTGGCGACGATCACGGTCCAGTGACGGCCTTCGAGGCCGCTTTCGAGCAGTTCGATGCGGCGTGCGAAGTTGCCGGGCGTTGGCGCGTTGAGCACGTTCCACAGGTCGTAGTTGCCGTCGAGCGCGAGTGCGGTGGCGAATGCGAGCAGCAGTTGCGCTCCAGCGTCGCGATCGGCGCCGGGCGGACGGCAGGTGTGCCAGACGACTTGCTGGCCACGGGCGCGCAGCCGTTCGGCGAGCATGGCGGCGAGGTCGATTTTGCCGACGCCGGTTGGTCCCCAGATCAGCGCGAGGCCACCGCGCCGCAGTCGGCTGATGTAGAGGTCGAGTTCGCCTTCGTGATCGAAGGTGGCCGGTGCGGGAGGTGGCTCGATTAGCGAAGCGGGCGGGGCGGTGGGAGGCAGCTCGCTCAGCACGACGGGCAGCAGCGTGACGAGGCGTTCGAGCGCTTCGCGTTTGGCGCGGCTGTAGGTGCTGGAGCTGAGTGCGAGCGCGCTAGCGAGGGTGGCGCGTTCTTCGCCGGTTTGGTATTCGCCCGCGATGATCAGGTAGTGCCGCCAGCGCGGGTCGTCGAGGACGGGACCAGCTTCGGAGGGGCGCAGCCGCGAGATGGCGGCGTGCAGGGTATCTTGCAGGCGGCGACCGCGCTGCAGGATGTTGTTTTCGTCGGGCAGCAGCAGTTCGGCGAGTGCGCTGCGACCCAAGGCAAGCGGCGGGTCCTCGAGGAGTGCGCCGAGCGCTTCGCGGATGGCGCGGATCGGGATGCCGGTGCTGGTCTCTTCGTTGTCGTCGTCGCGCAGGCTGGCGAGCAGGCGGTAGAAAGTGCTGCGCGGGGCTTTGAGGCCTTCTTCGCGCATGCGCACTTGGATGCGTTGCCAGAGCACCGCCGCCGATACGCCCGGATCGAGGCGCAGTTCTTGGGTGATGGCTTGGGCGAGCGGGCTGCCCCGCATGAGGTGGCCGCCACCGCGTTTGCGGGTGTGCAGGGCCATCAGGCCCGATTTCTGGAAGGCGTGGCGCAGGCGTCGCAGGCTCTCGCGGCTGACGCCGAAGGTTTGGGCCACTTCGCCAGCTGGGCGGCCTTCGCGCAGAAGCGCCGCCAGCATGCGGTAGCGCCGCAGCGCCGCTTCGTCGTTGCCGAAGCGTGCGAGCAACTCGGCTCCGTTTAATCGGGGGAAATCAATCTCTAGGGATTGTTTGGTAGCCATGCGCGTTTGTGGTTCGGTTAATCGCCGACTTCACGTTGTAGCACTTGCAGCAGATCGACCCGTTCGATCCGCACACCATTGGGTAGTCTACCATACGCTGGCAATTCTTCTTCCTCGGTGACGAACAGCAGCGCAACAATTGCAGGCTGGTAGAGCATCGCTTGAATAAGCTGCAACAGTGAAAGGTGCCGCAGGCGCGGACGTTCGTTGATGTAGAGACGATTGCGCTGCGCGAAGGACAGGGCATAATCGGCGCTTGGGAAGGCCAACAACAGGCGTTGGCGCGATGTTGCGTTGCCTTGCCCGCCCCCGCGCGCTGACCAGTAGATGTAGAAATGACTAGCACTGATCTGATCGCGAATCGTTCCGAGCAGATGGCGCAGCGTCTCGGGTGAGACGTTGAACTCTTTGGCTAGTGCGGCTATGGCGTTGTCCTCCGATGTCACGGCTATTCTCTTTTTCTTGTGTGATTGGTTGGTCGTACCTCGCCATCAGAGGGTAGAGGCCACTCTGGTACTAGGAGGCTTCGCGTTCTAAGCGCCCAATGATCTGCGTGAGAAGCGGTAAGAGTACTTGTTGATCAAAAGGCTGTGCTAAGGTCCACATCGATGCTATTGGATTCATCAACAGACGTTCGGTATATCGTCGCAACCAAGCTCGGTTGGCAGAAGTCAAGATCAATGGCAATAAGCGCGTCTTTGCGCGTAATTTCAACACTGTGATCAGGTCGATCCCCGGTTGACATTCAGGAAATGCGACATCGACGATCAGTGCATCGGGCGGATCACCGATGATGATGTTGTAGGCATCTGTATTCTGCTTCAGCGCTTGTACCCCGTACCCCGCGTGATCGAGCATACCACCAAGCTGCTCGATCAAAGCGTCGTTGTCGCTCACAATCGTGATCGCAAAGCCGAGCATGACAACCTCATTGCAGCGGCACAGGTGTTGGTTGCGTCGGAGTTACGATCCTCGGTTGGCTATTTTCAAGGCACAAGGCGTGCCCAAGCAGTCCGATCTGGATCTGTTGGCTCTGCGTCGGGTGATATTCCAACCGCGCTCGTTCAAAATATTGTACCAGATGAAGCTGCCCATCCTCGAGTTCTTCTTGTACTTCGCCGCTGATTGGATAGCCGAAGATATCGAGTCCACCATACTGTTGCCAAAAGCTGAGGAACGGCTCACGCACACCTTGACCCGTTTCGCCAAAATAGCGAATATCTGGTTGGCTCACAAAAAATGTTTGTTGAGGAAAAACCACACCTTTGGTGAATTCGGCCCCGACCCGTGCGCTCTGAATATAGTAACGCGTCCCACGGTGTTCGGGCCACTCTTCTAGACGAGTCCGCTCAAACCATTGGATAATGCGTCCACCATCGTTTATCTCGGGGCTGATCGGTCGGCCAAACAGTTGAATCCCACCATGTTGGTTATAGAAATCGAGGAATCGACTGCTGACCTGAACTTCTGGGCCGGGCGGGCTGCAGACGGGCGTTTGATGTTCGTTGGAGGTGTTGCTTTGGCTCGCCGAATCTGTTGATTGTGGCACAGTCCGCGCCGAGCGCTCGTTCGTACTGCTGATCTGTGGCGTGACGATTGGAATGTTGCTCTGCGCATTGCTCGAATTGAGGAAACGAATCGGCCATTCGCGATCCATCGCCACCGAAACCAGGAGCAGGGCGAGCAAGAGCATAACTAAGAGTAGAATCTGCCGCAGCGACATACGCCGCGCCACGGCAGATTCGCTATGTGCCGCCGATCGTGGAGTTGATGCTGCAGGGGTCGATTTATTTTTCATCTGGCACCTCTCCTTCGATGGGGATGAACGCATCAGCTCACATTAGCGCAGAAAAAAAGGATCAGCCTAGGCTTTGCTGGATCTTCTGGGCGATCTCTTCAAGTTTGCTGCGGTCGCCCGGTTCACCTCGATACAGTTTGATACGGCCATCGCCCTCCCAGCGCGGGATCAGGTGCACGTGGTAGTGGAACACCTCTTGGCCTGCTGCTGCGCCGTTGTTCTGCACAATGTTCAGGCCATCGGGCTTGAGCGCATCGCGGATGGCGCGCGCCACACGTTGTGTCGTTTGGGCGAGCGCGTTCAGCGTTTCGCTGGGGATGTCGAACAGATCGGGATATTCGTCTTTGCAAATGACCAGTGTATGACCAGGCGAGATAGGATTGATATCCATAAACGCCAGGGTGAGTTCGTCTTCGTAGACCTTGGTAGATGGGATCTCGCCCGCAACAATGCGCGAGAAAATCGATGCCATAGTGCCTCCTCAAAAACCACACAAACTATGCGGAAGCGCGTTCTGGTTAGGGAGCGCGCTTGCTCAGCCACTTCAGCAGCCGTTCACGGCTCCACGTATTGGCCACCCGATCGACATCAGCCCAACCGCGTCGGGCGGTGATTACACCCAGCCGCAGCCACGACAGGTTATTGGGGTGATGCGAATCGCTGTTGATCGTGATCTGAGCGCCCAAGCTGAGCACCAAACGCACGCTAGGCGCATCCAAATCGAGGCGATCCGGGCCTGCATTGACTTCCAGTAGTGTACCAGTTTCGGCCGCTGCGCGCCCAATCGCCTGCAGGTCGATCTCGGAGCCAGCGCGGCTGCCGATCAGGCGCCCGGTGGGGTGGCCAATGATATCGACGTGCGGGTTACGGATGGCTCGCAGCAAGCGCTCGGTGGCATGTTCCGGGGGTTGGCGCAGGCTCACGTGCGGTGATGCCACCACGATATCAAGCTCGGCGAGCACCGAATCGGGGAGCGCCAACGAGCCATCGGCGGTGATATCGACCTCCACGCCCCGCAAGATCACAAAGTCGATGCCCTGCGCGGCGAACTCCGCGTTCAGTGCCGCGACCTCCTCGGCCTGTTGGCGCAGCCGCGTGCCATCGAGGCCGTTGGTGATGCCCAGGTACGCGCCGTGATCGGTGATCGCCATGGTGTGGTAGCCGAGCGCTTGGGCGGCTAACGCCATCTCACGGATGCTCGCCTTGCCATCGCTCCAAGTGCTGTGCATATGCAGGTCGGCCCGCATATCGCTCAGTTCGACCAAGCGCGGCAGCGTGCCATTGCGGGCCGCCTCGAACTCGCCTTGATCTTCGCGCAGTTCCGGCGGAATCCAGGGCAGGCCAACCACAGCGTAGACCTCCTCCTCGGTGGCGGCGTGCAGCATACTGCCATCGCTGGTGCGCTTGAAGCCGTGCTCGCTGAAGCTCAGCCCCTTGGCGAGCGCCATTTCGCGGAATCGGATGTTGTGGGCTTTGCTACCCGTGAAGTGTTGCAGCGCCGAGCCCCACATCTGCGGCGGGATCGCGATCAGATCGGCTTGCATCCCGTTCTGAAGCAAGATCGAGGCTTTTTCGTCGCCAGCCGATTCGATCTTGGCGGCTTGGGGCAAGGCTTGAAAGGCTCGGATGACAGCGGGAGGATCGTCGGCGGCGGCGAGGAGATCGATATCGCCGATCGTCTCGCGGCCACGTCGCAGGCTGCCCGCGTAGGTGATCTGCTGAACGGGCACCACGGCGCGCAGCGCTTCGATCAAGCCCTCGGCGACGCGCAGGGCGTCGATCATCAGTTTGCGCTGATCGCGGCTGGCAGCAAGCTCGATGCCTTGCAGGATGCTAGCGATGGTCTTGGGGCCGAATCCTTTGACATTGTTGAGGCGCCCCGACTCGGCGGCTTCTTTAAGCTCGGCCATACTGGTGATGCCAAGCTCGTTGTACAAGCGCCCAGCCATACGAGGGCCAACATTGGGGATATGCAGCAGTTCGAGGACGCTGGCTGGTACCTTAGCGCGCAGTTTCTCGTAGAACGAGAGTTGACCTGTATCGAGGAGTTCGGCGATTTTATCGGTGATCGCCTTACCGACGCCTGGGATATTCGCGAGTTCGTTGCGGGCGCGGTACGACGCGAGCGGTTCCGCAAGCTCCGCAAGCGTCTCTGCTGCTCGGCGATACGCCTGGGTGCGAAAGCGATCTTCCCCCAGGATCTCCATCGTATCGGCTACAGCGTGGAAAACGTCAGCGATTTCGCGGTTAGTAAGTGTCGCAGCCATAGTGGTCTTCGCCCCATACACCCCTTCTCGCAGGCATTATAGCATGGTAAGCAAGGGATATACCACTATTAAGCTTGTGCACGGGTAAACAGCCTATTATTGGGGAATAGGTTGTTCTGAGACGATATGTCCACGTTTTACTTCAATTTAGGAAGCTAGCTGCAACAATGAATGAATTTTCCCTAAAAGACGCTGAAAATCAATTGGCTTTGTCTCATAATCGTTACAACCCGCTTCGAAACTCTGTTGGCGATCCGTTACCATCGCATGGGCGGTGAGCGCGATGATCGGGATGTTGGCGGTATCGGGGGCAGATTTCAAACGTTTCGTGACTTCCCAGCCATCGAGCACAGGCAAACTGATGTCCATCAAAATAAGATCGGGATTCGTGGTCTGCGCCATCTCCAATGCGGTTCCACCATCCTCGGCGGTCATCACCATATACTCATAAAATTCGAGGTACCGCGCGATCATGGTGCGATTCATTTCATTATCTTCGACCAATAGAATCCTTGCCATAACCTCTTACTCCACTTTTTAACACCTGCTTATGCAACGCTATCCTGCGGTAGCGTAGGCTGTTCTTGAGTAATCTTGGGTGCGGACTGCCTAGGCATAGGAGAGTCGGTTGCTGGAGCAGAGACGATACAAGGAAGAAGCAATGTAAAAATCGATCCCTTACCAAGTTTACTTTCAACGGTTATTCGACCGCCCATCAATTGGCTGAATCGCACGCTCAATGCGAGGCCCAAGCCAGTGCCACCATACTTACGGGTGGTCGATGCATCAGCCTGTGTAAACTCTTTAAACAGGTTTTCCATCTGTTTTTCAGTCATGCCGATGCCCGTATCGGCAATTTTGAAGCGAAACCATTCAGCGCCATCGATCCACTCGCGCGTGACTGTTACAGTAATGGTGCCCTCTTTGGTAAACTTCGCGGCATTACTCAGCAAATTGAAAAGAATTTGTTGAAGGCGCGTCATATCGGCGTGAACAGTGCCCAAATCTTCTGAGAAATCGAGCACTACTTGATTCCGATTCTGTTCGAACAAGGGCCGCGTCGTGGTGATCACATAATCCAGCAGGGTGCAGATGTCGAAGGTTTCGAGATAGAGCTCGATCCGCCCCGCCTCGATCTTCGATAAATCAAGAATGTCGTTGATCAACGCCAAGAGATGATTTCCAGCCAAACGAATGCGTTCAAGATCTTCCTCTACATCATCGTACTTCTGCATCTTCACGCGGATCTGCAGCAGCTCGCTGTAGCCAAGGATCGATGTGAGGGGCGTGCGCAACTCGTGGCTCATATTGGCAAGGAAGGTGCTTTTGGTGCGATTGGCAAGCTCGGCAGCCTCTTTTGCCCGATACGCCTCGGCCTCAGCAAGCTTCCGCTCGGTGATATCGTGCAGCATAATCACCCGGCCTTTGAGCTGTTCGTACGAATCGTAGAGCGGCGAAATGTGCAGGTTGTAGTAGCGATCGTTAAGCTTAATCTCTTCGCTTACCTCTGGCTTATAACGATACTGTTCGATTAAGTCGTACCGATCGTGGATCAAAATGTCGATCGGCTTGCCGATCGCCTGCGATGCCTTTGTATGGAAAAGGCGTTGAGCGGATGGGTTGAGATCGAGGATGCGGCCCACCGAATCGATGACGATCACGGCGTCATACATCCCATCGATCACCATATCGCGGGCGACCGGCACGATATCGAGCAGACGAAAACGAAACAGCCCCCACGCCCACAACACACCCGCCAATGTGAAGGCGAACGGTGTCAGATCGAGATTGCCGAACGGGCTGAAGCGAGTGATGTACAGCGCGTTCCCCAACAGAGGCAGTGCCCAGGTCACCAACAAGATCGCGATCTGCCAACGATACGGCCTCGCCGAATGCAAATAGCTCTGAAAAATCAAGAGCATACTTGTCAGCATGGCCACATACGAAAACGCTACATGGATAAAAAACCAGGCGCCGTATTCAACATCGAGCCAAAAATAGCTACCATCGAACTCAACCTGCATTGAGCGCCAAATCAGGCCGTGCAGATCGTTGGTCCAGCATAAGAGCAGCGTGATACAAGGAATAATGGTGAGTAACGCTAAATTTCGAGAGAATAGCCACTGCAAGCGCCCTGTGTAAACTAATACCAGTAGTAATGCGGTGGGTGGACCGCTGACAATGCCGATATATTCCACCTTCGCCCAAAAGAGCAGCGATTGCAGAGTGGTACTGCCAAGTTCAAATGCATAGCCCAATGCCCATATCGACACTGCAAACATCATCATTGCAAAGATCAATGCCAATGAGGCGGGGCGTTTTCGCAACGCGTACAGTGCAAGAAAAAACGATACTAGCGCAGCAAGCATTAAAGGAGGTGCATAAGGTGTATATTGCCAATACATTACCGTTCCTTAGCCTTTTGAAGGTATATCATCGCACAGTATGAACGGACGGTATCATCTCAACTACAAAGATAAAAATCCCCACTAAACACACTACATTGCATTTCAAAACCAACGAAATACACAAGCTAAAACGTTGATAGGGGACAGATTTGCAGATATAACGAGCACATTACTTTATTGAAAGTAGTGTGCATTTTGATGTATAAATATTAGAAATATCTAGCAGAGAATAGTTTTGGAACATTGCCATCGACAATGAGCGTGTGGGAAAGGCCACTGTCTAGGCGTAATATGCGCAGACTGGGCTGCATGACATATATCGTTTCAGATAGGTATTAGATACGAGCAAATTGGTAAATGTACGGTTAGAACTGCACCATAGAGCGTAGCATGCAGGTGCAGTTGATGCTGTTATCGGGGAGAGCACAAACACTAGGGCAACATTTCGCACATGGATGCGTTACGACCACAACCTCGTTTGTTCTGGGCCGTTTTCTGTTTGTTTTTCAAGGTATGGAATATTGAGGTGTTCGTACGCGCGCCGAGTTGCCACACGGCCACGGGGTGTGCGTTGGATGAAACCCAACTGGATGAGGTACGGCTCGTAGACATCCTCGATCGCATCGACTTCTTCGGCGAGCGCCGCAGCCAGCGTCGAGAGGCCCACTGGCCCGCCGCCGAACAGTTCGATGATGGCGCGGAGCAATCGGCGGTCGTTTTCGTCGAGGCCGAGTTCGTCGATTTCGAGTTGGTCGAGCGAGGCACGCGCGACTTCGAGCGTGATCACGCCGTCGCCTATGACTTGCGCATAGTCGCGCACGCGGCGCAACAGGCGGTTGACGATGCGGGGAGTACCACGCGCTCGGCGGGCGATCTCGTGCGCACCTTCGGGAGTGGACTCGACGCCGAGGATGCGGGCTGAGCGGATAACGATCTCGTACAGCGCATCTTGGCTGTAGAATTCCATGCGGTGGGTGGAGCCGAAGCGGTCGCGTAGCGGCGAGGTGAGCAGCGCCAACCGGGTGGTCGCGCCAACAACGGTGAACTTCGGCAGGTTGAGGCGCAGATTGCGGGCGCTGGGGCCTTTGCCCACGATCATATCGAGCGCGAAATCCTCCATCGCCGGGTACAATACCTCCTCAATCGCTCGATTGAGGCGGTGAATCTCGTCGATGAAGAGCACATCGTCTTTTTGGAGATTGGTGAGGATGGCGGCAAGGTCACCTGGGCGCTCGATCGCCGGGCCGGAGGTGAGCTTGATGTTCACGCCCATCTCGTTGGCCAGCACACCAGCGAGGCTGGTTTTGCCAAGGCCAGGAGGCCCATACAGCAGCGTATGATCCAACGGCTCTTTACGCCCTTTGGCGGCGGCGATCGCGATCTTCAGCTGGTCGACCACTTTCTCCTGGCCGATAAATTCAGCCAGCCGCTTGGGCCGCAAGCTCTTTTCGACCTGCTGTTCGTCCTCGCCTGATTGTGGGCTAATGAGTCGCTCGTCGCTCATAATGCTCTGTGTGTTTGGGCCATACGTTGGCCTGGTGCTTCTGCTGCTTCGCACTTGTGTGCGATTCTTGTTGAGATTATAGCATAGAAGCGCCTCGGTTGCTCAGACGAGCGATGTGGCTGGCAGGGCTGCAACAACGAACAGGCCGATGCGGATAATGCGCCCCAAGAACACAGCCGTAAAAAAGAGCCAGTAGGGCAAGCCCAACGCCCCTGCGCTGAGGCCCACCACATCGAAGGCGGGGTTAGGCGGCGCGGCAAACCCGAACATCACCAGGAAAGCGCGCCAAGGATGCCGCATCTGCTTCTGAATCCACTGGTACAACGGCGTATCTTCCACCACGCCGCGCCCCGAACGGCCCACAAAAAAGGCGACCGACTCGCCCAACACCGAGCCAAACGCGCCAGCTATGATCAGCAGCAGGGGATATTCAACCTGGGTAGCGATCGCCATGATCACAGCCAAGTAGGGCACTGGCACAATCACTGTCGCGTTGCCCAGCAGCGTGATCAAAAAACCGCCAACATATGAGTAAGAACCGAGATCAGCTAACCAGGCCTGTGCCGGTTCGCGCGTCAGCAGCCAATAGCAGATCACATTCACCGCAACGAAGGCCAAGCCAACCAAGATCGGCTGTAGCAGCGGAAAACGGCGGGGCTGTGTGGTGGAGGAAGGTTGACTCATACTTTGCGACCTTGTGTGATTGCCAAACAACAAGCGCAGCACCACCGCCACCAAAGCAGCGAGTGGTACTGCGCCTTGAACACAGTGCGTTACAGCGCGCGTCGCCGCACCACGACCATCGCCACCAATAAGCCGACGATCAACACTGCCAAGCTGATCTGGACGATCCGCAGCGGGGAGAGCCAGGTCGCAACAGGTTGAGCATCGGCTTCACTGCTCACATCCTCGAACGCCTCGGGAGGGGACTTGGCACCCACAACCGGCGTCGCATAGTTCAGCATTTCTTCCGTCGTGCTCAGTTGCGACTCCATAGCGCTTTCGAGCGCGGACGCTTCGGGGAGCGGGCTATCGCCACTACGCGCAACCGCATCATCCTGCGCGGAAGCAAGCGGCGCAGGGGCCGTTGACTCTGCCGCTGGCGCCCCGGACGCATCGACCTCACCGAGGGCGTTCATCGGCTCCTCCTCCAGCGCACTCGTTTGGAGCATCGGCTCTGCTGCTGGTGCAGGTGGTCCTGGTGCTACTGTTGCTACTGGTGCTGATGTTGGCGCTGGTGCCGCTGCTGGTGCAGGTGCCGCTGCTGGTGCGGTGTACTGGACGAAGGAGAGTTGTGCGAGATCAGCGGCAAACGTGAGTACGAGCAACAGCGATGCGACGGTCGCACCCATGCGTAACCAACCAAACCACGGCGAGATTCGGCGAGGCGCAACAACCGCCGGATCAAGGGTGAACGAGCGTGGTAGCGGTACAGGCTCAAGCTCGCGCAACAGCGAAACGGTGCTGCGCAATTCATCGAGCGCAAGTTGCAGCTCTGGCTCGCGCTTCAGACGTGCTTCGAGCGCATCTCGCTCACCATCCGCTAGCTGATCATCGATATATGCCGAAAGCAATTCAAGATCTTGATCATTCGGTTGTAAGTTCTGTAATAGATTCATCCGCCTTGCCGTCGTGCAAAATACGATAACGGTATTTCGCACAGTGTATTAGTGTGTATCGATATGTATCTTCACTATCTTAAACATTCCCGCTTTCATGACGGTATCGTGCAGGTAACAGTTCCCCAGCCTTCAAAATGTCGCGTAAACGCGCACGTCCTCGGCTCAGGCGCGATTTCACAGTACCAAGATTCGTTGAGGTGATTTCGGCGATTTCGTCGTAGGGTAAACCTTGGATATCGCTGAGGATCAACACGATGCGTTGTTCTTCCGGGAGCAGCGATAAACCTTGTTCAATAGCTTGAGCTAACTCGCGCCGCAACGCAAAATCGGATGGCGATTCGCTGGAATCGGCAACCTGCAACGGCGGAGCATCTTCCCCGTGGTCGATCTCTTGATCGAGAGATGTGGTTGGTCGGCGCTTACGGGCGCGTAAAATATCGTAGCACGTATTTGTGGCGATCCGTAGAATCCAAGAACGGAACGAACCGCCACGAAAGCTGCGTAAGTTGCGAAAGGACGAGAGAAACGCTTCTTGTGTCGCGTCGGCAGCACTCTCGGCATCGCCAAGCATACGGTAGCATAAATTGTAGATACGCCCTTCGTAAAGGCGCACTAATGCGTTAAAGCTCTCGACATCGCCATGCTGCGCCGTCGTGACTAAGCGCCGCTCTTCTTCAGCCATGGCTGTCCGCTCCATGAGGTGGGTTCAGGCATCTATTATATCAGAGACAATGGCTGTGGTATACTAAATTGAGCGGATGGATCGTTCGTGGAGAATGTTATGTTGGAGACAAACTTCGAAGTTCTCATCATCGACGACGAGCCAGTACTTCGCGAACAGATCGCCCAACTCATCACAGCTTGGGGGTACCGTGTTCGCGTAACGGATCACGTTGCTGCTGCGCTGCGCGCACTCGAAGACCATCCCCCCGACATTATTTTAACTGATCTCGTGCTACCCGACCAACCGGGGTATATGGTGCTTGAATATGTGCAGGCACATTGGCCCCAACTCCCGGTTCTGGTGATGACGGCGTATGCGTCGCTGGAAAGTGCTATCGAAGCGCTGAAGCAGGGCGCGTACGATTATATGCTCAAGCCGATCACTCCGCCCGAACTCGCCGCCGCACTCGCTCGCGCTCACGCTGCCGTCTCGCTGCAACGCTCACGTTCCCGCGAGGAGCAACTGCGCCACGTTGCCGATGTGGCCCTCACGCTCGCCCACGAGATCAACAACCCGCTTGGTATCCTAATCGGCGAACTGCGCTTTCAACTGGAAGAAGTTGAGCCTAACAGCAGCCTGGCCCAAGGGTTAGAAGTCTGCCTCTCCTCCGCACAGCGCATCGCCGACGTTGTGCGCCGCATCGGTGCCCTGCGCGAAGTCAATTACCAAGAGTACCACGGCCTACGGCTGATCGATCTCGAAAACCCTCAATCGTAACAATGTACAACTCGAAACAAACGACAGATGCGTTTTTCCTTTGAAAACAGGGAAAAACGCATCTGTTTTGTTGATGATAGCCTACTGGAACTGTAACTTGGTTTGGCCCACTTGCATCAAGGTGCCGCGTCGGACGGCTACCGGCCCAATGATGCGTTGACCGTTGATGTAGGTGCCGTGCGTACTGCCAGTGTCCATCACCACAACATCCTGGCCAGTATTGCGGATGAGGGCGTGGTGGCGCGATACGGTCGGGTCACCGACAATCTGCACAGCGCAATCGATCTCGCGGCCAATCGCGATCTCCGTGCCCGAAAGTGGGTAGCGTCGCACGCCGCCCGGCCCTTCCAACACCATCAGCGCGCCCCAAGCGCCCGGCGGCAACGGCTGCTGCGCAACGGCGGGAGGCGGCACAGGCGTGGCGGCAGCAACAGGTCGCGGTGCAACCGGAGCCATCGGCTGCGCTGGAGCCGTCCGTGAGCGACGACCCGCGCGCGCCACGATGGTGATTGCGGTCACGATAAGCACCAAACCGCACAAGCCCATGGCGATCGGCACCATCAGATTCGGGCGCGTCACCCGGATCGGCGGAGCGCTCGGCTCATCGCTGATATCGGGCGATGAGGGAGAGCCGGGAGCCTCGGGAACTGCGCTCGGCTCATCGTCGATACCGGGCGACGAGGGGGCGTCGGGAGCCTCAGGAACTGCGCTCGGCTCCTCGGGAGCGAGCGGGCCACCCAGCGCAGCACAAGCATCGATACGCCCGGTGCCGAGCATCCCTTTCTCAACCAACCTGCGGTTCTGCCGAGAGATATCAGCCGCCGTGTTTTTGATGGTAGCAGCAACCTGCGTAGCGTCCCAATCGGGGTGCGCCGAGAAGAGCAGCGCCGCCAAGGCCGAGACCATCGGCGTGGCCTGCGAGGTGCCGCTCATATAATCGTAATTGTTCTTGTAACGCTCCTCGCGGGGCAACTGATTGCTGGTGAGATACACCTCGTAGGTCGGCATCGCGCTCATGATGTTGACGCCGGGCGCTGCTACGCTAATCCACTCGCCGGAGTTGGAGAAATCGGCCTTGCGATCGCGCCTATCGGTAGCGGCGACGATCAGCGCATCGGGGTTGGTGCCAACGATCGCATTGGGCAAAGGCACAAAGTCGTTGCCAGCCGCCACCACCACCAACGAACCCTTCGACTGCGCGTACTCGATCGCGGCCATCACCTGCTCGGATTCGGTATCGGCGCTGATCGTCAGCGTTGCGCCCAGGCTCATGTTGATCACATGCGCGCCTTGGTCCGCCGCGTAGCGCACCCCACGCGCGATCGCCCGATCCGAGCCGTAGCCCTTCTCGTTCAACACACGAATAGGCAGGATCATCACGTTCGGCGCGAGCCCTGCGGTTCCTTCGCTGTTATCGAGCACCGAAGCGATGATGCCAGCCACGTTGGTGCCGTGCCCATTCTCATCGCTTGGGTCATCATCGCCATCGATAAAATCACGCCCGTTTGGCAACAGGCGATCTACCAGATCGGGGTGATTCATATCGACGCCGCTATCGACAACCGCCACTACCACATCGGGGCTGCCGAGCGTATGCTGCCAAGCACACGAGGCGCCTACCAGTTCCAATGCCCACGAATCGCTCAACAGAGGATCGTTATGATCAGTGATATCCTGATACGCAGGTCGATACATCGACCGTTCGAGGCCCGCAGAGGTTGGCCCAATCAGCCACGATGATAGGTTTTGTGCGAACGCTCTGTGAGGCTGTACCAAGCCCACCAGCAGTAGGAACGCCACCATCAGCAGATAGATGTAGGTAATACGTTTCATAAGCTCGTTGTGCTGAAATTAGGAGCGTCAAAGCAAATAAACAGCGGTTGCTTTAGGTCGAAGGAACTTGAGCGTTCTGCAGATACCATGCACCCTCAATCTTTGTCATCTCGAATACTGTATCGACGGCTGAAGTGCCCTCTTTAAGCTCGTCGCCAAAATTCAACTTGTAGTGCATGGTCGCGACCCAACGCACATGGGCAGTTTGACCATCGTTATCGAGCAATGTATACGATACATCACTAAACGAAATCGTATCGATATATTCGATATAGGCACGTACCTCAGCGCCAATTTCGCGCTTAAGCTCGGTAGGCACCACGAACGATAACATCTTGCTCGCATCTTTTGCCTCGATCGCAGCAACGAAGCCCTGCGCCACCTCCACCGGGCGTGTATCGCTCATCGGATCGGCGGGCAACGCGAAGAACACCACAGCTGCCACGATCAAGGCGACTCCTAGCGCAGCGACCGCCCAAATCCACAACGGTGTGCGAGGCTTATTGAGTTGGGCCGAAAGTTCAGGGGGAAGGGAAAGCGGGCCTGTATCGGCCTTTTGTTCAGTGTTGGTGGACTGCTGCGCCATAAAATAACCTCAAACCACACGTCGAAAACACAACGTAGCTACATCTTATCGCTTGGGGTATCCACATCCATCACGCGCTCATCGCGGGGCAACAGATATGGGCCAGCCGAACGCCGAGGAAACAAGTGCTCGGCCACAGGCACAAAACGACCAACATCCTCCAAAAACATATTTTGGCGAATACGAATGACGTGATCCTCGATCTCGATGATGTTGTACGAATTTTTGCCGCGCTCACGAGCCTTCCCGCGCCGCGATGTAGTCGTGCCGCTCTGGCAAATAATCGTACCCTTCGAGAGCGTCGGTCGTACATCCAACGTTGTGCCAATATATGATACGTGGATATGCCCACAAAGTAACAGTTCCACGCCGCAGCGATCCAACAGATCAACGGCTTCCTCAGCATTGCTGATCTTGCGCCGATCCAAGCTACCGGGCGGATTCACCACGTGATGATGCAGCACAGCCACTTTGCACGTGTCGGGGGGATAGTTGCTAAAACGCTGCTCGATCGTAGCGATCTGCTCGCGATTCAGGTAGCCGCCATCGATGGTGAGGCCGTGCGCCGTATTGCCACCGACCACCACCAGACCAGGCCGCTCGAACACCGGGTTCAGTTCACGCGAGATATACCGTTTGTAGCGGTGCAGCGGGCGAAACAGGCGATTAAACGGATTGTACAGCGGCACATCGTGATTGCCGGGCACCACTAAGCGCGGTGTAGGCAACGAGCCCAAGAACGCCGCTGCTGTCTGCCACTGGCTCACGAAATCGGCGCGCTGCACAAAATCGCCAGAAACCACCACCAAATCGGGAGCAAGTTCGTGCGCCTCGCGCACCACCTGCTCAGCCAGAGCCGCGTTGAACGGCGGCCCGGTGTGAATATCCGAGATATGCATTAAAACGTAGCGCACTAGTTCTCCGTGGGGGCAACCGGCGTCGTGGTCTCGGCAGCCTTCTCGCGGGCCAACCGAATCAGCGCCCGCAAGATGATAACGACCTCAACGCCCAACGCAACAACAAACGAATACTTTAAGAGGCTAACGAACACATCCAACATCGATGCTCCTCCTCTTTCCAGTCAATCTTTGTCAGATTGTAGCATAAAAATGGTATAATAGCGCCCTAGAACCCAAAAGGGAGGTGTTCATGACTGTCAATTATGTGCGTTGGTTGCGTAGTTACGTCGGTCATCAGCGGTTGCTGCAACTTGCCGCAAGCGCTTTTATTCAGGATGAGCATGGCTGCGTGCTGTTGGGTCGACGCTCAGATGTCATGCTGTGGGCACCACCATCTGGTGTTGTACAACTGGGAGAAACACCCGCCAAAACGCTGGTCCGTGAAGTGCGCGAGGAGACTGGCCTAGAGGTCGAGGTGACTCGATTGGTGGGCGTCTACACCGGCTCCGATTTCGAGTGGACCTATCCCAACGGCGATCAAGCGCAGATCATCAGTCTGTTCTTCGCCTGCAAAGTGGTTGGTGGCGAGCTCAACCCCGATAACCACGAATTCCTCGATCTCGATTACTTCCCACCGGACGCCTTCCCCGCGCTCGTACCGCGCTACGCTCGCATGGTGCGCGACGCACTCGAAGGGAAAGAAACTGCATTCTTCGATTAGCGTGCGTGTCAAGGCACCCACTAACCAAAGCTCATGCGACGTATTGCCTATCTCAGCCCGCTGAACCCCGCACCCTCCGGCATCTCCGATTATAGCGAGGAACTGCTGCCGTACCTGGCGCAGTACGCCGAGATCACCCTGTATGTTGAGGACGGCTTCAAGCCCAGCAACGCTGACATGGTGCGCCACCTCGCCGTCCGCCCGATCAGCAAACTCGAACGGGATCAGCGCAAGCAGCCCTACGACGCGATCCTGTACCACATCGGCAACAGCCCCGTCCACGCCGCGATCTGGACCGCGCTGCAGCGAGTGCCGGGTGTGGTGGTGCTGCACGAGTTCATTCTGCACCACTTCATGCTGAACTACGCCGCCACGGTGCGCCACAGTATCGAGAGCTACCGCGCCGAGGCCGCGCAACGGTACGGGGAAGAAGGGCTGCGCGTGGCCGAGTTGATGCTGCGAGGGCGCTTCACCACTGCCGCATTCGAGCTACCGTTCTGCGAAAATGTGCTCAACGCCGCCGAAGGCCTGATCGCCCACAGCCGCTACGTGATCGATAAAGCCAACGCATTGCGGCCCGATCTGCCCGCAGCGCATGTGCCAATGGGTGTGCCGCTGCCCCCGCAAATCGACCGCGCTGAGGCGCGCGCCCGTCGCGGCCTGCCGATCGACGCGCCCATCCTTGCCTCGTTCGGCCATATCAACCCGTACAAACGGCTCGATGCGGTGTTCCGCGCCCTGCGTGTGCTGCGCGAACGCTATCCGAACCTGCGCTACCTGCTGGTGGGCAGCGTATCGCCCAACTACGGTGTGCGCGCCGCCATCGAACGGGCGGGCCTGGCCGACTGCGTGACCGTCACGGGCTACGTGGATCGCGCCGCATTCGAAGATTACGTCGCCGCCGCCGACCTATGCATCAACCTACGCCACCCTACTGCTGGCGAGACATCAGCGAGTCTTCTGCGGCTGCTCGGGGCGGGTCGGGCCACGCTCGTCACCGCCAGCGGCTCGTTCACCGAACTGCCGTCCAACGTGGCCGCCCAAGTCGACGCCGATGCCAGCGAGGGCGATCTGATCATCGGCTACTGCCGCCTCTTGCTCGATCAGCCAGCGCTCGCCGCCGAATTGGGCGCCAACGCCCGCGCCTACGTGGCCCGCGAACACACGCTCGAACGGGCCGCCGAAGGCTATATGCGCTTCCTGGCAGCCCGCTACGGTTGGGATACGCCCCGCAAGATCCGCAAAACGCCGCTCTGGAACCTGCCCGAATACGCGCCACCTAGCGCATCGGCACCCGCCCCAAGCGCGCCAGCCATCAGCCGCAGCGAGATGCCAAGCGAAGCGCCAGCCCCTACATTGGCAGACCCTGCATTAGCGCAACTTAGCGGCCAAGTGGCCCAAGCGTTGGCGGAACTCGGCGCCACCGAACACGATCAAGCGCTGCTGAAAAGCGCCGCTCGATCGATGGCCAGCCTGATCGACCCATCACCCAGCACAGGCAGGCTTGGGCTGTAGCTTCGCACGCTGAGAGCGCATCAACAAAATGGGATAGCCGACCAGCAAGATCACCGCGAAGCCGAACCACTGGATAATATAATTCAGATGTGGCCCAGAGCCAGTATCGGTCGTTGCCGTGCGGGCGGGCAGGAACGGATCATCAGGGCGCGGCTGCTGCACGATATAGAACGGCTCAAGCGGATAGCCCACCTGCTGCTCGATCGCCTCAACATCGACGCGAAACCACGCATCGCGGCGCGTCTCACCCTCGCGCAACGGCGGGTCCTTGGGGCCACCGATCCCAGCCTGCGAGCGCCTCACGATCCCGTGCACCTCCACCTCGCCAGTTTCCGCATACTCCTTGCGGCTCTCTCGGTCGGTGAGGCTCAGCGGCAACCAGCCGCGATCTACCAGCACCACACGATCCGTGCCCGAGACGCGCAGCGGGGTGATCACATTCATTCCGGGGACACCATCGAGTTCGCGTAGGCGCTGCAACACCTCCTGCTCGGTGTCGTAGACACCCCGTACTACAACTGGCAGGTACTCATAATCATCGGGCGAGCTGGGCACTTGCTCCAAGCTCACCTCGGGTTGGGCCATGCGAGCATTGATGAGGGCATTGCGGGCTTGGCGTTGCTGGAGGCGGTCGATCTGCCAAAAACCGAGGCGGCAACAGACCAAAGCAGCGAGGATCACAAAAAGCGTCAGCCAGAGTCTCCGGCCTGTAAAGAGCAAACGTAGCATCGAAGTATCCTAGATGTATACTCAGCAGAAACGCAACCATCGCCCAGCGATTGCACGACAAAACAGCACATCGTTCGACGAAGTGCTTGGGCAGGGTTGCTCTACCAAGGCGCGATCAAACGCGGCTAGCGAACGGTAACCCGCTAGCACTAAGCCCGCCAGCACAACGTGGCGAAGCCTAACGCGCTGAACTGGGGTTGGCGCTCATTGTACCATCGTTCACGGGTGCCAATGCAAGGACCAACACCCGTGATTTCAGAGTACAACAAGACGAACCATACCAGCGCTGCTGAGTATAGCTATGGCATCCAGGACAATTTCGTATGATGCAACAAAAAGGCCAGATGGCGGTCCACCTGACCTCGGGACATACGGCCTGGAAGGAGGTGACATTTAGACGAGGCTTACAAGCTCGTTTGCAGTTCGCTTCATCTCCAGGAATACCAAGCCCAGCTTGGCGCGGCTCAGAGCCAGTGCGGTAAGCACAGCCTCTTCACCAATCGAGACAAGCACAACATAGCCATCCTCACCGCGGACGAAGACCTGATCGAGCGCACCGCGTTTGAGCTCGCTGGCGATTCGCTCGCCGAGCGAAAGCATTGCTGCGCTCATCGCTGAAACACGGTCTTCTTCGACATCGGCGGGAAGCGCCGAAGCCATAATCAAGCCGTCGACACTCACGACGGCGGAAGCCTCGATATCAGGCGTATTCATCTGCAAGGCCTTCAGATGCCGTACCATCTCTTCGGTTCTGCTAGCCATTCAGATCCTCCTTAAAGGCCGGTCGCACAACCTGGAATTCGGGGTGATGATTAGGTGGGACGAGACGATTAGGTACATACCTCATGGCCGGCTCATCGTCCGTGACCGCTGCTGCTCATTCTACTACACTTTTTGACATAGAGCAACTGCCTGAACCATCTTAAAGCAGAATTCACTTACATCAAGTTATAAATCCGCATAACATTGTAAGTCTTTTTTAGAGTTTGGGCAACTTCAGTCTTTCTCGCAAACGAGAATCGGTCTCGATCACTGCATCATCAGGGCCGGTTTGGCTCATTAGGACGCGCTCCAGCATGATTCTCAGCTCTTCATCAACGATGGTTCGGGTGGGACTATTTGGAAGCGGAAGCCCTTGTTTGGCCTGTTCTCGGAACGCTCGCGCTGCAATAAGTTGCGAATCTTCGCCGCTTAGATCGAGATCGAGGCGAGTTGGTTGCAAATCGGCTGCTAATAGATCACGTTGCGCTTCAACAGTGATCATAAATCGCAAGAATTCTGCTGCAGCCGCCCGCTCTGCCGAGCCAACGCGAGCATTGATGGCCAGCAGATCGCTCTTCACGTATGGCCGTGGGAGGGCGTTTGTCTCGCTCAGACGGGGCAGCGGGGCGATACCCAGGTTTTCGCGCCACAAACTGCGGTAGATGCTGAGCTGATGCGACCAGCCGAAGGTCATAAGGACTTGGCCGTTCTTGATATCGCGGTCAACTGCGATGCTGCTGCTGGTTTGCAGGCGAAGCTGCGGGTCGTTGCTGAAGTTCAACAGCCACCTCAGCCATTGTTCGGTGCCCTCACGCCCTTGAGTGCCGAGAATCAGTTCACCCTCTTCGTTGAACACCTGCCCACCGAAGGCGTAGAGGTAGCCGATCACGTTATCGACGGACAAGTTGAGCGCCAATCCCCAACGGGGAGCGTTCGGGTCGCTCAGGCCGTGCGCCCGGTCGATCAGATCATTGGTCGTTTCGGGGGGCACGAGCACATTGGCGCTGTTGTAATAGAGCGCCAGCGTGTCAAAGCTGATCGGCAACCCGTAGAGACGGCGGTTTCCCTCACTATCGAGCGCCTGAGCGCCTCCGAGGGCCGCTGGAAGCAAGTTTCGTTGGTCTTCGCTGGAGATCAAGTCATCGAGCGGCTGAAGCACGCCTGCGCTGCTCAGGCTGCCCGTCCAGCTATTGGGGAAGAGCACAATATGCGGCCCACTGCCGACGGCCACAGCAGTGCGCAGATCGCTTGCCAGCGTCGAGAGCGGCACCGCCTGCAATAGGACCCGACCCTGCGGATGCGACTCGTTGTAACGATCGACGAGGCGATTCAAAACCTGGCGTTCGGCGCCGCCCCAACCGTGCCACAGCACTAACGTCACTGGTTCGTTCGCATTATTGGGCAGGGATGAGGGGGCCTGCTGAGATGTCGTTGAAGCTGGAGAGCAACTCAGCAACAACACCAGCAAGATATTGAGAAGTGTCGTACGAAGAATGGCGAGCCGAGCGATCATGTACATATCGCTTTCCAGCAAAGCCTTGCCAGGGCATAAAAAAAGCAGCCCACAGCGAGCGGGGTGCTACTCTCCATTGAGTCGGACGCGCTTCACGATGGAACTCTCATGGATAAAATTATAGCATAGTGCTGGAAGGCAGTGCAAACGATCTGTGTGGCTACGTTATCGGGATTACCGCGCTCCGCAGCCACACTATCCGTTTACTGCAGGTTTACCACAATACGTGGCAGTGTCGCATACGTCTCCATCCCGTCGGTCTGATAGACGTAGGTGCGATTCTCGGCGGTGGTGACGGCGCAGTGCTGGCCGTGCCGATCAAGCGCGATCATATTCATCAAAAGATGAGCGGGGTCGTTCTCTAACGCGGCTAAGTCGTAGAACGCCTCGCGGCAGGCATCTTCGAGCGAGAGGCCCTGTTTGAGGTAGAGCACCACACTGCGCGCTGTACCTGCTCGTATCGCCAATTCGCCCCAGCCAGTACAAGCCGCAGCACCGTAGCGGCTATCGGCGTAGTTGCCCGCACCGATGATCGGCGAATCGCCCAGGCGGCCCGGGTACTTCCAGGCCCAGCCGCTGGTGCTGACCGCCGATGCGATGCGACCAGCGCTGTCCTGCGCTATGAAGTTGACGGTGCCCGCGACCCGTTCGGGGTCGGTGGCGAGACGTGTGGCGCGCCGCAGGAGCGTTGACATGATTTGGCCGTGTGCGTCGCGAAACTCTTCGGGCAGGCGACCCTCGATGCCCTCGCGCCAAGCTCTGGCCGCCTCGTCGGACAGCAGGTTCTCGCGGGGCAGCCCAAGCTCCTCCGCGAAGCGCGCGGCCCCCTCGCCCACCAGCATCACGTGGGGCAACTCCTCCATCACGCGGCGCGCCACACTAATCGGGTGACGGTAGCCTCGCAGCGCGCCGACCGCGCCAGCCCGCAGCGTGGTGCCATCCATAATCGAGGCGTCAAGCTCAACTTCGCCGAGCAAGTTCGGATAGCCGCCGTAGCCGACGGTATGGTCGTTGGGATTATCCTCAACAAGGCGCGTTGCGGCCTCCACAGCGTCGAGCGCTGAGCCACCCGCTTGGAGCACCGCCCAGCCCGCTGCCATGCCAACATCACCATTTGCCGATGCAATGAGAATCATCGTTACTCCTCGAAGCGTCGCGTAAGGATCACAGCGTTTTGCCCGCCAAACCCGAAGGCATTGGCCAGCGCCACGTCAACCCGCTGCCGACGCGCCATGTTTGGCACATAATCCAGGTCGCAATCGGGATCGGGAACTTCGTAGTTGATGGTTGGTGGGATGATTCCGGTCTCGATCGATTTGACGCAGCCGATCACGGCCAGCGCGCCCGATGCGCCAGCAGTGTGGCCGATCATCGATTTGATGCTGCTCACAGCCACCTTGTAGGCGTGATCACCCAGCGCTCGTTTGATCGCCAAGGTTTCGGCGGCATCGTTGAGCGGCGTGCCCGTGCCGTGTGCGCTAATATAATCCACGTCGCTCGATTGCAGTTCAGCATCCTCGATGGCCCGACTCATCGCGAGCGCCGCGTACTCACCGCTCGGGGCCGGGGCTGTGAGATGGTAGGCGTCCTCGGTTGCGCCGAAGCCCGCGAGTTCGGCGTAGATATGCGCGCCGCGAGCCAACGCGTGTTCCAGTTGCTCCAGCACGAGGATGCCGCAGCCCTCGCCGCCAGCGGTGCCCTGACGACGGGCATCGAAGGGCCGGACGGCCTTGGAGGGATCATCGCCAGGCTCCGCGATCGCGCCGATCACACCGAACGACATCGCATTCAAGGCGGTGAGGCCAGCGTCGGTGCCACCGCACACGGCAATAACCGCATCGCCGCGATGCACCATGCGCGCCGCCTCGCCGATCGCATAGGTGCCCGTGGCGCAGGCGAGCACGGGTGTGGTGGTCGGGCCGTGCAAGCCGTAGTTCATGGCAACTTGGCAGGAGGCCATGTTGTAGATAAAGGTTGGCATGTAGAAGGCATCGACGCGCTTGCGGTTCTTCGCCATAAACGAGAGCGTCTGCTCCTCGACATTGGCGGTGCCGCCGAGCGATGTGCCGATGTTGACCGCCACGCGGGTGCGATCGACCTGATCGAGATTCAACTGGCTATCGCGCAGTGCCTCGCCCGCAGCCGCGACTGCGATCTGAGCGAATCGCGCCATGCGCCGAGCCACTTTGGCATCCATATAATCACGGGGATCGAAATCGCGGATCTCGGCGGTAATGACGTAGGGAAAATCGGTGATATCGTAGCGCGTAGCTAGCGCCACGCCCGAGCGGCCCGCCACTAACCCGTCCCAAAACTGCCCTACGGTATTGCCAAGCGGGGTAATTGCACCCATGCCCGTTATCACGACGCGGTGCGTAGGATTGGCTCTCATAGCTTTGTTTTCCTCTCAGAAGGGGCAGAAGAGTGAGGATCTCCTGTTCTGAGACATCTAACAGACGAAAGAAGCAGGGAATATTGCCAGTATCAATATTGTTCGCGAAAAATGGATATTCTCATGTTACATATCGGCGAATGATACGCCGCAGATCAACCTTTGTCAATCTATCTTGACCGTAAAGCCTTGGCTATGCTATACTGCCACATGAGCATCAAAGATAGTTGGCTTTTTCCGCAGCCTTACGCATAAAATGTGTAACCAACGCTGCCTACCATCATTGTGTTATCGCTGCGCGTTGCCAATATAAGGAGAGCAAAATGGCCCAGCAACTACGCCTAGTGATCGCCGATGATGAGTCGATCATCCGCATGAATCTCAAGGAGACTCTCGTTGGGCTTGGCTACCTGGTGATCGGTGAGGCAGGCGATGGTGTGAGCGTTATCAATCTCGCTCGCGAATTGCGCCCCGATCTCGTCGTGATGGACATCAAGATGCCGAAACTCGATGGCATCCAGGCCGCCAAGGTCCTAACAGAGGAGCGAATCGCGCCTGTCCTGTTACTCACCGCTTATTCCGACCGCGAATTGGTGGATCGGGCGCGCGAAGCAGGTGTCGTGAGCTATGTGGTGAAACCCTTCCGCGATGCCGAGTTGTTGCCAGCGATCGAAATCGCACTGGCTCGATACAACGAATTCCGCGAGATGGACAAGCAGATCAACGATCTGAAGGAATCGCTCGAAACTCGCAAACTTGTTGATCGCGCCAAGGGTATCTTGATGGATACTCAGGGCTTGAAGGAACAAGAGGCATTCCGCAAGATTCAGCAGCTCTCGATGAACTCGCGCAAGTCGATGCGCGAGGTGGCACAGGCGATTCTGCTGACATCGCAAATCGAGAAGTAGCCGAAAATCAGGCAGCAACTGCTTGTCTTCATAGCACGAACGTGCATCCTGAAACGTAAAACGATGGCGCTGAGCTGTACGTTTTACGTTTTCAGTTTAAGCAGGCAATTGCTGAAGGTTCCATGAGTGAAACAGCCCCGGAATCTGCCCCAAAGCAATCACAGTCCCCGGCCTGGATGCGATGGGGGCGTGTGATTCTTCCCCATGTTGCGACTGCAATAGTGGCGATTGCTGTTAGTTTGGCTGCACAGTTTTGGTGGGTACGGCCACCTCAACCGACCCTGATCGTGCCCACCTCGCCACCGTTTACGCCGATCCCACTCCCCACCGCCACAACGGCACCAGTCAGTACGGCACCAGCGCCGGCACCCGATATTGTGCGCCAAGAGTTGATCGACCTCCGAGCCGAGGATGATGAGCTTTGGGCTGCGATCTACCTTGCGAAGGCGGTCAGCCAAGTCTCCGAGGCGGAGAACCAGATGCGCTCCAACGATCTGAACTCGGTGGCGCAATCGTTGGTGGCGGTCGATGGCTCGCTTGAGTTGGCCTACGAGCACGCCAACGAAGCCGCCAAAAACCCGATCGCTGAGTTGCGCCGCTACGCTGGCACCCTGCACGATGATTTGTATGTGCGTCCTGAAGGGATGGATGCACGCCTTGTGGTGCTGCGCCAGACGATCCTGGCACTGATGGGGGAGCAACGCTAAGGCATCTCTATGCCGTTTGAGCTGCGGGAAAACTAGTTGCGATGGTGTCGAGGCGTTGTTCTGCGTCGCGCCCCGACACCACGTGCAACGATGATGTTGGTATTCGTACGAGGAAACGTGCTATTCGTGCTATTCAATGGAGATGCCGCTGTTCGATATACGCATCCAGCAGTGGTACGTGTTGAGAGATTTGGAGCGAATAGCGTTAGTGATCGCCAACCCAACTTGTGGCGTCGGGAAGTTCGACCAAAGGATTCGAATCGGAGTCGTCGTGCAGTGTTTCGTCGGGGCGAACAACCCGTAACGCTTCGATATCCATACGACGGTAGAGGCGATTACGACCGACACCTTGTTTGTAGGAACGGATTAACCCACGGCTCACATAGGCATACAACGTGGCCTTCTTCACGCCAAGGAGGGCCGCAGCCTCTACACCTGTTAGATATTCAATTCCTTCAATAACCTGTGCCATATCACTACCTCCCACCCCCAGTATAGCCAGCAATCAACGCATTGTCAATATAAATCAACATATATGCAGCTTTATTGACAAACCTAAAGTTTGCATGTTATGATGGCCCTATAAGTGTATCGCAGAACGAATCAACTAATCCTGATAGACGCTGCACACGACTGGATGTATCGGCAATGACAGCCGAGGGATCGTCTACGCTCCGAATCGGAAGGGGACAGCAATGACAACCGAACCAGCGATTTCGCGTGGGCTTGAAAACGTTGTAGTTGCCAGCACGCAGCTGAGCGCTATCGACGGAACAGCCGGGCGACTAAGCTATGTTGGCTATGATATCAATGATTTGGCCGAATACGCCACCTACGAGGAGGTATTTTACCTCTTGTGGTATGGCGAACTCCCAAACGCCGAGCAACTAGCGGCTTTTGATGCTCGTTTGCGCGCCGAGCGCACGCTGAGCGAAGCCGAGTTGGCTTTGGTTCGCAACACGCCCACCACGGGCCATGGCATGGATGCGCTTCGCACGATGATCTCGGCATTGGCGCAACTCGACGATCAGGCTGATGACCTCAGCCCTGAGGGTGTCGAGCGGATCGGCCTGCGCATTGCTGGTAAGATGCCAAGTCTGCTCGCTGCTTGGGAACGCCTGCGCAACGGCAAAGAGCCAGTTGCCGCCGATCCCACGCTGAGCCACGCTGGCAACTTCCTCTATATGATGAACGGCGAAAAGCCCAACCCTGTCTATACCCGTGGCTTGGATGCCTACCTGGTGCTGCTGGCCGAGCACGGCCTGAACGCTTCGACCTTCGCCGCGCGCGTGGCGATCGGCGCTGGCGCAGACGTGTACTGCGCGATCGTCGCTTCGCTGGGCACGCTCAAGGGCCTGCTGCACGGTGGCGCGAACCAGAAGGCTATGGAGACCTTCTTGGAGATCGGCACCGCCGAGAACGCCGCTCCGTACATCGAGAACTTGGTGCAGAACCGCGGTCGCTTGATGGGCGTTGGTCACCGCATCTACCGCGTTGAGGACCCCCGCATGAAGCCGCTGCGCAAGCAGTTCTTGGCGCTCGCCGCCGAGGGCGCTGGCCGCTGGTACGAAGTTGCCGAGGCTGTGGGCAAGGTTATCCAGGAGCACCCGCACTTCGTGCAGCGCAAGCTGAACCCGAACGTCGAGTTCTACAGCGCGCCGTTGCTGTACAGCTTGGGCTTCCCGCTCGATCTGTTCACCGCTGCGTTCGCTATGAGCCGCATCGCTGGCTGGATGGCCCACATCCGCGAGCAGTTGGCCGACAACCGCCTGATCCGCCCGAAGGCCGATTACAGCGGCCCGGCGCCTCGCGAGTTCGTTCCGCTCAAGGATCGCTAAGTTTGTCGCTGTCTACGGGGTTGAGTCGTTCGCGACTCAACCCCGTTTTTTGTTAAGCCCGTAGGCGCTGCAGGCGCTCCCCCGCCGCCTTCAGCGTTTCGATCTTCTTGGCGAAGCAGAAGCGCGCTATGGTTGGCGCCGTGGATGGGTCGCTGTAGAATGCCGAGGTTGGGATGGCGGCCACGCCAAGCTCGGTGGTGAGATAGCGACAGAAGGCTCGATCGTCGTGGTAGCCGAGCACGCTAATGTCGGCGCTGATGAAGTACGAGCCTTCGACGGGCAGTGTCGGTAGGCCGATCCCCTCCAAAATGCTGCGCAGCAACTCGCGGCGCTCCCCGTATTCCACCAACAACTGTTCGTAGTAGCCGTTCGTCGCGGATTGTTCGATCGCTATCGCGCTGGCCTCCTGCATCGGCGTTGAGGTGGCGAAGGTGACCCACTGGTGCGCGGCCCGCAACGCTTGGTTGAGCAGCGCTGGCCCCACCGACCAGCCGATCTTCCAGCCCGTGACGCTGAAGGTCTTGCCGACGCTGTTGAGCGTCAGGGTGCGCTCCCACATGCCCGGCAGCGTGGCCAATGGGATATGCTCGGCCCCGTCGTAGAGCAGGCGGTCGTATACCTCGTCGGTGATCGCGATGACATCGTATTCCTGGCACAATCCAGCAATGAATTCTAATTCATCGCGGCGATACACCTTCCCGGTTGGATTATGCGGTGTGTTCAGGAAGAGCAGCTTGGGCCGCTGCTCGAAGGCGGCGCGTAGTTCATCGGGATCGAAGAACCAACCCGGACGCGCAGGGTCGCTCGATGGGCGCAGCAGCACCGGGATCGGCGTGGCACCCGCCATGATGATGTCGGGCACATAGGCGTCGTAGGCTGGCTCGAACACAATCGCTTTATCGCCGGGGTCGAGCAGGGCGAAGGCAGCATCACACAGCGCCTCAGTGGCACCACTCGTTACGCTCACCTCGGTCTGCCAATCGACTTCGCGGCCATAATCACGCTGCCATTGGTTCGCCACTGCTTGGCGCAGATGGGGCAGGCCGGGCATCGGGGCGTATTGGTTCAGGTCGGCGTTGATCGCGGCGGCGGCGGCCTGTTTCACAAAATCGGGCGCGGCAAAATCGGGGAAACCCTGGCCGAGATTGACAGCTTGATGCTGGATGGCGAGGGCACTCATTTCGGTGAAGATGGTTGTGCCGAATCCGGCGACCCGCCGGGCGTACGGGCTGCTCATAGTGATGCTCCTGGCTTTCGTTGGGATGAGACTGATTATCTGCGCGCATAGTACCATAGGGCTTCCCACTCAGCAATCGTCTATGGGCTTCGAGCGCATCCCAACGCGACAAAAAGCATTATCTACTTCTTCTTAAGAATAACTTATTGTTTAACTGTTTATGAAAGAATCATCATTTATAAGAAAACTTTCCATGCTAAAATCATGCTATCAGTGCGAAACAATCAAGCTACTCTCGTTTCAGTTCATATGCACGTTCACGATATTCGCATGCCCTCACAAAAACGTATATACAGTACATTGAAGCCGTCGATAACCAACTTACGTTGGAATGTCCCTTTATTTCTATCATTAAATCAATTTTCGTCACACACGCTTCACATCCCACCTCTCAATCCACCCACGTTACACCAAGCGTGTTTATCGCGTCTGTTTCATCGCGCATCTTAACCCTAGGCGTTGATTACGTGGCAAGTTGAGTGTTAGTTAGGGTTAACACAACCCTCAACCCATCCAACAACATCATCATCGCTTAATAGTTCCTGTTCCAAGCGTGATCTGTCGTTGTGCAGATCGTGTAGGACGGCTGCGCCCTACATCGGCTCCAACGTGATGTGTTTGTTCGTGTTTGAGAAAGGGTGGAAACGTGGCATCACAGCAAATTTTGAGGCACAGCACTGAACAACGTAATCGGAACAACTCTGGTATCAGCCGGACATCCCATTGGTATCGTAAACTACGCCTAGCGCTGAGCTGCTTGCTCATCATGCTGGCGTACTCACAAGTCGTGCCAGCCGCCCATGCCGCTCCCGGCATCACCGTTACACCAACGAGCGGCTTGCAAACGAGCGAAACGGGTGGGATCGCCCACTTCACGGTGGTGCTCAACCAGCGCCCGACCGCCAACGTGACGATCGGGTTGAGCAGCAGCGACACCACCGAGGGCACCGTCAGCCCGACCTCGCTCACCTTCACGCCCGCCAACTGGAGCGTGCCCCAGATCGTTACTGTCACGGGTGTTGACGATAATCTCGACGACAACGCCATCGCCTATACGATCGTCACAGCTCCAGCCGTTAGCGCCGATCCTGGTTACAATGATCTGAACGCCGCTGATGTCAGCGTCACCAACAGCGACAATGATACCGCTGGCCTGATTGTCTCGCAGATCAGCCGCCATACCACCGAGTTGACTGGTCAGGCAAACCGCCAAGCGACATTCACGGTGCGCCTCAGCAGCCAGCCAACTGGTAATGTAATAGTGGCTGTCGCGAGCAGCGATACCTCCGAGGCCACCGTCAGCCCAACCTCGCTCACCTTCACGACTGCCAACTGGGCTACACCACAGACCGTCACCGTCACAGGTGCCACCGACACTTCTAATGATGGTCATGTCGCCTACAATGTCACGCTCACCCCTAGTGGTGGCGGCTATACAGCGGGACTAGCGAAAACAGTACAACTTTATACGCTTGACGATGATCTTAGTGCGCGGGTAAACATCAGCAACCCCAGCAACCTTACGGTGACCGAGGCGGTTGGTGCTGGTCGCACAGCAACCTTCACGGTTGTATTAAACAGCAACTTTGGCACTGGTGGAGGCGCCGCTAACCGCACGCTGACATTATCATTCAGCAGCAGCAAGGCATCCCGTGCAACCGTCAGCCCAGCGAGCATCACCTTTGCGAACAGCGCTGGCAACGGGAGAGTTGCATGGAACTCGACTCAAACCGTCACGATCACTGGCGTCGATAACAGCATCGATGACGGCGATGAGCCGCTGTTCATCAACATAACGGCGACCACAGCCGGAACCGGTAACCCCTATGACAACAACACGTCGCACAGAGTGCCGCCGATCCCCTTCACCGTGATCGATAACGATACGGCGGGTTTCACGGTCTCGACGCCGGCCAATACCACCACGACCGAGGCAGGTAACGGCAGCCCGCGCACGTTCACGATTGCGCTGAACAGCCAGCCGACCGCCAATGTCTCTATTCCGCTGAGCAGCAGCGATCCAACCGAGGGTACGGTCAGCCCGAGCACGCTCACCTTCACGACCGCCAACTGGAACACACCGCAGACCGTCACCGTCACGGGCGTGAACGATGATGTGGACGATGGCGACATCGCCTACACGATCGTCACTGGGCCAGCCAGCAGCTCCGACACGGTGTACAACCTGTTGAACCCAGCGGATCGCACGTTCACCAATATCGATGATGATACCGCTGGCCTGAGCATCTCGCCCATCAGCGGCAACACCACCGAAGCCGGCGGCACCGCCACCTTCACCGTCAAGCTGAACAGCCAGCCGATCGATGATGTGGTGGTTGATCTGAGCAGCAGCGACACCACCGAGGGCACGGTCAGCCCAAGTTCGCTCACCTTCACGCCCGCCAACTGGAACACAGCCCAAACCGTCACTGTCACGGGCGTTGACGATGCGCAGGTCGATGGCGATATCGACTACACCATCACCGTCGATCCTTCGAACAGCTACGATGTCCTGTACGCGGCGCTGAGCGCAAACACGGTCAACGTCACCAACATCGACGATGACTCGATCGGCATCGTGGTTTCACCTACCAGCGGCCTTGTGACCACCGAAGCAGGCGGCACCGCCACCTTCGATGTAGTGCTGAACGGCCCGCTCACCGCCGATGTCATCATCACCCTGAGTAGCAGCGACACGACCGAGGGTACGGTCAGCCCAAGTTCGCTCACCTTCACGCCCGGGAACTGGAACACACCGCAGACCGTCACCATCACAGGTGTTGATGACGATGTGGATGATGGCGACATCGCCTACGCAATCTCGTTCAACATCACCTCCTCCGATCCCGAGTACTCCACGATCAGCTTGAGCGATCTGAACGTAACCAACATCGACGATGATACTGCTGGCGTGACGATCGCTCCGAACAGCGGCTTGCAGACCACTGAGGCGGGCGATACCGCCACCTTCGATGTGGTGCTCACCAGCGAGCCAACCGACGACGTGACCATCGACCTGAGCAGCAGCGACACGACCGAGGGTACGGTCAGCCCAAGCTCGCTCACCTTCACGCCTGCGAATTGGAACACACCGCAGACCGTCACCATCACAGGTGTTGATGACGCGATCGACGATGACGACGTAGACTACCAGATCACACTCACCGTCAGCAGTGCCGACAGCATCTACGACGCGCTTGCGCCGTCCGTCGCCAATGTCACCAACATCGACGACGATACCGCAGGCGTGACGATCACACCGAACAGCGGCCTCGTGACTTCCGAGGCGGGTGATACCGCCACCTTCGATGTGGTGCTCACCAGCGAGCCAACCGACGACGTGACCATCAACCTGAGCAGCAGCAACACCAACGAGGGTACCGTCGATCCGGCTTCGCTCGTCTTCACTCCTGCCAACTGGAACGTGGCGCAGACCGTCACCGTCACGGGCGTTGACGACGCGATCGACGATGACGACATCGCCTACACCATTAACAGCACGGTCAGCAGCAACGATGCGAAGTACAACAACCTGAGCATCGACGCCGTTGAGGTCACCAACATCGACAACGACGGCCCTGGCTTCACCATCACGCCGCTCAACGGCCTGACCACCACCGAGGCAGGAGGCACAGCCACCTTCACTGTGGTGCTGAATATGCAGCCCACCGACGACGTGACCATCGACCTGAGCAGCAGCGACACGACCGAGGGTACGGTCAGCCCAAGCTCGCTCACCTTCACACCCGCAAACTGGAACATTCCGCAGACCGTCACCATCACTGGCGTCGATGACAACGTGGACGATGACGACGTCAGCTACACGATCGAGATCGCAGCGGCGCAGAGCAACGATCCCGCTTACGACGGCCTTGATCCTGCCGATGTGAGCGTGACCAACATCGACGATGACACCGCAGGCGTGACCGTCTCGGCCATCAGCGGCAGCACCTCCGAGAAGGGCGGCACAGCCACCTTCACCGTCAAGCTGAATAGCCAACCCACGGCCAACGTCACCATCAACCTGAGCAGCAGCGACACGACTGAAGGCACCGTCAGCCCAAGCTCGCTCACCTTCACACCTGCGAACTGGAACATACCGCAGACCGTCACCGTCACGGGCGTGAAGGACGACATCGCCGATGGCAACGTTACCTACACCATCATCACGAGCGCGGCCATCAGCGCTGATCCCAAGTACAACGGCATGGCCGTGCCCGACGTGACCGTCATCAATATCGATGACCCGAGCAGCGTCAAAGATACGAATTGGCAAGTATTCCTGCCGTTCATCAGACGCTAAACGTAGACCCCAAGCGGTGGTTGGCCTCACAGCCAGCCACCGCTTTCTCTTTCCTCCAAGCCTCCTCACCACAGCTGTGTTTGGAGTTTGAGTTGAAACAAACCCAACCGCTTGTCAGCGCCCGTCTTCAAAGCCAGCGTGCGCCAGGGCCGCGCCGTGTCCCCAGCCCGTGATGGCTTCCGCGCGCGATTCGCGCCGCCACTCAAACCAGCTCTTTTTAAGAAAAATGTCACTTGACCTGATACCAATCAATGCTATACTGCAAACGAACCAGCCAAAGGACGCAAAGAGAGGTGCCAAGCCGCCTGAAACGAGGAAAAACAGCGCATGGGCTATTGCTGCGTGCAATAGTTGACGAGGTGGAGGTTTCCCATCGCGAGGTGGGACTAATAGCGACAACATCGCTAGAAAATCGAAAGATCAGCGGATGCCTCCCAGGCGCGCCACCGTCTGCAAGCGCTTCTTCAAGGCTCCCCCAGCGATGGGCGAGACAAAACAAGCGCAGTGAGCACCTTCAACACAACACGCACCACCGCAGAGCCTGACCGCGTCCCCGGCTCTCGGCTGCCAATACCCACGAGTAACCAAACCAGTGCATCCTCGCGCCCGCACCTTGGCGTGATTGATTCCGCATTCCGTTCCCAATATGAGGCAATAGCGCTCGGTTCGCGATTCTCGATGGGCGGCCTGTTCAGCCTGCGCCTATGTCTATACACGGCGAAACGCCGATAGCGCATACGCACGGGCGAAACAAGCCATCTGTGTATTCACCCTGTCAATCATAACGCAGTGCAGCATCTTCGGTAGGAAGAAGGCTTAGGCGACTGCATACTCAAAATAAGGAGAGAGCTATGTGCGGCATCGTTGGCTATATCGGCAACCGTGAAGCGACGGAGGTAGTGGTGGGCGGTCTGAGCCGCCTCGAATATCGCGGCTACGACTCGGCGGGCATCGCCATCAGCGACGGCGGCCCCTTGCAGTTGCGCCGCAGCGTCGGCAAACTCTCGAACCTCACCGCCCTGCTGCGCGAAAAACCCACCAAGGGCACCAGCGGCATCGGGCACACGCGTTGGGCCACCCACGGCGGCGTCACCGAAGAGAACGCCCATCCGCACTGCGACGCCTCCGGCGAGATCGTCGTGATCCAGAATGGCATCGTCGAAAACTACCTCGAACTCAAGGGACGCCTCCTCGAACGGGGCCACCACTTCAAATCGCAGACCGACACCGAAGTGATCGCGCTGATGTTGGGCGACCACTACAAGGAAGTCGGTTCGCTCGAAGCCGCCATGCGCCTCACGCTGAGCGAAATACGGGGAGGCAACGCCGTCGTCGCGATGAGCGTCCGCGAGCCGGGGCGCATCGTCGCAGCGCGCCTGGGCAACGCTGGCGGCATCGTGGTCGGCATCGGCGAGGGCGAGACGTTCCTGGCCTCGGATATCCCCGCCATCCTCGACTACACCCAGCGCATCATGTTCTTGGAGGACCGCGAACTGGTTGTGATCGACGCGAATGGTGCGCAGGTCAGCAAACTCGACGGCACGCCGCAGGTCAAGCCAGTGATGGTCATCAACTGGGACCCCGTATCGGCGGCCAAGGGCGATTACAAGCACTTTATGCAGAAGGAGATCTTCGAGCAGCCGCGAGCGCTCACCGATGCGCTGCGCGGTCGCTTCGATCTCGAAGGCGGCACGGTGCAACTCGACGAACTGCACCTCAGCGAAAAAGAGTTGTGGCGACTCGGGCGCATCTACTCGGTGGCCTGCGGCACAGCCTGGCACGCAGCGCTGATCGGCAAATACTTCATCGAGAGCCTGGCCCGTTTGCGCGTCGATGTCGATTACGGCTCGGAGTTCCGCTACCGCAAGCCCATCCTGGGAGACGACACGCTGATGCTCACCATTACCCAGAGCGGCGAGACGGTTGATACCCTGGCGGCAATGGAGGAAGCCCGTGAGCAGGGCGTGAAGAGCATCTCGATCGTGAACGCGGTCGGCAGCCAAGCGGCACGCCTGGCGGATGGTGGCACACTCTACCTGCACGCTGGCCCCGAGATCGGCGTGGCGTCCACCAAGGCGTTCACCTCGATGCTGATTGTGCAGTACCTGCTGGCGCTGCGCCTAGCCGAAGTCCGTGGCGCGATGAAGTCGAGCGAGATCCGCACGCACATCCAAGCGCTGGTCGAACTGCCCAGTAAAGTCGGGCGTCTGCTCGAAGACACCAGCCTGTACGAGGAGCTCGCCGAGCGCTACCACAACGCCAGCAATGCGCTGTTCCTGGGGCGGCAGGTCAACTACCCGGTGGCGCTGGAAGGCGCGCTCAAGCTGAAGGAGATCAGCTACATTCACGCCGAGGGCTACCCGGCGGGCGAGATGAAGCACGGCCCGATCGCACTGATCGATAACGGCCTGCCAGTGGTCTGCATCGCCATGCGCGACTCTGTCTACGAGAAGATGATCTCGAACGTGGAGCAGGTTAAGGCGCGCGGCGGCCAGGTCATCGCGATCGTCAGCGAGGGCGACACCCTGGTGAAGGAGAAGGCCGACGTGGCGATCGAGGTGCCCGAGACGCTGCCGCTGCTCACGCCGCTGCTCACCAGCATCCCGCTGCAACTCTTTGCCTACCACGTCGCCCTGCGGCGCGGCTGCGATGTGGATCAGCCTCGCAATCTGGCCAAGAGCGTGACGGTGGAGTAGGCACGGTTTCAAACAGTGATGTTGACGTTCTCAGTGTGTAGAACGTCAACATCATAACGACGCCATATCTTCACCGCAGCTCGCCCCGCCCTACTCCAATGCTTTGCGCACCGCAAACATCAAGCGCGGCCCCGCATCGTCGCCCGGCGAGAGCGGCCACGAACTCGTCGGCTCCTCGCCGATGCGCAGCAGCGGGCCAAGCGAATCGTTGGCGTTGCTCAGCAGCATCCGCACATCGCCCGACATCGCCTCGCGCAGGATAGCAGCGAGCCCCGCCGTGGGCACACCGGGCACCGCCAACAACTGCGCGCTGCCCAAGCGCATCACCGTGAACGACGTGACAAAGCCCACATCGCGCAATTGCCGCTGCCGCAACTGCCCCGCTGCGTGCGCCTGCAACAGCGCCCGCTTCGAAATCGGCAACCACACACTCTGCTGGCTCGACTCAAAACGCTCGATCGACTCCAACTCGCGATCGCGCAGCGCCGCCACCACCGCATCCGCATATGCACGCCCAAGCGCCTCCGCATCCGCGTCGGAGGGCGCAGCCGCCTCGGCGAGCCGAACGCCCTGCGCACCAGTCACGTGCAGCGCGAGGCCACCCACGGCCTGCTCCACCGCCTGACACGCCACGCCCACATAATCGGAACTGATCTGCGATCCAACGGTCCGCGGCGGATAATCGAGATTCATCAGCGTCGCAAGGATCTCACCGCTCGGGCGCTCGAACTGGATGGCCGACACCGCCACATCCGGCAGGCCCGGCACCACCGTATTCGCAGAACGCATTCGCACCGGGCAGCCGAACGTCAACGCCTCAATGGCCGCCTCCTCGATCGCCCGCTTGATCGTCGCTAAATACACTGAATCGATTGCATTCGGCCCATCGTCGCCCCAGAAACCCAACGTATCCGGCCCACGCAACGTGCCCGTACACGTCAGCACCACTGCATCGGCAGCGATATTGTGCTTCGACAGCGCCGAGCGAATCTCCTCGATATCGCTCAGATGCAAACCGATCAAATCGCAGGAGAGCAGGATCACCACACGCTCACCGTGGCGCATCGCCAACGCACGAACCTGCAGCGGACTGTGTACAGCCGTCGCCTGGCGTTCGCGCTGAGCGCCCGCAAGCCACACCGGGCGCTCAGCCAGCGGCGGCGTGATCGTACGCGAGGCCGCGCCAGCCAAAAAAATATCAGACGCCATACACCCTCATTCCCTTAACGCGCATCGAATTGCGGAAGCAACCCAGCATTCGTCTGCTTAATATCCGCCCACACCGCCTCGACATGCGCCGCATCCGGGCCAAGCGGATTCGCCAACAACGCCATCATCGCCGCCTGCTCATCGCCCTCCACCGCCGCCTGAATCGTCAACAACTCATAACTCTTCACCGCCGACGTTAAACCGTGAAACTGCGGCTCCAGCGCCGCCACAGGCAACGGCGTAGCACCACTCTTATCCACGCGGCAGGGAGTCTCCACCACCACATCCGCGGGCAAATTCGGGATAGCGCCATTATTGCGCGTATTCACCACATGAATCGCACCATCGCCGCTCCACAACGACTCGATCAGCGCAGCAGCGGCAGTCGAATAATACGCCCCGCCGCGCTCCATCAACTCGTGCGGCTTCTCGCACAAATGCGGGTCGCTGTAGCGCTCCAACAGGCGCCGCTCGACATCCATCACCACCTCGGCGCGGGTCGGCACACCCGTATTCTGGCGCTCGATCACCTGCGATTCCAAATAAAAATACTGCAAATACCCGCTCGGAATCGCATGCAACATCTCCAGCAAAAACGGCGGGAAATGTATCCCCTCCTCCTGATGCCGCAAATGCTCGATATGGGCGCGCAACACATCCTCAGTCGCATCGCTGCCATCGATCGTCACGCGCCGTACCCAATTCAAGTGATTCAAACCAACCTGCTCGATATACACCTGCTCGGGCGGCACGTGAAACATCGACGCAATACCCCGCTGCGCATTGATCGCATTATTGCACAACCCCACCACCGGCACACCGCCGTAGCGCGTCAGCGCCTCAGTCACAATGCCAGCCGGATTCGTGAAGTTCACCAGCGTCGCGTTCGGCGCAAGCTCACGCATATCCCGAGCGATATCGAGCACCACCGGAACCGTGCGCAACGCCTTCGCAAAGCCACCAACGCCAGTCGTCTCCTGCCCGACCAACTGATGCCGACGCCCCAGCGTCTCATCGCCGTGGCGAGCGTGCTGCCCGCCCACGCGCAACTGCGTAATCACAAAATCGGCGCCATCCAGCGCGCGCCGCCGATCGCCCGTCAACTTCACCGTAAACGGCGCATTCGCATAAGCCGCCATCCGCTGCGCAAACGCACCCACCACCTGAAGGCGCTGCTCGTCCGGATCGACCAACCAAATCTCACGAACAGGTAACACCGCAGCACGCGCAATAAAGCCATCGATCAGTTCGGGCGTGTACGTGCTACCACCACCTATCACCACAAGCTTCATCTCAGCCTCATTCTTGCAGATGCCCTATGCGGCTCACCCTCGTGGTGGATTCAGCCGACCTCGGGCCAAGCAGCCCGCACCAGCGCGGGCAACACAACACCAGATGGGCCACTCAAGCGATACAACGGCGACCGCAGCGACTCGCTCACCTCAGGATTCACGATCACCACCACCGCCCCGTGATTCAACGCGATCTGCGGCAGCGAAGCCGCCGGCTCAACCTGCGCGAAGTGCCCACCGACAAAAACAGATCACACCGCTGCGCAGCCTCACGGGCAGCACTCAGCAGCTCAGAGTCGAGCAGCTCGCCAAACCAAACCACATCGGGGCGCAACAGCCCACCGCAGTTCGGGCACAACGGCGGCACCGCATCCGTGGCAGGCCAATCGGCAACCAACACATTCTCATCGAAACAGCGGTAGCGCCGAATATTACCGTGCAACTCGATCACTCGCTGGCTGCCCGCAAGCGAATGCAACCCATCGATATTCTGCGTAATCAGCGTAAAATCCGGCACGCGCCGCTCCAACTCGGCCAGCGCCACGTGACCCGGATTCGGGCGCGTCTGCTCGATAGTCACCCGACGCTCGGCGTACCACTCCCACACCAAGCGAGGATTGCGCACAAACGCCGCAGGCGTCGCCAAATCCTGCGGATTGAACGTCGCCCACAACCCCTTCTGCGCATCGCGAAACGTCGGGATACCACTCTCCGCCGAAACGCCAGCGCCAGTCAAAACAGCAACAGAACGGGCAGAACGGAGCCGCTCAGCGAGCTCAGACGGGATAGAAACGTGCATAGCAGAGCATCCTCTCCATCAATATGGCCGCGCCCACAACAGCACAACGAGCAACCGAGGCAAGTATACAAGGTTCTCGACACGTTTACAATGTACCACAACCACACCTCATCTCACCAAGCATGCCCATGGTTTTGGAGAAAAAAAAGCAGCCAGCGCCTCACCGCCCGTCGCTACGGGCAAACAACGTCGTGCACAACGTGTGCGCGCTCGGACAGTGATGGCGCTTCGCGCCACAACGCGCGCACATTACCGCTGCTCCGCCTAAACGTGACAAGATGACCAGGTGACACGGTGACTTAGTGAACAACAAACCGAAAACAAACAAACCACACCGCCAATCGCCACCGAGCGTGTCCCCACACTATCACCCGCCACGTACCACAAGGCATAACCACGGGCGCATCCCACGAGGCTACCTTCCACTTTGGGGTCCAGGGGCATTCGCCCCGATCGGGGTTTCCAAAGGGCCGCGACCGGCCCTCTGGGCCTGCGCAGCAACGCACGCTCTCGTGCAAACGCGTCCACCCGCCGAATGGCGCATCCCACCCCCTGCGAATCGGTGACACGGTGACACGGTGGTGAACTACGAGCATAATAGAGATAAAAACCTAATCTGCGTAATCTGTGGATTGGATTTCTCACATTGACAAAACAAGAACAAATGTGCTATACTGTCAAGTGGAAAGACCTCATCACTTGTTCAGGATGGCAGAGTAAGTAAAACGGCATAACGCCAATCGAAAAGGAGTACGACGATGGCCAGAGAGCTGAACAAAGTCCAACTCACCGGGCGCCTCGGGGCCGACCCCGAAATGCGCTACACCCCACAAGGGCACGCAGTCACCACCTTCCGGGTCGCCTCCAACCGCACATGGCGCAGCGCCGACGGCGAAACCCACGAAGACACCGAATGGTTCCGCGTCGTCGCGTGGAACAAGCTCGCCGAGATCTGCAACCAATACTTGATCAAAGGGGCGCGGGTCTACATCGAAGGTCGCCTCCAGACGCGCCAATGGCAGGATCAAGATGGGCAGACTCGCTACAGCACCGAGGTCATCGCCAACGACATGATCATGCTCGACACGCGGCAGAGCCAAAGCGCCACCGACGAACCCGACGACGAACCCGAAGAGATCGTCGCAGCGCCGCCCGTCCCCGAGGTCGTCACCAAAGCGCCGAGCCGCTCGCGCACCGCCAAAGTCGCGCCGCTGCCGCGCAGCAAAGCCGCCGTCGAAGAGGCCGACCTGCCATTCTAAGCGATCATCAACGAGCACACACGTCGAATCCCAGCAGGGTAGCATCGCTGCCCTGCTTTGTTGTACCTGGCAGAGCGATGCGATGGTGGTTCTCATTGCTCCGCATTGTAGTGCTCGTTGAGATCCTTGACTCAGAAACTGGCGCTAGAAAGGCCTGGTAACTTGGTGACTTGGTGATGAACTACGAGAATAAAGAGATAAAATCTCATCTGTGTAATCTGTGGATACTCTAACTCCGCCTATCGGCGGATCATCAAACACCCTTACCTGTGTTACAATGCCCCACGTTTAGAAGTGTTTGTAGGGCTTACGCACATGCGCTGGAATCGCACAACAACCTGCTGGAGCACATCGCGCGGCGGAATGCTGGGCGCTGGCCATAGGTGTACTGTGCCCAGTTTAGCCCTTAGTGTGTAAACTATTTCTTAGTCTCGAACTTTGAGCTGCGGGCCAGTACTTGGCTCGCAGCTTTTTTTATTCTTTACAGCAATCAAGGAGACCGCAAATGATCCTAGTAGATATGAATCAAGTAACACGTCTGCATGGCGGTCGTACCATCTTCCAAAACCTACAATGGACCATCCAAGATCGCGAGAAGATCGGCCTCGTCGGCGTCAACGGCGTGGGCAAATCGACACTCCTGCGCACACTGGCCGGCATCGAACCCCCCGACTCCGGCTCAATCGTGCTGCGGCGGGGCGCACGGGTCGCCTACCTCGCGCAGGAATATGCGGGCACACCAGGACGCGCCGTGCTCGACGAACTGCTAGCGGTGCGCACCGACCTGCACCAGCTCGAAGCGCAAATCGCCGCCGCCGAAGCCCGCATGGGCGATCCCGAAGTGAGCAACGACATGCGCGCCCTTGAGCGCGTGCTGCTCGAACACGAGCGCCTACTGGAGCGCTTCGAGATGCTGGGTGGCCGTGCGATACACAGCCGCGCCGAAGCGCTGCTCCGCGATCTCGGCTTCAGCGAGGAGAACTGGGATCAGCCGATGGAGTTGCTGAGCGGCGGCCAACGCAAACTGATCGGCCTGGCCCGCTGTCTGCTCTCCGACCCCGACCTGCTGCTGCTCGACGAGCCAGACAACCACCTCGACCTAGCGCGCAAAGCCATGCTAGAACAGATTATCCGCCGCTTCGAGGGCGCGGTCATCATCATCTCGCACGACCGCTACCTGCTCGACGAAACCGTCACCAGCATCGCCGAGCTAGAGGCCACACGACAGACCGGCGCACGCCTGGTGCTGTGGGAGGGCAACTATTCGAGCTATGCCACCCAAAAAGAGCTGGCACTGCTGCGGCAACAGCAGGATTATGTGGCGCAACAAAAGCAGATCGAGCGCCTCGAAGCCGCGATCAGCCGCTTCCGCACCTGGCTCAACATCTCGCTCGACCCGCGCCTCAAAAAGCAGATCGACAACAAACAGCGCATGATCGATCGAATGGATAAAGTCGAGCGGCCCGTATTGGAACGTCGCAAAATGGCGCTGGCCTTTCACCCGCGCGTGCGGGGCGGCGCAAAAGCGATCGAACTGCGCAATATCGACAAAAGCTTTGGCGACCGCATCATCATGTTGGGGGCATCGGCCACGATCATGAACGGCGAGCGCATCGGCATCGTCGGGCCGAACGGCGTGGGCAAATCGGTGCTGCTACGCATGATCCTGGGCCAAATGCCCATCGACGGTGGCGAGATCTGGATCGGGCCGAGCATTCAGCTCGATTATTACGCCCAGCAGCACGAAACGCTCGACATGCAGCAAACACCGATCGAAGCGTTGCGAGCCGTGCGCCCGATGTACGAGGGCGAGGCGGTCGCCAAGCTCGGCAGCTTCCTGATACCCTACGCGGCCTGCAATCAGCCGATCGCGACCCTGAGCGGTGGCGAGAAGAGCCGCGTGCAGCTCGCGCGCCTGATGCTAGGTGGCGCTAACTGCCTGCTGCTCGACGAGCCAACCAACAACCTCGACATCGCCTCCGCTGAGGTGCTTGAACAGGCGCTCGACACGTTTAGCGGCACCGTGATCGTCGTCTCGCACGACCGCTATTTCCTCGATCGTGTCGTTGATCGCATTTTGTATCTCGAAGATGGTGAACTGTTCAGCATCGAAGGCGGATATAGCGCATATGCCGAGAAGAGATCATTTCAATAATCAAAAATATAATAACAATTCAATTTAACTACACAACACAATAACTATCCTGTTATTACAAGTTTGTGTAGTACACATGGAATGAGCCATGGAATAATCCATGGCTCATGCTTTCATCGCTATATCGCTCCATTATCACCAAAAACTATTCTCATCAGTAACCATCAAGCTATTTTAAAGAAACAATAGATAGCGAAAATGTCATTTTCATCTTGATACGATTCACCAGCAATTCACTCCTATCACCTATCCTTCCAAACATACTTCCCTAACTGCGCTTTCTACATTTCATACGACCTTGCGCAGCAACTGCACTCTGCCATCTATATGGCATGGGTGTTGGTTCCATGCTTCCACGCCACATCTACAACATCGAGAAAGGAGTATTGCACGACGTAGAGCACTGTATCGCTATTCATGCGAACCTACTCCCTTGCCCTTGAGAGTGTTCCAAGTCAATAGGTATTCACTCACGTTGCTTGCAGCTAGACTAGTGGATTCCTTTAGCGGCGCATAGTCCAAACTCCGTAGGTATCCGTCATAGTTACAAGGAGAGAAACCATATGAAGCGAAAGTGGTTTACTTTCACTACATGGTTCGTGCTGCTCCTCAGCATTGCAAGTGTAAGTTCAGTTGGGGCACATACGGTCACATATTGGAGTGATATCAACGAACCGGATCGCAGTCGTAACGAATGGTTTGAGACAGCTAACAACGGCCAAAACGGCGCACGTAATGGCGCAAAAACAGCCGATGTAGGTCATAGCATTATCGCCCGCAACGAAGTGAACGAGGGCGAATTTATCTTCCGCGATGCCACCAAAGACACACGCGTCCTCAGTTCCACCCTCACCGTGAGCGATACCACAGAGCTTGCCCGCGCTGCTGATATCGACTGGTTTGCGATCACTGGCGAGCCAGGGTTCCTGAACTTCTTGATCAAACAAGAGAGCATCGACGGTGCGCTGTCCGAGCTCAATCCAATGTTTGTGATCACGATCAGCACAAATGGTAACAGCAGCAACACCACCATTCCCGAATCGGGTGGCCTTACGATTCCTCCGGAAGCCGCTTGGGAATACGCCATCCTAACCGATTTCAACTCAACGGTAAACACAGGTAACTACCGACCACCCAAACGTTGGGTCTATACGTCAGGCACGGCAGGCAATTGTACAGGTTGTCTCGCCCAGTTGATCGGGCGCTCCAACGGTGGCGTACCGGGTAACTTTGTTGAGATTAAGGTGCCGTGGTCGCAGATCGGCTTCACGAATAATCAGCCACCACCCCAGGGCACAGCTCTGCGCTTCACGCTCTCGACCTACCTGAAATCGGAGCATCTCGCCGATGTTGTGCCTGGCGATGATAAGCCTGCTCTGCTCCTCCTCGATGCAGCCAGCACCAGAACGACTGCGGAAATAGTCAGCGCAGGATTCCTCGATACCTACATGGATGTCTACTTCGACACCAATGGCGATGTCTTTTCGCCGCTTCTGATCAGCGAGTTCAACCCGAATCCTGAGGGCACTGAGCCTGCTGGTCCTAACGGTAGAGGCACCGAGTGGATCGAGATTATCAACGTCAGTTCCTTCAACGTGAGCTTGGACAACTACAGCATTGGTGATGCAGTCAGGCGAGGCTCCGCCGATGCGATGCTGAAGTTCCCTGCGGGCAAAACGGTCCCACCGAATGGTGTCGTTATCGTAGCACAGGATAAAAACAAACCACCCATCGCTGGCCTCTCCAGCAGCCCATCTCTGCAGATCTTCCAGTGGGCACCAAACAATGTAGTAAATGGCGAGATGCCGCCCAACACCATTTGGTCGAGCAAAACTACTATCGGCCTCGACAATCAACGCGACCGTGTGGTGCTCACCTACCGCAACCATACGATCATGGATCTTGTCGAATATAAAGTCGAGACCAACTCGACTAGTCCCTATCCTGGACACATTGCATATGTGTACGAGGGCGATGATGCCCTGCTGACATCGGTGCCTGAGGGCAACCAGTATAGCATCGAGCGGTGCCCTGTGAAGCAAGACACCAACGATGCCGCGCTCGATTTCACCTTCCACAACGGCGCCACCGACAATATGCCCACGCCGGGTATCGCATGTCCGCCAACCACTGGCGTCGATCTCGAAGTGCGACAAGTCGCTTCAACATCGGCAGCTTTGGCAGGCAGCCAAGTCATCTTCACTATCCAGTGGAGCAACTTGGGCGATGGTCCCTTCTCATCGGTGCTGCTCACTGATACGCTGCCGTTGCACCTCAACTTCGTGTCGGCCAGCCCAGCGCCCGATGCAGGCCGCTCAACCGCCACGCAGAAGGTGTGGAACTTCACCAACCTCACACCGCCAAGCGGTGGCACAGTCGGCGGCACGATCATCCTGACCGCGACCATCTCGGCCAGCGCACCGGCCAACCTGCCGCTCGTCAACCGCGTGGAGATCAGCGAGAACGATCCTACACGCGTCGAAGCAGAGCATAAACTCGGGAACAATAGCTACGAGGCGACCGTCACAGCGATGAAGCCCGACCTCGCGGTCTCATCGACATGGCCCGGCGGCGCACTGCCCAACGATACCGTGGAGTACGTGATCGCCTACGCCAACAACGGTAGCGGCATGGCAAGCAATGTCGTGATCACCGATACGTTGCCAGCCGCGGGCGCAACCTTCGTCAGCAGCACACCAGCACCAGATGGTAGCTCAACCGCTACAGAGAAGGTCTGGTCGCTTGGCGAGCTCGATCCCGGCGATACTGGCACAATCACGGTCAGGGTGAAGATCACTGGCAATACCAACGATCAGCTCACCAACCAGATCGTGATTACTGGCGAGCCAGCCGATGATCCCGGCGCGCCCACCGCCGATAACAGCGAAACGCGCATCCTGGTCGTCGGCGTGATCCCCAATCTGGAAGTGGAGATCAAGGACTGGCCAGACAAGGCGAAGCCAGGCGGCACCTTCTGCTACACCATCGAGTACACCTATCCGAAGGGCGCTATTCAGGCCACCGACATCCAGATCAAGAACACGCTGCCCACGGGCCTCTCGCTGGTTAGCCAGACATCCAGCCCAGCGCTCAACTTCAACGGTGCGACCACTGGCGAGCTTGTGTGGGGTCCAGGCACACTCAACGTTGGTGGCAAGGGCACCATCACCGTCTGTGTCAAGGTCCGCAGCATCGTTCCGGTGGGTGAAGAAGTGGAGAATGTCGTCTCGATCAGCGGCTCGGTCGATCCCGATCCGACCCTCGCCGATAACATCAAGACCGCCAAACTCACCTTCGACTCCTACCAGACCATGCTTCCGTTCATTGGCAAGTAAGCTGTTCGGCTGGGGCAGAACACCTGCTCCAGCCTAAACAACAACAGGCAGGTGGGGTTATCCTCCATCTGCCTGTTGCATGATCCGATGATGTTTGTCCCACGGGCCGTTTAGCTCAGCGCAGCCACCAATCGCTCTAGCCCCGCCGCCAACTGCGTAGGTTCGGTCAGGCACGAGATCATCAGGTGCGCGCCGAACACATCGCCGTAAAAATGCCCGGGATGCACCAACACGCCCCGCTCCAGCAGATCGATCACGAGCGCCTCCTCGTCGTCGCAATCGAGCACCTGGCAGAACAGGTAGTAGCCGCCATCGGGCGGGCGCACCCGCAGGCGCTCGCACTGCGCCAGCCGCGCCAACGCCATATCGAAGTTCGCCCGGACCCGCTCGCGCATCTGCGCCACAAACGGCATGCCCCGCTCGAACAGCGTGGGCAGCATCGCCTGCGTCAGGCTATTCGCGCCCAAGAACGTATCGTTGAGCAACTCCAATCGGTCACCGAACAACGTTGCGGCGGGCGTATTTAGCGCGATCCAGCCCAGCTTGAGATCGGGCAACGCGAACAACTTCGAGATGCCGTTCAGATGAAACACTGGCAACTCGGGATGCAGCGCCCCCAGCGGCGGTGTACTCGGCGCGCGGTACGTGAACTCGGCGAACACCTCATCGCAGATCAGCGGCAGCCCCACGCGGTTCAGCACTGGCACCGCCGCCCGCACGATCATGCCCGTCGGGTTGTGCGGCGAGATCAGCAGCACCGCCCGCGTGCGCTCGTCCACCTGAGCGCGCACGCTCGCCGGGTCGATGCGCCACCCGCGCGCCTCATCGAGCGTGTAGGGCCGCAACTCAACGTGATAAATGGCCGCCAAATACTCGAACAGCGGGTAGGTCACATCGGGGGCCAGCACATTGTCGCCAGGCTCCGTCAGCAGCGCGAACAGCAAGCCATACGCCTCGCTGGTGCTGGCCGTGATAAACACATCATCGGGGGAGAAGGAGATCGGAGGCGTGCGATTGGCGTAGTAGTTCACAATCGCTTGGCGGGCGGGCAACGCGCCACGCGGGTCGGGCGAGTAACGCCGCGTGGCCCAATAGCCTGCAGAAGCCTGTTCCAATATCTCAGGAGGGAACAACAAACCCTGATGCGTGGGATTGCTACTCGTCAGATCGATATACCCGGCACCCGCCGCCACGCGCTGGCGCGCCAACTCGATCCGATTCGGCGAAAGATCGCCATCGGCAAAAAAACCAACCATCGTTCACAACTCAGATCGGAGTGCGATCCGCAACTCCATCGGCATAATACTGCCAAGCCTGGCCCAGCAGCCCAGCGCGGCCCGCTCGCCACAACATCGGCCCCAGCTGAGGCCCGAAGCGCTGGATAAACAACTGGCGGCTGCGTCGAGAACGATAGCGCAAATGCGCCATTTCGGCAAGCTCGGTCGGTTGGTTCGGCGCGGGCTGCTCGGCAGAGGAAGGCCGATGCGCCACCTCGAACTGTGCATCGTCTAAGCCGAAAGTCGCCGACATATCGACCAATGCAGTGATCGCCTCGTAGGGCGGCTCGAGCGTGATGCGAGCGCGCACCCACATGCCCAACTCGTGCGCCTGCGACACCAACTGCGAGAGCGCCGCCCGCTCCTTCCGCGAGTCGAGCACATCGACAGCCCGAAACACAAAACAAAGCGTCTCACAGCCCGCTCGGCGGAACTGCTGCAACAACTCGGGCGTGAGAAGTTGATGCCGCACCGCCCCCTCCCACTGCAAGCCCAATTCGGCTTGGCCTAATTCAGCCAGCAGTTCTTGGAGCCAGGCCATATCGTCGGTGAGTGGTGGAGCAATAAACTGAACGTGATAGAATCCGTGCTCGCTCGCGATACTCTGCAACTCGGCAAGCACCAGCGCGGGCTTGCGAGGGCAGAAACGCCCATCGCGCACCTGGCCAACCATCAAAGTTGTCTGGAGCTCACCTGTGTGCACCGTGAGCGGATACTGCTCAAGCGGCAACAGATGACGCGCGGGGAAGGGCAAACTGTCGAGCGGCTGATCCAGCATCAACAGAGTGCGCAATATAACATTTTGCTCATCTGTTGCGGCATCGTGAGAATCCAGTTGGAGCAGCGTCTCTGCGACGGTTCGCCCGAAATGCAAACGGCGCAGGGTGCTGCCAAGGTACACAAACTTCGCCGATATATCGCCAAGCCCGGCCATGATCGGCGCAACTGCCTCCGGTTTGTCGGCAGCGATCGCAACGACATGCGGGCGGAACGAACGCAATGGAATAAACGCATCGGCCTGAGATTGCGCATTGTAAAGCGCAAGATCATAGATGCGAACAATTTGGCGCTGCTGTTCAAGCAATGCCGCTATATAAGCCAGAGGCAACGGTGGCTGAGATGCAGGTTCTCCTGGCTCTGGTAAGGCAACAAGTGCAATTTTCACAGATCCCCCGATCTAGCCAAACAAGAGCCAACCATGGTTCTCTATTCATCATAAGGTGTTTGGATAATCGACATGTGAAAGGCCGAGCAGCAAAGTTAACAAAACGTTCAAAAAGGTTAATGAGCATAGCCGCGCCTATTACAAAAGCGGCGCGCCTCGGTGGCGAGCAACGGCCCTAGATACGCTCGGGGAGAAACGTGAGGATTGTTGTGAGCGACGTTGGAAATCGGGGAGGCTAGCCGTTTGCGCTGCGCGCCCGCTCGATCGGGGTCAGCGAGAACGAGAAGCAGCTACCCTTCCCCTCTTGACTCTCGACCCAAATGCGGCCATGGTGGCCTTCAATAATCTGCTGACAGATCGCCAAACCCAAACCCAAGTGATTGCCTTGACTCGATGTGCGATTGTGAGCACGGAAATAGCGCTGGAACACCTTCGGCAGATCCTCGGCGGGGATACCAACACCCGTGTCGTACACTCGCACCCACAATTCATTCTCGTGCAGCTCCGAGCGCAGCGTGATTTGACCACCGGGTGGCGTGGCCTTGATCGCATTCTCGATCAGATTCGTGAGCACCTGGCCGATCCGCTCGCTATCGAAATAGCACTCCGGCAGATCATCACTCACCTCGTTGATAAGCTCCAAACCAGCCTGTTCGGCTTGCAGGCGCAAACGAGTGGCGGTCGCCGAGACCAACAGTGGCAGATCGTTCCACTTCGGGTCCAGCACCAATTGCCCCGCCTCCAGCCGATTGTACTCAAGCAGCTCGGCGATGCGGCCCTTGAGTTGCTCGATCTGGGAATCGGCGATGCTCAAGAACTCTTGCTGCTGCTCGTTCAGCGGGCCAGCGCGGCCTTGCAGTACAATCTTCAGGAAACCATTTAGCGAATTGAGCGGGTTTCGCAGCTCGTGCGACACCATCGAGATAAACTCGGAGCGTTCGCGCTCCTGGATCTTCTGCGCCGTGATATCGTGCAACACGATCGCCGTTAGCGGCTCGACGCCGTTATCCTGATTGACCCGTGAGGCCAACGCCTGATACACCAACTCCTCACCAGGCTCCTCGGGAACCACTTGCAGCTCTTTAGCCATCATCGGCAACTTCTCGCTGCGGAGTTGATTCGCAAGCGCGAGCAGTTCATCGTGGACCGACATCTCAGATGTCATGTACGACAACAACTGATTACCGATCGGGTTCGCTAGCACGATATTGTCCTGCGAATCGATCACCACCAAGCCATCGTTGATATCGCTGATCACCGCCTGCAACAACTGCTGCTGGTGGTACAACTGGCTGTGCATCTCGGCGTTATTGATCGCGATACCGGCCTGGAAGGCGAACGCGGTGAGGTGTCGAGCATCGTTGCTAGTGAACGCCGAAGGGATGGAGCTGACCACCGTGATCGTGCCGCGAGCGGGCCCCTCGCCAACGAACAGCGGCACGCACAACGCCGCACGAAGCCCATTCGGAAGCATATCGTGCAGCTCTGGGTCCACCGTCGCATCGCTAATGATCAGCGGTGTCGCCTGTTTCATCGTGCGTTGGGCCAGGCCAACCACCCAGCCCGGATCGCTGGTGGGATCGGGCATGAGCGCGCGATGCACGAGGTTATCGCCCTGGAGCAGCGAAAGTGTCATGCCATGCACTCGGTGAGGGCCGAGCAACTGGCTGGTGCTATCGACGATCTGGCTGAGGACCTCATCGAGGCTGAGCGTACTCGTGATGACCCGCAAACCCTCCTCAAGCGCGTGCAGTTCACGCATTCTGGCGCGAATATCGTTGGTGGTGCGCTCTAGTTCGCTCACCCGTGCGGCGCGCAGCTCCTTTTCGCGCTTCAACTCACCAACCAGAAGCGCGTTCTCGTGCTTCTGCACCACATTGCCCCAGAACATCAGCATGCCGAAGAACACACTGCCCAGCAGCAACGCCCAGGGCACAAAGGCAGCGGCGTAGAACTGTACGGCGATGAACACGTACAGCATACCGAAGGCGAACGGCACCAGAGAGGCCAGCGAGGGAAGTTGGTAGTGCGCGAGCACACGCAGCGCAAGCACGAGGTATAACGGATAGATCGCGCTCCCGAGCGATGGGGAAAACGCGATCAGAAACAGCGCAAAGAGGCTATCGAACACAAAGCGCAGTCCATCGAGCGCAGATTGGTTGACCTGCTTGCCCGATGCAACTGTGCGATGTTGAACACCAATTATGAGAAGATGTGCGAGGGAATAGCTTATCAGGCCAAGCCAAACATACTGAGAGATTGCCTGACTCCCGACCCACCACGCAAACACTAAACAAGGTAATGGTGTTAAGGCGAAGACGAATCGATGAGCATGTTCAAGCCACCATGACCGTGTTTGTACAGGAAACAACTCATCAGCAATCATAACCGTTGTTTATCTCTTGGCTGTATGCTGCGCTGAGTCCAGTACCTTATCAAACTTGGTAGCAGCACAGCGTTATGTTTCGAATTTATAGCCAAGGTTGCGAACCGTGATTACATGGCGCGGTCGATCCGAGTCTGGCTCGATCTTAGTTCGAAGGCGGCGGATGTAGACAGCCACCAGATTGCTTTCGCCCTCGTAATCGTAGCCCCAAACTTTGCTGAGAATTTGACCGGTATTGAGAACACGCCCTGCATTCTTCATCAGGTAGTACAACAACCGGAATTCAAGAGGTGTCAGTTCGATCACGCGACCATCGGTGAAGAGCACCTTGTGCTCCACTGGATCGAGCGTGATGTCGCCCTGGCTAAGGCGAGCCGATGGGTTCAGCATATCGCTGTTGCGTCGGCGCAATACAGCCTCAACACGTGCTAACAACTCAGAAGGCTCGAACGGCTTAACGAGGTAATCGTCGCCGCCGATCTGCAGGCCCGTCACACGATCCTGAAGCTGCGAACGGGCCGACAGGAAGATAATCGGTACATCGGATGTGCGCCGAATCTGCCGACAGATGTCGAAGCCATTCGATTTCGGCATAGAGACATCGAGCAAAATCAGGTCGGGGTTGTACTGTTCGAGCGCTTGCAGGATGGTAGGCCCATCATAAGCCTTGAATACTCGATATCCAGCCTCTTCAAGTAAGAAGGAGGTGAGCTTCACGCTTGGCAGGTCGTCATCAGCAACAAGAATATGCATTGCGGGCACTCCTCGATCACTAAGTGTTCTATGCTTGGTTTCATTGATGGAGCTTGTCAATTCGTCATTATCTAATGAATAGACCGTAGAAAATATCGAAAGTTACGTATCGATAAATGGTATATAATTTGTATAAAACAGTTGATATTTTTAGCGCGACTTACATACAAACTATCTTATTGAACGCAAACTACATCGAAAAAGTTACGCTTTGTTTCTGCTGATAGTATACTGTTCTGATATAAACGCTTAATTACAGGCGATTCCAACTGCGCCCAACCTACGACGTAGGGGATGGGGAATTCATCATCAAGGATATACTTTTTATCCATGCAAGACTGAGGCCGAAAATTTTACTGTTTCGAGATATTGAATCACCAACGATGGTATGGTATTAGCGCAGCAGAAAGGCATGTTTGTGTTTATTCTGCGCTCCTTCCGAGACGCACGAGCCAAATTTTCACTGCCAAATTGGAAGATACTAGGATTACTACTGTCTGTACGAGTAAGGGTGGCAAGCCTCAAGCGGTTTGGAGCCGAGAGTGAAAGCATCCTGCTTGCTATCGGCTTGGCTCAACATGTAAGCATTAGGTAGAGGACTTCGAGCTTTCTAATCGGTCATTCCGATAAAATACTCTCAGTGGCCTAACTAATACTTGTTCGTTGGCTTGGATAAACGCTAGCACATCACGTATGATACCACGATTTAGGGGGATATGGCTAGAGTGACCTTCACAAAACATGTCTGAAATGTATTTTTCGGCTGCGGGAAATGTGGCAATAGGGGGCTGTTTTTCGCTTAAACTATAGGAGGATTCCTCTCTATGCTCCATCATAGGAATGGAGTTGCCATATTCACCAGTATCAATAGTTTACTCGCTTCCTTGTTCTATCTTTTCCAGTGATACAGCTGAAGGAGGGTGGATGTTTGGGAAATCTCTGATCACTGGCATCTTGATAGGACTACTTGGGGGCTTTATTTTCGGCAAATTGATGGTCGATGGCTATTTTGCCAAGTGGCAGACGCTGCCTGCACTGCCGGTTGAAGCCGCACAATTCGAGGGCGCTGAAGGCTCGACTCGATAGTGTTTGTCCGCGCTAACGATGGAGTGGTGTACTCCTGTAATTGGTACATTGGCGACTGCTGGCAGCCTTCTACATTCCCAAGCGAAAATGATCGTCATTTTATGGTACCCCAGATCATCAATGATTGTCAGTTCGACCTGTCTTTTTAGAATGCCCAGCCATCCTCGTTAAAGCGCGATTGTCTGCACGGCACGATTGGGTATGTTGATGGCTATTCTAAGGTCGGATATATCCTTGATGAGCAGAACCGTGTCTGGGTATGGAATCATATAGTGACTGGCAAGTTTGAGTTCACCTTCCCACCAACTGCGAGCGTTGCCGGAGGCATCTTTGGCGGTATCATCGGCGCAGTGGTGTATGGTGTGCGACACCTGCACTCGCGGAAGACGCCTCAGTTGGGAGTGGCATAGCATATGAGTAAGCGCAATATCGTACGTCGTATCACTGTCAACTCCATCGATTATGTGTGGCGGGTGCAGCGACTCGATCCGCAGATGGTGGTGTTGCGTGTGTGGCTTCGTGGGCGCGCACGCCGCGATGCTCCACTTGAGGTGCAGATACGTTACGACGATCCCTGGCTCAATTTTGGGCCGATCATCACCGCCCCGCCTGAGCAAGTGCATACGATCTTCCAGCTTGCGCCGATCACGCCCGGGCAGGTGCGCACGATGATCGAGGCGGCGCTCACGGCAGGGTGGGATCCTGAATCGGCCTCGTCGCAGCGACGGTTTACGCGGGATGCGCACGGCAAATTGGTGCCGATAGCGCCTCCCGAGTAGGCGATTGCGATGACGGCGTGCCAGCTTCGTTAGATGCTGTAATCGCTGCGTGTTTGTAATGCTGCAACGATCTTCGCAAACTGCCTGTAGTGCTGTCGTTCGTGGACAGCCAGCCGTATCCCATAGGTTTCTATTGAGTTCGTCCGTGGAATGCCGGTATTTGTCACGGTTGCGGCGCGTTTCCAATCGGCGGGCTGAAGCGGTCGCAGCCGTGCCAGCAGCTCGTGGCGCTGCTTGGTGAAGGCCGCTAACGATTTGTGGAAGTCTTGTTGCTGGTAATCGGTCTTTTTCATCCAGGTGACGGGGTCAATAGCCCGTATGGTCGGGTGGTCGTGGGTGAGGATTTTCTCGATGCAATCGCCCCATACATCGGCGCAGCCGCGCAAATGGGATAGCACATCGTTGACGGACCATGCGTCGTTGGCAGGGGCGGTATGAAAGAGCGTGGGGTCTAACGGCGCGGTTAGCTCGGCGATGCGGTTTGGTGTGGCGGCGAGGATGTCGAGGATTTGTTCGGTTGTGAGGGTATACTTGGCCATGGAGCGTCTCCTTCCTTTACACGAAGGTTTACACGACTCGTGCCTGTGTACGACAACAGGATGATACCACTTTATCGCAGAAGGCTAATCAACGTAGCTATCACCTTATCCCCGCTCAAGCGGAGCAATCAGCATCACTTATCGAGATTCTTGAGGAAGGGTTTGATCTGGAGGCCAATCCGTTCTTTACCTCAGCCGCTGAGCTTATCGCGTTTCTAACGCACAAAGAGAATGACACAAACGCCGATATCACTTTGGCCACGCAGCGGCGGCGATCACGGCAACCGTAGCCGCGTCGTTGCGCCTGGGCCATCGCAAGCGCGGATTATTGGCATCAAATATAAAGGTGAATTATGCCCAAACAGCCAACCGTCGAGGAGTTTTTGGCTCAGCTTGAGCACCCGCTCCTCGATGAGATTCACGAGCTGCGCCAACTCATCCTCAGTATCGATAGTTCGATCAAAGAGGCGATTAAGTGGAATGCGCCGAGTTTTTACACCACCGAGCACTTCGCCACGATGCGGTTGCACGGCAAGCAGCCATTGCAACTGATTTTGCACCTTGGCGTGGCAAAACAGGCGCTCCCATCAGGCGCTATCGATGATCCGACGGGCCTGCTCACATGGCTGGCAGCCGATCGCGCAACGGTCACGTTCACGCATGCGGGCGCGGTCGCCGCTATACGCGAGCCTCTCAGCGCGATCATTCGTCAGTGGATACGCTACGTGCCCAAGGCCATGGAATCTGCGTCGTAGCGGCGCTTCCGCCACAAACTCAGACTATTTTCCGATAGCATTGTGTGGGCAAGTGTCGATACAATGAATCCTTGTTCCCCCCTGCGACAACAGTATTCAGGAAAGGAGTCTGAGATGGACGTGCAAGAAGTCATCGACTACCTTCTCACTGCGTTTGCTGGCGTCGAGACATCGCAGAACTTTGGGTACGATTTCTTCTTCTACGGCTCCGAGCGCATGTTGCCGTTTGTGACCATCGCAACCACCGACAATGAGTATGATAGCGTCTCCAAGCTCAGCCGTCCGGGTGGCGCGTTTCGCCTGAACATTGGCGTGAGCCGAGAGACGTTCGTGGAGTTGGTGGGCACCGCCAAGCCCGATCTGAGTGCCTACGACTTCGCCACTGTCGATACGATTATGCCGCACCCCGAGTACGCGGCGCAATCGTGGGTCTGCATTGTGAATCCCAGCCGCGCCAGTTTCGAGCGCATCAAGCCGCTGCTGCAAGAGGCGTACGATTTGGCGGTGAAGCGCGCTATCCGACGGCAGGGCAGCGCCGAGTGACGATCGGAGGAGACGTGTGGGTTTGTCGCAGGAGCCGAGCCGCGGCTCGTCGTTGCTGCAACTCCTCGGTTGGGGCTACCTACTCGGCTTGTTTGCGTGGTTTGGCTTACGGCTGCTGTTCTTTGATGGGGTTTGGTGGTTGGCGCTGCTCAACACCTTGGCCTTCTATCTGTTTGCCCCGCTGGTGATTGTGCTGCCCTTGGCACTCTGGCAGCGCCATCGCAGACTGATGCTGGCGGCTCTGCTGGCGGGAGCGCTCTTCGTTAGCCTGTTCCACCCGCTGCTACTGCCGTTCGCCAAAGCAAGCCGCCCGAGCCGCACATCGCCCACGCTGACGGTGATGAGCTTCAACGCGCTGTGGCGCAACCACGATTACGAGCAGATCGCGCGGGCCATCGTCGCGGCAGATCCCGATGTGATCGGCTTCCAGGAGGTGCAGGAGGAAAATGTGCTGGCGATTCAGGCGCTGCTGGCCCCGCACTACCCGTATCAAGCAGACCCGCCGGGTGACACCTCGCACACGGTCTGGGTGCTGAGCCGACTGCCGCTGGAGGATGTGACGGTTTTGGATAACCCGCCGTTGCAGCGCGGGCTGCAGGTGACGGTGCGCCATCAGCAACAGACCGTCGATATTGTGGTGACGCATCTTGCGCCGAACAATATGCCGCTGTGGCCCGTGCGGGAGTTTATCGCCACTACCACACAGCGCTACGAGCTACGGGCTGCCGAAGTGCGCTACCTGCTCGCGCATGCGCAGGCCCGCACTGCGCCGCTGCTGATCCTGTGCGACTGCAATATGACTGATAGTTCGGAGACGTATGCGCTTTTGCGTTCGCAGTTTGAGGATAGCTTCCAGCAACGCGGCTGGGGTTTTGGGCATACGCTCTATGTGAAGAATATCCCGTTCGCCGTTCAGCGGGTCGATTATGTGTGGCACACGCCCGATATCGAGCTTGTTGATGCGTTTGTTGGCAGGCCCGGCAACTCGGATCACCTGCCGATGATTGCCCGTTTTGTATGGCCGGGAGCTACAATCGAATAGCGTGATGTTATGATTGAAACGAGGGATAGATGGGTTTCAAAAAGGGATTAAGCAAGACCTGGAAGGTGATCAAGCATCCAATTCGCGAAACAACCGACGCGATTGTCAAAAAAGGCTCCATAACTGTTGGGAAGGAGCTCATTAAAGTACGGGATAAAGCAGAAGAAATAGCTAGTGACAAAATCAATGAGATAAGCGATGCAGTGACTTCCCGGCTAAAAGAGTTAATGCCTGGGATTGTGCTGTTATGTTTTGGTGTGTGTTTTGCGCTGATGAGTATCATCTTTCTGGCGCTGGACCTCACCTTTTTGATGATCGATTTTTTGCAGTTCCCCGCTGCTCTGGCTTATTCGATCACAGGGGTTGTGCTGTTGCTGTTGTGCCTAGCGATGGTTATAAAGGGTTATCATTCGATTTCTCAAGGACAATCGGCAAAAGACGATGAGGTGATTGCAGTGAGTGATACCAAATCCGATGTGCTGTGATTGAAAACGAGTTGTAGATTGCGGCAGCAAGGTATTTTATGTTTTGTGGTATCGATGGCTGCGCGTAGCAGCGCATCAATACCACTTCTCCTGGAGATGCTCAGATCATTTAAAACGCCGATGGATGTCATCACCGCGCTGATTGATAGCTACGCCACATCCGCTAGGAATGCCGCTACCAGCGCGTTAAACTCCTCGGGCGTCTCCCAGTGCGGCGCATGCCCCGCCCCCTCGATCACCTGCACCTCATTGCGCCACAGTGTCGGCGCGGACACGCTCGCGAAGTAATCGCCGTTCACCAACTGCTCGTTAGCCCCATGCAGAATCGCCAAAGGCGCTTGCAGCTCGGCCACCACTTTCAACTCATCGAGGAAATCGGCCTGCATCACGTTCTGCGCGATCACGCCCCGTGCGCGACCATCGGCACGGCGGATATCTTCGAGGAACTGCGCCGGACGCTCGGCGAAATCAGCCGCGAAGAATGAGCCAACGTAACTATCCATCTGTTCCTCGGTGAGTTGTTCCTTGAAGGTGAACTCCATATTTGGGTGCGGCAGGAACGCCTTATCCATCGCGGGCGGCATGCCCAATGGCGGCGTGCCGTAGATGACGACACCCTTTAACTTCGGCAAGCTCGGTGCCATCTCAAGCGCGATATGGCCGCCCAGACTCCAGCCGAGCACCACCACCTCGCGCACACCCAGCGCGTCGAGCAGCGCGGTCATTGTGCATGCCCACGGGCGCAACCCCGCCTGTGTGGATGGGTCGTCGAGCGGCTGCGACAAGCCGAATCCCGGTAGGTCGGGAGCGATCAGCCGATACTGCTGCCCTAAGTCACTATCCAACTGTTTGATGAACGTGCGCCCCGAGGTAGAGTTTCCGTGCAACAACAACACTGGAAGCCCCTGGCCTGCACTTTCGTAATACGCGATCGGAATCCCCTGCACATCGAGCGTTTTGGGCTGCATGGCTGCTCCTTGTACTGAAACTGGCTGAACATGAAAAAGGCTACACGATTATAGTCGAATTAGGCACGACGATCGTATCGCTTCAAGTTCAGATCGGCAACGACGAACGGCAGATAGACCAGCACCATCATCACGCAGCCGAGCACAATCAGCACCAGCACATACCAGGGCCAGGGTCCAAGATAATCGAGCAGCGTTGGCACGGGCGGCTTGCGGGCCACGTACATGTAGTTGCCGCCAGTGAGCATATTGGCGATGCCCGCCACGCCCATCCACGCGATCGTCAGCGGGATGACGCGCGCAAGCGACGACCAGTACGGGCGATAGCGCTCGACCACCAGCATAAAAATCACGCACCAGAGAATGCAGGCGTGCGAGATAAAGAACTGGAACGCCACGAAGTGTGGGAAATTGTACGGCGCGAGATCCGGCGTGAGCAGCGCCTGGGTTGCGCCAGCAAAGCCCCAAAAATAACAGATCTCGAACAGCCAGACCTTGCGGCTCCACAACATCCATGGGCACAGTACCAACGAAATCATGCAGACCTGCAGTGGCAGCGAGTACGCCCACGATGAGAGGCCAACCTGCCACTCCCACACATACCACGCCACGAAGTTCAGCAACGTGAACCAGGCCAACCCGTGCCGAAACGCCTCGCGCGGGCCGGATGCGTCGCGTAGCGAGGCTAGCACCACCACCAACACCACACAACTCGCCAGCACCGCCACTAGCGCCAGCATATGCATAGTGGAGAATAACTCCAACGGCATACCGGGAAACGTCAAGGAGAACAGATCGCGTATCATATCAATTTATTTCACACACCCATGAACAGCGCGTAAGCACCTGCAAGACCGACTCGTTCATTATATGCCAGTTTACCTATGCCAATCGAATAGGTTCAACACAGATGGCAAGGCAATGAGCGTTGATGGCATGGGATATACAGTGCATCTGCCAAAAAGCAGAAGCCAAATGTTCTATAAACAGTTATTTGAGGGATACCGTCATCATATCTCCGCTCTTTTCACGTATTCCATAAACATCGCAAAAACCCCAACACACCAACCTTTCAACAGGCAAATAGGCGGCACAGCGCTTGCTACAAAATTCACAAAACCACGAATAGATGTACCCATATTTATTAATCGTTTACCATTAAATATATTGTCATAATGATGTTTAAAAATTATTAATATACACCAGCTACACTGTAACAATCAATCTCCCTCACAGGTAATTTTCTCATTTTAATGAAAAATATAGATTTATAAAACACTAAAAGACACTGTTGGGACATTATTCCTATTGTTTGGTAATAGCTACATGCTACAATCGACTCATATGAAGGGAGGAATGCATGAGAACACAAGGGAACCCACATCAATACCAACTATCCGAAATCATAACAATGCTTTTTACCAATTCGGCTACTGGCGTTGTTGAAATAAACGGAACCACGCAGATCGGTCGCCTATACTGCCGTCAGGGCAAGGTGTACCATGCAGAAGCTGGGCTGGCCGATGGGCTAGAGGCGATCACAGAGTTGCTCTCCGATAACGAAGCGACTTTTCGTTTTATCGCGAATGCGCATCACGCCACCGAGACGTTGTGGCCCGATACGCAGATGTTAATCAATTACGTGCGCCATCAGGAGTTCCTCAGGCAACGCGAGCGTAGTGTTCCTAGCATTCCCAATCTCGAATGGGTGCCCGAGCTGATCCTTCCCGAACACGAAGGCACTGTGAACATTCAGTTTGCTTGGTGGCCGCTCCTCACCGCCATCGATGGTCAGCGCAGCCTTCAGGAGATCGCTCAGGAGCTGCAACTCTCTACACTTCAGATCAATCTGCTCATTCGCGAGATGATCTCTAGCGGAATCGTACAGTTGCGACCGCCTCAGCCTGCGCATGCAGAATCAGGCACCTCACAGACGAGCATCCACGCATCCAAGTATGTTGATCCATTGGGCAAGGGCAAGTCTCAGGGCAAAAGCGAGTCGTTCAGTGGATTCATCGAGTGGTTGCTGACTGGGAACGAAAACTCACGCTCCACAGGTTGGCCATTTCGTTCGCGAGGGATTAAAAATAATATTCACTCATGAGCGTATCAGCTCCACGCTTTGTGGAAAAAATTGTGGATGATGTGGGGAAATTGTGGACAATTCAGCAGTGGGATTTGGCGCTTGACGAAATCCTGCACGCAGGTTAGAATCGGATAGTCGTGCGGGAGTGGCGTAGTGGCAACGCGAGAGCCTTCCAAGCTCCAGTCGAGGGTTCGATTCCCTCCTCCCGTACCAATTGCAAGAGCTTGTGCATCTTCTGCACAAGCTCTTTTGTTTTGGCGATTCCGATTGTTGTGATGTCGATGAACTGCTGCATGTAGCAACTTATCAATATCACATGTGTTGGTGTGCCAGTGATTTCTCACACCTTTAGTTGGCGACGCTTCCGCAGATGACGTAACCTTGCAAAGACCAACTCTCGCTATCGGGGGTAATCTCCGAAGCTGAGACAAACCATGATGTGTAGGAGGGTGGTACTGGCACGCTACGAGTAATTGCGATAGGCGCCGTGCGCAGACCGCCACCTAGAACCACACCGGGAAAGACCTCCCCACCGCCTCCAAGCGCCTGTTTACCAGCAGGGCACGATATAGTGAGTGTTTTGACATCATTGGAATTAAACGCGGTCTCTGCATACACAACTTGGTACCCACTAATTCCTGGCGCACCTTGAGGCCCTTGTTGTCCTTGCGGCCCTGGGTCACCCTTCTCGCCTTGCGGCCCAGGATCACCCTTCTCGCCTTTGGGTCCTTGCGGCCCTGGATCACCCTTCTCACCTTTGGGTCCTTGCGGCCCAGGATCACCCTTCTCGCCTTTGGGTCCTTGCGGCCCTGGATCAC